>Ga0070694_100000148_pt1 | contig 35822 bp, 32 predicted proteins | sample KBSK1251metaG_FD_65470 | JGI IMG/M metagenome (GOLD analysis project Ga0070694, IMG submission 65470) | Corn, switchgrass and miscanthus rhizosphere microbial communities from Kellogg Biological Station, Michigan, USA - KBS K1-25-1 metaG | ecosystem: Host-associated > Plants > Roots >...
CCCTGGTCGCCCTGATCGGCGAGAACCCGCGGATCCTCGTGTTCATGCGCCTGGCGCTGATCCCGATTTCCGCGGCGACCCTCTGGGGCTCGTATCTCCTGGGGCGCCGCATCTTCGGGGCGCGCGCCGGGTGGTGGGCGGCCATCCTCTGCGGGCTGAGCCCGACCTTCTTCTTCAAGTCGGTCGAGTACCGGACCGATGTCCTGTGGGCCGCTCTCTGGGTCCTGGCGATGGCCGTCTTCCTGTCGGGCCCTGCGGCCCCCAGGCGGTGGTTTGGCGGCGGGCTCCTGCTCGGGGCGTGCCTGGCGGTCTCGCTCAAGTCGGTCATGCTCCTTTCGGCCCTGGGGATCGCGGGGGCGGGGCTGCTGCTCCTGGGGGCCCGGGCGCCGAGGCTTCCCGCGGCGGCGCTGGCCGCCCTGTCCGGCATGCTCGTCCTGCCGGCCGCCCTCGTCGCGTACTTCGGGGCGCGCGGCGCGCTGGCCGAGATGTACTATTGCACCGTCGGCCACAACCTCCTGCCGGGAGTCGGGCGCTGGGGCTACTCGAAGCGCCTCTGGCTGCTGGCGCCGATCCTCGCCCTGCTGCTCGCGGCGGCGCGTTTCCTTCTCCGCCGGCTCCACGGGCAGGGAGCGGCGATCGCATTCCTGCTGCTGCTGGGAGGCTCGCAATACCTCCTGCTGTCGACGGTCTGGCCGGTCCACACCCGCCAGGACCTGCTGCCGTTCTATCCGCTGTTCACCGTCCTTCTGGCGGGGGCGCTTTTCGCCTGGCGCTCCTGGGGCGTCCGGGTGGCCGTCGTTCTCGCCTGCCTGCAGCTCGTGATCCTGCCCATGCTCTCCCCCGTCCGCGGAGCGGGGACGCGGGACCAGGAGCGGCTCCTCGCCGAAGTCCTGCGCCTCACGGATCCATCCGACCCCGTGATGGACCTCAAGGGACAGAGCGTGTTCCGCAATCGGCCGTTCTATTACGCGCTCGAGACCATGACGCTCGAGCGGATGGCGCGCGGCCTCATCGCGGACACGATCCCCGAGCGCCTGATCGAGACCCGCACGTGCGTCGCGCCGTCGGACATCAAGGGATTCCCGCCGCGCGCGCGCGAGTTCCTGGGGGACCGCTACGTCGTCGTCGGCGCCTGGCGCGTGTCGGGGAGCCTCCTCCCGCCGGCGGCGGACGGGGCCGACCGGCCGCGGCCGTTCGAGACCGCCATCCCGGCGCGCTACACCGTCACGGGCGCGGACGGGCCTGCGCGAGGTATGCTGGACGGCGCGCCGTGCGACGGACCGCGCGATCTCGCTCCGGGCCGGCACGAGTACCGCCCGGCGGAGGGTGAGGGACCGGTCGCCGTCATATGGACGCAGGCGGCGGAGCGGGGGTTCACCCCGTTCGCCGGGAGCGGAGGCCCGCTGTGAGGTGGGATGGCCCGGGTCCCGGGGAGCGCCTGCTCGTCCTGGCGCCCCATCCCGACGACGAGACGCTCGCCGCCGGCGGCCTCCTGCAGCGCGCCCTGGCGCGCGGCGGCGCGGCCCGCGTCGTGTTCGCCACCGACGGCGAGAACAATCCGTGGACGCAGCGCCTGGTCGAGAGGCGCGTCCGCATCCGCCCCGAGGACTCCGCCCGGTTCGGCCGGCGCCGTCGCCAGGAGGCGATCGCCGCCCTCGCCGCGCTGGGCCTCCAGCCGGAAGACGCCGTCTTCCTCGGTCTTCCGGACCAGGCCATCACCGACCTGCTGCTCTTCGGCGACCCCCTCGGCGTGGACCGCCTCGCCTCGCTCTTCGCCGACTGGAAGCCGACCCTGGTCGTCCTTCCGTCGCCGTTCGACCTGCATCCCGACCACAGCGCCCTGGCCGTCCTGGCCCGCCTCGCCCTGGCCCGCCTCGCTCCGGCCCGCGCGCCGCAGGGGCAGCCCGGCGGCGAACGGGCCCCGCGCGTCCTGAGCTACATCGTCCATCGGACCGCCGCCCTGTGGTCCAGCAAGGCGACGCTGCGCTCCGAGGAGGCGGCCCGGCGCGCAGGCGAATCTGCCGGGGACGCCGACGCAAGCGCCGCGGAGGCCGATGTCGCGCGCTTCGAGCCGTCCCCCGCGGAGAAGGACCGCAAGCGGCGCGCCATCCTCTGCCACGCCACGCAGCTGACCGTCCACCGGCGCAAGTTCCTGGCCTTCGCCGATCGCGAGGAGATCTTCTTTCCGGACGCGTCCGCGGCGGCGCGGGACGGGCGCCATCCCGTGCGCCGGGCGGTCCTGGACGGCACAGGGCTCCGGCTCCATCTGAAGCTGCGGCCGCGCCCCGGCGCCTTCGGCCCCTCGACCCTGCACTTGGCGGCGGGGGGGGATGGCGCGAGGCAGAGCCTGTCGCTCGACCTGCGCTGGAGGCGCGGGCGCTCTCCCGTCACCGATGCCCGGACCATGCAGTCGAGGGGGCTCGCATCCCTGCAGGGAGACCGGCGCGGCGGGACGGTCGAGGTCCCGCGGGCGTCCTTGCCCGGGTCGGGACCGCTGTTCGTGAAGCTCAAGCGGCGTTTCGGGTTCTTCGACGAAGGGGGCTGGCTCGAGGTGGACGGCCCGAAAGACGAGGCCTAGGAACCTGTCCGAGTATTGGCCGGCTCCTGGCGGGAGCCGGCCGCGCGGCGGTCGATCCGGCAGGCGCGCGCCACGCCGTCACGGTACAGGAGCCAGAGGTCGAGGCTCCTGGCCAGGACGCGGCGGATGCGGTCGGCGGTCGCCGGCGACTTCGCGTGGTCGAGGACCATCTTCCACGCCATCTTGCGGTGCCCGGTCTCGACCATGTGGTGCGCCCGCTTCAGGTCGAGGAAGCGGGGATCGACGCCGTAGTGCGAAACCAGGGCGTTCCGGCGCAGCTCGGCCTCGAGGTCGACCGGGTCCTCCGGCTCGGGCGTCGTGACCCGCCGGCGGTCCTCGACGCTCCCCTCGATGAAGATCGTCACAAGAGCCGCCCCCTCGACCCACGGGCGGCGGGTGGTGACCTGATCGATGAAGGAGCGGTACGCGGCGGCCTCGGGGATCAGATCGATCCCGGTGAAGCGCGCCCGCGGGAAGCCGAGCCCCTCCATCATGATCAGGAACAGCTCCGGGTGGGGCACGCCCTTGCTCAGCTTGCCGGTCTCTTCTTCGTAGAGGTTCTCGGCCAGGTCCTGGCGCACCTCGGGGTGGGGACAACGGGCGTGCACGCGGCTCAGGAGCACGGGGAAGTCGCGCACGTAGACGTCGAACTCCTGCGCGAAGTGCAGCAGGAGCTGGGGCCGGGTGGCGTGCCCCTCGTTGAAATGGGGCCAGGCCCAGTGGTTCTTCCGGTCCATCAGGGCCAGGAGATCTTCCTGCAGCTCGGCGACCGCCATTGGCATACGGTTCAGATGATTGTGCCCGGCGATGGGGAAATCAAGCCCCTCCGCCCGGCGGGGCGGCTTCCGAAGGGGTGGACTCCGGCTCGGCCGGGGCGGGCTGGTCCCCGCCGGGAGGGACCTCTTCCCAGTCCGAGTCCGGCTCGGGCTCGACGGCGGGCGGCGTCGCGTCGCCCGACGCGCCCCCGCTCGACGGCGGGGCCTCGTCCACGGCCGACGCATCGACCGGAGGCGGAATCTGGAACGGAACCGCCTCCGCCGGCCCAGCCGGCGGCGGAGCGGGCGTCCTGGCCGGCTTCCCGGGTTTGATCATGCCGGGGGCTTCCTGGCCGGCGTCCGGCAGGACGTATCCCGAAGGCGGGATCAGGACGACGCGCTCCCCGGGGATGAGCGACCGGTAGACCTCGCGCGCGGGTCCCTCCTCGAGGCGCAGGGTGATGCGCAGATCGATGCGCGAGGAGCCGCCGCCCCCTCCCGGCCAGAGGCGCCGCAACCACGAGGCGGCCCGCGCGAGCGTCCCGTGGTTCTCGGGAAGCCCTTCGACCCTGAGCGTCGCCGGCTGGCGGAACGTCAGGCCAAAGACGGCCGGAGCCTCGGGGGGAAGCGCGTCCGCGACGTTCTCGTCGGCGGCCCCCGCCTCGACGTCGGCGGGAGTCAGGGGCGTGAGTCGCGGATCGCCATCCTTCTCCTTCAGGACCAGCGTCCCGGCGAGCGCCTGGGGCCCGGGGACGACCCCCTGCTGCGGACGCCTGAGCCCGCCGATCTCGATCCCCTTCAGGGGGATCTCCCGCATCGTCATCCCGAGCAGGCGGTAGCGCAGTCGACTCGCCGGCGCGTCGATCACCAGGTACGGCTTGCGCGTCTTCGCGAGCGCCAGCTCGTACTCGAGCAGGGCGACCCTGCGCCTCAGGGCGTCGAGGTCGCCACGCGTCGGCACGGCGGTTCCCCCCGTCCCCTGGGCGGCCCGCCCCGTCCCGAGGGCGGTCAGAAGGGCCGCCACGAGGAGTGCCGCGATCGATCCGGCCCGGAGCCGTGCGCGGCTCATCAGAAGATGTAGACCCGCGTGCCGATGCGGATGGTGTGGTAGACGGTATCGAGATCGCGCGCTCCGAGGCGCACGCAGCCGTGGGTGATGCTCAGCCCCAGGGCGCGCTCGTAGAGCGTGCCGTGGATCAGGTAGCCGTCCCCGAGATCCATCGCGTAGTCCCCCAGCTCGGTCGGCGCGAGCCGGGCCGCCAGGTCGCGCGGGATCGGCTCCCCCACCTCGAGGAAGGCCCAGTCCGGCTTGACCCAGACCGGATTGGGGTGCTTGGCGCGCACGTCGTACTCCCCCCGCGGCGTGTCGAAGACCCAGAGGCGCTTCTTGACGGGGTCGGACAGGGCCCGCCCGCTGCCGGTCGAGCAGACCGCTTCGAGCGCCGCGCGATCGTTCTTGACCAGGGTCAGGAGATTCCGGCCCGTGTCGATGATCACGTACGTCCCCTTCGGGCGGAGCGAGGCCAGCTGGGTCTCGAGGGCGGCCGCGCGCTTCTGCAGGGCGCGGAGCTCCTTCTGCTCGGCGGCTCCCAGGGGGGTCGTGTCGGGCGCGCCCGGATGGAGCCTCTCCTGCCGCAGGCGAAGGATCAGGCCGGAGGCGAGCAGCACGAAGCCGGCGAGGACGAGCAGCGGCAGGGCTCGCCGCCAGCCGGATCGCGGCACGGACGCGGGAACCTGCGGGAGCGCGCTCACGGCACCACCTCTTCCGGGATCGTCCCGACGATCGTCACCGCCGTGCCGACCCTCACCCTGGGGACCAGGTCGTCCATCTCGTCGTTGTCGAGGGCCACGCACCCCTGGGTCCAGTCCTGGCTCCGTCCCCCATGGCCGTGGATCTCGATGTTGCTGCCGATCCCCTTTCCCTTCGGGACCTGGCCGCTGCGCTGGAGCCTCCGGAACCGCTCGCGGTCCTCGGCGTTCGGATAGTCGAGCATGAGCGCGCGATAGTACTTCGTCTGCCCCGGGTTGCGGACCTCGGTGACGCGATACTTTCCTTCCGGCGTCGCGTCGTCCCCCGCCTGCGTCTTGGTCGCGACGCCGGCCAGCCCGAGATCGGCGGGGTAGGAGGCGATCTCGTCAGCTCCCTTGAACACCCGAAGCTGCCGCCGCAGCTTGTCGACGATGAGGACCGGCCTCCCGGTCGACGTGCTCTCCTTGAGAGTCTCTTTCACCCACCGTCTCCAGATCGCGCGCCGCGGGCTGCTGTGCAGCGCGTCGAAGGTGCGGTTCAGCCCGCTCACCGCCCCGGCAAGGCGGGCGCGCCCGCGCTCCGCCGACTCCAGCGCCCTCTCGTAGTCCCCCTTCTCGAACGCTCCCTTCGCCTCTCCCAGCGCGACATCGGCCTCGAGGATCGCCTTGGCGCTGTCATCGTCCCAGGCGTGCCGCGCCAGCGCGTGCACCCGCGGCAGGATCGCGGTCAGCTCCTTGATCGCCGACTGCGATCGCGTCCTGGCGCGGGCCTTGGCCGCGGTCGCCTGGTAGGCGCAGATCTCGGCCGCGATCCGGGCCTCGGACATGAGGCGCGAGGCCTCTTCGAAATTCCGCGACAGCGATCGCCGGCGGGACGCGAGGCGGACTTCCGCCTCGGCCAGGACCAGCGCCTGGCGGGCCGCGGCGCACGGGGCCGAGGCGCGCGACACGCCCTCGGCGTCCGCCGCACGCTCCATCGCGTAACGCGCCGCGTCCATGTCGTCGACGGGCGGGCGACCGCACGCGGACGCCAGGCACAGGATGACGGCGAGGAGAGCCGCATGCCACAGGGCGGGGCGGAGGGTCGAAGGGACGGATCCGGAAAGCAGGACCCCGGCCCGCGCCGGGCGGGCCGGGGTGCCGTGGAGCACCAGGCTATCTTGCCCTGGCCTGGCCAGCCCTCTTCTGCTTGGCCTGCTCCAGCTGGTCAGCAATGGAGGTGGCCTTGTCCTTCACGGAGTTGGCGCTCTCGAGCGCCTGCTTGTAGTCGCCCGAGCCGAAGGCCGTGCGCGCCTGGTCGAGCGTGCCGCGCAGGTTCCCCAGGTCGGTCTTGAACAGTGCCAGATCGGCCCTGGAGTCCTTGGTCACCGGGGCGACCTTGAGCCCCGCCTCGGCGGCCGCGAGCGCCGTGTCGGCGGCGGCGATGGCCGCCTCGGAATCGGTCTTCGCCTGCTCCTTGTTCGCGACGGCGGCCTGGGAGGCCTTGGCGGCCTCTTCCTTCGCCTTCGTCAGGAGCTCCTTCGCCTTGTCGTAGTTCTTGATCCACTTGGCGTTCTGCGCCTGGATCTCGTCGTTCGCGGCCTTGAACGTGGAGTCCGCGGCCTGGAACTCGTTCGGCGCCCAGGTCTCGGCCTGAGCCTCGCGTGCCTTGTCCATGTCGGCCTGAGCGGCATTGATGTCTTCCTGGGGGGCCTTGGCGCAGGCAACGGCCGCGAGGCACGCCAGGGCAGCGGTGGCGATGATGCTGTTCCGTCTGCTCATAGGTGGGTTGCTCCTCCTCTCTTGTGCTGAGTTGGGACAAAGAATCAGTGACTCACGCGTGATCTCGAACCGGTCGGTCCGCCTCCTTTCCTCAGGAGGGTCAAGAGGATACCAGAAACTGGCGACCACGGCATCCCGAACCGCTCATCCGTGGATGAGCTCCGCGGCCCTCCGGGTGGCCCGCACGACCGCCTTGATCAGCGTCACCCGGAGCCCCCCCTCCTCCAGCTCGAGCAGCCCGTCGATCGTACACCCGGCGGGGGTGGTCACCCCATCTTTGAGCTTGGCCGGATGCTCCCCTGTCTGAAGGACCATGGTGGCCGAGCCGAGCACCATCTGCGCCGCCAGGGTGGTGGCCACGTCCCGCGGCAGGCCGACCTTCACCCCCCCCTCCGCCAGCGACTCGATGACGACGTAAATGTACGCAGGGCCCGAGGCCGACAGCCCGGTCACGGCGTCCATGTGCCGCTCTTCCAGGATGAGGCAGCGGCCGAGCGGCTCGAAGATCCGCCGCGCGATCTCGAGGTGCTGGGCGTCGGCGTGCCGCCCCCGGGCCAGGACCGTCATGCCCTGGCGAGCCAGGCAGGGGGTGTTCGGCATGGCGCGCACCACCGGGACGCGCGGACCGACCCGCTTCTCGATGAAGGGCGTGTCCACGGACGCGGCGACCGAGAGGACCAGCTGCTGGCGCGTCAGTCGCCCGCGGATGCCGGACAGGACCTCGTCCATGGCCTGCGGCTTGACGGCGAGGATCACCACCGAGGCACCGCGCACCGCCCTGGCGTTGTCGAGCGTCGTTTCGACCTTGAAGCGGGAGGCCAGCGAGTCCAGCCGCTCCTGATGCTTCGCGGTCGCCACGACCTGATCGCGCGACACGAGGCCGGCGTCGATCATCCCGCCGATCAGGCTCTCGCCGATCTTCCCGGCCCCCAGGACGGCGATCTTCTTGAGCCCCTTCTGCGGCTTCATTTCAGGACCCCGAAAAAGAGCGCCTAGTCTAGCATCACCCCGCGCCTTCCCGATTGCCGCGCCGGCCCGGGACGTGTATATTGACCTCATGCGCACAGTGGGTCGCATCCTGTCGGGTGTCGCGGTCGTGGCCCTGCTGGCGGCCGGCGGCCCGGCGCTCTACTGCTCGCAGGCCACCGCCCATGCGATGCCCTGCTGCAAGACCTCCTCGCATTGCGATCCTGGGATGAAGGCGGCCGCGTGCTGCACCGTCGAGCCGGCATCCACCTCTCCCGGAAAGACGATCGCGGGGCAGACAACCTCCGGCTCCAGCCTGTCCGGAAAGCGACCGCTCGCGGCAGCCCAGGAGAGCGAAGCGTCCGGGGTCGCCGTCCGGCACGTCGCGAGGGACGGCCGCCTGTGGTATCCGCCGCCCCACGACGGCTCCCCTGCTCTCTTCCTTCGAAACGCCTCGATCCTGCGCTGAACGTTCCCCCTCGAGTCACCGACCAACCCCATCCCGTCGCTCTGAATTCTTGATGCGTCTGCGCGGCCGTCCGGCGGTCCGCCACGGCGCGTTGATCGAGGTGTCGCATGCGATCACCATCGCCCGCGTTCCTGGCGCTGCTGCCGGTCCTGGCATTTGGGGCCGAGGTCTCCGGGCAGCCGGGCCCCCCGGCGAACCTGGGGGATCTCCTGCGTCTGGCCGAGGCGCAGAGCCCCGCCATCCGCGCCGCCGCGGCGCGCCTGGAGGCGGCCCGCAGCAGGCCGTCCCAGGTCGGGGCACCGCCAGACCCGGAGGTCAGCCTCTCGTACCTGAATGACGGAGTCTCGCGGCTCACGTACGGTGAGAGCGAGTTCTCGGCGCTGTCGCTCACCTGGACCCAGGAGGTTCCCTACCCCGGAAAGCGCCGGCGATCGGCCGACGCGGCCACGTTCGCCGTCGAGGGGGCCGGGAAGGTCCGCGAGCTCGTGCGTTTCCGGGTGCGGGCGGCCGTCATCACGGCGTACGCCGACCTCCACCGCCTGGATCGGACCCTCTCCATCCTGACGGAAAGCCACGAGACCCTGGTGTCCTTGGAGCAATCCGCCCGGCGGCGGTACGAAGTGGGGGATGGGACCCAGGAGAGCGTGCTGAAGGCTCAGACCGGAATCCTGCGCCTGGAGGCGGAAATGGCACGAGTCTCCGAGGACCGCCACGCTGCGGAGTCTCGGCTCAACGCCGCCATCGGGCGCGCGGCCGGCACGCCGATTGGACCGGCGGAGGCGATGCCCGAGGCCGGCTTCATCGGGGACGACGAGGCGCTGCAGGAGGAGGCAGTCGCCGCCTCGCCCGAGATCGGCGCGCTCGCGGCCGCGGTGCGGGGCGGCGAGGCGGATGTGATCCTGGCGCGCCTCGAGCTCAAGCCCGACTTCATCTGGTCGGCCTCCTACCAGAATCGCGACGGGCTGGATCCGATGGTCATGGGTTCCTTCGGACTGCGCCTGCCCCTGCACCGGGCCAGGAAGCAGGGCCAGGCGCTGAGAGAGAAGGAGTCGGAGCTCGTCGCGGCGCAGCAGGATCTCGCCGATTTGGAGGCGCGCACCAGGGGGGCCGTGCGCGAAATCACCCTTCGCATCCGCAGGGCCGAGCGACTCGTCGGCCTGTTCGGTCAGGGGATCGTCCCGCAGGCCGCCAGCACCCTCGAATCGGCACAGGCGTCCTACCGCTCGGGGCGCCTCGGATTCCTCGACATCCTCAACGACCTGACCGCCCTGCTGGAGGCCCGGATCGACCAGGTGGCGCAGGAATCCGAGCGACTGCAGGCCCTGGCCGCGCTGGAGCCGCTCCTGGCCAGGGAGCTGATCCGGACGTCCGCGGGGGAGGCCCCCGCAGTCACAGGAGGTCAGAATGCCAACCACCGCTAGGCGACTGCTCCTCCTCGCCGCGACATCCATAGTGCTGGCCCTTCTGATGACGACTGCCTGGGTCCGCATGTACGGCGGGCGCTCCGCGCCCCGCGGCCCGGACTCCGCGCCGTCGGGCACGCCGGTGTCCGCCGCGAAGAAGGACCTCTACTTCTGTCCGATGCACCCGGGGATGCGGTCCGATCGTCCGGGGGACTGCCCGATCTGCGGGATGCGCATGGTCCCGGTCGCGGAGGAGACGGCTCCGCCGGGATCTCCTCCCGGTCCCGCAGCCGGGTCCCCTGGAAAAAAGACCCTCTACCGTTCCACCATGAACCCCGGCGAGGTCTCCGATCGGCCGGGCAAGGACTCGATGGGCATGGAGATGGTCCCGGTGGAGATGGAAGAACCGTCCTCGCAGGGGACCACAGTCGAGGGCCATGCCGTCGTCAGGATCCCGGATCTCAAGCAAAGGCTCATCGGGGTGGCGACGCAGATCGTCAGGCGGGGCCCGTTCATTCGCCGCATCAAGACCGTGGGCCGCGTCACGGTGGACGAGACACGACTGCATCACGTCCATACCAAGGTCACCGGCTGGATCGAGGCGCTTCATTCCCCCGCCACCGGCGAATACGTGCGCAAGGGACAGCCCCTCCTGAGCATCTACAGCCCCGAGCTGCTGGCCTCGCAGGAGGAGTACCTGGTGGCGCTCCGGAACCGCGACGCCATGGGGGACCAGGCGCCCCCCGCGGCGGGGCAGCGCGCCGAAGAGCTCCTCGAGAGCGCCCGCCAGCGCCTGCTCCTGTTCGACCTGACGGAAGAGCAGATCCGCCGCCTGACCGCGAGCGGAACGGCCGAAAGGACCGTGACGCTCGAGGCCCCGATTTCGGGCTACGTCCTGGTTCGCAACGTGACCCACGGCGAGAGGATCGAGGCCAACACGACGCTCATCGAGATCGCCGATCTGTCGCGCGTGTGGGTGATCGCTTCGGTGTACGAGTACGAGCTTCCCTTCCTGCGGGTCGGACAACCTGCCGAGATGACCCTCTCCTATCTTCCCGGGAGGAGCATTCGGGGGCGCGTGGCGCTCGTCTATCCCGTCCTGGACGCGGCGACCCGCACCGTCCAGGTGCGTCTGGAGTTCCCCAATCCGGACCTCAAGCTCAAGCCCGAAATGTACGCCGATGTAGAGCTTCGGGGCGACCTCGGGGAACGCCTGGCGGTTCCCGAGAGCGCCGTGCTTTCGACCGGCACCCGCGACATCGTCTTCGTGTCGCAGGGTGAGGGGACGTTCGAGCCGCGCGAGGTGCGTCTCGGTCTCAGGGCGTCCGACGCGGTCGAGATCCTGGACGGACTCGCGGAGGGAGAAGCGGTCGTGACCTCGGGCAATTTCCTGATCGACTCCGAGTCCCGCCTCAAGTCGGCCCTGCAGTCGGCGGGCGGCCCGCCGCCGGCGCAACCCGCTTCCACCCCCGACGGGGCCAGCAAGGAACGCTGATGGTGGAGCGGATCATCGAGCTTTCGGCGCGCAACAAGTTCATCGTCCTGATCCTGGCGGCGGTGGCGGTGGGCATGGCGGTCTACGCCATGCAGAATGTGCCGCTCGACGCCATCCCCGACCTGTCGGACACGCAGGTGATCGTCTATTCGCGCTGGGACCGAAGCCCGGACATCATGGAGGACCAGGTCACCTACCCGATCGTCACCGCGCTGCTGGGCGCCCCCGGTGTCAAGGCGATCCGGGGCTTCTCTGATTTCGGCTTCTCCTACGTCTACGTCATTTTCCAGGACGGGACGGACATCTACTGGGCGCGCAGCCGGATCCTCGAGTACCTGAGCAAGATCCTCCCGCGCCTGCCCGAGGGGGTGCGAACCGAGATGGGGCCGGACGCCACCGGGGTCGGCTGGGTCTATCAATACGCCCTGATCGATCGTTCCGGGAAGAGCGACCTGGCGCAGCTCCGATCGTTCCAGGACTGGTCCCTGCGCTACTGGCTGCAAAGCGTCCCGGGGGTGGCCGAGGTCGTCTCGATCGGCGGCTTCCAGAAGCAGTACCAGGTGAACGTCGATCCGAACTCTCTGGTCGCCCTCAAGATCCCGCTGCAGCGTGTGGTCGAGGCGATCCGGCAGGGGAACAACGACGTGGGCGGGCGCCTGGTGGAGTTTTCCGGGGCCGAATACATGGTGCGGGGGCGCGGCTACGCCCGGTCGATTGCCGATCTCGAGAGCATCGTCGTGGGCGACGACGGCCGGGGAACTCCGGTCCTGGTGCGGGACGTCGCCCGGGTGGAGCTTGGCCCCGACATCCGTCGCGGGGTGGTGGATCTGGATGGACAGGGGGATACCGTCGGCGGGATCGTCGTGATGCGCTCCGGCGAGAACGCCCTGAACGTCATTGAGCGCGTCAAGGAAAAGATTGACAGCGTCCGGCCGTCGCTGCCGCCCGGGGTCGAGATGGTGACGACCTACGATCGCTCCGAGCTGATCCAGAAGTCCATCGACAATCTCAAGGAAGAGCTCGTGCTCGAGATGATCATCGTCAGCCTGGTCATCCTGGTCTTCCTCTGGCACATCCCATCGGCTCTCATCCCGATTGTCACGATCCCGGTGTCGGTTGTGCTGGCTTTCATCCCGATGTACTTCATGGGGATCACCTCGAACATCATGTCGCTGGCCGGGATCGCCATCTCGATCGGCGTCCTGGTCGACGGCGCGATCGTCGAGGTGGAGAACGCCTACAAGAAGCTGCAGCTCTGGGACGCGGGAGGGCGCGTCGGGGACTTCCACCAGGTGCGGCTGAACGCCCTGAAGGAGGTCGGCCCGGCGGTCTTCTTCTCTCTTCTGGTCATCGCCGTCGCGTTCATGCCGATCTTCACGCTGGTCGACCAGGAAGGACGGCTGTTCAAGCCTTTGGCCTATACCAAGAACCTGGCGATGGCGATCGCCGCGCTTCTCGCCCTGACGCTCGACCCGGCGCTGCGCATGCTGTTCACCCGGATGGATCCGTTCACGTTCCGCCCGCGATTCCTCTCCTGGCTGGCCAGCCGCGTGGCCGTCGGCACCTACTTCCCCGAGGAGAAACACCCGGTCAGCCGCATCCTGTTCCGCATCTACGAGCCGGTCTGCCGGCTGGTGCTGGATTATCCGAAGCTGACGATCGCCGCGGCGATCATCCTGTTCCTCTCCACCATCCCGATTTATCTCGGACTCGGAAGCGAGTTCATGCCGCCGCTCGACGAGGGGTCCCTCCTGTACATGCCGACGACGATGCCCGGTTTGCCGGTGAGCGGGGCGCAGGACCTCATGCAGACGATGGACCGCATCATCGCCGGGGTCCCGGAGGTGGACAGGGTCTTCGGCAAGGCCGGCCGGGCGGACACGTCCACGGACCCCGCCCCGCTGTCGATGTTCGAGACGACCATCCTCCTGAAGCCCCACGAACAATGGCGCCGTGTGCCAAGGTTCTATTCACGCTGGCCGGAGTTCCTGCAGGCCCCCCTGCGCCACATCTGGTGGGACCGCATCAGCCGCGAGGACCTGGTCAACGAGCTCGATCAGAAGCTCCGCTTCCCCGGCGTGTCGAACGCCTGGACCATGCCGATCAAGAACCGGACCGATATGCTGACGACCGGCATCCGGACCCCTGTCGGCATCAAGATTTTCGGCCCGGACCTGGCCGTCATCGAGCGCCTCGGCGGGCAGGTCGAGTCGGCCGTCCGGAACGTGCGCGGCACGCGCAGCATCTACGCCGAGCGGACGGCGGGAGGCTACTTTCTCGACTTCGATCTGAAGCGCCAGGAGCTGGCGCGCTACGGCCTGTCGATCCAGGAGGCCCAGATGGTGATCCAGTCGGCCATCGGCGGCGAGTCCGTCACCACGACGGTCGAGGGGCGCGAGCGCTACACCGTCAACGTCCGCTACGCACGCGAGATGCGGGACAGCCTCGAGCGCCTGCAGCGGGTGCTGGTGCCGACGATGTCGGGAGCGCAGGTCCCGCTGGCCCAGATCGCCGACATCCGGATGACCACCGGTCCCGCCATGATCCGAAACGAAAACGGGATGCTGGCGGGATATGTCTACGTCGACATCGCGGGACGCGACGTCGGCGGGTACGTCGAGGAGGCAAGGCGCGCCGTCGCGGCGCAGGTCCGGGTCCCGACCGGGTACTCGGTGGTCTGGAGCGGGCAGTACGAGAACATGATCCGCGTGCGGAAGCGCCTGCAAATCGTCGTGCCGATCACGCTCTTTCTGATCGTCATCCTTCTTTACATGAACACCAAGTCGGCGGTGAAATCCGCCATCGTCATGCTGGCGGTCCCCTTCTCCCTCATCGGGGCGGTCTGGCTCCTCTATGTGCTCGGATACAACGTGTCGATCGCCGTCTGGGTCGGGATGATCGCCCTGATGGGGCTCGACGCCGAGACCGGCGTGTTCATGCTGCTCTTCCTCGACCTGTCGTACGACGACGCGGTGCGGGCGGGGAGGATGAGGACCCGAGAGGACCTGCGCGAGGCGATCATCCACGGCGCCGTGAAGCGCATCCGTCCGAAGATGATGACGGTCACGGCCGCCTTCATGGGGCTCATGCCGATCATGTGGTCACTCGGGACCGGCTCCGACATGATGAAGCGCGTCGTGGCGCCGATGGTGGGCGGCCTGGCCACCAGCTTCATCATGGAGCTTCTGGTCTACCCGCCGATCTACGAGATGTGGAAATGGCGGTTCGAGATGAAGCGCGGTACCGTGACGCCCGGCGCCGTCCGAACCAACCCGGAGACCGGGCTATAATCGTCTCCGGGCGATCGTGCCACCGTCCGTTCGCCCGGAGATCGCCAGGTGAGCCTTCGTGCCCTCTGTCTCGCCGCCGTGGTGCTGGTGCTTTCGGGTTGCGTCCGGCACCCCGAGTCGTGCTGGGTCTGCCAGCGTGACGTCCATGCCTCCGTCCGGACGACCCTGACCCTGGCAAGCGGCAAGCAGGTGGTCGCCTGCTGTCCGCGCTGCGCCCTGCATTACCAGGAGGATCCCGGCAACGCCGTCCGGGAGATCCGGGTCACCGATCATGCGGGAGGCGGCAGCCTCCCCATGGCCGGAGCGTTTCTCATCGAGGGGAGCGACGAGACCCCCTGCATGCTGCACCATCCCGTGTCCGACGAGAGCCGGACGCCGATGCAGGTCTGCTACGACCGCTGCATGCCGAGCCTGATCGCCTTCAAGGACGAGGGGGCGGCGCGCGCCTTCGCTGCGGACCACGGCGGGACGGTTCACCGACCGGGGACGTTCGTCCTGCCTCGATCGGCCCCCCCCTGATCGGACGGGGTGGGATGCCGTGCGTGGTGATGCTCGTGTCCCGCCCCCATGGAGCCGAATCTCAGCCTCAGGAAGACCTGCGCCGACATCGGCCGCTCGCCATACGCGGGCTGGAGCCTGTCATCGAACCGGTACGCCGTCAGCGCCGCCCCAAGGCCGGTCGAGGCGGGCCCGAGCGGAGGCAGGTCGCGCGCGTAGCCGACCGTCATGGCCGCGACCGCCACCCGGTGCGGCGGCACGCTGTCGGGCCGTTGATCCTTGTTGAGGAGCTCGTAGAGATCCCGATCCACGCGCTCGGCTCGACCGTAGAGGGCGTTCCGGCCGCGGAACTTCCAGGTGGCCTCGAGGGTGTTCCCGCGCTCCTGCAGGCCCAATTCGACGAGGTTGCGGCCGGCGACGAGGGTCGCCGCGACGAATCCCCCGTCCGTCGGACGCTCGTACTCCAGGGAGGCCGTCTGCCGCGTCTGGTTCCCCTCCTCGAGAGCCTCCGGAGCATGGAGCCTGGCGGCCGAAACCTGGAGCGTCAGACCGGACGCGAGGCGGAAGGACAGCCGCGCCGAGTAGCTGTCGAGTCCCCCCAGGTCGATGTCCCAGCGGTTCTCGTCCGGCTCCTTGCCGTTGAACGCGGAGGCCTCCACGCCCAGGCGCCCGAGGCTGGCCCCGGCGGTGAGGACGCTCGCCGCGATGTGGGTCGAGTCCTGGTTGTGATGCGCCAGGGGGGCGAGTGGGTTCTCGGACGCGGAGCGGCGGTGCACGAACGGAGTGGGGCCGACGGCGGGCGTACCCCGCGGCGCGACGTAGAGCTGAATACGACGTCCGGGCGCGAGCTCGCGGCCGTAGCGGGCCGCGAGCTCCACGAACAGATCGTGCGGATGCTGGCGGTCGATCAGCAGGACGTCCCGATAGGTCTCGCCACGCTGGAACAGGAGCGGCGACCCCTCGGGAGCGATGGTCAGAGGCTCTGCGGTGAACGTCCCCAGGAGTTCGAAGGTCCCGCCGCCCCAGTCTCTGGACGCGTTGATCATGAGATGGTTGACCGAGTCGAAGTCCTGCTCCCCCGAGGCCCCTCCCTGCCGGTTCGACGTCAGGAAGGCGTAACCGTGAAAGGTCCTGACCCACGCGGATCCGGGTGTTGCCAGGTCCGCCGAGGCAGACCGCGGGAAGGCGGCCAACCCCGCCCCAAGGGTGACGGCGGCCAGGCCAACGGCGATCGGACGGGACGCTCTCGGTCTCAGGGCCTTCTCCGCGCCACCCCTCGATTCAGGGGCTGGATGGGACGTCGTAGACATAGTAGGCGTGCCCGATGACCGCGGTCGGACGGGCGTGCAGGAGCCAGTTCTCCGGCCCGTCGCCGTGATGCACGCGCAGCCTGCCGATGGCCCGGGCCAGGATGTGGGCGCTCAGCACGTACGTGCCCGGACTGGGTCCTCGCTGCAGGTCCTCGACGGTGACCCGGAAGGCGTCGATGCCGAGGTGCTCCGGGCGGATGCTGCCGAAGTATCCGAGCCTCAGGGCTCCCGATGCGGGATGCGCGGCGAGCCACTCCTTGAGCTGGTTCGCGCCCTGCCCCCAGTCGACGTTGCTGTCGTCCAGCCAGAGGTACCCGCAGCGCGTCCCCCCGTCGAGCCCGATGTTTCCCGGCTCCGAAAAGAGGCAGGCGGTCTCGTTGAAGTACGAGAGGTGGTCAGGATAGATGGCGGTGCCGGCGAGGACGGTCCAGGCGATCAGCACGAACGCCCCCGCCTTCCGCCAGGCCCCTCCCTCCTTGAGAAGGGACGCCAGGCCGGCGCCGCCGACCAGATGCAGGAACGGCAGCGCGGGGATCATGTAGCGGAAGCCCAGGTTGTCCGAATAGAGCGAGTACGCCGCGAACAGGACGATCGGCGGCAGGAGGAGGAAGGCCCGCTCCATGGCCGGCGCCTCGCCCCGCCGCACGAGCCCCCACGTCCCGATCACGGCCAGGATGATCGCAGGGAGAGGCTCCTTCAGGAGATACGCGACCACGTAGTACGTCAGGAAGCGCGGCTTGAACTGTCCGGCCATGAAGGCCCAGTATCCCGGGTCGTGATCGGTGTTGATCCGTTTGATCCCGTCGATGTAAAGAAACGGGTTGCGCGGGAAGAGATACAGGGCGTGGACCACCAGGGCGGCGACGGCGCACATGGCGAGGAAGGCGTAGAGGCACCAGGCGAGCCTTTGCCCGCCCTCCTCGGAGCCGTACGGGTCGACGAGCGTCGACTGGCGCCTGGGCACGGCCGCGGGGATCCAGCGAGTCGCCCAGACGAGGAGCATGAAGGCGACGGCCATCAGGATCACGGCCGAGAACTTCGACGCCAGCAGCAGGCCGAGGGCGAGTCCGCACCACAGGAGCCGCTTCAGGCTCCGATGATTGAGGTAATACCAGAGGGCGAAGAAGAACAGGACGGCGAAGAGCGCCATGCCCGAATCGGTGGCGACCAGGGGGGCGTGCGCCACGATGGTCGGATCGAAGACGAAGAGCAGGAGGGCGCCGGCAGCCGCCGCACCCCCCAGCATGCGCTTCCCCCAGGCCACGATCAGTCCCGCCAGGACGAGGGCGAGCGCGACGAAAGGGGCGCGCGACCACGACAGGACGCGCTGCTCGCCATTGTCGACGAGCACCTGGTTGCCGAGCTGCCACTGGAAGAACGGATCGGTGGTCTGGTCGACCGCCGACCAGTTCTCCGGCGAGACCGGGAACTTCGCCCCCATCGCGAGGAGCGGCAGCGCCCCGATCTCCTTGAGGAGCGGCGGGTGCTGCAGGTTGACCTTGAACTCGCCGGTCTTCAGGTAGGAAAACCCGGCGCCGATGTGCGCCGGCTCGTCGAAGGTCGGCGACTTGGAAAGGCCCTCGCTCAGGACCTGGAGCCCGAAGACCAGGACGAGCCCGCCCAGGACGAGCGGGTGCGACGACCATCCACCAGGCCGACTCATTCTGGCATCCTAGCATGGAGGGTTTCCGCCGCGGTTGACCCCGCCCCGGGCGTGCAGTAGCATCGCGCGCTCCCGGGCCCGCCGCGCGGCGCGCCCGCGCGCACTCATGGCCAGATCGGAACCGATCCGACCCTCGTCAGGAACCGGAACGCCCGGGGCCGACCCCTGGGAGGCGCGCTCTATCCCGCTCGCCCTCTGCCTGCTTGCGCTCCTCCTCGTCCAGGGCCTCGTCTTCATCGGCGAAGCGTCGCAGACGAGCGACGAGGCGGCGCATCTGGCCGCGGGCTACGCCTACCTGACGAAGGGGGACTTCCGGCTCAACCCCGAGCACCCGCCCCTCATCAAGGAATGGTCGGCCCTGCCGCTCCTGCCGCTCGACCTGGCATTTCCCTCCGGCCCCCTGTGGGAGCAGCGGGAGGAATGGAACATCGGACGCCTGTTCGTGCACGAGAACCGGCTGCCCAACGACACCATCCTGCTGCTCGGCCGGCTGCCGGTCCTCCTTCTGTCCCTGCTCCTCGGCTGGCGCCTGTTCCTCTGGGGACGGATGCTGTTCGGCGCGCGCGGCGCGCTTCTGGCCCTGGCGCTCTACGTCCTCGATCCGAACGTCGTCGCGCACTCCTCCCTGGTGACCACCGACCTCGGCGTGACCCTCTTCATGTTCCTCGCCGTCTTCGCCCTGTGGTCGTGGACGGAGCGCCCCTCCCCCGCGGGGATCGCCTGGTGCGGAGCGATGATCGGCGGGGCCTTCGCGTCGAAGTACACGTCCTTCTGGCTGCTGCCGATCCTCGGGGCGCTTCTCTGCGGCCTGATCCTCCTGCGCACCCCCGTCCCTTCGATCCCGTGGAGGAAGAGGCCGGGCGATCCGGTCGCCCCCCTGTCGCGCCGGATGGCCGGTCTCGCCCTGGCCGCCGCGGGTGCCCTGGTGGTGTCGTTCCTGATCGTCGCGGCCAGCTACGGGTTCGTCGGCCTGCCGGCCTACCTCGTCGGCCTGGCGCGCGGCCTCGGGCACTCAGGGATCGGACACATGGCGTACCTGAACGGCGCCTACTCGGAGGACGGCTGGTGGTACTACTTCCTGTACGCCTACCTGATCAAGACCCCGATCGGGACGCTCGCCCTCGTCCTCGCGACGCTCGCCGCCCTGGCGCGCGGCATCCGGATCCGCCTCAAGGACGAGATGTTCCTGTGGATCCCGATCGCCGGGGTCCTCGTGATCACGTCTCTCTGGAAGGTCAACATCGGCCTGCGGCACATCCTGCCGATCTATCCGTTCCTCTACATCGCCGCCGGGCGAATCCTCCCTCGTGGAGGCGCCGCGGCCCCTCGTGCCGGCGCGCGGCGGGCGGCGGCCGTCCTCGTCTGGGCGTGCCTCGGATGGAACCTGATCGCGGCGGCGGGGATCGCCCCGCATCACCTGGCGTACTTCAACGAGATCGTCGGCGGGCCGAAGAACGGCCACCTCCACCTGCTCGATTCCAACCTGGACTGGGGCCAGTCTGCCAAGGCCCTGCGCCGCTTCGTCGACGCGGAGAACCTGCCGGTGATCTACTGCGCCTTCTCGGGGAACTCCGATCCCTGGTACTACGGCGTGCGCTACCAGTACACCCCCGGCTCGGGGAACCTGGAGAATCCGAAGTCGCGCCCGGTGCGCGTCCCCACGGACGCCCCGCGGGAGATCCTGGCGATCAGCGCGATGGTCTTGCACTCGGTGCACTTCACAGACGAGACCGACAGGGGATCGGTCGCCTCGCACGACCTGTACGCGCCGTTTCGCCTTCAGGAGCCCGTCGCCATGCCCGGCTGGTCCTTCCTGGCGTACGACATCACCAGGAACGCCGGGGCCCATTCGTATCTCGCCGCACTCCACCTGAGCTTCCGCCAGCTCGATCTCGCCGCGTACGAGGCCGGCAAGGCGATCGCGATCGATCCGCGCAATGCGATCGCCCTCGCGGTCCTCGAGAAGATCAGGGAGAGCGAGTCCGCCCCGTCTTCCGGCGGAGCGCCTCCAGGAGCCCCCGGGCCTCCGCGTCCATGACGGCGCCCCCCGGGTCGAGTGCTTCGGCCCGCTCGAGGGCCGACAGGGCCCCGCGGCTGTCCCCCTGCCGATGGAGCAGCAGTCCCAGGGCCCTGTACGGCACCGGGACGCCCGGAGCCAGCCGGATCGACTCGCGATACTCCTCAACGGCCCCGGCCGGATTCCCGGCCCGTTCGAGCCCGCGCGCCAGGTGATAGTGGTAGACGGGATTCTCCGGCCGCGCCGAAACCGCCAGGCGCAGCATGCGCAGGGCTGCGTCCGCCTGCCCCGCGTCCACCAGGGCGAGCCCCAGCCCGTCGAGGAGATCGGGGTCCCCCGGCCTCAGGGTCAAGGCCCTCTCGAAGCTCTCGGCGGCCCGCGGGTCCCCCGCCTGGTGCTGCGCTACGCCGAGGTTCCGGACGTAATCGGCGTTCCCCGGATCCAGCCGCACGGCTTCCGCATAGGCCTCGATCGCGGCGCGGGGATTCTTCAGCGAGAGCTCGGCCGATCCCAGGTTGGTGAAGGCCAGGGCGCTTCCCGGATCGAGGACGATGGCGCGTTGCAAGTAGTCCCGTGCCTCCGCCCCGCGCCCCATGGCCGTAAGGCTCCTCGCCAGGTTGACCAGGTACTGCACGTTTCCCGGCTCCAGGCGGAGCGCCTCGCGATACTCCCCGACGGCGGCCTCCCATCGCTTCCGGCGCGCTTCGACCCCCGCCAGGTTGTAGTGCGCGGCGGCGAAGTCGGGCCACAGGGAGACCGCCTTCCTGTAGACCCCGGCCGCCTCGTCGTCCTCTCCCCGCGTCTCGCACGCCGCGCCGTAGTTGAACAGCGCCCGCACGCTGTCCGGCACGACGCGGAGCGCCGCGCGGAAGATCGTGTAATCGTCGCGCCAGTCGGAGAACCGCACCATGGTCCGCGCCGAGAGCGCCGCGAGCAGGATCGCCCCAGCCACCAGCGCCGGATCCATCCGCCCGGCCCGGTCTCCCCTCGGCCGGGCGAGGCACGCCGCCGCGGCCATGCAGACGCCGGCCGACGGCAGGTACATCAGGCGCTCCGCCATGATCGTGCCGATCGGGAACAGGAGATTGGCGACCGGGGCGAACGCGAGGCCGATCCAGGCGAGCGCGAAGGCGACGCCGGGCGCCCTTTTCCACGCGAAGGCGAGACCCGAGAGCCAGGCCACAATGACGAGAATCCCGGCGATGGCTGCGGGGTCCGTGATCCCTCCCGCCGGAAGGATGGCGCGGTACGAGTAGTCGATCGACATCCGCCACGGCCACACGAAGAGTCCCGCGTAGCGTGCCAGGACCTTGAAAGCCGTGAGTCGCGCCTCCAGGAACGGAAGATGGGCGATCGGATTGTCGATGAACGGAGCCGGTCCCCCCGGATTGAATCCCCCCAGGGCGGCGCGCCTCAGGACGATAGCCGAGAGAAGCACGAGGCCGGACGCCAGGTGGAAACCCCAGGCGGGGCGGCGGCGCACGATCAGCAGGTCGGCGGCCAGGAGAGCCGCCGGCGCCACGACGGCGTTCTCCTTCGAGAGGAAGCCGGCCACGAAGAGCGCCAGCGACAGGACGCAGAGGGACAGGGCCCGAGCCGGCTGCGACTCCCTGGCCCGCAGGAACAGGAGCAGCGAGCCGAGAACCCCCGCCCCGGCCAGGAGCTCGGCCCGCCCGACCACCTCTCCGAGCGCCTCGGTGTGCACCGGGTGGACGGCGAACAGCAGGGCCGCCCAGAGCGCGGAGAAGCCGACGATGCGCCGCGCGATCCAGAAGACGAGCAGGGTGTTCACCAGGTGCAGCAGGAGATTGACCGCGCGGAACGGGAACGGCCGCAGCCCCGAGACGGCGTGATTCAGCGCGAACGACAGGATGGTCACCGGACGGTAGAGGCCCGGCACCTCCACGTCCCCCGTGGTCCAGTAGCCGCTCAGGAACAATCGCGGCGCCAGGGACAGGTCGCGGATCCGCTCGTTCTGCTCGATGATCTTGTGGTCGTCGTGGATGAAACCGGGCCGCAGCGACGGCAGGTTGACCAGGAGACAGACCGCCGCGAGGAGGAGCACCGGGCGCCTGGCACCGGACGCCGCGGCCGTCACGGCTTCCTGCCCCCGACGTAGCCGAGCGACCGCATCTCCTCCTCCAGGCCGGGGGGCAGCTCCGGCTCGGCGCGGTCATCCCGTCCCGGGTCCGCGGCCAGGAGATCGAGGAGCGCCCGGCGCAGGAGCGCCTCCTCCTCGGGAAAGCGGCCGAGCGCGTTCGACTTCTCCCCCGGGTCCGACTCGAGGTCGTAGAATTCCCAGTCCGGATCCCCCGAGGCCTTCGGGATCAGGATCAGCTTGAAGCGATCGCCCCGGACCATGCGCCACTTCCCCGCTACCCCGTCGACGTACTGCCTCGGGTTCTCCTTGTAGAAGTTCCTTCCCGATTCGGAATAGGCCGGGGGGCCGGACCCCTGCCAGCCGCGGCGCGTCCTGGGAACCAGGCTCTCCCCCTGGAGGCCGGGAGGGAGGGGCACGCCGGCGATGTCGAGGACCGTCGGCACGATGTCGATGGTGCGCGCCACGCCGGGGACGACGATGCCGGCCGGCAGGGTCGGAGGGTAGCTGATGATCAAGGGGACCCGCACCGTCGGCTCGTACAGGTAGGCGCCGTGCTCGAAGAAATAGTCGTGCTCTCCGAGGCTCTCGCCGTGGTCCGCGGTCAGGACGACGACGGTGCGCTCGAGGAGCCCCATCCCCTGGAGCACGCCCAGGAGATCGCCGACGGCGCGATCGGCGCACGCCACCTCGCCGTCGTAGTGCGCCACGGCGTGCTCGACCTCGCGCTCCGGCAGGCGGGTCCTGCCGAAGATGATGTCCCCCCGCTCGACGCCCGGCCGCGCCTCGTCGTTGAAGTGGTGCGGGCCCTTGTAGTCCGGATCGAACATCTCGGTGTAGGGCGCGGGGGCCTCGTACGGCCAGTGGGGGGCGTTGTAGCGCAGCCACAGGAAGAACGGCGCCTCTTTCCGTTTGCGGTTCCTGAGCCACTGCACGGCCTTGCGCGTCGCGTCGGCGTCGCTGCGCGACGGCAGGTAGACGCGCTTCCCTTCCGGGTCCAGGTAGATGTCGGGATCGTAGAGATCGAAATCGTAGTGCAGCCCGACGTTGAGCCCCTGGGTCACGGCGAACGACTCGTATCCCTGCTGCTTCAGCGCGCCGGTCAGGGTGGGGCGCCCTTTCAAGACCTCGTGGCTCTGCCCCTCGTACCGCAGGCCGTGCACCATCGGATAGACGCCGGTCAGGATCGAGGGGAACGACTGCACCGTGCGGCCGGCGGCGGTGATCGCCTGCCGGAAAACGACGCCGCGGCGCGCCAGGGTGTCGATGAAGCGGCTGGTGGGACGGCCGTAGCCGTAGCAACCGAGGTGATCGGGCCGCAGGGTGTCCACGGTGATCAGCAGGACGTTCGGGCGGCCAGGCGATGCCGGCGCTGGTCCGCCGGCCCCCGGACAGCCGGCGAGGAGCAGGAGGATCAGAGCCGAGGCGGGACGGAGCATTCCGGACGCGCGAACGTCACCCATGCCGTGCGGGGGCTCCGGCGATTCCGGAGACCGCCGCCGGGCCGGGCGGCCGGCCATAGCGGTCCTCGAACAGTCGTCCCCAGTCCGTACGGCGGAAGCGGGCGATCCGGGCGCGGCCGATGCTCGGGTACCACATGTAGTCGTGATACAGGTTCGACGCCATCGGAGCCCAGACCACCAGCGGCGAGTGCAGGGCGATCTTCTCGAGGAAACGCAGCGGCCCCCGCCGCAGCATCTGGTCCCCCCAGATGACCAGGGAACGCTTCGTCCGGAAATGCAGGTTGAGTGCGGAGATGTCGTCCCCCGCCATGTCGATCTCCCGCGGGTCCGCGACACCGAGGCCGCGATCGTGGCACATCCGGAGATACGGGATGGCGAGCGGATCGAATCCCATGAGGCGCGCCGCCACCGCGTCGATGGCCACCGAATCGGCCCCGGCCAGGATCACGTTGGCGACCACCGGGTGCATGGTCCGCGGCCCCGCCCCGTCGCCGCACACCGTGCCGTCCATGACGGTGAACACCCCCGGGTGCAGCTCCTTCTGCATGTACACCAGGTCGACCAGCACCTCGTGCATGTACTTGTGGGCGTAGTGCCGGACCTCCTTCAGGAGCCCGCCGAAGGAGTTCTTGATGGACCCGGTCGTGACGGCGTGCCCGTGCGTCTTGACGGTCGGAAGATGGACGATGTTCCTGCCGGGATAGATCGACGGGATTTCGATCCCCTCGGGGAAGATCCCGTTCAGCCTGAGAAGCGGCGACTTGAACTTGAAGACCTGCCACGGCACCTCCGGCAGGGCGGTGAACCTGAGGCCGTACCGTTCGAGGACCGGCAGCCAGCGGTTGTTCTCGGCCCCTTTCCAGGGCTCGGTCACCACCGTCTTGTTTTCGGCCGGCACCAGGCGGTCCACGGCGTAGCCGTCCTCCCGCATCGCCTTGACCACCCCCTCGACCTGCCAGGGCTGGCTGGAGCAGGCCGGGAAGTACTTCGTCCACGACAGGTTGAGCTTGAGGATCGTGGGGATCGAAGAGTCGATGACCGATCGGTAGGCCGCCAGCCGCATGAGCCGGCCGTAGTCGTCGACCACCGTGGCGGGCGTCGTTCGCAGGGCGGCGATCAGCGGTCTAGGCATCGGAATTCTCCCCGGGCGAAGGCGCGCCCGGCCCCTCCATTATGACCCAGACCCCCCGGCCCGGGACAGGAGGAGGATCACCGTGAGGGTCCACAGGCCCACGCACACCAGGAGCGGGCGGTCGGTCAGGAGCGCCTGCGCGGGATTCCCCCCGCCGCCCCGCTTGTGGACCAGGTACAGGTACCTGAAGATGCCGTACAGGACGAACGGCACCGTCAGGTACAGGTGCCTGGTCCCGAGGTTCATCTCGACCTCGGGAGACACGGAGTAGAGGATGTACACCACCAGGGTCGAGGGGGTCACCACGTTGATCATCTGGTCGATGAAGTCGAGCGAGTACTCGCGCAGGATGGCGCGGTGCCCCTGCGCGTCCTCCAGGCTGTCGAGCTCCTGGCGCCTCTTGCACAGGGCCAGGAACAGCGACAGGAGGATCGTGCACATCACCAGCCAGTGAGAGATGGGGACGTTGATGACGAGCGCCCCCCCGACCGCGCGCAGCACGAAACCGGAGGCGATCAGCATGACGTCGACGATCACGACCTCCTTGAGCCAGAACGAGTACGCGAGATTGATCGCCACGTAGGTCAGGAGCACGCCGCCGAACGGGGTGAACAGTGCGAACCCCGCCATGATCGAGCCGGTGAGCAGGAGAATGGCCGCCGTCAGGGCGGGCAGGGTCCCGACCGCCCGCGCGGCGATCGGCCTCCGCGCCTTGGTCGGATGCTTCCGATCGCGGTCCGCATCGAACAGATCGTTGATGATGTACACCGCGCCGCTGGTGGCGCAGAAGAGCGCGAACGCGGCGACTGCGCGCAGGACGAGCGCCGGCTCCCCCAGCTTCTTGGCGAAAATCAGCGCCGCGAACACCACCAGGTTCTTGATCCACTGGCGCGGGCGCATCGAGATCACAAGGCCGACCAGAACGGAGGCGCGCGAGGCCCATGAATCCCTGGCGGTCTTCGGCACGACCTGTTCCTCCTGGAGCCGGGCTGGCCGGGTGACGGCGTGAGGGGGGCGAATGTTAGCACCCGCCCCCCGCCCCGTCAAAGGAGGGGGCCTATACTGGCGCCGTGCGCGTCGCCGTCGTCATCCCCGCCCGGAACGAGGAGGCCTCCCTGCCCCTGGTTCTCGAGGCGATCCCCGCCGATCTCGTCGACGAGGTGGTGGTGGTCGACAATGCCAGCACCGACAGGACGGCTGAGGTCGCACGGGCGCGGGGCGCCTCGGTCCTGGTCGAGCCCAGGCCGGGGTATGGCGCCGCCTGCCTGCGCGGCGTCGAATACTTGAAGGCCAGGCAGCCGGACGTCGTGGTCTTCCTGGACGCCGATTTCAGCGACCACGCGGAGGAGCTTCCCCGGCTCCTCGATCCGATCGCCCGGGACGGAGCCGATCTCGTCATCGGCTCGCGGGTCCGGGGCCACCGGGAGAGGGGGGCCCTCCTGCCGCAGGCGAGGGCCGGGAACTGGCTCGCCACGCGCCTCATGCGGCTGTTCTATGGGGGGCGGTTCACCGATCTCGGGCCGTTCCGGTCGATCCGCTTCGGCCCCCTCGTCGATCTCGGGATGGCCGACCGCGGCTTCGGATGGACGGTCGAGATGCAGGTGAAAGCGCTCCAGGCCGGCCTGCGCACCGCGGAGGTGCCGGTCTCCTACAGGCGCCGCGTGGGGGTCTCGAAGATCACGGGGACGGTCTCGGGGACGATCCGGGCGGGGGCCCGCATCCTCTGGACGCTGGCGCGGCACCTCGTACGGAAATAGAAAATGCCCTACTTTCGTGGAGGTAGCGTCGAGCGCCGTCGCTCTAACACATTGACTTGCAATTACATATCCCGTCGATGTGTGCAGCTTTTCGCCGGGAGACCCACCCCTGCGACCGATATGGTGGATTCCGCTGGGGCGGAATCAGAACCACCTCCACGGTTGGAGGGCATTTTCCTACGGAAATCTAGGGAACCGGACGGGGGCGCGAGCCATGTGCCCGGCCGATCGGCGTGACGCTGGCGGGGTCGCAGGACCGGATGGCGCCCCGATCGCGCCGGCGCGCCCCACGCACCGTCCGGGCCAGAGGAGCCTCGTGCCGCACGGCGATCATCTCGGCCGCGATGCTGATGGCGATCTCCTCCGGGGTCTCCGCGCCGATGTCCAGACCGATCGGCGCGCGCACCTCGCGCAGCGCCTCCTTCGGCGTGCCCAGCTCCTGCGCCCGGGCCAGGACCGTGACGATCTTGCGGCGGCTCCCGATGAGCCCGACGTAGGCGGCGCCGCGCCCCACCGCGTGACGGACCGCGGACAGATCGGTCTTGTGGCAGCGCGTGACGACGGCGACGAACGACCCCGGGGGGATCTCGGGGAGCCCCGAGGCGAACTCGCGCTCCGCGCGAACGCGCCGCACTCCGGCCGGGTAGCGCGACGCATCGAGGTAGTCCGCGCGGTCTTCCACGACGGTCACCGCGAATCCCAGGCGCGCGGCCAGCCCCGCCACCTCGCGCCCGACGTGCCCACCGCCGAACACGAACAGGCCGGCGGGGGGGCGGACGATTTCGATCAGGACGCGGACCCGCCCGCCGCAGACCATGCCGGTGGCGCCGTCCCCCTTCTCCGTCAGGCGGTATTCCTTCTCGAGATCGCGGCCGTCGCGGATCGCCTCGCGGGCGTCCGCGATCACCAGGGCCTCGAACGCGCCGCCGCCGACGCTGAACCGTGTCTCGCCGAGATCCGTGACGATCATGCGGGCCCCCGACGAGCGGGGGGCGGATCCCTGGCGGCCGACGACCGTCGCCACCGCCAGCAGCCGTCCGGCGCGCAGGAGGCGGGCCACTTCCTCGTAGAACTCCAGGCTCATGTCACCGCCCCGCGGCGAAGGAGCTCCGATTCGCGTCCCACCAGCGCGACCAGGAAGCGGGGTTGGGGCCGAAGGGCTGGCCGCTGATCGACCGCAGGGCGGCCAGCGCCGCCTGCCGAGACATCTCGTCTCCTCCCTTCAGGCGCTCGATGAGGAAAGCGATCACCGACGCCTCCTTGAACCGGGGGAGCTGGCTCAACGCCGAGACCCGGAGCTCGCTCGAAGGGTCCGAGAGCGCCACCCTCTCGAGCATCTCGGCGACCTCCGGACCCTCGTGGAGCTCGAGGCCCGACAGGACCTCGCCGCGGACCTCCTCCGAGGGATGGTTCAGGAGCGTCTTGAGGGCCGCGAGCGCCTCGGGCGACTTGAACGTGCTCAGGGCCTGGGCCGCGGCGCGCGCGACCTCCAGCTCCGGGTGCCGCGACGCCATGGTCAGGAACGGGATCGCGGCCGGGTCGCGCAGCGCCCCGAGCGCATAGCAGGTGCCGGTGAGGACGTCGCGGTCCTGGTGCTCCGCCCCGTCCAGCAGCACCTTCACGGCCTCGGGGTCCTCGCCGTGCTGATGGATCAGGTGCGCAACCAGGATGCGGCTGTCGGTCTCCTCCGTGGTCGGCTTCATGCGGATCGGGTTGTACGGGATCATCTGTCGCCTGTCCGCCCCCAGGAGCCGGCGCAGGGCGGCGCGGGCGGCCGGCTGCTCCATGCGCGCCAGGTCGAGAATCGCCGGCGCGCGGTAGCTCTTGATCGGACTCTCGGCCCCCTTCAGGAACACCTCGAACCGCCCCTCCCGGACGATCGACTCGAGCTTCTCTCTGGCGTCCTGGCGGACCTCGATGTCGCTGTTCTGGAGCTGGCTGTAGAGGGTCTGCGCGTCGTAGGCGGGGGCGCACCCGAGTCCCGCGGACGCGGCGACGCCGAGGGAAGCCAGGAGCAGGCGCGCCGCGAGGCCCCTGGGGCTCACTTGCTCCCCTTGTCGTACAGCGTCACGAGCTTCTCGATCTGGTACACGTGGGTCCCCGCCGGGGTCTTGATCGTCACCTCGTCCCCCGCCTGGTGACCGACCAGCGCCTTGCCGATCGGAGAGGTGACGGAGACGTGCCCCTTGGAGAAATCGGCCATGTCCGGGATCACCAGCTCGTACGTAAGGGCCTTCCCCGTCTCCCCGTCGATGAGCGAGACGACCGAACCGAGCGCCACCCGATCCTTCGGGAGGGAGCTCAGGTTCACCATCGACAGCTCCTTGAGCTGCTTCTGGACCTGGCCGATGCGCGCCTTGACGAACTGCTGCCGCTCGAGGGCCGAGTGGTATTCCGAGTTCTCGCGCAGGTCTCCCATCTGCAGGGCGCGGTGGATCTCCTTCGGCAGATCGACGCGGTACTCCTTCTCGAGCCCCTTGAGCTCTTTCTCCAGCTTGCTGATCGCTTCGTCGAGCAACGGCTCACCCCTGCGACGGGTCGACTTGTCGTGGTGATGTGACCGGAAACTCTAGCACCCGCCTTCTCAGATTGTCAAAAGCAGGACAAGGCGGGTGGGGGGCCTTTCGGCCCCCCTCGTCTTGGGTTGGGATTTTGGGGAGGATTCGGGATTCGCTTAAAATCTGTATATGTGCGTCTTAGTTATTGGCATCTATCTTAATTGCAAAGCACATATACAAACTTTCTGCATCTGAATGTAGGCTCCGAAACGAACTTGTCAAGCCGGGGGCCGTTTTTTTCATGAAGCCGCACCCTGTCACGCCTCCGCACGCAAGTCGCCAAACGGTTGACTTGCCGATCCCCCTCCGATATCATCGGGAGTCTTACCGGAGCCCGATTCTCACAGGGAGCGGCCCCTCTTCGTGGCGCAGCGAGTATCCCGCAAAATCGTCATCACCGTCGCTCTCATCGTGACGGGTTTCGCCATCCTGTTCAGCGTCGGCCTGAAGGGTTCCCTGGTCTACTACCTGACGGTGTCCGAGTTCCTGGATCCGGCGCGGCAGACCGACCTCGGGGACAACTTTCGCGTGAACGGCACGGTGGAGGCGGGCTCGATCAAGCGGCTCGAGGGGGCCCCCGGGGCGCGCTTCGTGATGACCGACGGCGCCCGGACCCTCCCGGTGGTCTATCGGAAAGAGCTCCCCGATACCTTCGTGGACGGCGCGGAGACGGTCGTGGAAGGTTCGCTCGGTCCCGACGGGACCTTCGCCGCGTCCACCCTCCTGGCGAAGTGCCCCTCGAAGTACGAAGCGCAGAACCGGAAGACCGGCAACTACAAGAAGGCCGCGGACCAGGATAACCCGGCAGGCGCGCAGGAGACCGGCGCCGCGCCGCGATGAATGGCTGACTTCGGGGCGCTCTGCCTGTTCGTCGCCCTGGCGACCTCCGGCTGGGCCGTCCTGGCCTCGTACAACGGCTGGCGCGCGCGGCTCGGGGAGCTGGTGCTCAGCGCCGAGCGCGCGGTCTACGCCACCTGGGCCCTGGTCTTCCTCGCCGTCCTCAGCCTGCAGTACTGCATCTTCACCGACCAGTTCGATCTCGAGTACGTCGCCTCCTACTCGAACCGCGCCCTCCCCCGGCTCTACAAGTTCACGGCCCTCTGGGGAGGACAGGCCGGGTCGCTCCTGTTCTGGCTGTTCATCCTGGTCTCCTATGCCTCGCTCATCGTGCTCACCAACCGGCGGCGGAACCGATCCCTGATGCCGCTCGTGGTCACGACCCTCATGGTCGTCTCGACCTTCTTCCTGGGCCTGGTCAGCTTCATGTCGCGCCCGTTCGTGCGCCTGGCGTTCATGCCGGAGGACGGCAACGGCCTCAACCCGCAGCTGCAGAACCCGTTCATGGCGATCCATCCCCCGTGCCTGTACCTGGGCTACGTGGGGCTGACGCTGCCGTTCGCCTTCGCCATCGCGGCGCTGGCCACGGGCCGGCTCGACGACACCTGGTTCCGCACCACGCGCCGCTGGACGATCCTGTCCTGGTTCTTCCTCGGCACCGGGGTCCTCCTGGGCGGCTGGTGGGCCTACGTCGAGCTGGGGTGGGGGGGCTACTGGGCCTGGGACCCGGTCGAGAACGCCTCGCTCATCCCCTGGCTGACCTGCACCGCCTTCCTGCACTCGGTCATGATCGAGGAGCGGAAGAAGATGCTGCGGGTCTGGAACCTGTCTCTCGTGATCATGAGCTTCCTGCTGTCGATCCTCGGGACGTTCATCACCAGGAGCGGGGTCATCTCCTCGGTCCACTCCTTCACCAAATCGGACATCGGCCCGGTGTTCGCGGCATTTCTCGGCCTGTGCACCCTCGTGTCGGTGGGGCTCCTCCTCTATCGTGTTCCGATGCTGCAGAGCGAGCACCGGCTCGACTCGTTCGTGTCGCGCGAGAGCACCTTCCTGTTCAACAATCTCCTGCTGGTCGGCGCCGCCTTCGCGGTCCTCTGGGGCACCCTGTTCCCGATCCTGTCGGAAGCGGTGCGCGGCGTGAAGATCACCGTGGGCCCCCCCTTCTTCAACGAAGTCATGGTCCCGATCGCTTTCGCCCTGGTGACCCTGGCCGGCATCTGCCCGGTGATCGCCTGGCGGCGTGCCAGCGCCCTCAAGCTGGTGGAGAAGATCCAGGTCCCTTTCTGGGCCCTCCTCGGGGCGGTGGCGGCGCTCCTTCTGGGGGGCGTGCGGGACGTGTACGCCATCGTGTCGTTCTCGCTCGCGACGTTCGTCATCGCGACCACGGTCATGGAGTTCTGGTGGGGCACGCGATCGAGGCAGAGGGTGACCGGCCAGAACGCCGGCTCGGCGTTCCTGAGCCTGGTGGATCGGAACAAGCGGCGCTACGGCGGCTTCGTCGTGCACCTCGGGTTCATCCTGATCGTCATCGGCGTCACCGGGTCGACCGCCTTCAAGCAGGAATCGACCGCCTCGCTCAGGCGCGGGGAGAGCTTCTCGGTCGGGAGGTACCGGATGGTCTTCGAGGACATGGTGAGCCAGGAGGACGCGAACCGCGAGTTCATGGGGGCCCGGCTCGCGGTGTACGACGGGCAGAGCCGGCGCGGCACCCTCGTGCCCGGCCAGAATTTCTACAAGGCGGGGCAGAACCCCTCCACCGAGGTCGACATCCGGTACACCCTGCGCGACGACCTGTACCTTATCCTGACCGGCTTCGACCCGCAGGAAGGGCGCGCCACGCTCAAGGCGTACCTGAACCCCCTGGTCAACTGGATCTGGATCGGCGGGGGCGTCCTGATCCTGGGCGCCTGGTTCGCCATGCTCCCGGACATCCGGGACCGGAGGCGCGACGCCGAGGCGAAGCTCAGGGAGGTGGAGAGCCGTGCCGCCTGAGACCCTCCGCATCCCGCGCGTGGTGCGTGCGCTCGCGTTCGTCGGCGCCTGCGCGGTCCTGCCGGGCGTCGCCGCGGCCGGTTCGGGCCCGACGCCCCGGCAGCAGGTGGAGGAGCGGCTCATGTGCTACTGCGGCTGCGCCGATCTGACGGTGCGCGTCTGCACCTGCGGGACCGCCGACGCCATCCGGCGGGAGATCGACGCGCGCCTGGAGAACGGCGAAACACCGGACCAGGTCGTGGCCGCCTATGTCTCCCGTCACGGGGCACAGATCCGCTCCGCCCCCTCCAAGGCGGGGTTCGAGCTGCTGGCCTGGATCACGCCGTTCGCCGCGATCCTCCTGGCCGGCTCGGTGCTCGTGATCGTCGTGCGGCGATGGGGCCGGCGGGCCCCGGCCGGCGGGACCGGCGACTCACGCGGCGGGTCCGTCCCGGCCCCCTTCCTCCCCGAGGACCAGAAGGCGCTGGAGCGCGTGCGCCGCGAGATGCGGGAGGAACGCTGATGCTCCTCCTGGCGGGCATCCTGACGACACTCGCCGCCGTCGCCTTCATCGTGTCTCCGTTCGCGCGGCACGTCGCGGCCCCGCTGACGGACGGGCCCGACCTGGCGGCGGAGCTCCGCGAGCTGATGGCCCTGAAGTCCGTGGCCTACGAAACGCTCCAGGACATCGAGTTCGACTACCACGCCGGCAAGATCGGCGCCTTGGACTACCAGGAGATGACCGATCGCTACACCCGCGAGGCGGTCGACCTGATGCGTCGGATCGAGGCGATCGAGGGCAGGCTGCCCGCTCCTCGCGGCGAAGCTCCCGAGCGCAGGTGAGCCCCGGGCCCCGGGGGAAGCCGGCTCCGGGCGGCTTCGTGCCGGCGATCGAGGCGCGCGGGCTCGCCCGGAGCTTCGGCGTGGTCGGGGCCCTGGAGCCCCTCGATCTCACCGTTCCCGCGGGAGAGTCCGTCCTCCTGCTCGGCCCGAACGGCGCGGGCAAATCGACGCTGTTGCGCCTCCTGGCCACGCTGCTTCGTCCCACCTCGGGAAGCCTGAGACTGTTCGGCGAGTCCCCCGGGACCGGCGAGGCCGCCATGCGCCGCCGGATCGGCTTCCTGTCGCACCAGACATTCCTGTACGACCACCTGACCGGTCGGGAGAACCTTCTTTTCTACGGGCGGCTCTACGGCCTGCCCGATCCCGGCGGTGCGGCCGAGGAGGCGCTCCGGGCGGCGCGGCTGGAGCCGCGCGGCGGTGACTGCGTGGGGACGTACTCACGCGGGATGCAGCAGCGCCTGGCGATCGCCCGCGCCCTCCTCCACGGGCCCGATCTCGTCCTTCTGGACGAGCCGTTCACCGGCCTGGACCGGGAGTCGGCCCGCCACCTGGAGAGCCGCCTGCGCGAGGAGGCCGCCCTGGGCCGCACGCAGGTGATCGCCACGCACGATTATGGCCGGAGCCTCGGCGCCTCCGATCGCGTCCTGCTGCTCCGAGACGGCGTCGTGGCGCTCGATCGCAAGGCCCGCGAGGTCGAGCCGCGGGAGATCGAGGCGCTCCTTGATGGACCGGCGCCCGCGGATCCGGTCCGGAGGGACTCGTGAGCTACTGGCGGGCGATCCTCCTGGTCGCGGGGAAGGACCTGCGCATCGAGCTGCGCAGCCGCGAGCAGGCCGTGACGCTGCTGTTTTTCGCCCTCCTCGTCCTCGTGGTCTTCAACTTCGCCTTCGATTTCACGGTCATCGACTTCGTGACGCTGGGCCCCGGGGTGCTGTGGGTGGCGTTCATGTTCTCGGGGGTGCTGGCGCTCAACCGCTCGTTCCAGAACGAGCGGGAGCAGGACCGGATCCAGGGGATCCTCCTGGCGCCGATCGACCGCAGCGCTTTCTACCTGGGCAAGGTGGCGGCCACGACCCTGTTCATGGCGGCCGTCGAGGCGGTCCTGGTGCCGATCGCCGTCGTCCTGTTCAATTTCAAGTTCAATGGACGGATCGTCCTGGCGATCCTGGCGCTCGTCCTGAACACGGTCGGGTTCGCCGCGGTCGGGACTCTGTTCTCCGGCATGACGACGCGGACCCGGCGCGGCGATCTCCTGCTGCCGCTTCTCCTCTTCCCCGCCGCGGTTCCGATCGCGCTGTCGGCCGTGAAGACGACGAGCCACCTGTTCGCCGGCCATCCCCTGTCGAGGTACGCCTCATGGCTGGCGATGTCCGCGGCCTACGACCTCATCTTCCTTGCCGCCGCCGTCCTGCTCATCGATCACGTCCTGGAGGAATGACGCGGCGGTGGTATCATCCGCCCCGTCGGCGCGGGATGTCCCCGATCCGGGCAGGAGCCGCAATGCCAGAACCTGTGGATGCACGTATGCGCACCGGCCGCTCCGGCTTTGTCGAGCAGGGGCTCTGGGTCGCCGTCGCCGTCCTCGTGCCGGTGTGCCTCCACCAGATCTTCCAGGTGGTCCCGACCGAGGGGAAGATGGGCGTGGTGCAGCGCATCTTCTATTTCCACGTGCCGTCGGCCTTCGCGGGGTTCCTGGGAGTCGGCCTGTGCGCCCTGTGCAGCGCGCTTTACCTGTGGAAGCGCGACAGGCGCTACGACCTGGTGGCGCACGCCTCCGCCGAGATCGCCGTCGTCTTCTTCACGATCGTCCTTCTGACCGGCCCGATCTGGGCGCGGCCCGTGTGGGGCGTGTGGTGGACCGGCGAGGTCCGCCTGACCTCCACCCTGGTCCTGTGGCTGATGTACGCCGGCTACCTCATCCTGCGACGGAACGCCGAGAACCCGGAGCAGGAGGCGCGCTGGGGCGCGGTCCTCGGCATCGTGGGGGCGCTGGATCTGCCGATCATCTACAAGTCGGTGGAGTGGTGGCGGGGGCTGCATCCCAAGGTGCTCAAGGTGTCGGGCGGCCAGGGCCTCGATCCGGCGATGGAGCGCGGCCTGATGCTGTGCTCGCTGACGTTCATTCTCCTGTTCGCCCTTCTGCTCGTCCTGCGCTGCCGCGCGGGGGCCCTGGAGGACGATCTGGCCGCCCTGACCCGGCATGCCGCGCGGCGGGGCGCGGGGGCGGAGCCGGCATGACGCTCATGGGCCTCGCCCCTCTGGCTTCCGTGCTGGCCCTCCTGGCGCAGGAGCCCGCGACCGGATTCGTCGCCGAGAACGTCGCGGCGCGCCCCGAAGTCGTGGAGCGCGGCCTGCGATTCCTCAACCTCGCCTATACGGCCGTGTGGGTCGTCCTGGCGGTCTACGTCCTCAGCCTGTCGATCCGACTGCGCCGCCTCACCTCCCAGGTCCGCCGGCTGAAGGAGCGCGCCGGCCTCTGAGGGAACCTTTCCGGCGCGCCATCCGTTGGATCTCTCCGAGTCGGCCGGGGGACGGATCCCCCGCCGCCCGGAGGATCTCCCATGACGCGAACGCTCCAACGCGCGGCCCTGGTCGTGCTCGTCGCCATCCTGACGCTGTCCCTGACCTCCGCGCCCCTGGTCGCCAGGGAGTCGGGGAAGGGGCGCTGGCTGAAGATCCGGGTGTACGAGCACGGCGCGACCACCCCGACCGTCCTGGTCAACCTGCCGATGAGCCTGGTCACCGCGGCCTTGAAGATCGCCGCCCGCACCGACGCGAGCGTCAACCTGGATGAGCGGGAAGGGGGAGAGAAGACCCGCCTGCGCATCAAGGACTTCGACCTCGACGCCCTGGTCAAGGAGCTCGACTCCATGGAATCGGGGCAGATTCTCGAGGTCCAGGACGACGACGACAAGGTCTCGATCTGGATCGAGTGACGTCCCTCGGGATGCCTCCCCGGCAGGGGCGGGACGTCGTGGGTTGCCTGCCCCCCACCCGCCCTCTATAATCCCAGCGCCACGGGGAGGGCCGATGCTGCCGGACGATGCGCCCAAGGGAATCCTGCGCGACTACTTCGAGACGATCGTCACCTGCGTCGTCTTCGTGATGTTCGCGCGCACCTTCGTGTTCCAGCAGTCGAAGATCCCCACCGGCTCGATGATCCCGACGCTCCTGGTGGGCGACTACATCATGGTCAACAAGTTCGC
>Ga0070694_100000149_pt1 | contig 35789 bp, 17 predicted proteins | sample KBSK1251metaG_FD_65470 | JGI IMG/M metagenome (GOLD analysis project Ga0070694, IMG submission 65470) | Corn, switchgrass and miscanthus rhizosphere microbial communities from Kellogg Biological Station, Michigan, USA - KBS K1-25-1 metaG | ecosystem: Host-associated > Plants > Roots >...
GTAGTTGCGCGCGGCGTTGAAGGCGTCCCGGAACGCCGCCATGTTGCCCATGCGCGTCGAGGGGGACTTGGTGCGGGAGCCGTACACCCGTTTGGGGTTCTCGCCGAGCGCCATCTTGATGCCGCGCGGCGCGCCCGCGAAGAGCATCCGCGTGACGTCGGCCGAGGGGCGCAGCTTGACCACCGCCGATTCGCCGCCGATCAGGTTGCCGCTCCCCGGAAGGATCTGCACCGTCGTGACGCCGCCCGCGCGGGCCCTCTCGAACTCGGGGTCCTCCGCCCAGACCGAGTCCACCGCTTTCACCGACGGCATGATCGGGTCGGTCAGCTCGTTGCCGTCGCTGTTGGCCTCCACGCCCGGCCAGGGATAGACCCCCATGTGGGAGTGCGTGTCGATGATCCCCGGCATGACGAAGCGTCCGGTCGCGTCGATCACCCGCGCCCCGCGCGGCGCGTCGATCCGGGCGCCGACGGCGGCGATCCTGCCGTCCTGGATCAGCAGGTCCCCCTTCTCGATCGTGCCGTGCGTGACGGTCAGGAGCGTTCCGCCCCGAACCAGGATCGGGGTGTCCCCCGACGCGGCGAGCGGGCCGGACGGGATCGACAGGGAGCAGAGCGCCGCGGCGACGGCCAGGGCGCCCGTGGTGACGCGCGTCATCATGTGAGGCCTCCGGGTGTGGGAAAACGGCCGGGATTGTAGCATCGCCCGAAAGGCCTTGCAGGGGAGCGGTCCCATCGGCGAGAATCGCCCGTCGTCCCCCGCGAGAGGATCCCAAGGATGCCTGAAGAACCCCGGGGCCTGACCCTGGAGCCGGACCGCTGCAGCCGACACAGCGTCGGCATCCATGCGTCCCCGGCCGAGGTCTACAGGGCGCTGACCGATCCGGGGGAGCTGTCCCGCTGGTTCGTCTCGGAGGCGAGCGTCGATCTGCGCCCCGGCGGCTCCTACCGGTGGGTGTTCGGCGAGGGGACCGGGCGCGCCGGCTCCGACGCTCTGGTCGCGTCGGGGGAGTTCGTGACCCTTGTCCCGCAGGAGCACCTGGTTCTCAGCACCAAGGTGGAGGAGACGGAGACCACGCTCGAGTTCCGGCTCGAGTCCTGGCGCGACGGCACGATCCTGACCGTGTCCCACGCCGGATTCCCGGGGGAGGAGACCTGGGACGACGCCTTCCGCACCGTCGATCAGGGCTGGCAGTCGGAGGTCCAGGTCCTGAAGCTCTACCTGGAATCGGCGCGCGGCATGGTCAACCGGTCGCGGTTCCACGAGGCCCACCTGCCGGGGAGCGCGGAGGCGAACTTCGATCGGTTCACGACCTCGAACGGCCTGTCGTCCTGGATCGCCGACCGGGCCGTCGCCGACGCGACCCTGGGAGGGGAGCTGCGCCTCGAGCGCGAGGGGCGCCCCTCCGTCAGGGGGCGTTTCGTGGTCTGGGACCCCGATCGATTCCTGGTCCTGACCTGGCTCGAGGAGCGCCCGTCCGTGGTGCGCCTCTGGCTGGAGGAGACGGCGGACGGCTCGTCGACCGACCTGAGCCTGGAGCACCGCCTGTTCGCGCCGGACCCCAAGGACATCGTCCCGTTCGACTGGGACGCGGCGCTCGAGCGCCTCAAAGCGCCGCGCTGATTCCGGAACGGACGAAGAGGATCTCGGCGCGCACGGTTTCGCCCGGCAGGGCGCGCCGCAGCGCCTCCACGTAAAGCTGCATCTGCGGCCGGTACCGCTCGGCCGCGGAGCCGGGGTCTCCGTCGAGGCGCTCGGTCTTGTAGTCGGCCGCCACGACTTGTCCCCGCTCGTCACGGTAGATGAGGTCGCACACGCCGGACCAGGTCACCCCCTCCTCGTCCCGGAAGATCAGCGGGACCTCGCGGCCGAGGATCGAGCGGGAGGCGAGGCGGGCCGGCAGGGGAGAGCGCAGGATCTCGTCCACGATGCCGCCGGTCTCCTCCGTCACCCGGGCACTGAGGCCGGAGGAGACGGCCGCGTCCGATTCCTCCGACAGGACGCGATCGACGGCCTGGCGCGCCAGATCGCGGAGCAGCGTCCGCGACCTGAAATCCCACCGCTCGAGCGCCGCATGCACGGCGCTTCCGGCGAGCCGTGCGGCGTCGCGCGCCGGATCCTCCGGGCGCCCCGCGCGACGCGGCGCCGCGCGTCGCGGGCCCTCGAGGATCTCCGGCCCGCCCTGCGACGAGGCAGCGCCCGCCGGCGAGCGGAGGGGAGGGCGCGTCGCCGCCAGATCGGCGGCGGCCCGCTCGAAGGAGAGCGCCGCCTGCCGCCACAGAGGGTCGACGGCCGGCCGCGCGGAGACCGGCCGCGTCGCGGGCGCGGGAATGATCCGGTGGGCGACGGACCCTCCCGCCAGGACACCTTCGGCCGGGAACCCCCCCGCGGTCGAGTACCCCAGGCCCGCCAGCGCGTCGCGCCATGGAGCGCGGCGCCCGTCGTTGCTGTTGACCAGGATCAGTCGCTTCATGGCCCGGGTGCACGCGACATAGAGGACCCGCTTCTCCTCGGCCTCCTCGTGACGCCGGGCCGATCGCGCCTGCCGGGTCCACGCCGCATTGGTCGTCCCGTCCTTCAACTTGACGGCGAGGAGGCCCTCCTTCGGGCTCTCCACCCAGCCGGCCTCCAAAGCGGGAAGCCCGCCGCCCTTGCGCTCGCGTCCGACATCGGGCACGAACACGACGGGAAACTCCAGTCCCTTGGCCTTGTGCACGGACAGGATGCGGACTGCGTCCACAGTCTCGTCCGCCAGCGGGCTCTCCCCCTCGTCCCGGGATTCCTGGAACTCCTCCTCGAGGGCCCCGAGGGTCTCCTCCAGGGACAGCCCTCGGCGGGCGAGATCCTCGGCGCGGGCTGACAGCTTGTTGAGGTTGGCCACCCGCTGCGGTCCCTCGAACTGGGAGGCGTGCAGCACCAGCAGGGGCGTCTGGCGCAGCGCCGCCCGGATGATGTCGTCCGGGGATTGCCCCCGCATGTCGGAGCGGAACGACGCGAGGAAATCCAGCGTGCGGCGAACGCCCGGAAAGCGCGCGCCGTCGAGGCCGGCCGGCCACGGCGAGTCGAGGCGCCCTCCCAGAGCGGCGAAGGCGGCCAGCTCGGCGTCGTCCACGCCGCCCAGCGGGCCGCGCAGGACGGCGAGCGCCGCGGCGCCGTCGTTGGGATTGGACGCGGCCCGGAGGAAGGCGATCAGATCCCCCACCTCGGGGCGCTCGTAGAAGTTCTTGCCTCCTTCCACGACGAACTCGAGGCCGGTGTTCCTCAGGGCCTGTGCATAGACCCCCACGTTCGTCAGGGCGCGAAACAGGAGGGCGACGCCGCGGCGCTGCAGCGGCTCTCCGGTCGCCTCCCGCCGGTCGAGGTGGTCGGAGATCCACGCCGCGATGGCCTCGCCTTCGGCGCGCCGGCGATCCTCGACGCTGCCGGCGGCCGCGACGGACCAGATCTCCACACGGGGGGCGCGATCCTCCGCCGGCGGCAGGGCGGAGACGATCGGCTCGTAGGCCGGCTGCTCCTCCGTCGACTCGCGCCCGATGAAGGCTTCGAACAGGGCGTTCAGGGGCTCGAGAACCCCGGCCGGGCTCCGGAACGAATTGTTCAGGGTCAGTCGATCCCCTCCGCCGGCGGCAATCCGCTCCACGGCGCGCCGGTAGGCCGCGATGTCGGCCCCCCGGAAACGGTAGATCGACTGCTTCGGATCTCCGACGATGAACAGTCGCCCCGGAGCGATGCGGGCCGCGTACGGATCGCTGGACGGGTCGCCGTGCTCCTCCGCCAGGAAGAACAGGATCTCGTATTGCAGCGGATCGGTGTCCTGGAACTCGTCGACCAGGATGGCCCGGTGGCGCGCGCCGAGCTCGCGCCTGATCTCCGGGTGCCGCGCGAGCAGGTCGCGCGCCAGCCGCAGCAGACCGTCGAAGGAGACGTACCCGGACGCCAGGAGCCGTTCGCGCGCCCTCCTGGCCAAAGGCGCGGCCGCCTCGACGATGGCGCCGATGGTCGCTTCGTCCACCCTGGACAGGGCCACGACGAGATCGTGGGCCTCGCCGGCCGTGTCCCTGACTTCCTCGGGCGCGCAGCCCGACAGTTTCTGGCCGGGCGAGGGGATGTCCTTGTCGAGGTACTCCTGGAAGGACCAGGCTCCTTTCACCGAAGCCAGGGAGGAGGCGCCCCCGGCGGCATACGCCTCGAGGGAGCGCCTGGACTGATCCAGGAAGAGATCCATGTTGCGGTTCATGCCCGTGGCGCGACGGCGCATCGCGGCGATCCGGTCGACCCTGAGGGCGATCTCTCCCGCCAGGAGATCGCGCGCCTCTCCGGCGGGATAGGCCGGCTCGCGCTCCGGATCCCATGGGAGCCGGAACAGCGCGAGGACCGGGCCGAGAGCGCGGATGGCTTCCAGGGCGGCGGGGTGGCCGAGGGCGCGATGCCACACTTCGGCGCGCCGCGCGCCCGGCCCCAGCTCGTCCAGGAGGAAGCGATCCCACTCCTCCTCGAACAAGGACCTGAAGATCGGTCCCTCATCCACCCGGTATGCCGGATCGACTCCCGCCTCGCGCGGGAAGCGCCTGAGGATTTCGGAACAGAAGGCGTGCAGGGTCGAGACGGACGCAGAGTCGAGGTCGAGAAGGGCGGCCAGCGCGCGCCGCGCGATGGCTGCCGTGTCCACACCGGCCTCGTTCCTCAGCCAGGCGTAGGCGCGTCCCGCCTCCGTGGACGCGCCGCCGGCCTCGGCCCGGGCGATCCCGGCCGCCAGTGCATGGAGCCCCTCCAGGCCTGCGGCCAGCCGCTCGCGCAGCTCGGCGGCGGCCTTCTCGGTGAAGGTGATCGCCGCCAGCTGCCCGATCGGGATCCCGGCGCCGGCCACGAGGTTCAGCGCGCGCTCCACCAGAAGCGCCGTCTTGCCGGTCCCGGCCCCCGCGACCACGACCAGGTTGCGATCGAACTCGGTGGCGGCGCGCCGTCGGTCGGCCGCGTCGGAAAGGTTCATGCCTCCTCCCCGCCTCCTCTCTGCAGGACCGTCTCGATCGTCGGCTGGCGCGTGTTCTTGCGGCGCACGAGCGCGTAGTCCGAGGCGCCGGGCGCCAAGGCGATACGCCTGAGCGTCGGGACGTGCCAGCGGCGGCAGGCCCTGGCGTACGGGCAGCGCTCGCAGAGCCAGCTCGATTCGTTGAGCGGGAAGCTCCCCGAGGCGCTGAGCCCGTGGAGTACGCCGAGAGTTTCGAGGATCCCCTCGCGATGGCTCGCGAGCTCGGCCGCCTCGAGGCTGGCGCGCGCGTCGTCATCGTACCGGGGGCCGACGCCCAGGACCTCGGCGCGGACCGGAGGCGCTTCCAGCTCGCCGCGGGACGCCAGCGATTCCGCCAGGAGCAGGTAAAGAGGCATCTGGAGGCTCAGTCCTTTGAGCATGCGCGCCGGCGCAACGTGGCGCTCCAGATCGCCGGAAGTCTTGTAGTCGCTCACCACGACCCCCTCGTCGCCGGCGGCGATCCGGTCGAACCGGCCCCGGACCTCCGGGGACGTCCCGGCGTTGCCGGGGCCGAGGCGGGCGGCGGCCTCCTTCTCGAGCCCCGCAAGGCGCGTCCGCTGCCGCAGCAGGGCCGGCAGGTCGCGGCCGAGGAACGCGGCGAGGGAGTCCAGCCAGAGCGTTTCAGTGGTCTCCCACAGGAGCGGGTAGTGCGATCGCGCGCGCGCCGCCAGGATCCGGGTGTGGCGCTCCCACGATCCCCGGGCGAGCTCGACCGCGCGGCGCGCCAGATCTCCGGGCACGGATTCGGCAAGGGCCCCCTCGGGGCCGGACAGCTCCCGGTACACGTCGTGCAGGACCGCATGAACCGCGGTGCCGACCTCGCGGGGATCGAACTCGTACCCCTCCCGGACCTCCTCCATCTCCTGCGCCCGCAGGACGTGGCGGAAGAAGTAGTGCTGCGGACAGGATCCGAGCGACTCGAGGCGGGAGGGGGACAGCCGATCCGGTCTCTGCGCCGCCTCTCCCACGAAGGCGTCGAATCGCAGGCCGGCCCCCGTCCCCTTCCACTGCTCGATCGCCTTGAGCATCGAAAGCCCGGCCCGGAGCGCGTCGGTGTAGCCCGGCCTTACCGGCGGGAGAGGCAGCCCCGCGGCGGCCTCCAGGAGGCGCCCGGGGGAGCGCCCCTGCAGGGCCACGTTGACGCACGCGTCCAGGGGCGGCAGGACGCCGAAGCGGCGCGCGGCGTCCTCCCCGGCCTCGGCGGGGTGGGCCTTCACGCGACGCGCGTCGGCGACGATCCGTGTCAGGAGCGGCGCGCCGTGCACCGCGCGGGCCACCTCCCGCAGCGCCAGGCTGGCGACGCGCGCCTTGGCGGAATCGTCGGCCCGCTGCCAGGACACCGTCAGACCGCGGCGCGCGCACCCGATCAGGTGGGCGAGCAGCAGACGCTCCTCCTGCGGTCCCGTCGCCTTGACGGGGACCGGGAGGCGGAGCCGCTCGCGCAGGAGAAGGCGGTCGCGGTCCGGCAGGAACGGGTCCTCGGTCGTCCGCCTGGGGAACAGGTCGGCGTTGAATCCGATCAGGTAGACGGCGTCGAACGCCTGGCCCCGGGCCTGCATGGCGTCGAGCACGCGGACCCCGCCGTTGTCCCTGTCCCGCCGCGGGTCGGCGCCGCCGTGCGAGCCGATCGGCACCGTGGCGCGCGCCAGGGCCCTCTCGAAGAACGCCAGGGCAGATCCGCGCCGGATCGGTACGCCCGCGGCGTCGAGGCGCCCCATGTCCCGCAGGACGGCGCGCACCGCCGAGGCGCCGGGGTCGGGCTGCGCTTTCGCCGCGTGGGGATCGAAGCCGTCGATCCGCTCGACGAGGAGGGCATCCATCGCCTCCGCCCAGGCTCTCCAGGACGCGGCCCCTTCCAGGGGACGGGCATCCCGCCCCAGTCGATCCACCACCGAGACCAGGGACGCCGTGTCCTCCGCCAGGCGCGCCTTGCGTCCGCGTTGCCGGGCGCGCTCGTCTTCGCTTGCATCCGGCGGGAGGTAGGGCTCCCAGTCCTGGATGAAGCGGGGCAGGTCCTGAGTCCAGGTCCGGTACCCGCCGGCGATGTGCCAGGAACGGCTGAGGCGGTCCCAGGCGTGGGCGCGGGAGGACGGGTCGCGCCCCCGGATCCGCAGCAGGCCTCCCCGGAGGAGATCCATCAGCGGCTGGCGGGGAAAATCGCGCAACACCGCGCGGGCAAGCTGCAGGGCGGCCTGCACCCGTGACTCGCGGGCGGCGCCCAGCGACTCCGAGGTGGTGAAGGGGAGCGCGTGCTCCGAGAGGATCGGGCGGAGCCACGCGGCGTAAGGCTCCAGCGACCGGGCGATGACGCCGATGCGGTGCAGCGGGATGCCCGGATCGGCGCGCCGGCTCACGATGTCCAGGGCGACCTCGCGCAGCTCGGCCGCCGCCCCCTGGGCGTGGAAGAACCGGACGCGGGGGGCCGATCCGGGATCGCGCGGCGCCGGGCCGGATCCTTCCTGGTAGAGAAAGGGGAGCCCCGCGGCCAGCAGCCGGTCGGAGGGAGCGTCGGGGAGCGGAACGGGCCGCTCTCCGAGCATCTCAGGCCAGAACCGCCCGGCGATCTCGTAGGCGGGGGAGGTGGCGTGGTGCGGGACCAGGAGGACCAGCGGCGCCTCCGAGGCCTCGACGGCGCGCAGGAGCTCGAGGTTGACGCCGATCAGGTCGTAGGCCCCGTAGTGGATCACCAGTCGGAAGCGGCGGCAGAATTCCCGGACGGCGGGGGCCGATTCCCGGATCCAGCGGGCGCGGTCGGCGACCCGGGAGCCCGGAGCATCGAGCCTCTCGGAATACGCCGCATGCAGGTCGAGAATCTGCTTCCCGCGGGCCGAGAGGCCCCCGGTCCTTGCCGCCGCGCCGGCCGGCACGCACGCCTCGCGCAGATCGTTCAGGGTGGACAGGATGGCGGCGAGGCTTCCCGGCCGGCGGCCGACGTACTCCGCCAGCGGGCCGCCGCGCGCCTCGACCAGCCCCGAGAGGATCATCATCCTGGCGTCGTCGCCGAGCAAATCCGGCGCGGGCGATCCGGTCGCGGCGCCCGCGGCCTCCGCCAGCGACAGGTGGCTGAAGAAGTGGACGTTGGCCAGGACCGGCAGCCTGTCTGCCAGTGTCTCCTGAAGATAGGCCAGGAGGCCGCGCGTGGGAGCGACCACGGCGACCGGCGGCGGCAGGGACGGGATCCCGCCGCGCGCTTCCTGGATGAGCGCCGCGAGGCGGTCCTCAAGGACCGAGAAGTCGTGGTGGCCTTCGATCGTTCGCATCGGCGGCGGCGCGCGGCCGCGCCGCACGATCATAGTCCGAACCGCCGATGCGGCGGGGGAGCTGGCCCGGATTTGTCACCGGGGTCCGTCGCGGGCTAGTCCTTCTTTTCGGGGTCGGGCTTGGGATCGAGCGCGGAGCTGATCGAGGCGCCGAGGTCGTCGTCGGGGGCCAGGCCCGCCCCGTCGCGGCTCATGAATTCGGCGATTTCGTCCTGCAGCGACTTGGGCGCCTCCTCTTTCTTCTTCTTGGAGACGACCTTCTTCTTCGGACGGGGCTTCGGCTCCTCGTCCGGCTCGTCGTCGCGGTCCCGCGGCCGGTAGAACGCCATCTCCTCGGGGGACATCTCCGGGACGGGCAGGGGCGGCGCGGCCTGGGGCGCGACCGTCGATTCGAGGGTCTCGGGAGCGGGCAGGAAGGCGTCGAGGAGCGTGCGCTTTTTCGGCGTCCGCACCTGCAGCTCGAAGCGCTGGTAGAGGTCCTTGCCGGAATGTGCCACGCTGGCTCCTAGTTACTCGACGGATCCTGCTGGAACATGCGCAGGCTCTTGCGGGCCGGCTCGTTCATCGGGTCGAGCTCGAGGGCGCGGCGCCAGGCCTCCACGGCCTTCTCGGGCTGCTTCATCTTGTAGAGCGAGTTCCCGAGGTTGGCGTAGGCGACCGCGGAATCGGAGCTGTTCTGGATCGCCTGGCCGAACATTTCGACCGCCCGGTCGAAATGGGACGTCGTGTGGTACAGGAACCCGAGGTTGTTGTAGACCTCGCTCATGGCCGGATCGAGCCGCAGGGCCTCCTGGAAGACCTGCACCGCCTCCGCCTCGTTCCCGAGCTTGGAGAGGACGAGCCCGAGGTTGTTGTGCGCCTCGGCGTACTCGGGCAGGAGGTGGATCGCCTGGCGGAAGGCGGCCTGGGCCGCCTCGAACGCGCCCCGGTAGTACAGGGCCACCCCCCGGTTGTTGCATTCCTGGGCCTCCTCCCGCGAGCGCCGCGAGAGGTCGTCCTGGTCGCGCTTCAGCTGCGTCTCGACCGCCTGGATGACCGCGCGGTTGCCCTCGTTGATCGAGCGCAGGGCCGCGTGGGTCTTCTCCGCCTGCCCCTTCACCAGGGTCATGAGCTGGGAGATCTGCAGGGACTCGTCGGCGGCCCGGTCCATCTTCTTGTCGACGGAGCCCACGGCCTGCTCCAGTTTCGCGGACGTGGCGCTGACCAGCGCCAGCTCCTCGAGCACCCGGTCGGCGATCTTCTGCTGCAGATCGCCGATCGCCTGGAGCGCCTCGAGGCTCTGCGACGTGGCGGCGGCGGTCACGCCGACGCCGCGCGACTGCTCGTCCAGCCGCGCCTGAAGCGGGGCGAGAGTCTGCTCGAGAATGGAGCGCATCTCGGCGATGCTGGCCTGGAGCCGCTCGGCAAGGCGGGTCTCGCTCTCCATGCGGCCCGCCATCACCCGCTGTTCGAGCTCCTGGAGCGACGTCGCCAGGCGCGCCTCGAGGTCCTCGGGGCCGGCGTGAAGCCGCTCGGCGATCTCCGCGACCTGCTTGGACAGCCGGTCGCCCGTCTCGGCCATCTTTTTCGACAGGGACTCGCCCGCTTCCGCCACGCCGCCGAGGGTCGCCTGGCCGGCTTCCCGCACGACGCCCTGCACCTCGAGGTTCGAGTGCAGGAGCCCCTTCCCCAGGTCGGTGAGGCGCCGCTCCATGTCCTGGAGATCGGCGCCCGAGACCCCCGGTGCCGCCGGGGCGGCGCCCGGGGCGGCCATGTGGAGCATCGCCCGGCTCGCCATCATGAGGTTGCAGTCGCGCTGCTCCCTGTTGAAGAAGCGGCACTCTTCGTAGATGCACTCGCGGTTGACCGGCTGGCCGTTCTCGTCGGTCGGCTTCAGCGCCGACAGCATCGGGCAGATCATCGCTCCCTCGCAGGCAGGTAGGTGCCGTTCATGCGGAAGCCCCCTCGCCGAACTCGATCCGCGTTTCGCCCAGGAGCCGGCGGCGGCCCCCCATCAAATCGGCGGCGACCAGCTCGCGGTAGACGCGCGCCAGGGAGGTCTGAAGGCCCGGATCCCCGCCCTTCTTCACCAGGGTCTCGAGCGTGCGCGCCGCCAGCGCGAAATCGCCGGCCTGGGAGGCGGCGAAGGCAAGCGCCCGGCTGGCGCCCAGGTGCATCAGGTGCTCCGCGGCGCGCGGGTAGTCGCCCCGGCTGAGGGCGATCTCCGCGCGCAGCCGGGAGGCCTCCGGGGGCGCCAGGTCGGGGGCGTGACGCTCGAGAGCGGCCGCCGCCTCGTCGATGTGCCCCAGGTCGCACAGGACGCGCAGCATCGACTGGATCTCCGAGCCGCGCCGGGAGCCGTGCTCGATCTGGCCACGCAGCCGAGCCGCCGTGGCGCGCAGGAGCGACAGGTGCGTCTCGTGCACGCGCATCAGGAACTGGTTGCGGTCCGGCGAGAGTTTCCCCGCCTCGGCCAGGTACTGCCGCGCCTGGTCCTCGTCTCCGCCGGACGCCGCCACGCGCCACAGGCGGACCAGGATCGCCAGCCGCTCCGCGCGGGAGCCGCCCCGCTCGAGGGCCTCGCGCAGGATCCGGGAGGCGTCGGTGTCCCGCCCCGCGGCGACGTAATGGTCCGCCAGCAGGAGCGTGATGGAAGGCGATTCCGGGGCGCGCTCGCGCAGGGCCTCGGCCTCCTCGATGATGCGCGGGCCGAGCTGGTGCGCCAGGTGCGCGGCCTCCTTGAGGTCGGCCAGGGCTTCGTCGATCTGCATGCGCTGGGCGCGCATCCGCGCCCGCCACAGGTACGCCTCGCCGAGGCCCGGCTCGGCCTTGACGACCGCTTCGATCCCCTCGCTCGCCCGATCGAGGGCCGACGGATCGCGGCGCGCCGTCTCTCCGAACGCGGCGAGCGCCTTGACGTGCCGGCCGGCGCGCAGGCAGGCGTCGGCGTAGATCAGCGAGATGGCGGTGCTGCCGCGCTCCTGCTTCTGGATCTCCTCCAGGCGCGGCAGGAGCCGGTCGACGTCGCCGGGCAGGTTCTTGAGCGCCTGCTCGATCTTCTCCGCAGCCGACTGGAACTTGCCGCGCCCCGCATGGATGGCGCAGGCCGCCAGGTACCCGTCGGGAGTGGCCGGCGACGCGTCGATCATCTCGTGGAGCCTCTTCAGGATCATCGGCGCCAGCGACGCGTCGAGGCGGAAGGCGGCGAGGTAGCAGGCGGCGCTCCGGGGATAGAGCTTCAGGTGCTGCAGGGCGCGCCCCATCTCGAAGGTGGCGAACGGCTGCTGCGGATCGGCCTTGAGGATCCGGTCGAGATGGCCGGCCAGGACCGCGGCGAGATCGGGACGGGAGTCCAGAAGCGGCGAGATGGCCTGCACGGCGCGCTTGTGGTCGCCGGACTCCAGGAGGATCACCAGCATCTCCAGCGCCGGCTGCGGGTCGGCGGGGAAGGCGTCGCGCAGCCGCTGCAGCTCGGTCAGGACGGTGTCCGACAGCTTCGGATCGCTGGCGCGCGCGGCATGGAGCGATGCCACCGCGTCGCCGCAGAGCCCCTCGGAGGCGAGGACCTTTCCCAGGGCCAGCGACCCCAGGGGGAGGGACCCCTCCGCCTCGATCAGGCGGCGCAGCCTCTCGATCACCCCGGTGGCGAGCGAGCGATCGCGCCCGTACGCCGCGAAATAGCGTTTCGTGGCGCCGCCGCCGTCCCCCTTCTCCCGCATCGCGTCCCCCATGGCCAGGAGCACGGGGGCCATCGTCGCGTCGTCGCGTATCTTGAGGGTCTCGGCGCCGAAGGTCAGCACCCGGTCGAAGCGCCTGGCGAGCGCGAGCACCTGCACGAAGGCCACGCGGGCGCCCAGGTCGTCCGGGGCCGCCTTCACGATCTCTTCGTACCGGGCGATGATGCGGTCGAGCAGGGCCGGGTTCGCAGTGCCGCGCGACAGCTCGGCGAGGGCGCCCTGGTGATCGCCGCGATCGAGACAGAGGGTCGCCAGGAGCACGCGCACCTCCGCCGCCTCGGGGCTGTCGCGATCGAAGCGCTCGAGCGCTCCCTTGATCTCCGGGGCGCGCTCGGGGGCCGTCTGCAGCAGGTCGCGGAACACGGTCGCCGCCGCGCCCACCTGGCCGCCGAAGAACAGCGCCTCGCCGAGGGCGAAGCGCACGGCCTGGGCATGCGGCGTGCTCGACCCGAGGCCGCGCAGAAGGGCGGTCGTCCTCTCGTGCAGATCGGGGGCCGCTTCCGCCAGCAGGCCGACGGCGTGCAGGAACTCGGGGGCCAGATCGGGGTGGGAGGCGGCGACCTCCTGAAGCTGCTGCAGCGCCTCCGGGAACCGCTTCATCTCGAGATTCGCCTCGGCGGCGCCGATGCGGGCGCGCGGCGGCGGCGCGTCCTCCTTCAGGAGCGTCGCGAAGCGGGAGATCGACTCCCCGGCTGAGGCCGGCGCCTCCCGCACCAGGTGGCGCAGCACGACGATCGCCCGCTCGCGCTCGCCGCTTCGGAGCAAGAGGTCGGCGAGCATCAGGTGGGCGTCGGCGCACGCCGGGTCCGCCTCCAGGACCTTGTGGAGCCTCGGGAGGAGGACCCCCTCCTCCTGGGGCGCGGCGGCGCGGGCCTTGCGCAGGCACTCGACCGCCTCCGCGCCGCGCTTCTCCGCCAGGTGGAGGTCCGCCAGCATGTACTGGGCCTTGGCGCTCTGCGGGGCGGCGGCGGCGATCGCCTCGAGCGGCTCGCGGATCGCCGCCATCCCCTTCTCCTCGGCGACGGCGAGCAGGATGTCGATGGCCGGCTGCGCGTGGCCGCGCCGGGCCGTCGCGGATGCCAGGAGGAGCCGCGCCTCCACCGCCCGGGCGGGATCGGAGGAGGCCAGCGATTCCAGGGCCGGCACGACCCGGTCGAGCAGCGCGCCCGCCTCGACGAGCGGCCGCATCTCCCGGAGCGCCTCCTCCCACTGCTTCGCGGCCAGGCGGGCCGCGACCAGGATCCAGCGCAGCTCGGGTTTGTCCCCCTTCTCCCGGATGTACTCGGCCATCCGCTCGGCCACGTGCGGCGCGCCGCGCGGGTCGGTCTCCAGGACGAGCCCCAGCTGCTGGGCCGCGTCCTCCTCGCGTCCCGCCCGCAGGAACAGGTCGCCGACCGCCACCCGGAGCGCGGCGTTCTGGTAGTCCTTCGCGAGCAGCGCCTCCAGGCGCTTGAGGATCTTGGGCATCTCCTCCGGGTTGTTCTTCGCGACGATCCGGAAGATTGTGGCCGCGGCGTCGTATTCGCGCACGGACTCGTGGCACAGCGCCAGGTAATAGGCCGAGTGCAGGGAGGTCTTGGCCATCTTGGCGTCGGGGGCGCTCTTCCTCAGGCCGTCCCACTTGCCGCGGTGGCGGGGGAGGAACGCGCGGATCTCCTCCGGCTTCATGCGTTCGAGGGCCTCCAGCGCGCTCTTGAAGTCGTCATGGCGGATGAAGTGCTCGGCGATGGCGTCGAACAGGGGGGAGACGTGCGCGTGCTGGGCGCGGAGCTCCTCGATCATCTCGTTGGCGCGCTGGTACGCCTTCGGGTGGCGGCGCAGGACCGTGCGCAGCGCCTCGGCCGCCTCGTTCCCCCGGTGAGCGAGGATGAGGTAGCGGGACAGGTCGAAGAGGATGTCGCTGTTCTCGGGGGACTCGACCTTGGCCTCGGTGAGGATCTCGATCGCCTTGTCGAGCTGCCCCTTCGAGAAGCACTTCAGCGCCTTGGAGACCGCGCGGCTCTCGGCGCTCTGGGTGAGGTCCTTGACGATTTCCTTCAGTCCGTTCAGGTCCATCCCGGCCCCGCATCACACGACGGCACACGGGCCCCCGGGCCCGCGCCACGAGGCAATATAGGTTCCGGGGCCGCGGGCGCCAACCGGCCGGGGCCTCGCGTCCGGGGCGCGCTTGACGCGGGAGCGCCAATCGCCGATGATGCCCGGGCTGCGGGCCTTTTTCGGCCCGTGAGGGGACGATGCGCGCATCCGACATCATGACCAGGAACGTGGCGACCGTGACTCCCGAGACCCGGATCGAGGCCCTCTGCGACCTCCTGCGGGAGCGGAAGATCAGCGGGGCGCCGGTGGTGGATGCGGAGGGTCTCCTCGTCGGGATCGTTTCCAAGGATGATGTCCTTTTCCGTGGACGCGGTTTCGATTCCGAGAGTCGCCAAACGGCTGACATCAAGCAGCTGTTCACCTCGGGGTTCGTGGGGTTCGATCAGGGCGGCGGCGGCCCCGCGATCGTGAGCGAGATCATGACCAGGGGTGTGATCAGCGCTGACGAAGATGCCGCAGTGGACGAGCTTTGCCGCCTGATGTGGGAGCGGCGCATCCACCGCGTTCCCATCGTTCGCGACGGCGTCCTGGTCGGCATCGTCAGCGCCCTGGACATCTGCCGCGTCTTCACCAACGGGCGCGTCGCCCCCTGAATCCGCCTGGCCATGTTTTCGTGATCGGATTCTGGACAGCCGCGTCCAGATCCCACCTCCCCGATCCAACTTCCTGAACGACCTGCACTAACGGCCCGCCGTAGGTCCAGAAGCCGCAGGCGTGTCCAGAAGGCCCACGCCGGGCCTCGATCGATCACCTCCCCTTCCGCGTCACGGTAATCCATTGAAACCCTTGTCTGTCAACGGATTCATGGCGATCCATCACGGAAAAGGAACTGGCAGACCCCTTGCTCTAGGTGAGGGTGCCGCGTGCAACGAAACGGCGCGGTGCAACCGGCGCCTTGCCGGAAAGGGGAGTGTATGGGCTGCTCGATCCGACCGGGACGGAAGCTTCTGGCGATTCTCGCAGCCGTCCTTCTGTGCGTCCTGCCCGCCGCCGAGACGCGCGGCGCCCAGGGCGGCGGCCGGCTCTCGAGCGAGCTCGAAGAGAAGGTCCGCGCCTCCGGCGCGGACGACCTGCTCCCCGTCATCATCCAGACCGTCGCCGACCCGACCTCCGGCCACCTCGCGAGGCTCCACGGGCGCGGGGGAGCCGTGAAGTCCAGTCACCTTTCGATCCGAGGCTACTCGGCCCGCGTGCCGGCGTCGCAGCTCGCGGCCCTGTCGGAGGACCCGGAAGTCGAGCACATTTCCCTGGACACGCCGGTCAAGGCCCACATGGACGTGGCGTATCGGTCGGTCCGCGGAGACGTGGCGCGCGTGGCCTCGGGCGGGCTGGACGGGCGCGGCATCGGCATCGCGATGGTGGACACCGGCGCCGCCGCCCACCCGGACCTGCTGCGCCCCCGGGGCACCCTCCAGGTGATGGAAGTCGAGGTCGTGGGGCACGAGAACGGGCTGGCCGACTACTTCGGCCACGGCACGCACGTCGCCGGGATACTCAACGGCAACGGCTCCGCGTCGAGCGACGCGGCCGCCTTCCGCACCTTCCAGGGCATGGCGCCAGGAGCCCGCCTCATCTCGATCCGGGCGCTCTCCCCGGACGGCACCGGGCTCACCTCGGACATCATCTCGGGCATCGACTGGGCGATCCGCTACCGGACCGCCTTCGACATCCGCGTCCTGAACCTGTCGCTCGGGCACCCGGTCTACGAGTCGTACAAGACCGACCCGCTGTGCCGCGCCGTGCGCAACGCCTACGACAACGGGCTTCTGGTGGTCGTGGCGGCCGGCAACGACGGCGCCGTCGGCACCGGCTTCGGGACGATCACGAGCCCGGCCAACGAGCCGACCGCGCTGACGGTCGGCGCGATGGATGACGAAGACACGGTGGCGACGGCCGACGACGTCCTGGGATGGTACTCGTCGAAGGGGCCCTCCCTCATCGACTACGTGGTGAAGCCGGACATGGTCGCGCCGGGCACGTCGATCGTGTCCCTGCGCGCGGCCGGCTCGTTCATCGACAGGACCTATCCGGGCCTGGCCCTCTCGGTGGGCGACTACATGAGCGGCGCCCCCGGGGCCGAGTCCCGCACCGGCGACTACCTGGCCCTGTCGGGCACCTCGATGGCGGCGCCGATGGTCGCCGGGGCCGCGGCGCTGATGCTGCAGAAGGACCCGACGATGACCCCCGCGACCGTGAAGGCGCGGCTGATGAAATCGGCGGCGAAGGACAACCGGCTGGTCTTCGAGACGGGCGCCGGCTACCTCGACGTGGATGCGGCGCTCCAGGCGACCGGCACGGCGAAAAGCGGCGTGTCCCCGATGGCGATGCTGGCCAGCGACGGCAACGTGTACATCGAGGACACCGGCCTCATCTGGGGCCGGGAGTTCTCCCTGAGCATCGTGTGGGGCGGCGGGATGAGGGGCGGCGTCGAGGGGCTGGGCCTGCTGGACGTTCCCGAGTACGTCATCGACATCGACGGCGGCATCTGGGGCGGCCGTGCGGGCTCCCGGTCGCTGTTCGAGAACAACATGATCACCGCCTCGGGGCTCGTCTGGGGCGGCGACCACTGCTCGCTGGACTCGACCTCCGGATCCCTGGACGTGCTCGGCGGGGTCTGGGGCGGCGGGAGGAAGCCATAATGACTGCCTTCCTCGCGACGGTGGCCCTGCTGGGCGGGATCGCGGCCCTCGAGAGCCTGATGCACAGCATGTCCCGGCTGAGCCCCGACTTCGTGCTGCTCCTGGTCTTCGCGTGCGTGGCGGCCCCGCACACCCTGAACCTGGGGCACAACGCGCGCATCTCGACCCTGCAGCCGTTCCTGCTCTGCGCCATCGCCCTCTTCGGGGTCAAGGAGGCGATGATCCTGGCGGCGGTCAGCATGACCTACTTCTGGGTCGTCGGCCGGCCGCGCCTGCAGGCTCACAAGGGGCTGTTCAACGTCTGCAACTTCGTCCTGTCGGCCTGGCTGGGCGGGCACGTCTTCTACATGAGCGGCGGGCGCACCGGGGACGTCACCTCGTCCGACTCGCTCCTCGGCCTCCTGTTCTGCGTGCTGACCTTCTTCGTGGTCAACACCAGCCTGGTGTCGGTCGCCGTGGGGCTCGAGCAGAAGGTGGATCCGTTCCGCGTCTGGTACGAGAAGTACTCCTGGACGATCAACAGCCAGCTGGCAGGCGCCTCGGTGGTGATCCTCATCGGCGTGCTGCGGCAGCACTACGGCCTCCAGGTCTTCTTCCTGTGGGTGCCGTTCTGCCTGATGACCTATCACTTCTACAAGGCCTTCTTCCCGCGCTCCGCGCAGAAGGCCCACAAGACCTGAGACGAGCTGGTGCAAGTCCACGCACCTGACGGCCGCGCCGCCCCCTCCCCGGCGCGGCCGTTTTCTTTTGGAAAATGCCCTACTTGCGTGGAGGTGGATTCAAGTGGGCGCCGACTAACCCCTTGAGTTTCAATTACATATTCGGCTTGGCCAAGGGTTTATGCCGCTGGAGGACCTCCGCCCCGATCAAAACGCCCGATTGCCGAGGGAGCGCATCCGGTCCACCTCCACGGTTGTAGGGCATTTTCTCTTTTATTGCCCAAGGGCCGTATTGGTCGTAACTTCCGCTTTTCACCGCACCGCGGGCATAGTCCGCTATACTCCCAAGGCCGATCCGGGACGGGCCGCCCCGAAGGGGGTGCCCGGGGCGGCGGCCGACGTCATCCACTTTCAGCCGGGGGCCGGTGGTCTTGCGATTGCTGCGTTGTGCCGGTCTGGCCGCGGGGGTGGTGCTGTGGGCGGCGTCGCTGCCGGTCCTGGCGTCCACGCCGGTCGGCCTGAAAGGGACCGTCATCGACCGGGACGGCAGCCCGATCCCGGGAGCCACGGTCCGTGTCGCGAACCCGTCGATCGGCCTGGATCAGGGGGCGGTCAGCGACGCGAAGGGCGAGTTCCGCGTGGTCCCCCTCAGCCCGGGCCGCGGCTACAGCCTGAGCGTCTCCTTTCCGGGCATGGCCACGGTGGTCCTGCCCGACGTCGACCTGCCGCCGTCGCGGATCTCCGCCCTCCAGATCACGCTCTTCCCCGAGTCCCAGCTCAGGGAACGGGTGCGCATCGTCGAGAAGGCCGAGGTCGTGAATCCCGACGAGACGACCGTCCAGTCGACCTTCGGCTCCGAGTTCATCGATTCGCTGCCCATCCTCGGGCGCAACTACCAGGACGTCCTGACGCTGGCGCCGGGCGTGACCGACGTGGACGGGGACGGCAACGTCAACATCCACGGGGCCAGGGACACCGACGTCGTCACCCTGGTCGACGGCGTCTCGACGGTCGATCCCCTGAGCGGGCACCGCGGTCAGGAGCTGAACCTCGAGTCGATCCAGGAGATCGAGGTCAAGACCTCGGGCGCCTCGGCCGAGTTCGGACGTGCCCAGGGCGGGTTCGTCAACATCGTCACCCGGTCGGGGGGGAACGAGTTCGAGGGGAACTTCAAGTTCTACTGGCGCGGCAGCTTCCTGGACGGCGACGGCGCGGGGCTCGATTCCCCGTCGCTGCACGGCGGCCTGGGGGAGACGGGTCTCAGGGACCTGACGTTCAACACCCTGACGCCGTTCGCCTCGGCGAGCGGCCCGATCGTGAAGGACAAGGCCTGGTACTTCGTCAGCGGCGAGTACATGCAGATCGAAGATCCGGTGAACGCCCAGACGCAGGCGTTCGTGCGCAGCATGCGCGAGACGCGGATCTTCGCCAAGGCGAGCTGGGACGCGGCCCAGGGGCACAAGCTCGTGTTCTCGGCGACCTACGACCCGCAGACCTACTACAACGAGGGCCTGGATTCGTTCACCTCCCTGGAGAGCGGCTTCACCAAGGAACTGGGCGGGCGGAACCTGATGCTGCGGGAGACCTCCATCTTCAATCCGAGCGTCTTCCTCGAGACGACGCTGCAGCACTTCGTGTCGGAGCCCCGGCGGTTTCCGACGACCGGTCCCGACAGCAATCACAACGGAGTGCTGTACTTCAATCGCAACGGCAACCATGCATTCGAGATGAGCGAGCGCGATTCCGGCAACGACTGGGACGACGACGGCGCCTGGGACGTCTTCGAGCGCGACGCCAACAACAACAAGCGCGCGGACGGGGACGAGGATCGGGACGGCGACGGGCGGATTACCCTCGCGAGAGTCGGCTGCGAAGGGACGGGCATGCGCGAGGACCTGGATTGCGACGGCAACCTCGACGCGACCCCGGAGGACACGAACGGCAACGGCGTCCTGGACGGGAGCGAGGACCTGGATGGCGATCACCGCCTGGATGCCGGGACCGAGGACCGCAACCACAACCTGCGGCTCGACGACCGGCCCCGGCCCCGGTCCACCGACATCATCCAGGACCGCAGGCCGGACGGGACGGTCGTCCTGCTGCCGGCCGCGTACCCGTACGACGCGCTGGTGCCCCTGCCCCCGGACCGCGATTACGAACAGGACCAGGCCACCTCCCGCGTGAGCGGCCCCAACTACCTGACGCAGGACGGCGAGGTCGGCCGGTTCACGCTGCGCCAGGACCTGACGGCCTACGTCCCCGAGTTCCACGGATCGCACGACCTCAAGGTGGGGGGCGTCGTCGAAAAGGAGACCTTCAGCAGGGAGACGGGGATGCGCCCGTTCCGGAAACGCCTGGCGGTCGACCCGGAGCAGCTTCCGCAGATCGGCGTGGACCTGCCGACCGAGCTGTCCACGTTCAACGATGCCTCGAGCCTGACGCTGGGCGCCTACTTCCAGGATGCCTTCAAGCCTCTCCCCAACGTGTCGATCGGCTTCGGGCTGCGCTTCGATCGGGAGGCGACCGACTCGTTCGGCTACACCACCGTGGACCCGGTGGCGGAGAGGCGCCTGTACGACCGCCTGTCCAACCTCGGAGGCCAGGAGCTGGGCCAGATCGATCTCCTGATCGGGAACGGTGACGGGCTGATCAGCCAGGGATTCTGCGGGGATCCCCTGGTGCACTGCTCGGGGGGCCCGGCGGAGAACCCCCACGTGGAGGATCTCTTCCTTCTCAGCCGCATCGCCCCGTCCCGGCTCACGCAGCACCACAGCTCCGCCGTGCTCACGGCGGAAGCGCTCCGCTCCCTGTTCCCAGGCGCCATCGTCACGGACGAGGCCACCGGCGAGCTGGTCATCGACCGCGAGCTCATGCGCGATCAGGGCTCGGCGACCTTCCAGGACCGCGAGACGTTCCGGCTGACGAACAACAACCTGGCCCCCCGCATGTCGGTGTCCTGGGACCCGTTCGCGGACTCCCGCACGAAGGTGTACGTCAACTGGGGCCGCTTCTACGACAAGCTGTTCCTGAGCGCCGTGACGGGCGAGGAGGGACCCGACACCACGACCCGCACCTACGTGGGGGACCTGGACGGCATCACCAATTCCGGCGTCCCCAACAATCGCATCGGCCCCGCGCTGTCGAAGGCGCCGGCGTCGAGCATGCAGGTCGATCGCGGCCTGCAGACCCCGTTCTCGGACGAGCTGACGATCGGGTTCGAGAGGGAGATCGTGCCCGAGGTGGCCCTCCGGCTGACCTACATCAATCGCAAGTACCGCCGGCAGCTCCAGGGCAGGGACATCAACCACTCGCTGCGCTACGGCAGCGACGGGCGTCCCATCGATCTCATCGGAGGGCTGCTGACGAGGGTCGGGGCCACGGACGTCCTGAAGATCACCGCGCGGGCCCCGGACGGCTTCCCGGACCTGTACATCCAGAATTTCTTCTTCAGCCGGATCGAGCAGATCGCCAACGTCAACGAGGCGGACTACAGCGGCATCGAGCTGCAGCTGACCCGCAGGCTGAGCCGCAAGTGGCAGATGGACGCGTCGTACACCTACTCGCGCGCGGTGGGGAACGCCGAGTCGTTCGATTCCGATCTGGGGGACGATCCCTCCGTGACCGATCTCGAGCACGGGTACCTCTCGTACGACATGAGGCACCAGGTGAAGGTGAACCTCGTGACGTACCTTCCGCGCGACTGGCAGGTGGGTGGCGTGCTGTCCTGGCATTCGGGGGTGCCGTACTCGGTGCTCTCGAAGGTCAGGGCCTTCGACAACTTCGACTACCTGCAGGACCGCACCATGTTCGGCTACGTGAGGCAGGAGGCGGAGCCCACGTTCGTTCCGATGCGGCGGAACTCCGAACGGAACAACGCGGTCTACAACATCAACGTGCGGGCCTCCAAGGCGTTCGTCCTCGGCCGCCTCAGCTCGAAGCTGTTCATGACGGTGGACAACCTGCTCAACAGCGACGACCTGACGATCCACTCGGAGAACCGGAATTCCACGGAGATCGTCCCGCAGGCGGATGCCGTGCAGCGCCTGCTGAATTCGCCGGTGAGCCCCCTGCAGCTCGATTCGGAGCGGCGCTTCGGGAGGCGGTACGAGGTCGGTTTCCAGATCGAGTTCTGATCCAGGAGGGGAGATCCTGTTGAAGGCAGGCGTCGTGGTGCCGAGTCTCGCCGCGCTCCTGTCCCTGGCGCCGGCGCTCCGCGCGCAGGAGGCGGTCGATCTCGCGACCGTTCACCGGATCAAGCGCGAGGCGTTCGAGAATTCGAAGGTGATGGACCATCTCTTCTACCTGACCGACGTGAACGGACCCCGTCTGACCGGCTCGCCGGGATACCGCGCCGCGGCCGACTGGTCGGTCAGGACGCTCAAGTCCTGGGGGATCGGCGGCGCGCGGCTGGAGGACTGGGGGGCGTTCGGACGGGGATGGGCCGTCACGCGGTTCTCGGCCCACCTGAAAGAGCCGGCGTACGCGCCCCTCTACGGCGTCCCGCGGGCGTGGTCGGGCGGCACGCGGGGACCGGTGTCGGCGCCCGTGATCGCGGCGCCTTTGTTCACGGCGGCCGAGATCGATCGGGAGGACGACTACGACATCCCGGCGCTGACCGCCCGCATCGCCCGGTTCGCGCGGGAGCAGAAGGGGAGGCTGTCCGGCAGGATCGTCCTGATCGAACCCCTGCCCGAGCTGACCCTGCCGACCGGCCCCGCCGGTGAGAGGTACGACGGAGGGGCGCTCCAGGCGATCGCCGCCTCCCCCGAGCCGCAGGTGCCCGTCGCGTACGAGTACCCCCTGAAGGGCCTGCCGGAGGATCCGAAGAAGCGCGCGCAGCTTCTCGAGACGCTCCCCGACGAGGTCGGCGAGGAGTACTACGCCCGCTGGGTGAAGGCGCGCGACGCGCTCTACGCCTTCCTGCGCGAGGAGGGGGTGGTCGCCGTCCTGTCGTCCGATGCGCGGGGGAGCGGCGGCATCGTGTTCGCCACCCTGGCGGGGTCGTGGGAGCCCGGAGGTCCGACGCCCCCGCCCGTGATCGCCCTGCCGCCGGAGCAGTACGGCCGTCTGTACCGGCTGGCGGACAGGAAGATCCCCGCCGTGGTCGAGCTGGACGTGGAGGTGGCCTTTTACGACGAACGGCCTCGCGGGCAGAACGTGATCGCCGATCTCCCCGGCGGCCGGAAGAAGGACGAGGTGGTGATGCTGGGCGCGCACCTCGACTCCTGGCACGGCGGAACCGGGGCCACCGACAACGCCGCCGGCTGCGCCGTCGTCCTGGAGGCGATGCGCATCTTGAAGACGCTCGGCCTCAGGACCGATCGCACCGTGCGCCTGGCCCTGTGGGACGGGGAGGAGCAGGGGCTCTTCGGCTCGCGCGGCTACGTCCGCGCGCACTTCGGCGATCCGATCACCCAGGCGAAGAAGCCCGGGCACCGTCTTCTGTCCGGCTATTTCAACGTGGACAACGGCACCGGAAAGATCCGCGGGGTCTACCTGGAGGGGAACGACATGGTGCGGCCGATCTTCGAGGCCTGGCTCGCGCCGTTCGCCGATCTCGGCGCCTCGACCTTGAGCATCGCGGCCACGCGCGACACCGACCACGTCTCGTTCGACGGCGTCGGGCTCCCCGGGTTCCAGTTCATCCAGGACCCGCTCGACTACTCGACGCGCACGCACCACTCCGACCTGGACGTCTACGATCACGTCCAGGCCGGCGACCTGATGCAGGCCTCCGCGATCCTGGCCTCGTTCGTCTACAACGCCGCCACGCGTGCCGACATGCTGCCGCGCAAGCCGCAGCCGCCGCCCCTGCCGCGCGCAACGCCCTGACTCTCAGGGACAGCCCGCGGGGTCCAGCGTCTGCGGCGGGGCGACGCCCTGGGTCTCGGCCCCCCCGGGATTGACCGCGGTGACCACGTAGGCCAGGACGGTCCCGGTCGACGGCATGGCCGGGTCGCCCCCTGCCCACTGCGGATCCGGCGTGGTGAAGATGCAGCTGAACACCCCGCCGGGAAGGCCGCGATAGACGCGATAGTGGCCGACCGGGTGCATGGTCGAGGCCCCGAGGTCTTCCCAGCGCCAGGCGTCCGCGTCGAGGCGGAAGGGGGACGCGGCCCCGGTTCCGGACACCTCGAGGTCGGCGAACGGCGGGACGATCCGCAGGACCGTGCCGTCGCGATCGGTGATGTAGATCTCCCCCTGCGCGTCCTGCCCGAAGGACGTCAGGCTGTTGACCAGGGCCCCGCCGGGCGCCACGGCGTCCGTCCAGTCCCGCTCGTCGGTCAAAAGACCCCCCGCCATCCGGAAGGACTTGACGAAGCCGGCGCAGTAATCACCGTAGAAATACGCCCCGGAGAAGCCCGGCATCTGGCAGCCCCGGTAGACACCTCCGCCGGTGATCGAGCAGACGCCGCCGGTATGCCCCACCTCGACGACCGGACGGGTCAGCGAGGGGTCGTTGCAGGCCGGGGACCCGGTGCAGGTGGCCGGTGCGGGACTGCAGTTCAGGGGGCTGGCGGGGTTGAAGCAATGCTTCCCCTCCATGGGGCGCCAGCCGTAGTTCCTGCCGGCCGCCTGCGCGGCGGGGACGTAGTTCACTTCCTCCCAGCAGTTCTGGCCGACGTCCGCGACGTACAGGTCCCCATTGGCCGCATCGAAGGCCGACCGCCAGGGGTTGCGCAGGCCGTAGGCCCAGACCTCGTCGCAGCGGCCGCCGGGACCGTCGGCGAAGGGATTGTCGTCGGGGACGCTGTAATCGCCGGAGACGCCGCCGCAATCGGGAGCCAGGCCCGCGGGGGCGGCGCCGCGGACGTCGAGGCGCAGGATCTTTCCGAGCAGGGAGCCGAGGGCCTGGCCGTTGCCGCAGACCGCGTGCCCCGTCCCCTGGTCGTTCGCGTTGCCTCCGTCGCCGGTCGAGACATAAAGATGTCCGTCCGGCCCGAACTGGATCTGCCCGCCGTTGTGATTGGCCTGCGGCTGGGAGAATCGCAGGAGCCGGACCTCGCCGTCGGGATCGGCGGTGTCCGGGTCTCCCGGCATGACCGGGTACCGGGCGACGACGGTGGACCATGGACCGTTCAGCGGTCCCTCGGTGTAGTCGACGTAGAAGAATCCGGTGGCGGCGTAGTCGGGGTCGAACGCCAGCCCCAGGAGCCCCATCTCGTTGAGGGACGGGGTGCGGGTCGCCTGCACGATCGACGAGAGGTCGAGAAAGGTCGTGAACTGGCCCGGAGGGTCGCCGCGCTTCTTGATCCGGATGAAGCCGTCCTGCTCGACGATGAAGATCCTGTCCCGATCCCCGGGGGGCGCGGTGACGTAGAGCGGGCGTCCCGGCAGCCCGGTCACGACCGGCACCGCCGTCAGGGAGGTGTTCGACACCGGCGCGACCCCGGTGCAGTCCGCTCCCCGCGCGGGGGGACCGATCGCCAGCATGGCGACGAAAGCGGAGACCGCGGAGGCGCCGCGCCTCATGGGACCGACAGCCGCCGGCGGCCCGGCGCGGCGACGCCCTGCACGGCGTAAGCGTTCTGCAGGACCGTCGCCGCGTCGCCGGACACCTCGAGGACCAGGTCGTACGGGCCGGCGCCGAATCCCGCGGGGACCTCGAGGACGGCGGTCCGGGACGACACGATCGACGGCGCCGGCAGGGCCGGGTTGGGGCGCAGGATGCGCAGGCCGGTCCGATCGGCGACGTAGACGCGCCCGCCCGACAGGGCGACCCCGGAGGCGATCCCGGGAGTGTCGTAGACCCCGGCCAGAAACGCGTGCGCCGGGTCCCGCACGTCGAATTCGAGGACGCCGCTGAACCCGTCCGCGACGAACAGTCGGTCCCCCGCGATCCAGACGCCGCCGGCGGCCCCCGGCGTGCCGAGATTGGCGAGGATGAACGGCGCCTCCGGATGCGTCACGTCGATGACCTGGATCCCGCGGTTCAGATCGGCGACATAGGCCCTGCCGGCGGCGACGGCCACGCCGACGGCGCGCCCCGGCGTGTCGATGGCGCCCGCAAGGACCGGCAGCTCCGGATGGCTGACGTCGAAGATCCGCAGCCCGCGCGAGTCGTCGGCCACGAACGCCAGCCCGTCGCGGACCGCGACAGCGACCGCCTTCCCCGGCGTGTCGATCGATCCGAGCAGGCGCGGGGCCGCGGGCTCCGAGACGTCCAGGATGGCGAGCCCGCGCGCGCCGTCGGCCGCGTACGCCGTGCTCCCCGAGACCGCGAGACCGATCGCCTCGCCCGCCGTATCGAAGCCGCCGGCGATCGAGAGCGTGCCCGGGACGCGCGCGTCCACCGTCCTCACACCGTTTGCGCCGGCCGCCAGGAACACGAACCCCTCGGCGGAGCCGGTGCCTGCCGCCAGCCCCGCGGCGGTCCCCTCGATTCCGAGGCTCGCCCGCAGGGCGGGGGAGACCGGGTCCGTCACGTCCACCGCCAGGAGTCCGGCTTGGACATCCGCCACGAAGGCCGTGCCGCCCGCGACCACGACTCCCGGATTGCCGATGGCGGAAGGAAGCTCCGCAAGATCGAGGCTCCCCACGAGCGACGGGGCGACCGGGTCCCGGACGTCGATCACCTGGACGCCGTTGATCAGGTCGGTGACGTAGGCGAGCCCCCCGGCCAGGGAGACCCCCGTGAAGTACGCCGAGTTGCCGAACATCCCCTGGCTGCCGACCACCGCCGGACCGGGGCGCCGCTCCAGGTCCACGATCTGCAGGCCGCTGTAGCCCGCGGCGACGTAAGCGTAGCGGCCATCGACCGCCACGCCGCCGGCGGCGTCCGCCAGCGGCACGCGTGCGGCCAGAACGGGACGGGACGGATCGGCGACGTCGATCACCAGGAGGGTCCCGAGCCGGTCGGCGGCGAGGAGCCGCGATCCGGAGAGCGCCAGGGCGGCGAGGCTCTGCCGTTCCCCGTAGAGGCTGCCGATCAGGACCGGGTGGCGCGGATCCCCCACCTCGAACACCAGGAGCGCATCGGTGTCGGCGACGTAGGCGACGTGTCCGTCCAGCTTCACGTCCATGGCCATGCCGGGCGTGTCCACCTCGCCGGCCAGGACCGGAGCGGCCGGGTCCCGCACGTCGAGGATCTTCAGCCCCTCGACCCCCGCCGCGACGTACACGAAGCTTCCGTCGAGCGCGATGCGCTGCGGATCGTAGAAGGTGTCGAACGTGCCGACGCGATGGGGGTTCGCCGGATCGCCGAGATCGACGATGTGCAGCCCGCCGAGGAAGGTGTAGGGGTTCATGAAGGTGAAGAAGGCGAGATTCCCCGCCCTCTGCACGTCCAGGCCGCTGTCGCCGGTCTCGAACGAGCCGATGCGGGACGGGGAGGCGGGATCCGCGACATCGAGGATCTGGATACCCCCGAGCTTCGCCGCGTGGCTGTAGAACGTGACGCAGGCATGGCCGCCGGCCGCCTCGAGGCCGCGGGCCCCTTCGGGCACGGGATACGTTGCCGCCAGGAACGGGCCGCCCCCGAGAAGGGAGGCGCGCATCCCGGGCTCGAACCCCTCCCCGTCGAGCCGCAGACGAATCGAAGCCGCCGCCGGCCCGACGGGAGGGACCGCGCGATCGAGACGGACATCGGCCGCCCCTCCGTCCGCCAGGCACACCATCGCGACGAGCGCGGACAGGGACAGCGAGGAGATTCTTCTAGCCAACGAGTCCGACCTCCTGGAGCCCCAGCCCGCTGTACCCCGGAAAGACCGCGTCCACGCGGGCGGGGTCGGCCCCCATGTGGTCGCGCAGGATCTCCCAGAAGATCGCGCGGTAGTCGGTGCGTACCAGAAGATACCGGCCGGCATCGCCGAACATGACGCCGTTCGGCCAGGTTCCCGGATCGCAGTTGTAGACGCCGCCGTTCACCGCGCCGCCCGCCGCGAACAGGCAGGAGGCGGCGGCGTGATCGCTGCCGAAGCTCCCGTTCTCCTTGCTGGTCCGGCCGAACTCCGACAGGGTCACGACCACGGTGTCCTGCCAGACCGATGTGTAGGCACGCTCCTGGCCGGGATCGTAGGTCGCAGCACCCGACAGGACGATGCGCAGCGACCGCAGGCCGTAGGCGAGCCAGGAAAGAAGCGTGGCCTGGGAACCGGTCGCCTGCCCCTGGTTGTTGTGCGTGTCGAAGCTGGACAGCTCGGTCCCGGCGAGGCGCGTGCCGTTGGGGCTCGATGCGTCGCTCTCCAGGAGGGACAGGGCGCAGACCTTGAGCGACTTGAAGAACCCGTACGAATTGGTGCCGAAGCGCGGGCCGGTCGGCCCCGGCGGGTTGGTGGCGTCTGAGACCGGGAAGAGGTAGAACCCGGTGTCCGGGTCCTTCGGGTTCCAGTTCCTCTGGTCCCACGCCCGGTACTCGTCGAGCGTGTCGATCAGCTTGACGCCCGTGTCGGTCAGCGCGGGCCGGTACGGCTCGAGACCGGTCAGGCCGGTGAAGCGGTTCAGCCAGGCGTTCTTGATCTTGGACTTCTTCGGCTCGGCCGGCAGGTAGTCGAAGCTGTCGGGGTTCGCGATGTTGACGAATTTCTCGTCGCCGCGCAGCAGCACGGGCGGGACCCCCTGCACGCTGAGCACCGGCAGATCGACACCCTGGGCCACGGCGTTCTCGACGATGTAGCGATACAGCCAGCCCTCGAACATCTTGGGGGTTGCGGGGTCGCCGTTCTCCCACACTCGCTGGTCGTCGAAGTGGGAGCGGCTGTTGTTCGGGAACCCGACGCGGTGGACGATCGCCAGGTCGCCTGCGTTGAACACGTCCATGGCGTCGGCCATGCTTGGGTGCAGGCGCGCAAACCCGTTCAGGAGATCGATCGAGCTTGAGGGCGGGATGTACAGGGTCGGGCGGTTGGCGACGCTGTACTGCGGATCGCCGGCCGGTATGACCGTGTTGAGGCCGTCGTTGCCGCCGCGCAGGAAGATGAACATCAGGCGCTTGCTGGTGAACGGGCCGGCGGCCATGGCGTAGCGCATCAGGGCGCCGGGGAAGAGGGAGGACAGACCGAGCCCCGCCAGGGTCAGTCCCGAGCCGCGCAGGAACGAACGGCGCGAGCAGTCGCAGGTTGCGTGGTCGCTCATGGGTTCCTCCTACTGCTCGGTGAACTGGGCGTAGCCCAGCATGAAGCCGACGGTCTCGCGGATCCGGGAGTCGGTGTAGTTCGTGGTCGCCCCGTTGTCGTCGGTGTTCAGGTAATCGATCGCCGCCTGGCGCTCGGCCGAGGTCAGGGCGCCGCCGAACAGGATGCCCGCGTAGAAATCGACGATGGCGGGCGCATTGTTCGGGACCGCCGCCGTCGAGACTCCGTTGGCGTTCAGGAGCCCGATGACGTCCGAGCCGAAGTTCGTGGCCGTGCGGGTCGCCACGTCGTAGCCGAAGTTCTGCCGATCGAGCAGGTTGTTCGTGTCGATCCAGTCCCCCCCGAGCTCGGGATAGCCGGTCGGCACGGCGTTCAGATGGAACGCCTCCTGCATCCGCTGCAGGTACTGGCGGAACACCGTCGGTCCGTCGGTCTTGCCGCGCACCGCCCGCATGGCGCTGGCCACGTGCTCGAACGGCGTCTTGATCTTGTTCCCCACGGCGTCCGGATCGCGCAGGCGCGCCTGGCCGAGGACCGACCTCAGCACCTCGCGCAGGTCCCCCTTGCCGTGCGGGTTGGAGGCGTCGTTCCACTCGGCGATCACCGCGTCGATCATCGCCTGCGTCGGGTTCTCGTCCACGAAGCGCTGCAGCAGCTTCTTCGCGATGTACTTCGGCGTCGACGGGTGGGCGACGATGGCGTCCAGCGCGAGGCCGACGTCGTTGATGCCGTTCGCCGGGTTGGCCGCCGTGCTGGGGATGGTCGCCTGGTAAGGAGTCCCCTGGAACAGCACCTTCTGGCCGGTGTCGTGCTGGGAGGTCCGGAAATTCCGCACCCACTGTCCCGCCGGCTCGGAGGGGGTGCAGTACGTGGCCGCGGAGATCACCAGGCAGGCCGCCAGGGGGTCCGCGGCGTTCGCGTCGGTCTTCTTGCAGACGTTCCAGCCGGTGAAGACCCGGGCCAGCTCGACGATGTCCTGCTGCGTGTACCCCCCGTCCACGCTCATCGAGTGCAGCTCGAGGAGCTCGCGGCCGAAGTTCTCGTTCGGCTGGGCCTTCACGTTGGTGTTGGTGTTCAGGTAGATCATCATCGCGGGGCTCAGCGACATCGCCTCGAGGATCTCGCGGAAGCTGCCGTTGAACGCCAGATCGCGCAGCTCGTTCTGCAGATCGTAGTGGAGCTTGATCGCCTGGAGATTCTGGGTGTCCGGGCAGGCGCCGTAGAAGCTGAAGAACCCGTTGCTCTCCCGGTAGTCCGTGTTGAAGTGGTTGTCCCAGAAAAGCGTCGCCTGCTCTTCGAGCTGCCTCCGGGAGTAGACGGCGTTCACCAGGTCCAGGCCGGACATCTCCTGGACCGTGTCGGGCGGGACGAGCGTCGCGCGGCGCGTGTTCAGCTCGGTGTTGCCCGATTCATCGATGACGGCGGGATTCAGCTGCTCGTCGATGTACCCCTGCACGCCGAGCGCCGTGATCCGGTCGCGCGACCATTCGTCCCAGCCGTAGCCGGTCCGATCGAGGATGTGGCCGCGCATGACCGGGTCGCACTGCCCCCGCAGCGCCCGCGGCGCGCCCGTCGACGACGTCCCGGCGGTTCCCTCGCCGTCCAGGTTCGACTCGGCGGTGACCAGGTAGAAGTACGCCTGCCCCAAGGGGGGCTGGGCCGGGCTCGCGAACGCCGTCCCGGCGATCTCGTCCCCGTGGCACTGCGCCCCCTCTCCGAGTGTCAGCCACGAGGTCAGGCCCCGGTAGACGTTGTAGTCATCGGCCCCCGCGGTCGGAGTCCAGGTCAGGTTCGAGGCCTGGTCGATGTCGGGACCGGCCACTTCGGCCGGGGGAGCGGCGCGGACGCTCTCCGGGACAAGCAGGATGAAAAGGACCGGAAGGATGACTGCGGAAAGATGGGGAGCTGGCCTCGGCATGGGCGTCTCCTTGCGTTTCGCGTCCCGCGGTTCGACGTATGGGAGTCTTGTACCGCGGAATTGGTTTATCGGCCACCTCATTTTTCGGTCCGCTCCTTCGAAATCCGGTCCATTGCATTTTCCCATCCCGGAACCTAGACTCGGCTGGTGAGCGACGCGGCCCGGATCGAAGCGGAGATCCCCGAAGGGGGCGATGCGCGGCAGGCCGGGCCGGCGCGACGCTTCCTGTTCCATGCGGGCCTGTCGGTTGTTGCCTCGCCGCTTCCCGGAGGTCTCCTCGTCGCATCACGCCAGCTCTCCGCGGGGCGCCCGCTCGGCGCGCTCCTGACCGTCCTTCTGACGCTCGCGGCGACCGGCGCCGTCCTCCTCGTCGCGTTTCTCCTGCCCGTCGCAGCACCCGTGGCCTGCCTCCTCCTCGTGCTGATGGCCGCGGCCGGCGGGTCCGCGATCGCCTGGCGCGAGACGCAGGCGGGGCTGGCCCCCTTCACGCGTGTCCCCGGCGACCGGCGGCTGGTCCTGCGCGTCGTGCTCTGGGGTCTGGTCGTCCCGGTCCTCTGGATCCCGCTCGCCTGGTTCCTCGCCACGCTCAGCAGCCCGTGGGGGCCCGAGGCGATCTTCAAGCCGTCGATGCAGTGGCGGGTCCTGGCGGCGGCCGCCCTCTGTCTCGCGCCGCTCGGCGTCGCGATCGGCCTGGCGCGCGGGCTGCTCGAGCGGCGGTTCCGGATCGGCACGCCGCTGGCGTTCGCCGCCACGCTGCCGGCGCTGGTCCTCGCCATGCTTCCCGGCGTGACGACGATGGAGTTCGTCCACAAGAACCTCCTGCTCGCCAACCTGAACGCCTGGCCTCCCGGCTTCGGAGGGGACTGGAAGTTCTACGGCCAGCTCGCGCTTGCCGCGTTCCTCCTGCTGACGGCGGCCGATTACCTGAGCGACGGCCCGGGGATCCGATCCTTCCTGCTGCGCCTGTCCATGCTCGCCGCCGTGCTGGTGGCCGCCCTCCTGCACAACGATGTCCTGGACAGCACGCTGCCGGTCGCGGCGCGCCAGCGGATCGCCTACGACCAGGCGGCGCGAGGGGACGATGCCGCCGCGGCCCGGTCCTGGCGCTGGATCCTGCGCCGTGCCCCCGTCGCCTCGGTGACCTGCCGCGCGGCCGAGCAGTGCGCGCTCGCGGCGATTCGCGCCGGCAGCCCGGACGAGGCGCGCGAGGCGCTCGAACGGCTGGACGTAAGGCTCCTGGCGGAGTTCCCGTGCGCGGCGACGAAGCGGATGGCGGAGGCCCTGCTGCTCACGTCCCTCGACGGGGCCGGCGCGGCGACGGCCGCCGCTCCGCCGGTGCGGCCCGAGACCTACCTCGATTCGTCCTGGAGCGCCGTCCTCACCGCCGTCCGTGCCGCGCTCCCGGAAGTCAGCGAGGCGCAGATCAAGGATCGCCTGCGGAAGCTCTCGACCGATTCCCGGGAGATCGAGCTGCCGCGCCTGGACGGGCTCGACGATCTGCGCATGATGGTGCGGCGGCTCGGGTGCGAGGCCTTCGTCGCCCCCGCCGCGAAGATGGCCGACCTGCTGGCGCGGGGCAGGCCGGTGCTCTTCCGCGATCCGCTGCGGCGGAAGTGGGGCGTCGTGATCTGGCGCGCCCCGGGGGCTGACGCCGTCGTCTGGCTCGACTACACGCGATGGGACGCCGAGCGGGAGCGTCCGCTCACGCGCAGGGAGGTCCGCCAGCTCCTGCGCGGCGACGATCGCCTGGATCCCGGGCGCGGGGAGGTGTTCGCCGAGGTCCGGGCCCTCGAGTCGGAGTCTCTCCTGCGCGCCCGGCTGGCGGGCGACGGGGAATGGATCGCCGCGATAGTCCCCGCGCCGGACGGCGGCAGGAGCCCCGCGCCCGAAGGCTCCGACGCGGCCAGGGGAGATCTCCTCGTCCGGATCTGGGAAGGGCGGCACCGCATCGAGAGCGGCGCGTACCGGCTCGCGGGGGATCTCGCCGGGCGATTGCCGCCCGGGGCCGCCTCCGCCGAGATCCTCGAGATCGGCAGGACGGGAGACGAAAGCCGGGAAGCGCCGCTGCCGGGTCGGGCCGTTCCCGCGGGCCGGACTTCGATGGCCGGTCCCCGGCTCACGCCCGCGGCCGTCGAACGCCTCTCGCCGTGGGCGCTGCGACAGGTCATCGATCTGGGGGAGAGGTTCTCCGGCCTGGCCTGCGAGGTCCGCCAGGCGGCGCTCGAGCGGTTGGTCCGCGACCTGCCCGATGACGCGCCCCTGCTCGAGAAGCTTCTCGACCAGACGCTGGCGAGCGGAGGCGAGCCGGCGATCGTGCGCACGGCGATCGATCTGGCGCGGGCGCGATCCTTCGATCAGCGTTCCGTCCTTCGGGCGCTGGAGGTCGTAGCACCCCTGGCAGCCGGTCGCCCCGAGGCGAAGTCCGCGGTGGCGGAGCTTCTGCGCCGCCTGCCGCACGCTTCCGGGCCGGGGGACGACTCGGGCCCCGGCGACTCGGTGCCTCTGCGCCCGTGGAAGTCGATGGCGCCCTACTGCGCCGCGCGGGCGGCGCTCGCGGACACGCCGCGCGAGGCGGTTCGCTGGTGGCGGCGGGCCGTGGAGATCGATCCTCTGCGCGCCGCGTATCGCATCCGCATGGCGGAATCGCTGGAGTCGACCGGAGACAAGGACGAGGCGGCCCGCCAGAGGCGCGCGGCACGGGACCTCGAAGAGGTCCCCTCGTGTCATCGGGTAGAGCGATGAGCGACGCGCCGCCGGTCCGCCCGGCCGGGCTGCGACGGATCGTCGCCATCGGGCTGTTCGCCTCGCCCGCCGCGGCGGCCTGGGTCGTCGGAGGGCTCGTCGCGGGGCAGGGGAGGCGGCGGCTCGCCACGTGCGTGCGCGTCGCCGGGATCGCAGCCACCATCCTGGTCGCCGGCGGCGTCCTTATCCTGCCGGTCCGCTGGGAGGCGGCCGCGGCGCTCTGGTCGGGGTTCTGCGTCGCCACGACCGCCGGCCTGGCCGGCTGGGCGCGCGCCACGGGCGCCATCCAGCCTGGGTCCCGGCCCGTGCACGAAGGGCGGGCCCGCGACGCCATAAGGGCCATCGCCGCGGTCGTCTTCGTGATGCCCCCCCTGGTGATGTTCGCGCACCTGGTCGGCGCCGCGTCGGCCGGGTGGCTCCTGGTCCGATTCGATCCCTCGGTCGGCGATCCGAGCGCGATGTTCGGCTCGATCGCCTGGGGGTTCTTCTTCGGCATCCCGATCGGCGTCGCCTTCGTGGTCCTGTCGCAGCGGCGCGGCCACCTGAAGACGCCGGCCGATCTCGGACGGGCCGCCCTGTCGTTCGCCCTGGTCCTCATCCTCACCGAGATCTGCCTGTCGACGTCGGCGACCGCCCTGCGCACCATCATGATCGGCGCCGAGCTGGCCTCCGAGAGCAGCGCCATGCAGGACGCCATGCTGCACGCGGTCCTCTACACCGCGTCGATCCCGCTGGCCCTCCGCCTGGCCTGGGGCGGCGGCCGGGGGCCGCGGCGGCTCCTCGGCACGATGGTCCTTCTGGTCGCGGGGCTGGCGAATCTCCTGCTGGTCCTGGGGTACACGGCCCGGGTCCAGTTCGTCCTGGGGCGTCAGCTCGAGAAGTCCGGACGGATCGAGGCGGCCCTGAGGTGGTACGGGCGCAGCCTGTCGGCGCGATCCACGCCGCTCATCGAGAGCTACCTGCAGCACCGCATCGGCCTGATCGACTACAAGCTCGGCCGCCTGGACCAGGCCGCCGCCTCCTTCCGCCTCGTGCAGACGACGCGCAACGCCAACAAGGAGCTGGTCCGCCAGAGCGCCCACTACCTCGATCAGCTGGCCCGTCACCAGGAGGGGCGCCGCGTGGTCCTCGAGGGGGTGGAGGTGCGCACCGAGCTGCGCGAGTCGTACTGCGCGCCGAACACCCTGGCGCTGGTGATGAACTACTGGGGGCACCCGCTGTCCCCCGCGGCGATCGGGGAGAAGGTCGCGCTCATCGGGGGAGGGACGCCGCTCTCGGGGATCCGGTTCCTGTGCGAGGAGAACGGCCTGGACCACTGGGTCGTCCCGTTCGCGACGATCGCCGATCTGCGCTGGCTCGTCGACCGCGGCCTGCCGGTGCTCGCGTACCTGCCGGGGCACGTGCTCGCCGTGTTCGGATACGACACCCGCCTCGGCACGCTGGTCACCTACGACACGGCGACCTGGGACATCTGGGTGGACGAGCCGCAGCCCGATTTCCTGGAGCAGTGGGGGAGGACCCTGTTCCTGATGGGGGTCGTCCTGCCCCGCGACGCCGGGCCGCCGGCTGCCGAGGAGATCCGCCGTCGCTTCAGCGGGCGATCCTCCGAGGCCGCGTGGCACTGGTGGCTGTCCCGAGAGGTTCAGAGCAGGGAAGAGGCCGCGGCGCACCTGCGCGCGGCGCTCGTGGCGGATCCCGCCTTCTTCCCGGCGGCGTTCGAGATCCTGACGCGGTCCCCGTCCGACCGCGCCTGGGTCCGGGACCACACCGACGGCCCGGCCCTCGTGGCCGGCGCGAGAGCGCTCCTCAAGCGCGAGCACGCCTCCCACTCCATCGCCGGGGGGCTGGCCCGCTGGCATTACCTCAACCAGGACTGGCAGGCGCTGCTCGACCTGGTCGACTGGCTCGATCAGCACCGGCGCCCCGGCCCCGGCCGCCTCGAGGCCGGCATCGCCGCCGCCAGGCTCGGACGCTGGGCGCGCGCCGCGTACCTGCTGGGCGCCGCCGATCTCGAGGACGAGGGGGAGGCGGGGCTCTACGAGGCGCTCGCGCAGGAGACCACCGGCCGGAACGACGAAGCGGTCACGACCGCGGCGCAGGTCATCGCGGAGAACCGCGGCGACGTCCTCGAGCCCGCTCTCGACATCATCGAGAGGTTCGGCGCGGCGCGCGGCCCCGGCTTTCTCGCCGACGTGTACCACGACTACCTGGTGGACCGCCCGTTCGACATCGCGCGCCAGATCCGGATGGCCTCGCTGACCCTCGAGGCGATCTCCCTCGGCGGCAGCCGGAACACCCGGACACGCCTGCACCGCGCCCGCCTCGCCGCGCACCTGGCCGAGGCCCTCGCCGAGCGGCCGGAAGACCGCGCGCGCGCCGCGAAACTCGCCCGGCGCCTGGACGATCTGCAGCTGCCGTCGGAGGACGACTCCGACGAGGACGACGGGTCGTACGAGGACGAGGAACCTTGACCGGTCCCTACCTGGCTTTCGGCACGTGCGGTTTGAGGATCTCTCCCAGCATGTCCGACTTCGCCGGGTCGCGTTCGAGCCGGGAATAGCGCGGCCCCGCCGTCCACTCCAGGCTGTAGGTCTTGAAGAACTCGGCGTTCTCGGCCAGGATTTCGATCGGCCGCGCGCCCCCCTTCCCGAGACGCA
>Ga0070694_100000151_pt1 | contig 35697 bp, 31 predicted proteins | sample KBSK1251metaG_FD_65470 | JGI IMG/M metagenome (GOLD analysis project Ga0070694, IMG submission 65470) | Corn, switchgrass and miscanthus rhizosphere microbial communities from Kellogg Biological Station, Michigan, USA - KBS K1-25-1 metaG | ecosystem: Host-associated > Plants > Roots >...
CTCACGCTAACGGGGCAAGGGCCGCTGAGCGTGCAGGAGTTCGTCAGGAAGAATGCGGCGGCATTTACGGCGCCAGCTAAAGAGACGGTGTGAAAACTAATTTGTAGGGGTGGCACTCCGTGGCCACCCCTCGTTGAGGTTGCGATTTCCTCCGAACGTTGAGGTGCCTGAGGAGGGGTGGCCACAGAGTGCCACCCCCCGTTGAGGTGCCTGAGGAGGGGTGGCCACGGAGTGCCACCCCTACAAGTGTTTTCACATCATAGGAGAACATTTTATGGGATCGAAAAACTCGCAACATGTCTATGAGCTGCGTATGTATCAGGTTAACGAGGGCAAAATGGATGCTCTGATTGCGCGGTTCGGCGATCACACCGATGCTATTTTCAGACGGCATAACATGAAGAGCATTGGCTTTTGGCGCCCGCAAGACGAGCCCTTTTCACGCAACCTTTTTGTATACATCCTGGAGCATCCGAGCCGCGAAGAGGCAAAGAAGAATTGGGCTGAGTTCCAGGCCGATCCGGAATGGAGAAAGGTAAAGGCCGACTCCGAGACTGATGGTGCGCTGGCAAACCATATTGACAGCTACTTCATGGATCCGACGAGCTTTTCGGCGCTCAAATAGCGAAAGCATCAATGGACAGTCGACGAAACATGTTAATCGGAATTGTTTCGGGCATCGTCATTGTGGCGGCGTTGAGCTATGCCACGGGTTTGACGAAGCTAATCCGCAGTTCGTTTGGCAGCTCCACCGAATACAAGAGTTCGGAATCTGCTACGGCCCCGGAGTTTGCCGTTGGTGACTGGATCAACTCAGCACCGCTCAAGCTCAATGAACTGCGCGGTCGCGTCGTGCTAATCGAGTTCTGGACTTTCGGCTGTTATAACTGCCGCAACACTTTGCCGTTCGTTAAGTCCTGGCATGATCGCTATCAGGCCAAAGGCTTGACCGTTATTGGCGTGCACTCACCTGAGTTTGATGAAGAGCGGAAAGTCGAGAACCTTCGCCGCGAAGTAACGTCTCTGGGGATTCTTTACGCGGTAGTTACTGATAACGACTACCAGACCTGGAGCGCCTATCACGTTGAAGCGTGGCCCACCACCTTTTTGTTGGATAAGCAAGGACGAATTCGATGGATGCATGTGGGTGAAGGCGGCTATGACGAGGCCGAACGATTGATTCAAAGGCTACTTGCCGAGGTAAATTGATTCTTGACTGTTCGTTCCAGAAAGAGTATAAAGATAGCCGGGACGAGACGAATGGCACGACAGAAAGAGTTCAATCAGGATGAGGTCCTCCAAAAAGCCATGGAGGTTTTCTGGAGGCGCGGGTATGAGGCAGCCTCGATCCAGGACTTAGTGCAGCACATGGGAATTAATCGCCAAAGTATGTACGACACTTTTGGCGACAAGCATGCGCTCTTCTTGCAGGCGCTGGACCGCTATCGCGAGATTCAGAGCCGTAGAGTGTTTGAGATTCTGGATCGTCCAGGTTCGGTCAAGAAGAATGTCCGACTTCTTTTCGAAGAAGCGGTTGAACGCGCGCTGTCAGAGGAGGGTCGTCGTGGTTGTTTCGTCGGGAATGCCACGTCAGAGCTCGCCGGTCGTTGTAAAGAAACAGCCATTAGAACCTGTAAAAGCATGGCTTCAGCGGAGAAAACGTTCCAACGTGCTTTAATGCGCGGAACCGAACAGGGCGAATTTCGGATTCACGATACGCGCGCGGTCGCGCGTTTTCTCTACTGCGTTCTGCAGGGTCTGGTGCTGACGGCGAAGGCCTCGCAAGATCGAAGGCTACTGAAGGATGTGGTTAAAGTCACGCTTTCAGTACTGGACTAAAATTTTTTGGGCTGTTCTGGAATGAATGTTCCAGAACCGTGGGCTTGGTGAGGGAGGAAATTTGATGACAAGACTATTTGATCCGATCAGGGTGGGGAATCTGGAACTTGCTAATCGCATCATCATGGCGCCGATGACGCGGAGCCGGGCGGATGATAAAGGAATTCAGCCGCCGTTCGCCGCCCGGTATTACGGGCAGCGCGCTTCGGCGGGCTTGATTATCACCGAAGCGACAAACATTTCGCCGATGGCCAAAGGTTATATCCGGACGCCGGGAATTTACACCGAGGACCAAATCGAAAGTTGGCGGCCGGTCACCGAATCAGTCCATGCGCGGGGTGGAAAAATCTTCCTGCAGATCTTTCACACGGGACGAATCGCTCTGCCTGATTTTCTACCTAATCTAACGCAGCCGGTCGCGCCTAGCGCGGTCCGGGCCAAAGGGCAGAACTATACCGACGAAGGAATGAAAGAATTCGTCAGGCCCCGCGAAATTACTCGAGAAGAAATTTCGCAGACGGTTCGGGACTTTGGTACGGCCGCAACGAACGCGATCGCCGCCGGTTTCGATGGAGTCGAACTCCACGCGGCTAGTGGTTATATCGTGCAACAGTTTCTTTCCACTAACGCAAATCTTCGATCGGATGAATATGGCGGCTCGATCGAAAACCGCACCAGGTTTTTGTTCGAAGTTCTGGATGCGATGATCGCGGCAGTCGGTCCGGAGCGCATCGGGGTGAAGTTTTCTCCCCAGATTAAGTTCAACGATATCGAGGAGACTGACGCCGAAGTGTTGTACCCCTACATTCTCGAAGCGCTGAACGATCGGAATATCGTCTACGTCCACGTCGCCGATTACACGGGCGCAACGCATGCGAAGTTACGCGCCGTATACAGGGGCGTCTACTTTGCCGGCGGGGGATTTACCAAAGAATCAGGCGAAGCGCTGTTGGAACAGGGCGGGGCCGATGCCATTGTCTACGGCACCAAGCTACTGGCGAATCCGGATTTGCCGGAGAGATTCAGGCGCAACGCGTCGCTGAATGAGCCGGACCAGTCAACCTTCTATGTGCCGGGCGAGCACGGTTACACGGACTACCCGACCCTCGAAGAAGCCAGCCTGACCGCGACTTGATGATGCGTCAATGCCAGTAGAGAAATAAACAGAGACGAGGTTCATGGAATGCAACAGGAAATTGAATTATTAGGCGACGAACGTTTCGAGTCTCAGAATCACGAGATCGCCGGCGAGCGTCCGGCGCATTCACAATCTGACGAAGATCTTCTGGACGCATATTCGCGCACAGTTATCACGGCGGCGGAAAAGGTCAGCCCGTCGGTTGTTTATATCGAAGTTGAGCAACCAATCAGGAGTCGAAGATCTGCCGCACCGCGAATTCCACAGGAGCGTCGCTCCAGCGGTTCGGGTTTCATCTTCACGCCGGATGGCTTCATTCTGACCAACAGCCATGTCGTTCACAACGCCATTAAAATCGAAGTGACCTTGTCAGACGGTCATAAGCACCAGGCGGATTTGATTGGTGACGACCCCGATACAGATCTCGCGGTGATCAGAATCAATGCCCCCAATCTGGTTCCAGCACAACTCGGCGATGCGCAGAGGATTCGGGTCGGACAACTGGTCATCGCGATCGGCAACCCCTACGGCTTTCAATACAGCGTTACTGCCGGAGTCGTCAGTGCCCTGGGGCGATCGCTAAGGGCACAGTCGGGCCGTCTGATGGATGCCGTGATTCAAACTGACGCCGCACTGAATCCCGGCAACTCGGGTGGGCCACTGGTGAACTCTCGGGGAGAAGTGATCGGAGTGAACACCGCGATGATTCTGACGGCTCAGGGGATCTGTTTCGCCACCTCCATCGATACGGCCAAGTTCGTCGCCAGTCGTCTGATTCGCGACGGCAAAGTCAGTCGCAGCTACATCGGTCTGGCCGGACAGAATGTGCCGCTGCCGCGGCGCATCGTTCGCTACTATGATCTCGCGGTCGATAGTGGAATTTTTGTGGTGTCTTTCGAAGCGAACAGCCCGGCAAGGAAAGGCGGATTACGAGAAGGCGACATCATCATCGGCTTTGACAATCATCCGACTGCCGGAATTGACGATCTACACAAGCTTTTGACTGAGGAGCGAATCGGAAGGAAATCATCACTGGCCGTGATTAGGGGCACGGACAAACTGACCATCGACGTGACCCCCGAGGAATCACAGAACCGAGATAACAAATAATCGACCGTAGAGATCTGATACAAAGAGAGGTAACACGAAAATGAGTGAAAGAGTTCGAGAAGTAACGGACAATTCCTTCGAAAAGGAAGTACTTAAATCTGAGAAGCCTGTGCTGGTGGATTTTTGGGCGGAGTGGTGTGGTCCGTGCCGCATGCTGGCGCCTACGATCGAGGCAGTCGCCGAGCAATATTCCGCCAGCGCTTCAGTGGTGAAGTTGAACGTGGATGACAATCCCACCTCGGCCGCGAACTACGGCATCAAGGCCATTCCGACGATGATTCTCTTCAACCACGGCAAGGAAGTTGAGCGCATTGTCGGGGCCACAGGCAAGGAGTCGATTGGACGACTGATCGAAAAACACGCGCGGCTGGAAGCTGCCGAGCAGAAGGTTGCATAACACTGCGCACGTAGTGGCGCAGTTGAACGTGACACGCTCATCTTGCGCGTGATTCACGGGCGGGACGCCCGTGCCACCGTGTGATTGGGCTTTGATGGTCATAAACCAGGAAGGAAAGGATATTAAGATGGAAAGCAAGAAGCTTGTAGGGAAAGTAGCCGTAGTTACTGGTGCCTCGAAAGGAATCGGTGCCGGCATTGCCAGAGAACTGGCTGCTCAGGGAGCAGCGGTAGTGGTGAACTACGCGTCTTCAAAGGAAGGCGCGGATCAGGTAGTGAATGAGATCACCGCGCGTGGTGGCAAAGCGATCGCCGTTCAGGGCGATGTGGCGAAAACGGAAGACATCGAGCATCTGTTCTCGGAAGCAAACAAGGCATTCGGCCGGCTCGATATTTTAGTCAACAACGCCGGCGTTTATCAGTTTGCTCCTCTCGAAGAAGTCACTGAGGATGAGTTCCATCGGGAATTCAATACCAATGTTCTCGGTATCATTCTCGCGACGCGTGAGGCGGTGAAGTATTTTGGCGACGACGGTGGCAGCGTCGTCAACATTGGTTCAACCATAACTTCTTTGAACCCGCCGGCGACAGTAGTCTATGCGGCTACCAAAGGTGCGGTAAGTACGATTACCCGGGTTCTGGCCAAGGAGCTTGGGCCGAAGAAGATTCGTGTGAACTCGATCAATCCCGGCGGGGTTGAGACAGAAGGCTTTCACACTCTGGGGATGCCCGGCAGCGATTTCGAGAAGCAGATGATTGCGCAAACGCCGCTCGGGCGTATCGGCCAGCCCCAGGACATTGCGCCGGTCGCGGCTTTTCTGGCCTCACCGGACAGCGGATGGATCACCGGAGAGATACTCCAGGTCGCTGGAGGTTTGGGCTGATCTCCCGGGAGCCGTTGTTAGAAAGCGCAATACGTAACGTCGCCATATGCCCAGAGGGTAATCAAACGAGAGGAGCATTTATGAGTACGAAAATGAAAGCCGCGCAGATAAGCAAGCCCGGCGGAAACTGGGAGTTGATAGAGCGCGACATTCCTGAACCCGGCGCCGGCCAGGTGCGAGTGAAGGTCGAGGCATGCGGTATTTGCCACAGCGACGCGCTGGTCAAAGAAGGTCTATGGCCCGGGCTTCAATATCCGCGCGTGCCGGGTCACGAAATTGCCGGACGGGTCGATGCCGTGGGCGCCAGCGTCAGCTCATGGGCAGTTGATCAACGGGTTGGCGTCGGTTGGCATGGCGGGCACTGCTTCGTGTGCGAGCAATGCCGGCGTGGTGACTTCGCCATGTGCGTCAATCGCAAAGTTACTGGAATCGATTTTGACGGTGGTTATGCCACGCATGTGATCGTGCCGGCCGCGGCACTCGCCGCAATTCCCGATGATCTGCCGGCGGAAGAAGCCGGGCCATTCATGTGCGCGGGAGTAACCGTCTTCAACGCGCTGAGAAACTCAGGCGCGCGCGCCGGAGACGTAGTAGCAGTGCACGGCATCGGCGGACTCGGGCATCTCGGTGTCCAGTACGCGCGCCGGATGGGATTCAACACCGTGGCGATCAATCGGGGCAAGGACAAAGAAGAGCTGGCGCGACAACTCGGCGCGCATAGTTACATCGACGCGACCGCGCAGGACGTCGTGGCAGAACTGCAAAGAGTTGGCGGCGCGAACGTCATTCTCGCGACTGCACCAAATGCCCAGGCCATCTCCGGACTGGTGGATGGATTGGCGCCGAGCGGGAAACTGCTGGTTCCCGCAGCGCCGGCCGAGCCGCTAACGATTAGTGTTTTCTCCTTAATCATGAAGCGGAGTTCAGTCGCAGGATGGTATTCGGGCACCGCAATGGATTCACAGGACACGCTGGAATTCAGTGCCTTGAGTGGCGTCCACCCGATGATTGAGAAATACCCGCTGGATAAAGTCGCCGAGGCCTACGAACAAATGCACAGTGGAAGAGTGAGATTCCGAGTTGTTCTAACTTTTGATTGATGAAATCCTAATTGAATGGGCAAACTATCTCATCTCGAGTTTTTCAAAAAAATGGCTGAGACCGGAGCGGCTCCCGCCGAAGGTTCTCGCTTCATCTATCCTCCGGCAATCGCCAAGACGTTAGGTTTCCGGCTGATAGAGGTGGGCCAAGGCACGGCAACGATGGAACTCATGGCCGATACTGAAATCCATGCAAACCCGATGGGCACGATCCACGGCGGAGTGTTGTGTGACATTGCTGATGCGGCCATCGGGACGGCCCATGCCACCAGCCTGAAAGAAGACGAGAGCTTCACTAGTATTGATCTGCAGATCAATTTCTTTCGTCCGGTGTGGAACGGCCGGATTCGCGCGGTTGCCAAACCGGTGAATGTCGGTCGACAGATTAGTCGTTATGTGTGCGACATTCTTAGGGATGACGACAAGCTGGTGGCGCAAGTTTCGAGTACAGTGATGACGCTCCGAGGAGATCAGGCATCAGGAAGATAACGCTGCCGTCAATCATGCATGATCTAATCATCATCGGCGCCGGCCCCGGCGGGATTGCGTTGGCGGCCGAGGCCTTCGCGTCGGGTATAGACCCATCGCAGGTCCTGATTCTCGAAAAAGGGCCGACTCATAACTCCGCCATCAGACAGCTCTATCCCGAACAGAAACTGACCACGGCAAACTACAAAGGCTTCGCGGCGCGGTGCGAAGGGCTCTTGTGCGTAGGAGATATGACGAAGTCAGAAACTCTCCAGTTCTTCGACAAAATCATCAGCGACTATCACGTCAACATCGAGTTCAACGCCGAGGTTTACGGGATGCGGAGAGGGGAAGGGAACGGTGGGACCCGTTTCCGAGTCGAATCGTCACAGGGTGTTTATGAAAGCAAGGTGCTCGGCTGTGCGATCGGGATATTCGGTCGCCCGAATAAGCCGAAAGAATATCGGCTGCCACCAACACTCAAGGATCGCCTTCTCTTTGATATGACGTCGCAAAAGATTCAAAGCGAGGAGGTGCTGGTTGTTGGCGGCGGGGATACAGCAGCCGAATACGTGCAGTATCTGCGCCAACAGGATGATCGCATTACGCTTTCATATCGAAAGGCAGACTTCACACGACTCAATCAGCAGAACCACGATGCGCTTCTCACAATGGAAGAGCGTGGTGAGGTGGAAATACTCCGCAACTCGAACATCAAAGAGGTCGCGGATGAGGCAGGACGACCGCGCGTTATTTTTGCTGAAGCGGAGCACCCACCGCGTATCTTCGACCGCGTGATCTTCGCGCTGGGAGGCACGACGCCTACGAACTTTCTGCACACGCTGGGCATTAACTTCAACGGCGATGGCCCGGTGTTTGATGAGGCGGGCGCAACGAACGTTGACGGCCTTTATCTCATCGGTGATCTGGTCGTTGGCAAAAAAGGTGGATCAATCATCACGGCGTTTAACTCCGCAGTGCGGGCCATGAAGAGCATCTGCAGTCGCGACTTGTCTTGTCAGCCGCGACAAGCCTAGTGGAGTCTCCATCATGAATTGACTTACTTCGGCAATTCTTCCGCGATGAGGTGAGTTGTTTTTGGTGGTTGAGCGCCAACATGAAAGGCTTGAACGCGTTGCTCTACCTTCCTGTCCTCGGCGGTGATTCTTTCGTGCTGTCGTAAATGTTCGCCCCAGGATTCAGTCACGAAAATCTCGAGATATCGTTCCGGATCGGCAGAGTCGCGCAGCACGTTCCAACGAATCGCACCGTCACGGAGACGGATTCGTCTCAAGTCTTTCAACGCCTCCAAAAACTCTTCCGCCGTTTTTGGATCGATCCGATACTCAATCGAAGTTATGGCCGGACCAGCAGATGTGTCAGTCTCGAATCGCATTACCGGCTCCGGCCAGTGATTTGAAGGCGCGAGTGATAAATTCTTATCGGCGACCAAACGGTAAGGCCAGGTGAAAAGCAAGCCCATCACGAGCCCAACCGCCGAAATCAGAAGCGCACTCGATATTCCGAAGCGCCCGGCCACGAATCCCCAAAGAGCGCTGCCACCGGCCAGACCTCCGGTGAAGACTAATAAGTACACTGCCAATACCCGCGCGCGCACCCACGAAGGCGTTGCTGTCTGCGCCGAGACGTTCAGGCTCGCCAGCACCGAGATCCAGGCTATTCCTGCCACTGTCAAAGCGACAGCGAGGAGGAGAAATGAATGAACGTAGGCGAGCGCAATCGCGCTGAGAGCAAAGACGATGCTGCCGCCTGCTACCAGTTGATTGATGGCGAACCGCTTCCTAAGCGCCGGTAAGAGCCATGCTCCCGCAATTGCGCCAATGCCCAGGCAGCCAAGCAACGCTCCATAGCCAAACGAGCTGAGTCCCAGGCCGCGGCGGGCTTGCTGCGGTAACAGCGCCCACAAGGCGCTGGCGCAAATAATGAAGGCAGCGCAGCGGAGCAGCACCGTTTGCAGTTCCGGTGAGTGACGCAAGTAGCGCGTGCCAGCACGCATCGCGCTGATGATTTCTTCGGGAGGCAGCTTGCTCGTTCGCGGCGCGGGCTGCCATCGATAGACGACGAAGAATACTGCCAGGAACGAAACAGCATTGATAAGGAAGACGGCCCAGGGACCTGACGCAGCTATGATGAAGCCTCCGATGGCCGGGCCAATAGCCCGTGCAATGTTCACGGCCACACCGCCAAGCGAGAGAGCCGCCGGCAAATCTTCGCTGGGAACTAACTCAGGTGTGATTGCTTGCCAAACTGGATTACTTACCGCCGAACCGATGCCGAGAAGAAAAGTCAGAGAGAGCAGTCGGCCAGTAGTCATTTGACCGGTCAGCGCCATGATCCCCATCGCAGTCGCCACGATCACCATCCACACTTGCATGACGATCAGCAAGCGGCGTCGATCGACGATGTCCGCGAGCGCCCCGGCCGGCAACGCCGCCAATACGACCGGTAAGCTGCCCGCTGTCTCGACCAGCGCGACCAGCACCGGCGAAAGCGTAAGTGACGTCATCAGCCAGCTCTCGCCCACGTCCTGCATCCAGGAGCCGATGTTGGACACAATGCTGGCGATCCACAGCGCGCGGAAGACAGAGTGACGGAGGGGACTCCACACTGAGGCGGGCTGAGATGGTTTTGCCTCGGCTGGCGGATACTTAATCTGTCTGGCGCGCTTCGTCACCGGATCTGTTCCAAATCTTGAAGAGGCCGAAACGACAACGACACCAGCCTATGCACGATTGGTAAGGTGGAAGACAATAACGCTTTTGTCCAGTTCTATTAAGATGCGCTGTGTTAGGGGACACGGCTTATATCATCCTCACAAGTTCATTTCAAGGTTGGTAACAACAGTTTGGTGTTGATTGAGCCAGGCGGTGCTGAGGACCAAACAGTTTGCAGCGCAATACTATGGCCGCGTTTTCGTACCGAGATTCTTTTGGAAAGCCAGTAGTGGTGCAGTTTGATGTCCGACAAGCTTTAGCTTGTCGAAGCTTCGGCGACAAACTGAAAAGTTTGTCGGACATTTATTCGAAACTGCATCAGTACCGGGGAAGCCAGAGTAGTGGACATGACTGAAGAATCGTGAAAAGCTGCAACACGTCGAACATCGGACGTCATCGGAAAACGGTACTGACATTCGCGCGTTTCTCAAAGTGTAATGGTTAATAGACCGCTCGCGATACCGGTTTCGTAGGCGTACCAAAATCCGAAAGCGACACTCAAAGCGCCGGCAACAGTTTGTAATCCGTAATGAACCCTGCCCAGCCGGCGTGAGCTGAGCGCAAACGGAAGCCCTACCAGAAATGACATCAGGAGCATGCCGAAAATCGAGCCGATCCCAAAGACCGCCAGGTAGAACAGCCCAAGCGTGACTGAAGGTATCTGCGTCAAAACCAGGACTGTCAGCGCGCCCGATCCTGCCAGTCCGTGCATTGCGCCAACCAAAAGCGGTTTGAATCCGACGCGCGAAACCGCGTGCGAGTGCTTGCCTGACTGTTCCTGGTTATCAATGCCAGAATGTTCCTTCGCACCTTCGTGAAAATGAAGATGCTCATGCGCTATGCCGCCGTGAGTGTGACGATGCAGGTGTGTATCTGGCCGGCGGCGTAAAGCTCGCACCAGGGCGCTAACGCCGAGACCAATGATCATCAAGGCCACGCCGAATTCAAGCCAACTCGATACGTACTCGGGAATAGCAATACGCAGCACGAGAACAACCACACCTACGGCAATTAGAGAGAGGGTATGGCCCATGCCCCAAATGCCTCCCACCAGGGCCGCGCGGAAAAGGTTGCGATGCTCGCTGACGATTGTTGAGACGGCTACGATGTGATCCACTTCGGTGGCATGTTTGAGTCCAAACATTAATCCCAAACCAAGCACCGCAAACGCGCCGAGCGAAGTTAAGGCTGGACCTGCGATGATGTTTGTACTCCCTCCGCCCCTCGAGGCTGACCAATTGCCCAGGAACCCGGAAAGATGAACTCCGGATTGTCCCAACGCTTCGTAACAGATCGCGGCGCCCAGGCAGGCAATCACCAGAGCACTAAACACCGGGAGCAAACGCAAGATGCGACTTTGTCCAGCGGCAGGCTTAAAGAAACGACCGGCGAAAACGAATATCAACCCGATCCCCGTTAAGGTAGCGGCCAGTCCGGCGCTGAACGCGACCACCAGCATAAGCCCGTAGCCGACTCGATGAAGCGCGATGGCCGAAAGCAAGACCACAAGCGCTGACGGACAAGGCAAGAGTCCACCGGAAATACCAAGTGCCAGAAGGCTGCTCCAGGTAACAGCGCTGCCGTCTGCTCCCGGGGGCAAATGCGAATGCTTCACCCCGCCATGCGAATGAGCAAACGATGCGTCGCCGGCATGATCGTGAGAATGCGTGACGGAAACATGGTGTGAGTGGGTGCCTTGCGAATGAGTGTGCGCGCCAGCTCGGCGCGCGATGCGCAGGCGGCGAATAAAAAGCGTCAATCCTATGACCAGAACGATTGCGCCAGAGACAAAGCTCAGTACCGGAAGGATTCGCTCAGGCACGATGTATTGCGACGCAAACAGAGTAATCATGCCAAGCGTAAACACCCCGGCAGTATGTGTTATGGTTACCGTTAACCCCAGAAATGCCGCATGACGGGCCGTGCCTTTCGAGCCGACGAGATAGGCCCCAACCACAGTCTTGCCGTGACCGGGAGAAAAAGCATGAAGCGCTCCCAATCCGGCTGCTATGAGCAGACCCAGCAGCCCAATCAAGGGGGTCAATACCGGTACATTAATGAGCTCGGCAAAGCGGTCCCTTGAAGCTTCAGCAGTTCGACCATCACGGGTGCGCAGGGCGGTTGCGCCCGGCGGAATTGATTCTGTAGTCCAGGAAAAATCCGCAATGCGTTCATCAAGCGGCGCGGTTAGCATGTCTTGCGGATAGACTTTCAACTCGTCCGTAACCTGAGATCCAAAAGCCGAGCTGTTGAATATTTTCGCATTGGAACCAGTGACTACGATCTCGTGCCAGCCGATGCGCTCGGGATTATTTCTGTCTTCGAAATGAAACCGGCGATTTGACCCCTCATCGGTCCCGGAAATATCTCCGGCGAAGTCACATTCCACTCGTAGTGTGTACAAGCCACCCGAGCCCCGCGGCATAGAAAGCGTCCTTGAGACGATCTGAAGAGGAATAGTTTTGCCGTTAACAGTTACGAGCAATCCAGCGGCGTAGCGCGAAGCGACGTGTTCCAAATAACCACCGAGGTCTACCGGAGAAAGACTACCGTCGCTATTTTTTGCCATGCCCTGAGTGGCCTGAAAAGCAGGAATCTCCGCCATGTCAATGACGTAATGAAGGCGGACTTGCTGCAGGCCGGCATCTATTCGCGTGAAGTGATTAATCGTGAAATTACCAAGCGGGTGTGCCGCTGCCGGCGACGTCGTCGCGTAGCTCAAAAGCGCAACCGCGAAAAAGATTAACGACAATCGAATGGTTGTAGAAAAGAGAGCCGCAGTCATTTGTTCATACCGATCGCGCATGTCTGTTGGAGGGGGGACTGTTATTAACTCGAAGCGTCTGCCTGGCCTTATCAGCCTGGAGCACGTCGAAGGTTGGATTTATCGCAAACGCCAGCTTGAGGTACTTCGAAGCGTTTCGATGGTCGCCCAGCCCGTCATAAATCATTCCAGCGTGGTAAAAGATTCGCGCGTCGCGGGTGCCGAGTCGCAGAGCCTCGGCGACGGATTTCTTCGCTTCATCAAGTCGTTTGTTTTTGAAGAGAACCCAGGCGAGCGCATCACACGTGAAAATATCCTCTCGCGCAGAACGCTCACGCTGGACGATCGCGAGTGCCTGATCAAGGTTTAGATCGTGGTCCGCCCATACCAACGCTAACTGTCGCGAATAAGTACCGCCGGCAGCACTGTTCTGTTCGATGAATTCGACCAGGTCATATTGCCGCCTGGCCTCATTCATATGTCCAAGCTTCGCATACAAATCGCCGAGGGCGATCGCGCTATCGGGCAGCGGCGCGCGAGCCTGCGCGCGTTCGTACAACCCGACCGCGCCAGACAGGTCTCCGGCGCGAACCCGTGCGCGAGCTTTAGCGGCGAGGGCCAACGGATACTCTGGAAAGACGAGCAGCGCTCTGTCGTATTCCAGCTCGGCCTGGGTGAGTTTTCCCGAATTCATTAATTCGTCGCCAAGGTGAACTCGGCACCAGGCGGCGCCTTCGGGATCGTTTGGGCCCGCAGCCTTTACGGCTACGGTCATCGCTTCAATGGCGCCTTCCCCATCGCCATGAAGTGAACGTAAATATGAGACTCGAGCGTAAGACGAACTATCGGGGCGCAGATTCACCATCTGTTGCGCGGCCTGGATTGCCGCCGGATAATCGCCGAGTTCGACCTGGGCATCAGTCAGCATCCCATAGACATCATGATCGTCAGATCGAATGGTCTTGAGCCCTTGCGCCAAATCGAGGGCTTCAGCAAATCGGTGATGGATCAGTAGCAACTTGGCGCGCAGCTTGAGCGTGTCATAATTATCCGGCGCGATTTCAAGTGAACGACCGAGGGCGGCTTCAGCTCTGGCGTTGAATCCAAAATCATTAGTCTCGCGGGCCTTTTGCATAAAAGCCGACGCGAGCAGGTTATAACTTTCGGGTTGGTTCGGATGCTGCTCGACCACCCTTTGAGCAGTCTGAATGCGAACATCTGCAGGAGTGGAAATCTTACGGACGATAGCAGAGTCATTCGATGCGGAATTCCTCACGGAACGTAATTGATGAACAAAGGCGCCCAGTGCACACCCCGCCGCCAACAGAACTCCGATTAACAATGACCCCACTCTTGCCGGCTTACTTGCATTCATAAGTTTCATTAGATCTTCCCGGGTTTCGGTTAATAAGGGTTACAACGAAGAGTGCCGATCCTGGTGCGCGCACTCTTCGTTGAGTTTGTCGGAGAGCGGTTATGGCAGCGGTGGTTGATTGTTAGTATGGTGCTGATGCGGTGGACCGCTGGTGCTGTTTCCTGAATGCGGTACTCCGAGGTAAGGGAACCGTGTGAGGTACGGCACATCGTTATTTGACACACCATCACCCAGCGTATTGTTTGGCGCAACATTAGTCGCCGGTGTGAACGGAGTACCGCCGGCAACGGCTCGCAACTCGATATCTGTTACGTCGTCAAAAACACGACGGCCATTCGGAAAACCGGCAACATCGCCGCCCAGAAGACCGAGGCGGCTGGGACTCGATGATGGCGCTATTGCGACGTTTAGTCGCATCATCTCGTGTGGTTTACCGTCCGATAGGAAAGTAGTGTAATTCGGTCCGGTCACCGCATTAACCGGAATACCGGTAGCGAAAATTGCCACCAGGTCATTGCGAGGCGCGGGCGGAATGCTTATCCCAAAAACTGCTTTAAGCAATTGCGCCAGCTGCGGGTCGGCCACATATGACGCAAACTGTGCGTCATTCTCTGGCTGTGAAGCGTTGAACGTGTCCTTAAGCTTGATGGGAATAACGACTTCGTTTACCAGCGGCTCTCCGAGTCTCGATACTTGTTTGAAGGAGCCCGCATTCAGTTCACCGGCAGGACGAGGGCCAACGCCAGGCCTGATGACCGTCGTGGTGCGCCGGCTGGACGTGGCCCATACACCGATCACGGCATCGGCAGCAGTAGGGCCACTCGGCACCGCCCCGGTGCGCGTTAGGGCCTGGATCGGTACTTCGATGCCAATCGTGTTGACATTAAAGCCGGCAGTCGAATCGAAGCCGCCGGTTGTGCCGATGGATTTCAGCTTCAGGATATCGAATACTCCTCCGACGTCGATATAGAATCCTTCGTCTCGCTGGCCCGCGAAAACCTTGCCGCCGTTAGGCAACGGGTAGATCGCCGCTTGAGCGAGGGATTCGTAGTTAGGCGTTGATCGTTCGCCAATATTATTCGGCGGCGTTATCAGCCCGCTGGCGATCACCGCGCCATTCTTTCCCGTGCTCTGATCGATGCGCGTCACCGTATAGGTTTGCGGCTCGTTGTAATCAGGATCGTCCAGCGAAGTAATCAGCGGTTCGATCCCACCAGTGCCGGCCAGCGCCTGATTCGGCGAGGCCATCCCCAAAACTATATCGGGATTCTTGACTGAGGTAGTAAATCGGAACTGGTAGGTGATGTCCTCGATTCCGTCCCCGGTGTTGTCAATTTTGATCTCATAGAGAACGGTGTCGTCGAACTTATAGAAGTGCGGCCCGCCTGAAGGTTCCTCGAAGGGAATCCAGTTGGCCAGCAAAGTGACGAAGCCGCTGCGTCCGGCCTCGGTACTTCTAAAAGCATAAGTGTCGGTGTTGTCGGCTAGTGGATCCGCTGTGATTAAGGGTGCCTCGCGGTGGCTTGATGCGCGTGACTGCCGGGTGTTGCGAGTTAACGCCAGCGAAAGCACCATTGCTCCTATCGTCAGGGCGAAAACCACTTTCCTTTTCGTAAACAAATTCCTCATTTTCTATCTCCCTCATCTGTCGGTAAGCGGGCCTTCAGGCCCATTTGATTTCCAAATCGATTCTTACAAAATCTGTGAATCGCGATTAGACATTGGCCCATACAGCGGTGGGCCAATGTCAGTTGCCAGGGACCTCATGGGCCAAACCTTTGCCGGTACTCGCTCGAGGTAATGAATGCTTTCACCATCTCAGCGCGGACAAAGTCCCCGTTGAATTGGTTCAGCTTGATGAGCCAGAAGTTATAGCCAGCGAAATCGAGCGTCGCTTCAGGTGGATCGTAGGGATTACGACGAAGGTATCCGAAGTACTCCATCAAAACGAAAGCCCTATTCATCTCCTGCTGAGCGAGCGTTGCATTTTCCGATACTCGCCGCAGTGCGCGAGCGCGCGCTGCCGTATCGACAGTATTCGTTGCCGACCCAAACTCATTGATGGCTGTTGTACGCTCTGCGGCTGAGGGCGTAACGCCCGCATTCGCAAATAGTCGATCAACAAACTGCGCCGGAGTCAGGTTTGTCGGGTAGACCGCGGTAAAGCGGAAGCGGGTGACGAAATCCGCAAAGAAGGCCTGCTTGTTGTTCTCTAAAACCTGTTCCCATCCAGTTTTGCCGACGATCACGCCCAGCCCAATCTGCTGTGTGTCGGGTAAGAACTCATTGAAAGTGATCGGCACCGGAGCGCCGGGCAAATTGCCGTAGCTTGCCTTGTAGGTTCGGTAGACCAGGTAGCCGGTTTGCTGAAATTCAATCGAAAGGAAGAACGCTGCTGAAACATTGACCCGCTTCACCTCGATGCATTGGGCATCTGAACCACAACTGGTGATCTGGTTGACCCAGAAGGCCAGGCCCGGTGCGTCAGGTTCGCGGTTCAGAAAGTCCAGGTACTGCTGCCGCACGAAAAGATTTGGATCGTCGATTGGATTCGGGAATTGTGCGGCCCCAAACAGCGGTTGCCAGTCCGGCAATATCTCGTTTTCGGCCCCGCTCGAGGTATTTCCCCTGGCACTGCCATTCGCAGCCATCACGAACACATCGTTGTTGTCGAGTTGGTTTCCTTCGAGTGTTCCGGCGGTGTAGACAAGTTTTGACGAGTCAGGAGACCAGGCAGGATATGTCTCTTCTTTAGGATCTGAAGTTAGCCGCATCTGACCGTTGCCGTCCGGACTCATCAAAAAGATGTCAAAATTCCCAAACCGGTCGCTTGAAAATGCGATCGTTCTTCCGTTTGGCGACCACGCCGCAAATTCGTCATTCGCAGGATTGTTGGTGACGTTAATTTGATTACTGCCGTTGGCGTTCATCACAAAAATGTCCGCGTTGCCGCTGCGATCACTGGTGAAGGCGAGTTGAGCTGAATTGGGCGCCCAGACCGGAAAAGAATCGTCGGCTCGATTGTTGGTCAGGTTGGTCTGACCGCTACCGTCAGCATTCATCGTGTAGACTTCGTAATCGCCATCGCGGTCACTGGAAAAGGCCAGCTTTGCACCACTCGGGGACCAGGCGGGATCGTATTCATTCCCCACTGTGTTGGTTAGGCGATTTTGGTTCGTGCCGTCGGCATTCATGACGTATATCTCAAAATTGCCATCCCGATTGGTGGTGAAAGCGATCTTCTTGCCGTCCGGCGACCAGGTTGGGTCCAGGTCGGCCGCGCTATTGTTAGTCAATTGAATTCGATTCTTGCCGTCCCCATCTACTAAATAGATTTCATAATTACCCGTGGCGTCGCTGGCGAAGGCGATTTTGCCGTTGACAGCGCGCTGAGATGTGTCGGGCGATTGACCTTGTGGCGATTCGTAGCTTTCAAGTTGCGCAGGCGACGCGTGCGTGGCGGAGTGGTCTGAGGTAATGCCCACCGCCATTTGGAAGATCGTTGCGGCTATCGTCAGAACGATAAGACTCCACTTTCTACTTCCCATGTTTGTTGTGCTCCTTTTGTCCCTGCTTCCATGCTGGAACGTGTTCTGGACTGCCCCGAACTGCGCAGTCTGGTACGGTTCTCTAAAGACATCGAGGCGATGTCTACGCCAAAGAATCGGCGTTAGGAAAATGCTGCGGGAGGTAGCCATTTACTATTCGGCACCGATACCAGCCGAGACGATGCTAAGTTCGGTGACTGAACACAACCCCGAGAGTCCATGGGTCTTTTCCCGCTCACCCATCTGCGAAATAAACATTCACGTCTCTTCACATTTACGTGGGGCTCAACGCGATCGGATTGCACAATTTTGAAATTAATTTTGACTTGCGACGGTGACTAGACTGTTACGGTCAGAAGGATTCGGTGTGATGACTTAGTAAAGCAGTGAAGAAGTTGAAGCCCTGAATTGAGGCGACGCATGTTTAAGAACGCCGGGTGCGACGTCCGCTGACAAAGGACGACCTTATGACGTGCCGACTCGTGCAGCAACTGATTCGAGAGGGATTGATTTCCTTCTGTGATTACTCTGGAGGGGAACGACTGTCGGGATATATGGATCGGACCGGCAGAGTCGTAATTGAGCCGCAGCGATTCAACTGGGCTGGCCCATTCATCGGCAGTCTCGCGCAAGTCTTCAATGGCGCTAAGAGCGCTTCGCCTAACTACGCCTATACGGACGACTACGGCTATCTTGACCGGACCGGGAAGTTCATCTGGCAATCAAGCCAGTCGAAAGCAACCGGCAGGTAACCCGGTTGCTCAATCTGCGCGGCTCCACAAGGCATACCACGAACTCAATTAACCCCTGAATCCGGCGTGGTCCAACTCAATCTCTGAAAACAACTGTGTCGGGTCTCTGGTCGTAGCTTCCCATGATGCCGTCGTGACACTGAGAACAGACGAGGCCTCGCTCCTGGCCGTCATGTGTGCCGCGATGAACATGTTCGTGCACACAATCGGCAAAGGCAAAACTGCTCCGCACCGACGCCGTATCAATGAAGCAGTCAAAGTAAACCCACTCTCGACAATTCATTGACCAGGGTTTCCCCCGGAAGGTCTCGCGAATTCCCCGCGCGAGTATCGCCTGCTCAAGTGGTCTGAGGTGTTCGCAAATCATGAGCTGATAGACCCAGGCTCCCACGTGCAGAATAGATTATTTCGCAACCTTGTTGAATATGGCCCCGCCGCCATTAAACGAGCGGAATCTCCCTTCGGCATCCTTTGCAAAGCGGGCGGCGTCGTACGATTACGATCCCTGGCTATCTGCTCTGATCACCTTTAGTATCGCTGGTCGATCGACCAGCTGGCCGTAGTGCACCACCTGCCAGATCCGGCGGGTGTTGCGAATATCCGCGAGCGGATCGGCTTCGAGGAGGACGAGATCGGCCCACTTACCCACCTCGATGGTGCCAAGATCCTTATCCGCGCCGAGTATGCGGGCGGCACCGCCGGTGCCGGCAAGGATCGCCTGCGCCGGAGTTAATCCCGCTGCGACCAACTGCTCCAACTCCATGTGCACACCGATGGGAATTTGCCAGATGTCGGTGCCCGTGCCGATGGTCACGCCGGCGCGCCACAATTTGGCCGTCGCTTCACGCGAGCGCTGAGTGTCCTGGGCCCAGCGTTGCCGGGCCGCGGCACTCAGCTTGAGCATCCAGTTGAAGTCCTCGCGCGCGGGCGCGAAAGGGGCGAGCTCCGGATCCTCATCGAGAAGCCCTGGCCGTTCGTTCAACCGAACTGCGAAGTCACGATAGACGATCGTGGGTACGACTCCGATTCCGGCAGCCCGGAACAGTTGAATCAGGTCATCGTAGATGTATGAGTCGCCCCGCGGTTCGCACATGCCGGTATGCTCTTTCGCATCCATGCCTGCTGCGATCAGTGGCAGAAGGTGTGAGCAGTGCCCGGTCGCCCGCATGCCACGGCGATGAGCTTCAGTGATCATCCGGGCGTTAATGTCCCAGCGCCGGAAGGTCCGGGTCTTAATGTGCTGCGCGCCGAAGGCTTGGGCCAGGTCCACGGCTCGCTTGATGTGGTTCTCGTCCGCCTCAGGCTCGATCCCGCGTCCCTGTTCCTCATCGAAGGGCCAGTCACTATAGAACTGAAAGCCGCCGTAACCGACCCGCGGTCCGGGCAGCACTCCGGCTGCGATGGCGTCCCGATACGCCACCAGGGGAGCCATCGAGGATCCTTGATCGCGCACGGTGGTGACGCCGAAATACAGAAAACCGGGGAGCAGGTCCGGCCGGTACGTGTGCGCGTGGAGATCCATGAGGCCGGGAATGACGATGCGTCCCTTCGCATCAAGCACCTGAGCGCCGCCGGCTGAGATACTCCCCGCGGAAGCTATCCGGGCGATCCTTCCTTTCTCGATCAGAATGTCGCGCGGGGCCGTCATCGGCCCGCCGGTTCCGTCGATGATCCGAACGTTCCGGATCAGCATTGGCTGGGCCATGGCTGGTGTGTAGGAGATCGGCCAGCCAAGTTTTTGATCCCGGCCGTCGGGTGAGCGCAAACGCAGTCCTCCGTCAGAGACGAAGAGCAGCGTGCCGTCGCGCGACGACGACGTGTAGAGCGCCGCGTCAGTTCCCACTGGTTTCGGATCAGACAGCATTCCGGTGCGATCGAAAGGTGCCTGCCATAATCGATCATGGCGAACAAACACAATTGTGTGTTGCGGTGTCCACTGCAGAAAGACGGGCGCGTCGGGAAAGCGCGTCACTGCTTGCCGCCCGCCCGATAGCGTCACAAAGGTCGCGCGTCCTGGCTGGTTTAGATTTGCGCCGCCCGACACCAGTAGCCCATCCGACTCGGGACTCCATTGCGGCGAGCTGGTCCCATCCAGGTTGACGGCTCCCAAATTCCGGGTTTGAGCAACATTCGCTACGTCGCAGGCCCGGGCATCGATCACCCGGAGCACTCCGTCGTCATCCTTTGAATGTATGAATGCGAGATGACGGCCGTCGGGGGAAAAGGTTGGGAATAATTCGCGACCGGGTAACGCAGTTATCCTGCGGGTGGTACCCGTCGTCAGATCGGTCGCGAACAGATCCTCCTGATTTGCCATTCCGGCGGACCATGCGACTTCAGCGCTATCCGGCGACCAGGTCAGTGAAGTTGCGTTCAACGGTACGCCGGCAATCGCGCGTGGGGTTTCGCCGATCTTCGTGAGCCACAGTTTGCCCAGCGCGAGCGTGGCAATCTGATGTCCGTCTGGCGAGAGGGCCAGTCCCATGAAACCCCTCGCGAGCTCCTGTTGACCTGGTTCGGGAAATCGTGCAGGCGGGAGTGCGCGAAGCGTACGTTTGAATGCGAGCTCAGCGGTGAAAGGGATTTCTCTGGGTTGGCCGCCGGATGCGGCGACCTTCCACAAGCGACCGTCGGCTGAATATAACAATGCACTGCCGTCAGCGACCCAGCGGATCCGCGTGGTTGTGACATCGGCGTTGCTTGTCAATCGGATTGGTGAGCCGGCGGCGGCGCCGTTGGCGATCTCCTGTACCCAAACCTGCATCCGGCCCGTCGAGTCGGGGGCAAAATACGCCATGCGGCGGCCGTCCGCGGTGAAAGTGGGAGCCAGTGCCTGCACGGAGTCTGCGGTGACGGGGCGCGCCTGGCCACCGGTGGCAGCGACGATCCAGATCCGGCCGCCCGCGCTCTGCGCCTTGCGGGCTACGAATGCGATCTCTCTGCCGCCGGGTAACCAGACAGGATCACGCAGCAGTGAATTCGGGATCTCCACGATCGAAAGCTCGCGCGCGGTCCCGGAAGCAGCATCGAGCAACATGATTGCAAAGCGCCACTTGCCGCCGGCTGAGGTTGGGGGCACGGCGTGTTCGAAAGCAATGACCTGACCATCCGGCGACCAGGCGGCGCTCCCGTCAAACCCCTCGGGAACGGACAGCTGGGTCAGCTGACTGGCGGCTCCGGATTCGAGATCCAGTAGCCACAAACCTGTGCGCCCCTTCCGCTCACCTCGGAACACTACGCGACGGCCATCCGGCGCGAAGGAAGGATCCAGATCTTCTGCCGTATCGCGCACCGCGTTAGTGATCGCACGGGCCTTACCACCTTGCGACGGAACCAGCCAGAGCTGACCCAGCAGGTCGAACACTATGAACCGCCCGTCCGAAGAAAGGTCGAAGCCAAGATTCGTACCTTCGCTCACCCGGATGGCGATGGTCTGCTGCCTGCCTTCGGCGGGCGTCTGGGCCGGAGAGAGCGAGGCGCATATCGAGGTCAGCGCCAGGACAAACGTCAAAGAAAGAAACGATTTGCTGATGTTCATTTTATAAGGTCTCCCGAACTCGGGAAGTCTCGTCACTTCAACAGTCTCCCGCTGAACCTGCGGCAGCCAGGGTGGCGACGAATCCCAGTTCAGTAATAACGGACGTGGTCAAAGTATGGGTGCTGCTTCCATCCAAATAAAACAAGGCGCGATGTCCGGTTTCCAATTGATCTAACTTACCGCTGGTGCGGAAATTCGTCGGACGAAAGGTGCAGGCCAGGAAGGCTTCGTGCTGTTCTGATCCCAGGCGTCCCCCGCTAAGAAAGCCTTTGCGTGCGCGCGGTTCGGTGATGCGAAAAATGTAATGACTGAATTGCGTTCGGATCGCGATATCGACCATTGGCTCTACGTCAATCAGTCTGATTTCCATTTGTCGGACCCCCTTCCGGAATCTGTTTCCATTACAGAGTGGCGACGAGGCGAAAAACATCACCTGGAAACCTGGCCCTGGCGAGAGCGCTCCGGATTCTGGGTAGTGCCCTAATTTCAGTTTTTCTCTGCGGGTACTCTGCGGCCTCGGCGTCTCTGCGGTGATAATGCGTTTAATCCACTTCACCGCCGAGTCGCAGAGAACGCCGAGGTGCCGCAGAGAATTTCACAATTTGGGGCACGGGTGCAGACTGACATCTGCGCTGCATGGACGTGGCGGTAACTCGATTAGTTTGTTACGCGAGATGGCCGCTTTGGCTTCAAGGGGCGGCGGCGAGTTTCTTCCAATGATGCGCGGGGATTATTCTATCCCGCTCGCCTGCCCAATTCTTCAAGTCCAGCGCAAAGGTGCCTTCCTGGAACGGCAGGGAATCAACAACCGGCCGGCGATTTGGCATCGTTCGGTCGATCTCGATGTTGAAGATCAGATGCATCTTTCGATCGTGGTAAACAAGGGTTACTTCCGAGAGTTGCATCGTACAGGTGGCGGCGTTGGCGAACTCCAGGGCCGGCTCTTTCCGGCCCCTGGCCCAATTGACAGACTCAGGCCAATAAAAGTTTTCGCCGTTTTCTGCTACCGAAACCTGGCCGGCCTCAAGCCCGGCGTTTCCGATTTTCTCTGGTAGTTGCGCGTAGACGGTTTGTAATTCCGCCTCATTCAGGACGCGCCCTTTTTCATCGCGCACAACATAACTGACAACCGCGGGGTTACAAGACTGAGGCTCCGCGCCGCCCGCCATTATGAAAGAAGAAATGAGAAGCATGATTGTAAACACGGTCGGTACTCCTATTTTCTGAGCACGTCGAAATAGTAATAACCAATGTCTTCCGAAGCTCCTGAGGCGTTAGTTCCTTTTAAGGAAAGTTCATAACGTCCCGCGTCCAGAATTTTGGCCGGCAGATTCAACACGATCGCGCCTCCTGCCCGTGTCTTATGCATTGACAGCTTGTCCTGTGACCAAATTTTCTGTCCTTTCGGGTTGAGCAACTCGACGCGAAAACTTGAGTAACTCTCCTGTTGCTCAACTCCCACCGACATCCGCACGCTACGCACCGATGGCGATATCGTCAGCTTCGCCTGGCTGTTGCCGCCGCGCGCCAGCCCGGGCATCAGGATGAGCGAAGCAATCGTGTCGGGGCTAACCGGATTGGTCTGCTTCTCGGCTTCACGTTGAGCCGCGCGTTCAGACTCGGCCTTTCGTTCCCGCTCGAGTTGCGCCGTGAGATCCTGGTTGCGCGCGCGTTCTCCAGCGATTTGCTGCTCGAGCTCTCGCCGTTGAGCGTCCTGCGACTGTTGATTAGCTCGCAGTTGGTTCAATTGTGAACGGACCCGCAAACTCTCGGTTATGAGCCAGGCTGCGCCGATTATTACTGCCAGCGATGCAGCTGCCATTGAGAGCGCCGGCACGGGGCGAAGGCCGGAGAGAAAGGCCCAAAGGGTGTTCCTGGGCGCCGGGGATTCGAACCTCGTCACGTTCTGCGCTGTTTCGGGTCCAGTCTCAGAAGTGACCGCGGCCAGCGCTTTCGCAAATTCGACTTTACGGCGTCTTTCGGGGGCAGCCAGAAAATGCTTTTCGAAACGCTCGCGGTGATGTCGCGGGATTTCGCCACGAACGTATTCATCGATCAAATCGCTTTCAACCGATAGGATGTCCTGCATGTGTTGCTGATTCTGAAAGGCAGAGTCCTCTATCTCTACCTGCTGCGTTCGGGCAACTCACCCAGCAGATAGCGAACGATCAAATCCTCGTCCAGATGGGCTTCTCTTACATCCACAGAACTCTCCTCAATTATGTGTGGCGAAAATCGTTGATTCGTCACACTCCAGTTTCGCTAACACACTGCTCGACGCACCCCTGCAATCTCTCGCGCAGCCGCAAGGCCCTCATTCTTAGAGTGTTAAGCGGCACTCCGAGTCGCGTGGTCAGTTGCTTGCGGTTCCTGATTTTCTCGCTTTTTTCACCCTGATAATACTGCAGGATCAGTTCGCGATTTTCGGACGAGAGGGTCCCCAGGCACTGTTGCAGGCACTCGATCTGCGGTTCATCGCCGGTTGGCTCAACCGGCTCGACCGGCTCGACCGTGGAGAAAGCACATCTTGATTTCGAGAAAACGGAGTCCATCCGCGAACGCATCCCTGCCAAAATCCAACGTCACGGTGAACACCCCACCATCGACCGGGACGTTTGTCATAGTCAGCGTCTGGCCGACCTGTACATTGCTGTTGGCGCCGTCGAATAAAGCAAACTGCAGATCGTAATTGCCATTCGCCACGACACCGCCGTTGTTGAGCCGCCCCTGATAAGTAAAACGGGTGGTTGTCTGGGTCTGGGCCACGCCCGAGGCCAGCATCAAGATCAGGACGAAGAAGAGCACTCGCTTCGAATAGTTCCTTAGCATGTCCATCCACTCCTCACGTTTGCTTACAGGTCCAGGAACTCGAACTTCAGGACCCTCAATAACCAAAATAAAATCATCTTCACGTAGAGTTGTGGCAGAAAATCAAAAACATCACATGCAAAAATCCGACGGCGGCAAGTCAGTGGTCAGTGGTCAGTGGTTAGTTGTTAGTCTTTAGTTGCGGAGGGTAGAGAGGCTGAATGTTATGGCTCTGTCACGCCGATGCGCGGCAAGTCAGGTGGTCAGTAGTAAGGGTTAGTTTTTAGTTGCGGAGGGTAGGCGCTCTACCCTGCGCAACTGACAACTGACCACTGACTACTTTCACCGCCGAGAGCGAGAACCTCGCCTCTTGAATGATCTCTCGATCAACACCAGGCGCGCGTTCAGCGCCTCGTTTGACTCGCGCAACAAAGCGATCTGTCTCCGTTGTTGCTGCGCGACGGCTTTCTGTTCTGCGGCTTCAGCCTTGAGCTGCATCGCCTCAGCCCTGAGCTGCTTTGCTTCAGTCTCGTGCTGTTCAATCTGCGCCTGTTGTTCTTTGAAGGCATTGATAAAGACGGCGCTCAGGCGATCGTACTTGACGCCCTCCACCTGACCCTTTTCGTTGCGACTGACCAGCAGCGGTTCCACTGCGGCCACATCTTCGGCGCCCAAACCGAGATCGAGGCTCTGGTCATTCTTCCACTTGAAGGTGATCGGATTCAGTTGATTAATCAGGTTCAGGCCGCGGCTGAATGGGTGGAAATCAGTCTTGTAGCGCAGGCTGGACGAACAGGTCGCGATTTCTTTGCTGGTACTATTCCAGCAAAGTTGGGTGTTACCGCCAGCGCCGAGTGTTCCGATTTGAACGTTGCCATTGACGCTGAGCCTGGCTGCCGGACTGGTCGTGCCGATGCCGACCCTGGTATCGGCGGTCGCACCGTTGACACCGAGAATGCTGCCGAGGACGAGCGTATTACTCTGCGTGACCTGGGCTCGAGCGCCCACGGCGGTAGCGTTGGTAATATTTTGTGCCCCGTCTGTGTAGGCGCCCAGGAAGGTATTGAAACTCTGTAAGGTGTTGGTCATGCCGGCATTTCTGCCGAAGTAAGAATTCGAGTCGCCCTGCGAATTGCCGCCTCCGGCCTGGAAACCGAAGTAGGAATTGCCACTGCCGGTAAGATTCCCGCCGCCAGCCTGGGACCCAAACGACGAATTGTAGCTGCCCGTGGTGTTGTTAGAGCCAGTAAGCACCCCAAAGAACGCGTTGTCGGCGCCAGTAGTGTTGCTGAGACCGGTCTGCACTCCGAAGAATGAGTTTTCGTAACCAGTCGTGTTAAAGGAACCGGTCAGTGCCCCAAAGAACGAGTTTGCGGTGCCGGTGGTGTTCTTATTGCCGGCGGAATTTCCGAAGAATGAGTTGCTCGCTCCATCCGTGTTTGCTGCTCCCGCATTGCTGCCAAAGAAGGAATTGTTGTGACCCAGAATAAAAGTGGGGTTCGGCACGGTTAACGTGCCGGCTCCGACCCCGGCGAACGTGTTGGTTATCCCCCGGGAGGGCACACCACTGACACCCAGAACCCGATTGCCGTTGATGTTGTATTGCGTGGCAGCATTCAGAGTATTTCCGGAGAGCGTTCCGCCCGCAGTGCCGTTGCCGCTGATATTGAAATTAGTACCGGCCTGTTGACTGCTGCTGTTCTGAATGTAGTAAGCGCTGCCGCTCTTTGGATCACGCGGATCTGATAGCCGGGCATCGCCGGTCTTTACGTAGTCAACAGCTGCGACGCCGGCAAGTTGCTGAGCATTGACCGCCGTATCGGCCATGCCTGTATTCAGGCTGCGCACCGCGTATGGAGTCGAGGTGATCGGCTGGCGGGGCGTTAGCAGGGTGAAAGCCGCGGCGCCGGTCGGCCGGGTGTTGATCTGCACGAAGCGTCCGGCGCCGGAAAAAGCATTCGCACCAAAGTCGAGCGTCACCGTGAAAACGCCGGCACTGACCGGAACATTCGAGATGGTCTGTGTCTGACCAATCTGATTATCGCCATCCGCAGCGTCAAACAGCGCTAATTGCAAATCATAGTTTCCATTAGCGGGAGTCCCGCCGTCAGTCAGCCGCCCTTGATAGGTGAAGCTGCTGGTCTGGCCAAAGATTGCTCCGGCGCTGAGTCCGATCGTAAAAATGATGAACAAGATATATTTTGAACAGGAACTAGACATGGCTCTTACCTCTCTCATTGCCTTAACCGTATGTACATCTGCTCGCACATTCTTTAGTGGCGGGAATTTCAAAAACATCACTCGTGCGGACGCAGACTGGAGCGCAACCGTCCCGGTTGCCCGCTGGTATGAGCGGCGCTGGCAAGCGAAGACACTTTGCGTTCCGATCCGCCGCCGGGCGTTTCACTCTTTGGCTGGGGTTAACGGCGACGCCTGATGGCAGGGCTTTTCTTCAAAGACTTCTCGATTAGCCGCAGCCGCGCGCCCAACGCCTCGTTGGATCGTTGCAGCAAAGCAATCTGAGCCTGCTGAAGTTTCGCGGCGACTCTTTGCTGCGCAACCGTTGCTTTAAGCAGCCCGCAGCGTCAAACAGCACGAATTGCAAATCATAGTTTCCATTAGCCGGAGTCCCGCCGTCAGTCAGCCGTCCCTGATAAGTGAAGCCGCTCGTCTGGCCAAAGATTGCACCGCCGCTCAGCACGATTGTCAAAATGATGAACAAGCCATTCCTGGACCAGTAACTAAGCATGGTTCCTACCTCTTTCTTTCTTTAACCGTGTATATCCACCCGCACGCTCTTTAGTGGCAGGAACCTGAAAAACATCACCTCATTGGGACGCAGTCCTGGCGCTGAGCGAGGTGGCTGGTGAAGGGCGGATCGGCGATCGAGGCCGGTTTGGGAAGGGGGACCAATTCTTCGACAGGAGGAGATCCTGGCAAACGGAAGAGAATGGAGAAGTTTGCATCAGCAACTTTGAGCCAATTGCATCGCAACTCTCGCGTAGTGGAATGGCGGGAGATTTTTAGGCGTGACGAGGCAGCGGTTCGAAACACCCGCTGGCCGCAGAAAATTTCATTGCCGGAAAGCGCACCGCAGGTCACGTAGCTGCCCGGCATGGGTAACTCGTCAGGAGGGGGCTCAAAGATGAGTGCATCACTATCCAGTCTTAACCATCATCCTTCGACCGTTATCGCCGCCGTTCCCGCTTCGCGGCCCAGATGGGTTTTGACCCAGGAGTCATTTGACCGATTGCTGGCCTCTTTCGGAGCGGATCGCCAGAGCGCCGGCCAGCAATATCTCGAAGCTCGCGGCAAATTGGTGCGGTTTTTTGAGTGGCGCGGTTGTCCTTTCCCCGAAGATCATGCCGACGAAACTTTTAATCGGGTCGCCCGGAAACTGGCCGAAGGCCAAACGATTCTTAATCCAGACGGTTACCGCTTCGGAGTAGCGCGCATGCTGCTGCTGGAGATCAACAAAGAAGGCCTCAGACAGCAACAGGCGCTAAGGGAGTTATCAGGGTCAACAATCGCGGCGAAACAGTCTGATGTATCTGACGTCCGTATCGATCGTCTGCGGCAGTGCCTGCAACAGCTTTCCCCGGACGACCGCGAATTGATTCTCCAGTACTATCAAGGAGAGAAAGGTGTGAAGATAGATTGCCGGAAGAAATTGGCCGAGCGTTTTGGAATTTCGACCAATACGCTAAGAATGCGAGCCCTGAGAATCAGAGAGAATCTTCAGCGATGCTTCGCGAATTCCTCGACCCACTGCACATCGAATTGCATCAGCAGGTCTTTGGCCCATCCTGTTTTGCGGTGGAAAGAAATGAGCGGAGACAATCCTGCAAGCAGCAGGACGCCTGCACGATGCTGGCCCGAGAGATTTGATCAAGAGGGAACCGTGACTGTGGATCGGATGTCAGTACCGGGAGCGGTAGCGACCGGGTCGATCTCACAATTGCGATTCCGAGGTTAGCTACCCGGTCCTTTTAAAAACTTTCTGACCGGCGAGGGAGATATAAAAAGCGTAGGCAACCAGGGCCGCTGAGGCCACCAGCGCGAAGATAACCGAGGGCGCATACCAGACGCCGAAGTCCGTGGTCATGGGACAGCTCCCGAAGAAAGACATGAAAAACAGCGTGGTCGTCACCGCCAGCAATCCAAATCTCGTGGCCACTCCAATCAGCAGCGCCGCAAAGATCGCTCCGTAAATGAGATTGATCAGAAAGAACCGGCCGCCAATTGCGGACGCCACGGTGAGCGCGAGCCACGCGACTCCGATAGCCAACCATTCTTTGCGGCGAAAGATGATATGCAGCAACAGCAAGAGAAAGAGACAGGTGACACCAAGGAAAACCATCAGCGTGACTCCGGTGAAGAAGAACTCGCCCACCATCTCACGGACGCTCAGCAAGGTGTAAAGCCGGTCGGCCGATGGCGCCTGTGGGCGACCGAACCACCCGGGGCTCAAATTCCAAAGCCGCACCACCAGCATGATCGCGACGCCGAACGCTGCGCCGACAAGAATATCTCTGCCAATCAGAGGGTCGCGGAAGTCACCTGCCAGCAGCCGGCTCCACGAAACCATCCGATGTGGCCACCAGCGGCGCACATAAGGCTCGACGGCGAGGTAAAAAAGCCAGATCAGAACGGCGGGCAGGAGCGCAAAATTTACCCCGGTTTGAAGCAGGCCCAATTCCTCATTAAATCCGTAATGGTGAGCGCGGAAAACCCACGAGACCATCAGCGCGAGAAACAGGTAGACCGCCAGGCGCGCCCCTCCCTTCCGATCACCGGAGCCGTCCCGCAGATTTCTTCGGCCGAGCAAAATTCCAATGACGAAGAACGCCACGATGCCCGCGACCAAAGCCATCTGAACCATCTTTCCCGGCAAACTATCTGATTGCGCCTGACCGAGCGGTCCACGGGAATTCCATGGTCCCACGATCGTAAAGAACACGGGCTTGCCGGCGAACGACGCTGCTTCGAGCCGAATCGGGATCTGCGTTTGATTAGGCAGCTTACCTTCCCAGGCGACGCGCGTATCACTATTGACGGGCGGTACCAACTCTGATTTGGCCGCGGTGAAGTCCGATTGATTCAGCCCGGCCGCTTCAAACAACACCGCCCAGTCGAACGGCGCCGGCGGTGTTTGATTGCCCTTATCGCTGCGGGGTGGCACGGCCAGGAATTCGATCAATCTGCCTTTCGGATCCAGATCGACTGACGTCATTCCCGGGTAGGTCCGGGGTGGATCGCCGCGAGTGGCGCGCACCAGCGTCCCGACCGTAGGCAATAAATAAAGCGGACTCTGCCGGTACCAAAAATAGATCGAGGCCGGCTGCGAGGACTGAAGCTCGTTGAGCAAAGCAGGATTTCTTGATTCCGCGTAACGAAGGACGCTCAGGTCAGTGGCCAGGCCGTAGGTGCTGTCGATGGGAGGATCCTGATAACCAAACTTGAGCACCACGTTACGCGCTTTTTCCTGGAGCACCTCGGGTGATTTTTCCAGCGGCACCCGCCGATGCAGTTGGGTTTTCTCAGACAACAGCAACACCGCACCCATCGCCAGCAGAATACCGGCCAGAAGGGCAACGGCGACCGCGGGTTTCAGTAAACCTTCTTTGGGCGCCGCCGCGACCATCTCGGGCGACGGTGTCTCGCCAGCCGCCAGGGCTGCCGCCAAAGGATCTCCGCCGGGCAATGATGCTGCCACTACGAGCGCTGAGGCCGGGCGCTTTTCAGGATCCTTTTCGAGGCAACGGAGGATAATTCGCTCGACGAGTGGGTCAAGGTTCTGTACCAGCGCCGAAGGACTGGTTGGCGTGGTATCGCTCTGGCGGAGAGTCAAGAGCTGGGGAAGCGTGGGCGCCTCGAACGCTTTCTTGCCGGTGAAGATTTCATAGATCACCAGGCCGAGCGAGTAGATATCGCTTTTGACGGTCAGCTCCCCTCCCGCCAGCTGTTCGGGTGACATATAAGCGGGCGTACCGGCCCGAACCTCTTCACTGCGAATCTCCTCAACCAGTCCGGCAATGCCAAAGTCGGTGAGGCGAACGTTGCCGTGCTCGTCGATCATGACGTTGGCCGGTTTCAAATCGCGATGCAGGACATCCTGGTTGTGCGCTGCGGCCAAGCCAGCACACAACTGTCGCGAGATCTCGTTGGCTTTGTCCGAAGGCAAGCGGCCGATGCGTCGCAATAGCGAAGACAATTCTTCGCCCTTGATGAATTCCATCGAGAGAAAATGACGGCCGTCAATTTCGCCGATGTCATAAACCCGACATACATTGTGATGCGAGATCTGCCGGGCGATGCGCACTTCGCGATGAAAACGAGCTAAAGCCGCGCCGTCAGTCATCAGGTGATCGGGCAGGAACTTGAGCGCGACCGGCTGGCTTAACTTCAGATCGTCGGCGCGATAGACCTCGCCCATGCCTCCTTTGCCGAGCAGACCGACAATTCGATAACGACCGGCCAGTACCATCCCCGGAACAAATCGGGCGTTGTCGATTGAATCGTATGACGGCGATGAGGGCGATGAAGGCGGGCGGACGTTCAAGAGTCTGGTGCCGGTACCGTCCTCATCACCGGGCGCAAAGCGCTGCGTCTCTTCGGTGTGCGAGAGATGACACGAGGGGCAGGAAGTGGCATCTTCCGGAATTACCTGGTGGCAAGAGGGACAGGTCATTGGCGGCGAATTGTATCGCAAAACAAGAATGTGAAACAGGAAGGAATGCTTCCTGGCGGTAAGATATTCTGCTTGACAAGCTATAAGGATCCGGCGACTCTGGGCGATCGGTTCAATGCAATCATCTATTACGGCAGCGCGAGGGAATAGCAAGGTCCCTCCCAGGCAATAAAAGATGCTGGACGCCACACCAGGTATGAGTCTCCGCGCAGCGACGCTTGCCCTGGTTACGTTGAGCACCTTGATGGTATTGCCGCGTGTCAATGCCCAGCCGTCTATGCGAGCTGAGATCCGCGTGGAGCAGGACCAACCTGTTGGGCCGCCAACTGACTACGCCCTCGTCGAGCCGCATCTGTCGGTGGATCTTCGGAATCCAAATCATCTCGTTGCTGCCGCCATGGCACGGGTCTCACCGGGCAACCAGAATATCGGCTGCGTTGCGTTCTCGTCCTTCGATGGCGGTGCGTCGTGGACGTCCACGCACCTCAACGTCTCCGGCCTGACTGCTTGCGCCGACCCGTGGACTGCCATTCTTCGTGATGGCACGGCACTCCTCTCCTACCTCAGTAAAGGCGGGATTGTGGTCCTGCGTTCTCCTAACGGTGGGCGGACCTGGGACGAGCCACCCGTCCGGCTGCTGGGACCTTACGACCATCCTATGCTGCTCGACACCGCAAGCGGGGTGATCTATTTGGTGTCGGCATTGTCGATTCGGAACGAGCATCAACAGGGCCGGTCGGCGGTATCCGTTGCTCAGTCCCGTGATGGCGGACGCTCATTCTCCGAGCGTGGTCGTGTGGTGATCAGCAACCTGAGTTACGAGGCGCTTACGCCTGCGCTGCTGTCTGATGGCACTCTGGTGATAGGCGCGATCGACCACCATGATGCCAGCGATCGCCCACTTGAGCGGCGTCGCGCATGGCTGGTGCTGGCGTCGGGTACGACGTTCAGCGAGCCGATGCTGGTGACCGAATCCTGTTCACGCACACGCTTCACGTCCTGGCCGTCGCTTACCATCGTCCGCAGTCACACTGCCTCCGATGACCGTATCGTGTTCACGTGTGAGGCTGAGGGTAATCGGGGAATTCTTTTCGCCCATTCTGAAGACCACGGCAACCGCTGGACTTCTGCTACCCGTATCGACGGCGGGTTGGATTTCGCGTGGACGAAAACGCCAACGATGACCACCAGCGCGGCTGGCCTGCTCGCTGTTACCTGGCTCGATCGGCGGGATGATTCGCGTAACGAGTGCTGGCGCCTGTATGGGATGATCTCCTCTGACGGGGGAGATACATTCTCGAAACCGAAGCAGCTCTCTGTCGTTCCCTCATGTCCAAGTGCTGAGCAGACCGGCGAGGGAGTGCTGGGACGGTTCCCGGCCGGCGGCGAGTACCACGGACTAGTCTCAATCGGGCCGCGCCAGTTTCTGGCCGTCTGGCCCGACGCTCGTAACGGACGTTTCCAGCTCCGATCAGTGCGATTCTCTGCTGCCGAGCCATAACCTTCGTTGAGGTGGTACCGATGAGGAAACTGCTTGTAATCTTCTTAATCTTATTTGTAGCGTTTGGCACGATCACTTCTGCGCGATCCGTCGCCAAGCAAAGACAAGCGAGTCATTCAGAATGGGTAGCAGAAAGTCTTGCCGCGATTGAAACCATAAAAGTCGGCATGACCAGGAAAGACCTGCTAAAACTCTTTACAGTTGAGGGCGGCCTTTCAACCAGGACCTCCAGAACATTCGTTTTTCGCGAGTGTCCCTATATCAAGGTGGATGTGCGATTCGAGCCCGTTGGTGCGATCGAGGATGAGGATAAAATCGTGAGAATATCCAAACCATATCTGGCACGGATGGTGATCGACTGAACGATCTCCGGTCGATTCCTCAGAGCGTTTCCAGTTTCACCTTGTTATCGCGGCTGAGGAACCTGGCAACAATCAGGAGCATTACGATCCCCAGGATGTTGGCGAGCGTGAGCATAACGAACACGTTTGGGTCGCTGAAGTTCTGGATGGCGATAATAACGCCCGCCGCGGTATTGCGTTGGGCAGTGCCGAGCCCACCGACATCTTCAAGCTGGTCCTTTCCAAATCCCGCAAGATATCCGAAGCCGAAAGCCGCCGCAACGAACAGCAGACCGACGAGAAACGCACCCGTTCCGATGATCTGAAGCAGGTTGGGAAAATAGCCGACCAGCGTCGCCACCACCATCGCGTACATGGCGATGTTGCCGAGTCCGCCGACCAACGGCTGCAGCTTCTTACTAAGGCCCGGGAGGAGCGCGGCGGCCAGCATCCCCACCCCGATGGGCAAAAGCATCTGCAGCAGTAGCGCGCGGGCGATGGCCAGTGGGTTCACGCTGACACCAGAGAGCACCAGTGGCAGGACCAGTGGCACATAGGGGACCGTCACGACCATCAGCACCATCATTACCGCCGCCCCGAGTGCGAGGTCATGCTCCGCCGTCTGGGTTAATTTAATCAGGAAAGGCGCGCCCGCGCCCAGGCAGAAGATCATCAAGCCGGCTTTGAGTGCCGGATCGAACGGCACCAGATATAGAGTGCCGATCATCACCAGGGGCGCGAAGATAAAGTTTGCGGCGAGCATCTTGAGCACGAAAGGCCAGTTCTTCAGATGCCCTGCGATTGCCGAAGGCTTTTGCGTGAGGCCCACGTTCAGCATCGTGCAGATGACAAAGACCGGGGCGATGTACTGAACGGAGGTCCTAAGAAACTGAAACATGTATACCTCTGCTGATTTCTGATGCTTCCATTACCCACCTTCAACCCGCGTTACAGGCAATGTCAGGAAGTGTGAATCTCCCGCCTCGGGTTGCCGCGAGAGCACGATTCCACCGGGTGGTACACGTGAGGTAAAGGTTAACGAAGAGGGTCGGGAGAATTAACTGGTAGTTTTGACAGGACTGCGGGTCATGAAGTCAGTACCGGGAGCGATAGCGACCGGGTCGGTACGCACGCCTCTGGCGTGCCGCCGTTGACTTTGATCGTTCCTTTCATAGCACGCCAGAGGCGTGCGTACCGCACCCTGTCAATAGTGCCAGTGTTTGACCGTGCCGAATCGGAATAGCATTTCAAAAAATCAAGCGGAGTTCGCAAGCGAACGCGATTGACTAAGAAGGAGCTTCAAGATGGATATCAAGCCACAGGCGATGGCGTTACCTAAAGATCTTTCGACCCTTCCGCAGGGTAAATACGGCCCGATCTTTCCCAAAACACCGGCGTGCCACGGGTTCACGATCATCGCGAAGATTATTCCCGGCCGGGAGCCGGTTTTTTACGAGTATGCCGCAAACATCGAGAAAGCAGTGGCGGCCATGCCGGACTGTCTGGCCCCACTAAAACTTCACTATCTTCGTTGGATCCTCTTTCCCATCGACGGCGTGACCTACTTTATGTACTCGGGCATCTTCGACACGGATTTCGACAAGTACACCGAGGACGCAGTCGCGCTGTTCATCACTTTGGGCGTGAACACCGTCTTCGAAAACCTCGAGGGCTTTCCGAGTGACTGGAAAACCAATCCCGAGGCGTTCGTCAAATTCGTCCGCGAGCATCAGTGCCCGAGTTTTATGGAGTATGGTGAATATCCGTTTGTCAGTGCGGATGAGATCAAAAAGGCGCTCAACGTAAAGTCGGCGCTGTCGAGCATGCTGGATCAAATGCAGTGACCGGCGGTGAATGAGAAAAAAGGAGATGAAATCATGAGCCACCCAGCGCGCACCTATAACCAGGATCATATCGCGCGCAAATACACGCCGGGCAAGCGACGCTTGAGCATCTACTGGAGTTGGAGCTACCCATGGGAATCGCAACGCGATCTGACCGAAATGGAGAATCGCTTTTCAACCATGACCGAGGTGCGCCGGGTGGCGTGGCCGAATTATGAAAAGCCGGAGTGGGGTTCGGCGCAATTTCTGCAGGGCATTGCCGGGACGCTCGAATTATTCCATCGGTCGGCTTTGAGCTTTCAGCAGATCGCTGGTGAAGCGACGGGACATCCGGTCGCAGTTTTCCAGCGGATAGATCAAGCAGGATACCAGCAGCCCATTGACGAGCGCATTCTCGATGACTGCGACACACTGCTCGTGTTTGGCCTGGACCATCTCCCCTCAGGCGAAGAAGCTGCGCCGGGAGAAATACAAGCGATCAATGAATGGTTAAAGCGGGAAGGCACTTGCCTGCTGCACGCTCCGCACCATGACGTCGGCTTCACTGACGACTTGGAGCAGCGGCAGGTGGAATACAAGCATCATGGTGATGCCCTGGTGCCGCGTCAACAGAGATTCAGTTCCTACGCGCGTTCGTTGCTGAAGGCGCTTGAGATCCCGGTTTGGAACCGTTGGGGTTTGCGGCCCGCAATGGCTGAAGGCACGCGCGACATCGCGCCGCTGACTGCTTTTAGAGATCTCGATAAGCTCGGGCTGCTTAACAATGTACCCACACTTAACTTTCATCCACATTTGCCGCATTACGAACTGACCAACGACGACGGGAAGACCGTGCAGGTGCTGGCGCGCCAACCGATCGATCCTA
>Ga0070694_100000152_pt1 | contig 35695 bp, 30 predicted proteins | sample KBSK1251metaG_FD_65470 | JGI IMG/M metagenome (GOLD analysis project Ga0070694, IMG submission 65470) | Corn, switchgrass and miscanthus rhizosphere microbial communities from Kellogg Biological Station, Michigan, USA - KBS K1-25-1 metaG | ecosystem: Host-associated > Plants > Roots >...
CGGCGTCTACCTGGCGATCCGCGCCGCGGCCGCGCTGTTCCGCCTGGGCCTGCTCATGTACGGGAAGCGCCCAACCCTGTCCGAGATCGCCCGCCAGCTACGCCGCGCCTGAAGGCGCCGGTCGCCATACCCGGACAGGCTCCTAGCGCTTCCCGATGCCGTCGGCGATTCCGCGGGCGGCCGAGATCTTCTGCGTGCCCGCCTCGATCCGCTCCGCGACGTTCCGCACCTGGGCCTCGACCGCCGCGGCGTCGCGCTCCTTGAGCTTCTGGACGATTCCCGGGAAAGGCCAGGAGGCGTACCCGGTCGTCAGTCCGGGCGCGTAGAGCGGGTGGCGGAACCAGGGGCGCCCCGGCAGGCCGTTCTTGTCGAGGAAGGCCCGCTCGACCTGCACCAGGGCGTCGTTGAGGCGGGCCAGTCCCGCGGCGTCCGAGGCGGCCGACGGATCGTCCTGCAGGCGGTCGAGGGCGGCGTCGAGATCGGAAGCCGCCGCGGTGAGGCGGTCGATCGAACGGACCAGCGGCGCCAGGTCGGGGAGGACGGCCGGCTTCTTGCGCGCCTCGACCGACGCCTGCGACCCGGGCTCGACCTCGCGCGGCTCGGCGTGCGCGGCCTGCCAGATCCGGCGATCGCGCACCGCCTCGCGGCGCAGAAGCTCCAGCTCGCGCGCCAGCGAGCGGCCGTAGACGCCGTAGCGCAGGGGCACGATCTCGGCCCCCGCCAGGCGCATCGCCAGCAGGCCGTACAGGCGCGCCGCGGCGATGTGGTACAGGAACTCCGGGTCGCCGAAATTCTCCATCCAGAACAGGTTGTCGTACACCGAATGGTAGACGCCGTACGGCCCCCCGAAGGAGAAATCGGCGCCGGCGATCCCGGCGTGGTGGGTGAACGCCGTGTAATCGGATCCCGAGCCCAAAGGCTCGAGGAGCAGCTCGAAGCGCGCCTCCTGCCCCGGGAAGGCCGGCTCGCTCTGCGCCCACTCGCTCTCCTTGCGCGAGCGCCACGCCTCGAGGACGCTCCCGCCGCGGCGCGGCTCGGCGACGTCCCCAGCCGCCTCGACGATCAGGTCGCGCAGCGAGGGGATTCCCGTGACCTCGAGATCGCCGCCCGTGACCGCCGCGTCCAGGTTGATGTAGGCGACGGCGTTCTGCTGCAGGGCCGGCACGCGGTCCTCGACCCACTCGGTCGATCCGAGGAGCCCGTACTCCTCGCCGTCCCACGAGGCCAGGAGGATGGTGCGCCGCGGCTTCCAGCCGGCCGCCATCGCCGCGGCCAGCCCGCGCGCCGTCTCGAGGAAGGATGCGGTCCCCGAGTTGGGGTCGACCGCGCCGTAGGTCCAGGCGTCCCGGTGGTTCCCCAGGACCACCAGCCGCTCGGCCTCGGCCGTCCCCGGAATCGTCGCGATGACGTTGTAGATCGGCCGGACGGCGTAGTCCATCTGCACGTCCATCTCGACTTCGGCCGGCCCGGGCCCGAGGTGGTACGCGAACGGCAGTCCGCCCTGCCAGTCGTCCGGGACCCGGTCTCCCGCGAGCCCCTTCAGGATCCTCCCGGCCTCGCCGTAGGAAAGTGGGAGGGACGGGATCTTCGGGATGCCGGTCATCCGGTCCCGCGGAACGCGCTTCGCCGATTTCGTCGAGGCGTATCCCGGCGTCGAGGGGTCGCCCGGGCCGTCCGAGAGGAACTGGACCGATCCCCGCTGCAGGGACGACGGCGGGCGCATCGGCCCGTCCGGGTAGATGTCCCCCTTCATGTAGCCGTCGTCCTGCGGGTCGCTGTAGATGATGACCCCCTTCGCGCCGCGCAGCTGCGCCTCCTTCACCTTGAGCCCGCGGAACACCTTCCCGTAGCGAACCAGGGCGATGCGCCCCTCGACCGACACACCGAGCGACTCGAGCCGCTCGAAGTCCTCGTGCGTGCCGTAGTTGGCGTAGATCACCTGCCCCGCGGCCTTGCCGGACGCGCCGTAGCCGTGGAATCCCGGGAAGGCGTCTTCGCTCCAGGAGTCCTTGTCCCTCGCGTACCCGTCCTCGCGCAGCGAGAGCGTGGCGGTCTCCGGCTTGAGCAGCTTCAGGCTGACCGAGGCCGGAAGGTTGAGCCAGATGTCGTAGGGGACCAGCTCGGCCTTCAGGCCCATCTCGAGAAGGCGATCGCGGACGTACTCGGCGACCTTCTTCCCCTGTGGCGTCCCCGCCACGTGCGGCTCCTCGGTGAGGGCGCGCAGCCAGGCGCGCGCCCGATCGGGCCGCGGGGCGGCGAGCATGTGAATCTCGGCCTGCCGCTCGGCGTCCCGGCTGGCGGCCAGGAAGCCGAGCCGGGGGCGCGGCCCGTCGGCCGCCGCCTTCGGCGCGGGCGCGTCCGCCCGGGGAGCGGGCCCGGCGATCACGAGCGCCCCGGCGAGGGTCGCGGCGGCGACGATGGCGGCCGCCCTCCGGAACCGAGCCGGGCGGGGGATGACGAGCCGTGAGGACGTGCTGGGGCGGACGTGGATCGCCGGCGACTCCTTCATGATGGCGGGCCTCCGAAATCGGAGAACGGGAACTGCAGGCTCGCGTGCTCGTGCAGGACCGTGAAGCCGCCCTTCCCCCTGGACAGGACGAGCGTCATGGCCCCCTGCATCGTGGTGGCCCCCTCGGGGGCGGCGAGATCGATGGTGATGGGGGCCACGACCAGGACGTGCTCCGGCCCCAGCGGCGTCACGTCGACGGTCCCGACCGAGACGCGATGCGTTCCCGCCTCGCCCATGAACGCGGCGGCCGCGGACCGGATCGACTCCCAGCCGCGGGTGATGGCCCCCATTTCGATCGAGGAGACCGTCCCCTGGCGCGAGAGCATGGACGCCACCGCGTCGCGGTCCCCCCGATTGTGCGCCTCGATGTAGCGCGTCACGAATCCCCGCACCTCCTCGCCCGGAGGGGAAGGCGCCGCTCCGGCGCGCACGCCGGAGCCGGCCAGGAGGGCCAGGACGGCGGCCGACAGGATCGTGGCCTTTCGGACGGCAGTGGTCATGGCGTCACCTCCGAGCGCAGTATAGCCCCGGGCGCCCGCCGGCCTCAGCGCCGCTTCCGGCGCGCGAAGCAGAGGCCGGACCAGGTCGCATCGACCCTGCAGATCTTGTAGTCGACGAAGCCTGAGCCGAGGCCGAAATCGCGCACCCCCTGCTGCGTCAGGTCGGTGCGGAGCCCCGAGGCCTGCTTCGGCCAGACGATCCAGAGCGCCCCTCCCGTGTCGAGCGCGCGCGCCGCGGCGGGAAACCTCCTGACGAGGCCGGCGCGCGACTTCACGAACAGCAGGATGGTGCGGGGCTTCGATCGGAGGTGCCGCGCCAGCCGCACGCCCGGGGGGAGTCCCGCGAGCAGCCGCTCGAATCCCGCCGGCGCCTCGACGAGGGCGACCAGGGAGCCCGGCTTGATGCCGAGCTTCCCTGCGAGCGGGCGCCCCGCATAGATGTCCATGGTCCCCGGCACGACCGGATCGGCCGGCCTCCGGGCGAGGGCCCGGGGCAGATCGACCGCGATCCGGTCCCACGTCGTGTAGACCGCATCGGGGAGCGCGCGCCGCACGCGCGCCGTCCTGCCGCGCTCTCCCATGATGAACACGATGGGGACATGCCGCGTCCCCTTCTGCTGTCGCAGCCAGGTCGCCACGGCGCTTCCCAGGGACGGCGAGCGGCCGAGATCGATGACCACCAGGTCGGGAGGAGCCTTGGGGACCGCACGCAGATCCCCCCCGCCCGGGACCGGACGCAGCAGCCGGGAGCGGTGCCCCGCATCACGCAGGCGCGCCAGGCCCTCCCGCCCCAGGGCGGCGTCCCAGTGGATCAGAAGGACACGCGACACGCTCAACCACCTCCACTGCAGCGGAATCCTAACGCCGATCGTGCAGCCGGATCACGCCGCGATACAAGACGCAGGAGGCCGCGATCTGGATGACGTGGTAGAGATCGTTGTGATTAAAATGAGGGTGCGGCGCGAGCCGTGCCAGCTGCACCAGCGCCGCGACGAACGACAGGGCGAGGCCGGCGAGAATGGATCGCGCGCCGGGGTCGTTTCGGAGGGATCCGGGAACGGCATGGATCAGAAGGATCGCCGCCATGGACGGTACGTAGTCGTAGACGACATAGCGGTACTCGTCGTGCGTGGCCATGACGATCGCATAGCCGACGAACTTGGCCGCGGCGGCGGCGAGGAGCCAGGCGCGGGCCCGCCGGCCCAGGGCGGCCGACGCGCTTCCCGACAGCATCAGAAGATCGGCGAGGCCGACGAGATAGACGGTCCCCTTCCACACGGCCGCGGCCGGCCCCGCCTCCATGCGGCCGCTGAAGCCGTGCCAGGTCCCGCCCGCCAGGGCCGAAAGCCCCAGCGCGACGAAACCCCAGGCCCACAGGCGACGCGCGGCCTGGGGATCGCGGCGATCCAGCCGCAGAGCCCTCCACGCCAGGACCAGCAGCACGGCCCCCAGCAGGTAATCGGTCAGGACGGTGGCGGGTTCCGTCATGGAATGCCCGCGTGACGAACCCCGACGTGGCCGGCCCGGTCCTGTGGGGGCTTCTGGCCCTGTTCGGGCTGAGAGTCCTGGGCCAGGTCCTGGTGGTCCTGTTCCGGCCGCGCTGGCTTCCGCCCATGCGTCAGTGGTACTCGGGGCTGATGCCGTACAGGTACCTGCTGCCGGTCCAGATCGTGTTCATCCTGGTCATGGGGTGGATCGCCTGCTCGGCGGGGTCGGCCCAGGGCGTCCTGGCGGGCCCGCACCGGACTTCCGGCCGCGGCCTCGTCGCGTTCAGCGCCGTCTATGCGGCGTCCATGGTGGTGCGCTACGTCCTCCGAATGGCGCGGCGGCCGGAGGAGCGCTGGCTCGGCGGGACGATCCCTATCGTGTTCCACGTGGTCCTGGCCGCCTTTCTCTGCGTCTACGGCAGCTTCCTCTCCCGCTAGGACACCCTCCTAGGAGCCTGGCCCGGGCCCCGGACCCGCGGCAATCCTCAAGGCCGCCAGGCGGGCGTCGCGCGCGATGTTGTGCAGGCCACCCGTGGTGTCGTAGTTGTGCCCCACGAAATAGAGGTCCGGCTGATCCAGGCTGACGATGCGCTCCTTGCGGCGGGCGAAGCCGCAATCGTCCGTGCCGATCAGTCCTTTCAGGACGTCCAGGCTCGCGCGGTATCCCGTCGCCAGGATGATGTCGTCGAAGGGCTCCTCGGAGGCGTCCGCGAAGCGCGCCCCCTCCCGCGTCAGCGCTGCGATCCCTCCTTTCACCTTGACGAGTCCGCGGCGGATGGCGTCCACCAGGTGGTGGCCGATGAGCGGCACGTCCGGGCAGGGGCTCGGCGCCGGGCGCGGCATGACCGCCGGCCCGCGGAACCATTGCGACACGGTCGCGGTCGTGCTCTTGATCGCCTGCTGCACGGCCGCCGGGAGCTTCACCATGCAGACGGCGAAGTACTGGATCGGGATCCCCAGTATCTGCCGGGGGAGCGTGAGGGCGCCGGAGCGGACGGCGATGGTCACGCGGCACCCCGCGCCGGCCAGCTCGGAAGCGATCTCGCCGGCGGAGTTCCCCGCACCGACCACCAGGACGGACCGGGACCGGAACGGCTCGGGGTTCCTGTACTGGATGCTGTGCAGGACGCGTCCGTGAAACAGATCGCGGCCCGGGAAGACCGGAACGACGGGGTTCCCGAGGATTCCCGTGGCCACGACGAGATTCCGCGAGCGCATCTCTCCTCGAGGCGTCGTCAGGCGCCAGCCCTCGCGCTCCCTGGCAATCGACTGCGCCGGGCACCCGATCACGACCGGCAGCTCGAGGGTGCGGGCGTAAGCGTTCAGGTAGTCGAGAAACTGCAGGCGAGTCGGGAAGAGGGGGGTCTCCCGGGGAAAGCGGAGCCCCGGCAGCGAGGAGAGGTGCTTGCCGGTGTGCAGTGTCAGGCTGTCGTACAGCCGCGTCCACTCGTACGCCACGGAGTCGCCCCGCTCCAGGACGATGTGCTGGACGCCGAGACGGGTGAGGGCGCTGCTGGTCGCCAGGCCGGCAGGGCCCGCCCCCACGACGATCGCCGGCCATGGGCCCCGGCCCGGGCTCAGCACCGGGAGCTCCGACTCACAGGCCGGCGACCGCAGGCTGCGCGCCCGCGAACAGGTCCCGGTAATGCCTGTACCAGTCGCTCTGGAACCGCTCGTCGGGGTCGTGCTGCTTCTTGAGCCTCAGGAACTCGGCGAACCGCGGATGGCATCGCTCGACCTGCTCCCGCGTGGCCCAGCGGTGGTACGTCAGGTAGTAGCTCCCGCCGTATTGGATCGCACGATCGATGAGGCGCCGGAAGTCGCGCGCCGCCGCCTCGAGCCCCTCCGGCGCGTGGTCGACGTGCAGGTTGAAGATGATGCAGATCCACGGCTCGCGGGCCCACGCCAGGAAGCTCTCGTCATCCTTCTCGATGAGGCGGATGGTGCCGTAGATCACGTTCACCCCCTTGGCCCGGAAGTCCTCGCGGACGTCGGCCATGAAGGAGGCAAGCGCGGCGCGCGGCACGTAGATCTCCGTGATCATCTCCGTCCCCTTCGTCGGGCTGGCCAGGCGGGCGTCCAGCGCCTTGTGATAGTCCTCCAGGTACAGGCTGAGCTGGTGGGTGTCCGACCAGTAGACCTGTCCCGAGGTCGAGAGATAGTAGGTCGAGTAGCGCTCGAACGCGCTGGTCTTCCGCGCATGCCCCAGGTAGTACAGCTCGCCCCAGTCGTTCGCGGACAGCTCTCTCGGGTGCTCGGGGACCGGCGTGCCTTCGGCGAGCGGACGGTAGCAGGAGAAAACGCCTTTCGCGAGGAAGTCTTTCGAATCCGGATCGGTCGCGTACTGGAAGTCGCCGAACAGGAAGCCCTCTTCGATGCGCCTCTGGAAGGACGGCATCAGGTCTTTCAGCTCGATCACGCTGACGATCCGCTCGACCGGCCGTCGCGGAGCGAGGCGCAGCTCGACACGGACGATCACGCCGAACAACCCGTACCCGCCGATTGCCAGACGGAACAGCTCGGCGTTCTCCTGGCGGCTGCAATGGATCACCGTGCCCGAGGCGTCCACCAGGGTGAAGGATTCCACGTCGGAGACGATCGGCCGGTACGTGAGGCCCCGACCGTGGATGTTGGCCGCGAGCGCTCCGCCGAGGCTCAGGCGATCGGCTCCGGTCTGCTTCTGGATGATTCCCCATGGTCGCGGACGCCCCTTCTGCGCCTCGAGCAGGCCGTCGATCAGGGCCGGCCACTGGATCCCGGCCTCCGCCTCGACCAGCCCCTTCTCGGTGTCGAGGTGCACGATCCGGTCCATGCGCGACATGTCGATCAGGACGGTGCCCGAGCCGAACTGCTGTCCTCCCATGGCGTGGCGGCCGCCGGTGATGCTGACGGCGAGCCCCGCCGCGCCGGCGGACTTGACGATGGCCTGGACCTCCTCGATCGAGCCTGGCGTCTCGACCCGACGCACGACGGTGGAGTTGATCTGGGACTGGACGTCGTTGACCGTCACTCCGGCCGGCACGGCGGGGCGTTCGGCGCAGGCCGCCCCGGACGCGACGATCGCCGCGACGAGCAGGACGGCGAGCGGGGACTTCTGCCTGGTCATCGAATCCCCCTTGTCAACGGGCGAACGACCGGTCCAGGACGTCGACGAGCCTGTCGATCTGCCGCGGGGTGACCGTGAAGGCCGGCGTGAACAGCAGCCCCGTGCCGTCGGACGTCGACAGCAGATGAATCCCGCGGGCGCGCGCCCGCGCGACGATCGTGTCGATCCGGGCGACAGCTCGAGCCCGCCGCCGGGACGCGGACCGGCCTCCCGCGTCCAGCTGCAGCCCCAGAAGGAGGCCGAGACCCCGCACGTCGACGATCTCGCCGGGGTGGCGATCGCGCAGCGCCTCGAGGCCGGCCCGCAGCCGCCGGCCCATCGACGCCGCGCGCTCGACCAGGCGCTCCCGCTTCAGGATCCGGATGGTGGCGCGCGCCGCCGCGCAGCCGAGCGGGTGGCCGGCATTCGTCAGGCCGTGATTCAGCCCGGTGCGGCGCAGCGTCTCGCCCCAGGCGCGCTCGAAGATCGCCGCGCCGAGCGGGGCGTAGCCGCCGGTGATCCCCTTGGCGCAGACGAGGGCGTCGGGGGCCAGGCCCACGGCCTGCGATCCGAACCACCGGCCCGTCCGGCCGAACCCGGTGACCACCTCGTCGGCGATGAGCTTGATGCCGTGCCGGTCGCACAGGACGCGCAGCGCGCGGGCGAGGGCAGGGGACAGCGGGACGGCCCCGGTCCCCGTCATCACCGGCTCCACGACCAGCGCGGCGAACGTCCGGTGCCCGTGCCGCCGAAGGGCGCGCTCCACGCCGTCCAGCGCCAGGTCGCAGGCGCGGGACCAGTCGCGGCCGGCCTCCTCCCACCGATCGAAGGGAGAGGGCGCGCGCACCGCCCACGGCCGGCGATCGCCGTACGGCGTCAACAAGCCGCCCGAGACGTTCTCGATCGTCATCGTGTCACCGTGGTACGACTGCGTGAACGACAGGACGCGGGTCCGGCGGGTCACCTTGCGGGCGGCGCGGATGGCCGTCTCCAGCGCGTCCGATCCGCTGCAGGTGAACTGGGGGGTCGTGAGGCGCCGGGGCAGGACGCTCAGGAGATCGCGCGTCAGCGCGACCCGGATGTCGATGAATTCAGAGGGGGCGACCCACGACATGCGCCGAGACCGGGACGCGAGATCGCGCGCGATCTCGGCCCGGCCGGCGCCCAGGTTGTTGACGTAGTACTGGCCCCCCCAGTCTTCGACGGTCCTGCCGTTCTCGAAGGTCACGGTCATGCCGCGGCAGCGGACGACGGTGTTGGAGGGGGACGGGCTCAGGGATCCGGGCGCGCCGGTGTGCCAGACGTTCAGATAGAAGGGGCGGCTCGGGTCGCGTCGCAAGCGCGCGGGAGTATAGCAGGCCCTAGTACGTCCACTCCAGGCCGGCGCTGTACACCGTGCGGTCCACTTCGGTGAAATCGAAACGGTCGTACTTCCCGGCCCCCCAGCGGAACATCTTGTAGCGCCCCTGCAGGAACCAGCCGGCCGAGCCGTCCGTGTGGAGAACGATGCCGGGCTGCACGTAGAACGAGAGGTCGCGCTGGAAGCGGTGCGAGGTGACGAACGACCACCGGCCCCCCTCACGCGGGTCGCTGATCGCCCGGACCGAGAGGAAGTTGTAGTCGCCCCAGTAGTAGTCCATGCCGCCGCCGAACTGGATCATGTTCCGATCCCCCGGAGCGTTGTCGGGGATGACGTGGATGCCGCGCAGCATGCCGGCCGCCACGAACCCTTTCTTCAGGATCTGCTCGGTGTCGAACTGGACGACGTGGTCGAAGTCCTTCCGGTAGCGGTACATTCCGGAATACGTCGAGCGGCGGCGGTCCTTCAGGTACCCGCCGATCTCCCCCCCCTTGGTGAAGTCGCCGTACCAGGCCTGCACGTGGGCCTGCTTGTAGGACAGGAATCCCCAGAAGTCCTCGAAGGTGTCGTCGTCCGAGTCGACCAGGTGGTCCCACTGGACGATGGCGGTGCCCAGCGGCTTGGCCGGCGCCTGGGCGCGATTCGTCCTGGGGGGAGCGGGGGTCGAGCCGGGTCCCGCGGCATCGACCGGGCCGACGGAGGATGCGGCCAGCACGAGCGCCAGCGCCGATGCGAGGGAGGCGCCCCTCCGGAGTGCCGTTCCTGGGCCTACGCTGCCGCCGAGCCGGTCCATTTGCGATCCTTCTCCGATTTGCGGCGCATCTCGCCGGTCACGAACCGCTTGTAGGCCCATACGAACCAGGACAGCGTCCGCAGGGCGGCGTTCCCGAGCCCGAAGATCGGGTACAGGAGCAGCACCAGGTACTTGAAGCCGCTGTCGACCTTCTTCTGGATGATGGAAAACGGGTAGATCTCGAGCAGCAGGTACAGCGCGTAGATCAGGCCGACCGCCTCCCACTGCCTCAGGTAGAACAGCATCAGGAGGGACCAGAACCGGAACGGGTCGGTCACCACCACGAACACGTTGTAGAGCATCTCGTAGCGCAGTCTCCAGCGGGACTGGCGGGCGGTCAGGAGCCTCACGTACGAGGGGAACATGTGGTAGTGGGCCGGGTACCAGTAGAGAATCCTCTGCCGGGCCAGCGCTCCGATGCGGTCGGGGACCACGGTCCAGACCGTTTCGTCCACGAACACGACATTCCCGTCGTTCAGGAGCTCGATGATCGTCCGCTGCAGGTCCTCCCCCTGGAACACGCCGGTGTGCTTGTGGTGGAAGGCCTGCAGGCGCTCCTTCTTGAAGAGCCCGATGGCGCCCGACACGCAGCTGATGCTGGCCGTCCCGTCCTGGAAGCGGCGGCCGATCTCCATCGACTTGCAGTACTCGTAGCGCTGCAGGCAGGAGATCAGCCCCGATCCCTTCGGCCCGTGCCGGTCGCGCCGATCGGGAATGACGTTGAAGGCCGCGGCGTCGAACCGGTCGAGGAGCGAGGTCGGGATCTTCGCGTCGCCGATGCGCGTGTCGTCGTCCAGCAGGAGGACATAGGGCGTCTGCACGCGGTGGATGCCGAAATTGATCGCCGAGACCTTGCCCATGTTGGGGATGCGGTGGAAGCGCACGCCGAGCGACTCGAGGATCTTGTGGGTGTCGTCGGTCGAGCCGTCGTCGATCACCAGGATCTGCTGGCGCGGCAGCCCGGCGCGGATGAGGTCTTCGACCGTTTCCTTGATGACCCCCCGGCCGTTGTGCGTCGGGATCAGGGCCGTGACCCTGGTCAGGTCGGTGGTGAAGGACCGGCGCACCGGACGGTTCCAGATCTCGAGATAGACCTTGAGGGCGTCGACCAGGATGAACAGGCCGACAATAAAGAAGAAGGGGGACAGTTCGAAGCCGAAGAGGTTCAACGAGGAGGATCTCCCTCCCGAATATAGAGATCGGGGACGAGGACGCAAGCCAGGGATGGAGAGCGTATCAATTCTGTAATGGGATCTCGACCGCCTCCAGGCACGAGATCGAGGGCCCCGAGCAGGCCGGCGCCCGGGTCATCATATTAGATGTCCGTGCGGACCGGTGAGAAAGTCTCGCAGGCGCCGTCACCCGGCCTCACCGCGCGCCTCGCCCGGCGTATTTCCAGTTGCGCTCTTTCCCGGCCGCCATCCAGGCGACGGCGGTCTCGAGGCGGATGGCGCGGGTCTCCTCGCGCCGCGCCTCGGTCACCCACTCGACGTAGTCCTTCTTTCGCGAGTAGTTGAATCCTTCGAAGGTGGCGAGAGCCTTCCTGTTTCCGCGCAACGCGCTCATGAAGTAGTCCGGGACACGGAGGGCGGGGGGCTTCTTCGGCCGCGGCTTCCTGGGCACCTTGACCCCCCGGTCGTTCAGGGCCGCGGCCTCCGAGACGAGCCGGATCAGGGACTTCTCGTCGGGCAGGTCCGACAGCGAGGTGATGCGCCCGAACTGCCCCATCGCGTCGTCGCCGACCGCGTCGCGGATCGGCTTCATCTCCGCGAGGAGGGACTGCTTCCAGAAGCCGAAGGCGCAATGCTCCTTGAACGAGGCCATGCTGCAGAGGATTCCCTTGTACACGAAATGAGGGAACCCCCATTTGAGCGTCTCCTCTACCTTGGGGCAGCCGGCGTGAACGACCCGGCGGAGGTGCGTGAGGATCGGCCGGGCGAACCCGGCGGATTTCCTGATGAATGCGTCGACTCGCGGATCCTTTCGGCCCATGACTCCCTCCCGTAGGGGCGGATCATACCTCCTTCGCGAGGAGCCGGGCCGCGGCGACGTACAGGACCGCCCCGGTCACGCCGAAGATCAGGTCCCTCATGGTGTTGTCCAGCCCCCCCTGCGTGACGGTCCCCGCGAGTCGATCGAGGGAATACTCGCCGATCTCCCAGAACAGGGCGGCGGAGGCGGTCAGCCCGAACGCCAGGAGATCCGACCCCAGCCGGGTCGGCGAGCCGAAGGCGAGGCCGGCGATCGAGCCGCCTCGCCGGAAGAAGTACGCCGCGGCGATCCCGCCCCAAAGGTGCATCACGGGATCGACCACCGGCTCGTGCCCGAAGATCGCGCCCGCCACGAGGTGCAGCACCAGGACCACCGCGGGCGCCCAGGCCGCCTCGCGGGCCAGCCGTCGCAGGATCGGCGACCACTCCATTGCCATGCGGCTCCTACCCGGCCGCGCCGAACAGCGTGCCGACGCCGTAGGTGATGGCCATCGCCAAAGCGCCCCAGACGGTGACGCGAAGGGCGCCCACGCGGACCGGCGCCCCTCCGGCGCGCGCCGCGACGGCTCCCAGGACCGCCAGGACGACGAGCGACGATCCCGTGACGATCGCCGCGAGGATCTCGGCGGGAGAGAAGAGGGCGGCGGCCAGCGGCATCGCGGCGCCGGCGGCGAACGAGGCCGCCGAGGCCAGAGCCGCCTGCACCGGACGGGCGCGCTGCAGGTCGGTGATCCCCAGCTCGTCCCGCGCGTGGGCTCCGAGCGCATCGTGGGCCATCAGCTGGTCCGCGACCTGCCTCGCGAGGCCGGGCTCGAGGCCCCGCGCGACGTAGATCCCCGCCAGCTCAGCCCGCTCGGACTCGTCCTGCGTGGCCAGCTCCCGCCGCTCGCGCGCCAGGTCGGCCTTTTCCGTGTCGGCCTGCGAACCCACCGAGACGTATTCGCCCGCCGCCATGGACATCGCGCCCGCGACGAGGCCCGCGACTCCGGCGGTCAGGACGCTGCCGCGCGTGGCGCCCGCCCCCGCGACGCCCAGGACGAGGCTGGCGGTCGACACGATCCCGTCGTTGGCGCCCAGGACTGTGGCGCGAAGCCATCCGATCCGCTCCGAGCGATGACGTTCGATGTGGCGCATGGGCATCGAACGGGATGTGTATCACACGTCCCCCAGCGGCGCGCCCCCTTCGTTCGGCAGGTCGTCGCTGAACACGAAGGCCGACCCGACCGCCGCCAAGGCCCGGGCGCCGCCGGCCTCGACCAGGGCGGCCGGCACTCCGACGTAGACCCGCTTCGCGCCGCGATCCATGGCGAAGTGGACCTCCTTCTCGTTGGTCAGGCTCATCGCCGCCACCTCCTCGGTGGACGCGATGCCGATCGTTCCGTACCAGGCCCCGCCGACGCGGAACAGCCAGGCCGTCACCAGGCGGTCGAAGTGGAAGGCGGTGTTCTTTCCCCACCAGGCCGTCCCGTTGGCCGGATCGCCGTCGGTGTCGACGGCGAGGTTGACCCCCATCCAGGCGGAGGGAGGCGCCTCCTGGAGGTCCACCCTGAACCACGCCAGCGGCCGGGAGGGATCGCGCGCGACGAACAGGGCGCGGGCGTCGGGCAAACCGGGGCGGCCGTCCGCCGCGACGTCCTGCGCCAGCTCGCGCCAGGGGAGCTTTCGCAGCGGCGCCGCGTCGTCCGGGATCAGGCTGCGCGACGAGGCCGGCTCGCTGGCGGCCGGCGCGGGGGCCGCCGCCGGTCCGTCCCCGGCGATCCAGGCCACGTCATCGATCTCGATGGAGAACGGCCCGGAGACCCCCGGGATGGTCTGCACGCCGAGCCAGCGCGCCTCGCGGGAATTCCAGGCCTCGTTCTCGAGCCCCTTCCCCTGTGGCTGCAGCCGCGAGAACGGGATCTCGAGGGTGCTCCAGGCGGGCGTCGCGGTCACCTTCATCATGTAGTTCACCTGCTTCGCCGTCGGGCCGGAGCGGACGCCGATCAGCACGTCCCCCTGGCCGCGCAGGCTCAGGCGCAACCCGGTGAGCCGCCCCAGGTCCGCCGCCCGGCCGCCGTCGGCGACCGCCGTCCAGGCCCCGCCGAAGACGCCGGGGCCGGAGCCGATCGTGCCGTCCAGGCGCAGCGCCCCGCGGGATCCGTGCGCGCCCCCCCGGATCGGCTTGAGGTTGAGGGTCGTGGCGCCGCCGAGCAGATCGTCCCCGAGGGGAATCCAGGCGGACGACCTGCCGGCGACGAGGTCGCGATCCTCGAAGTCGTCGATGCTCACCGTCGTCACCGGGGCCGGAGCGGCGCCGGCGGTTCCGAAAAGCGCCAGGAGTCCGAGGATCGTGCAGGTGATGGTTCGAGACATGGGCACCTCCCTTGGGACGGGCGCGGGCCTCCCGGGCACCGGGAGCCCGCCCCGCCGACACCGAATGTACGGGCCGGTTCCGCGCGGCGTGCCGCCGCTTCGGCGGGCGGGCGGACAGGGACGGCGAGCGGCCGCCCCGTACGGCGGACGGCGACCTCCCGGCCGGGGTCTGGGACATAATGCCGCCATGCGCGAACCGCTCGAGGAATCGGGCCCGGAGAGACCTGCCGCCCCGCGCCCGGGCGGACGGTGGGCGGCGCTCGGCGTGTGGGCCGCGGCGTTCTTCGCGTACTGGGCCGTCTACCTCGCGGCCGTTCTCCTTACCTCCAAGCTCTCCTTCGGGGTGGCGGCGCGCTCGGCTCTCCTCGGCGTGCTGCCCGATTGCCTGCTGGCGCCGCTCATCCTGGCGTACACGCGCCGAGCCCCCTGGGGGAGCACGGCGCGCTGGCGGTTCTTCGTGCGCCACGCGCTGGGGGCCGTCGCGTTCTTCGTCCTGTCGGCGGCCGCCTTCATGATCGAGTTCGTCTGCGAGCGCCGCCTGACGACCGGCGCCTGGAGCGCGCCGCCGGGTCTCGAGATGTTCGCCTGGAAGGGGCTGGGCTCGCTGTTCGTCTACGCCACCGTGTGCGGCATCGGGAGCGCCGTCGAGCAGGCGCGCCGCGCGGCGCGGGCCGAGGTGCTGCGCGCCGAGGCGCAGCTGGCCGCGCTGCGGGCGCGGCTGAACCCGCACTTCATCTTCAACCTGCTGCACACCCTGATGGGCCTGGTGGCGCGCGATCCGGCCTCGGCGGAGTCCGCCCTGGAGCGCCTGGGGGACGTCCTGCGCTACGGGATGCGCGTGCAGTCGCAGGGGCTGGACGAGGTGCGCCTGCGCGAGGAGTGGGAGTTCGTGGATCGCTACCTGTCGCTCGAGCGCCTGCGGCTCGGCGAGCGCCTGCAGGCGCGCCTCGAAGTCGAGGACGGCCTGCTCGACGCCATCGTCCCGGCGTTCTCCCTGCAGCCGCTGGTCGAGAACGCCGTGCGCCACGCGATCGCGCCGCGGGCCGGCGGGGGCCGCCTCCTGGTCTCGGCGAGGCGCGCGGGGGGGACGCTCGTGCTGGCGGTCGAGGACGACGGCGCGGGGGCGGCGGCCGGAGGCGCCGGCGCTCCCGGTCCCGGCGGAGCGGCCGACCGCGGCGACGCGCTCCACCGGGGATCGGGCCTCGGGCTGCGGCTGATCCGCGAGAGGCTCCAGGCCCTGTACGGCGGCGCCGCGAGCCTGGAGACCGGGCCCTCGTCGCTCGGCGGCTTCCGCGCCGCCGTGACGCTGCCCCTCGCCGGCCCCGCGGAGTCGCCGGCATGAGCGCCAGGAAGGTGTCCGCCGTCGTCGTCGAGGACGAGCCGGTGGCCCGCCGGAGCCTGCGCGAGTACCTCGACGGCATCGATTGGATCGAGATCATGGGGGAGGCCGCCGACGGCCGCACCGCGGTCGAGATGATCGACCGCCTCAAGCCGGAGCTGGTCTTCCTGGACGTGCAGCTGCCGGAGATGACGGGCCTGCGGGTCCTCGAATCGGTCGGGCACGCGCCGGAGGTCGTGTTCACCACCGCCTACGACCAGTACGCGCTGGCCGCCTTCGAGATCGGCGCGCTCGACTACCTGGTGAAGCCGTTCGGCCGGGAGCGCTTCCTGAAGACGCTGGACCGGCTGCGCCAGCGGCTGGCCGCGTCCGGCGTCCCGGCGCCCGAGCGTGCGAGGGCCGCCTTCGCCTCGGGGCCGCTGGCGCGCCTGTTCGCGCGGCGAGGCGATCGGATCGTGCCGATCCTGGCGCGCGAGATCAAGCGCATCGAGGCGCAGGGGGACTACGCCGAGGTCCACACGCCCGCCGGGACGTTCCTCCTGCACCTCAGCCTGAAGGAGCTGGCGCAGCGCCTCGATCCGGAGCGCTTCGCGCAGGTGCATCGCTCGCACATCGTCAACCTCGACGCGATCGACCACCTGCGCCCTTACGACGATCGCCGGCTGATGATCGTGCTGCGCGACGGCAGCGAGATCGTGGCCAGCCGGGCGGCCTCCGAGCGGCTGCGCCACGGAGTCCGCTGAACGGGTCACGGCGCGTTCGGAGCCTTCAGCACCTTGACCGTCGTCTCGGCCTTCTCCGGCCTGCCCCCCGGCGCGGCCGCGGGAAGGGTGAGAGTGATCTTGTATTCCCCCTCCGGCACGAACTGCGTCTGGTCCATCTGCTGCGCGTCGACGGTGGGGATCCGGTGCTTGACCCCCGCCTGCAGGTCCCACACCACCCGGTTGAGGCCGGGGCGCCCCGACGAGGAGAGGTCGCGGATCATCGCGCCGGCCGGATCGGTGATGGCGACCTTGACGCCGTCGGGATTCCCGTCGCGCAGCCAGTAGGTGATGGCGGCCCCCATCGGCGGGTTCGGGGCGCGGAATGGGGCGGCACCGCCGCCGTAGCCGCGGCTGGCGAAGAGCCGCGGGCGGGCCGGCAGCGGCGGGAAGACGGCCAGGGGCCGGTTGCGGATGTCCTGCGTCAGCTGCGCCAGCGGCGTGACGTCGTCCATGATGAAGAGGCTCCGTCCGTGCGTCGCGACGACCAGGTCGCGCTCCTTCGGATGGATGACCAGGTCGTCCACCGGCACCGCCGGGAGCGACGACCCGTTCAGCCTCACCCAGTGCTGGCCGCGGTCGACCGTGACGTACAGGCCGAACTCCGTTCCGACATACAGCGTCGTCCGGTTGAGGAGCGCCTCGATGACGACCTCCGCCGGCTCGTTCGGCGGCAGGTCGCCCGCGATGCTCCGCCAGGTGCGGCCGCCGTCGTCGGTCAGGAGCACGATGGTGCGGTTGACGTCGCTGCGGTGCCCGTCCACGGTCGCGTAGGCCGTTTCGGGGGAGTGCGACGACGGCGCGATGCGCGACACGTAGAGGCCGCCGACCTCCTTCGGCGTGACGTCGGTCCAGGACTGGCCGTCGTTCCTGGTCACCTGGATCCGGCCGTCGTCGGTCCCGGCCCAGAGCATCCCCTTGGCCAGCGGGGACTCGGCCAGGGACACCACGGTGCCGTAGGTTTCCGCGTCCGAGCCGACGGTCGCCGTCCGGACCGGCTCGTTTCTCGTCAGGTCCGGGCTGATGGCGAAGTACCTGTCCCCCCGCTCGGTCAGCTTGAACACCCGGTTGCCGCCGATGTAGAGCACGCTCGGGTCGTGCCGCGAGACGAAGTACGGGGCGTTCCAGTTGAAGCGCAGCCGCTCCTCCCCCTCGCGCGGGGACGGAGCGAGCAGCTTCAGGACCTTCGTGTCCAGGCGGATGCGGCCCAGCGAGCCCCCCTGCGAGGTGGCGTACACCAGGTTCGGGTCGGTCGGGTCGAACTGCGCCGTGAAGCCGTCGCCGCCGAAGATCGGCATCCAGTCGTCGTTGACGATGCCGTCGGCGAGCGCGTCCTCGCCCGGATCGAACGCCTCCGTCTTGAACAGCGTCTCGGACGGGCCCATCCACGTGCCGTTGTCCTGCAGGCCGCCGGCGACGCGGTACGGGTCCGAGGAGTCCACGGCGACCCGGTAGAACTGTCCGGCGGCGATGCTGTTCAGGTAATCCCAGGAGGCGGCCTTGTCGTGCGAGATGTACACGCCGCCGTCGTTGCCGACCACGATCTGGCTGGGGTCGAGCGGATTGACCGCGATGGCGTGGAAATCCACGTGCACCTTCGCGCTTCCGGAGCGGCGGAACGTCTTCCCCCCGTCGTCCGAGATCGCCAGGTCCCAGCCGGGAAGGTAGACCCGCTGGTCGTTCTCCGGGTCGACGGCGACGCGCGAGAAGTAGAACGGTCGGAAATTGATCGGGCTGGTGCGCTTCCAGGTCTCGCCGCGGTCGTCGCTCCGGAACAGGCCGCCGCTGATCGAGTAGTTGTCCATGACGGACCGGCCGGCGCCGCCGAAGTCGCTTTCGACCACGGCGTACACGATGCCCGGGTTCTTCGGATAGACCGCGAAGCCGATCCGTCCGGTGCGCGGCGGGAGCCCGTTCGTCTTCTTCTTCCAGGTCTGGCCGCCGTCGTCCGACCGGAAGATGCCGCCCGTTTCGCCGACGCCGCTGAACGACCAGGGGGTGCGCCGGCGCGAGTACATCCCGGCGTACACCGTGTCGGGGTGCTGCGGGTCGATGACGACGTCGCAGGCGCCGGTGTTCGCGTCGACCTTCAGGACCTGCCTCCAGGTCTTCCCGCCGTCGCCCGTCTTGTACACGCCGCGCTCCGGGTTCGGTCCCCACAGGCGCCCCAGCGCCGCGACGTAGAGGACGTCCGGGTTGCGGGGATCGACGGCCAGGCGCGGGATGTCGCGCGTCTCCTCCAGGCCGACGTGCGTCCAGGTCCCCCCGGCGTCGGTCGAGCGGTAGACGCCGTTCCCCCACGACGACGAGTTGCGCCCGTTCCCCTCGCCGGTCCCGACCCAGACGACCTTCCCCTTGCCGCGCTCGGCGCGACTCTTCTCCGGGGCGCCGGACTTCGCGGCCGCGCCCCCCGCGGGCGCGGCGGCCCCGGTCTTCCGGGCCGCGTCCGACTTCTCCTCCTCCGCCCATCCGGGCCAGGTCTCCGGCGCGTCGGCCACGGCGATGGCGCCGATCGACAGGTTCGGCTGGTCGTCGAAGACCGGGCTGAAGGTGACGCCCAGGTTCTCGGTCTTGAATACCCCTCCGATGCCGAACCCGACATAGAAGGACGTCCGGCTCCCCGGCACGTAGGCCAAAGCCGCCACCCGCCCGCCCATGTTGGCCGGTCCGATGCTGCGGAAGGAGAGCCCCTTCAGGTCGTCGGCGGTGAGGGCGCGGTCGCCCGCCCCTGGGGCCGCCTTGTCGCGGCCTTTCTCGGCGGTGCCGGCCGCCGTGATCAGGGCGATGGCGCAGAACAGCAGGATGACGGGCCGGATCGGTCGCGCGGATGGGGGGCGGGACATGGGGCCTCCATGGGTTGTCTGGATCACGAGCGGGGATTCTACCCGCAACCCGCGCTTCTATGAAGGCTTTCGCGCAAGCCGGCCATAGACGATCAACGCGCACAGGGCGGCCACGACGAGCCAGTAGACCATCTCCCCGTACTCCGGGGAACCGGAATAAAGATGCACCCCTGAAAAGAGCAGCATTTCCGCGGCGATGCAGGCCGCCGCGACGGGGGCCAGGATGGCCAGGGACTTCTTGAATGCGGGGAGGATCAGTCCCAGGCTGCAAAGCAGCTCGATACCGATCATCGCCAGCCAGGCTCCGTGGGGAATCGCGCTCAGGGACGGCACGGTCTGCTCGGAATTGGAGAACTTCCACACCGCGCCCACGACGGTGTGCAGGGCGAGAAGGACCTGAAGAATCCACAAGAGAATATTCATGATGAGTCTCTCCCGTCTATCCTCCGCGCTTCGCGCGAGGAGGGGATGGCCGGCCCGCACGACCCTTCCTGCGCCCACCGCCGGTGGCGCGATGGCCCTTCCATCACGTCACGCATCCGCCGGGGCCCCTGTACCTGTGGCCTCTCGAGCAGGTCTTCCATCCACGCGTGTCCGCCTTCGGCATGGCCGGCCCCGACGCCCCCTCTACAGGGCGATTCGCATCTCGTTCGTAGGGAGGAATCCCAGTTTCTCGTACAGCGGACGGCCCGTGTCGCTTGCGTGCAGGTAGAGAGTGCGCATCCCCGCCTCACGGCACCACCCGAGGATCGTCTCCATGAGCCGACGCGCCAGCCCCCGGCGGCGATCCTCCGGCTCGGTGAACATGTTCACGACCCAGGCGCGCGTCGGCTGAGGATCCCGAGGGTGGGGTTGGAACTGGAGAACGATCACTCCGCCGCCCGCCACGACGCGGTGTCCCGGCGCCTCGACGAGCCATCCGCGGTACGTCCCGTCGTTCAGTCCGCGTTGCAGCAGGGGAGTCGAGGCGGCGATCATCGCCTCGAGCGCCTGCGGATCGCGAAAGCCCATGTCCTCGAACATGCGCCGTCGGTGGTAGAGCACGACCTCGAGATCCCCCGGGGTCGCCTGGCGAATCGTGTAGCCGTTCACCGGGCCTCCTGGACTCGGTCAGGATGCTAGGGCGCTTGGCTGATGCGGATGCCTCCGAGCACGCCCTTCGCCGTGGCCCGGGCCCTGTCGATCGGCTCGGCGGTCGTCACCGAGATGTGCACGTCGATCCAGGTCCCGAGGTCCATCCACTCACCCCGGACATGGGTATTGCTTCCATCGGGGACCTTCATGTCGTAGAGAATCACGTCCCATTTGTCGATCCTCTCGATCGACACGTTCCTGGGTTTTGGCAGGCGATTCCTCTTCCACGAGTCGGTTTCACCCTTCCAGAACGATTCGACACCCTTGTAGGACTCGGCGGGCTCGAACCATCCCGACACGATGATGCCGCGCGCCTTGTCCTCGAGGTGAAAATAGCGCGGACTCGCGGCCCCCCCGAAGCTGGGATCCTTCACGACCTCGAGACCCGCGCGCGGAATGGTCATGACGACCCGGCTCACAGGCACCGAGAGCCGGTACGAGCCGTCCGCTTCCGAGATGACGAGCGTCTGATCGGCGGGCGTCGCGGCTCGGGCAGGGAGACCCAGGAGGACGGCAAAGGCAATCGATGCGGCGGCGAAGAGTAGAGGTCGGGCTCTCATGGCGACGGATCATATCGATAATGACCCGTGATGCGATAGGAGAAGAGAGCGTCCTCGACCTGCACGCCCGCCCCGATGTTGTGAATGACCAGGGGCCTGTCATTCAGAAAGCGGTCGGAGACGAGTCCGATGTGGGGAACGCCGGAAGACAGCCGCCATGTGACGAGGTCTCCCGCTCGATAATCCTCATGCCGGGAGGACACCGGCAGCGATTGGCCGTGGCGCCTGAAGAAAGTCGCGAGGTTGGGGACGCGACGGTGGTCGATGCTGGGATCCGGCCGGGAGAGCCCCCAAAGCCCCGGATAGGCGCCGAATGCGCGGGACATGTCCCGATGGACCAGGAGCTGAAGGTCGATTCCCGCGTGCCGGTAAGCCCGGACGATGACGTCCGTGCAGACGCCCCGATCGATCGGCACATCCCCGCCGGGGAACGCGATGGATCGGTACGACCCGTCGTAATGAAGGGTCTTTCCGACCTGCTCGTAGGCGCCGCTGAGGACCCTGTCGATCGTCGAGAGTTGAGCCAGCGCCCGGCCCGAGAACGGGGCCGCGAGTATCACAGCCACGAAAACCTTCAGGCGATGGGGTGCCACGACGCTAGTACACGTACGGAATGAGCCGCTTGCGGGTCCTCATGAATTCGCGATACGGCTCGCCCACGATGCTGGAGAGCGCGCGCTCCTCGACCTGGATTCGATAACCATAAACCGCGAAGGAGACGACCACGAGAAGGGCGGCACTGGCCCAGCTCCCCAGGGCCACGGCGATGCCGGCGTTCATGAGAATTCCGGCGGTGTAGGAGGGATGCCGCAGCAGGCGGTAGGCCCCCTCGCCGACGATGCGCTGGTCGGCGCGCGCCTGCACGTCGCCTGTGAAGGATGCGCCGAGCATCCTCCAGCAGTGCCGGCGGAGGAGGCTCCCGGCCGCGAGAAGGGCCAGGCCCGAGGCGAAGACGGCGATGTCCCAGCTCTGCGGAAAACGGAGGGCCTGCACCCAGGCAAGCGGGAAGGCCACGAGGCACGCCATCTGCATGCCCAGCATGATGACCCGGCACGAGCCGGCATCGAGCGACTCGCCGGCGCGTACGGATGTCCGGGCGCGGCGGAGGATCCCGAACTCGGGCCAGAAGGCCCACACGAAGATCGCCCAGAAGGGGATCGCGTACGGGTACACGAACGGCAGCGGCATCGTCAAACCCAGCCCAGGAGCCCTAGCCTACTCCTCCGGGCCCTATTCCGCGCGCAGCGCTTCGGTGGGGCTGATTCTCGACGCGTAGCGCGCGGGCACATAGCCGGCGATCTGGGCGATGGCGATGAGCAGGACGGTGGCGCCGATCAGGACGGCGACGCTGCCCGTCTGGATGGCGGGGAACGCCACCATGAGAAGCCGGGACACGCCGACAGCCCCCAGCAGCCCGAGGGTCGAGCCGATGAGCGCGAGCTTCGCTCCCGAGGTGAGCACGAGGCGGGTGATGTCCCCGGCCTGGGCCCCCAGCGCAATGCGGATGCCGAACTCGCCGGTGCGCTGGGCCACGGCGCGGGCGATGACGCCGTAGACCCCCAGGGACGCCAGGCCGAGCCCGAGCAGCGCCAGCGCGGAGAGCATGGTGGCGAGGACACCCATCTGGTAGTTGGCCCGGGCGATGGTCGCTTGCGCGGGCTGCAGCTTGCGCACCGGCAGGTCCGCGTCGAGCGACATCATGGCGGCGCGAATACCGGTGACCAGGCTGGAAGGTTCGATGCCGGCGCCGCGCACGGCGATCTCGCTGGCGGCCAGCGGCTCCTGCGCCATCGGCTGGTAGAGCTGGTACGTCGTCAGGATGACCGGATCGGGGTAGACCGACTGGACATCCGAGACGACCCCGACGATCTCCCCCCACTCGAGGGTCGTGCCGCCGGCCTGCGCGATCCGCCGGCCGACCGGGTCCTCGTCGCCGAAGAGACCGCGGGCCATGGCCTGGTTGATGATGAAGACCCTGGGAGCCTCGAGGGTGTCGCCGGCGTTGAAGGCGCGTCCGCCGAGCACGCGCGTGCCGACGGTCTCGAAATAGCGGGGCGTGATCCCGTTGATGACCGCGGCGGGCTCATGCCCCGGCTCGGGGGTCTCGCGGCCCGCGACCACGTACTTGCGGGGCGCGGACAGGCCGAAGAACGGCATCGAGTACGAGAAGCTGGCGGACACGACGCCGGGCAGCGCCTCAATCCGCTCCAGGGCGAGACGCTGGAAGTCCGTGATCGTCCGGTCGTCCGGGTACGTGCCGGCCGGCAGGACCATGGTCCCCGTGACCAGGCGGTCGGATTCCCAGCCGTACCGCCGGTTGTTCAATTCGTGCAGTCCGCGCACGAAGCCGGCGGCCCCGGCGAGCAGGACCATGGCGAGGGCGAACTGGCCGACGATGAGTGCGTTGCGGAACCGGCGATGCCCGCGATCCCCGGTGGTGCGCGCGCCGCTCTTCAGGGTGGTGTTCGGGTCGAGCCTCAGGGCGAAGAGAGCGGGGACGACGCCGAAGCCGAGGGCTGTGAAGAGACAGGCGCCGAACGCCCACGTGAAGATGTGCCAGTTGAGCTCCAGGGCGACGCCGACGCCGTTGTCTCCCGCGCTGGCGACGGAGATCCAGTCGAAGGTCCACAGGGCCACGAGAAGGGCCACAAACCCGCCGGCCAGGGCCAGCAGCAGCGACTCGACGAACAACGGCCGCAGCATCTGGAAGCGCGAGGCCCCCAGGGCCGACCGCACCGCGAACTCGCGGGCGTGGGCCATTGTCCGGGCGAGGAGGAGGTTCGCCAGGTTGGAGCACGCGATGAGCAGCACGAAGCCGGACAGGCCGACCATCATCACGAGGATGTTCCGGCCATCGGGAGGTATGAAGGTGTCGTCGATCGCGAGGTTCACCCAGGCGCTCTCGGCGTTGGCGGCGGGGAAGTCGGCGGCGAGGCGGCGGCCGAAGCCGGCGATGAAGGCCTTCCCCTGGTCGCGGGTGACGCCTTTCGACCGCAGCCCGACCAGGCGCACCATCGTCGTGCTCCGGTCGCGGATCTCCTTGTCGTCGAAGCCGAGCGGCCGGTAGAAATCGACCCAGTTCAGATGGCGCCAGTCGCTGAAATTCGCGGGCAGCACCCCGACGATCTCGTACGGCTCGGCGTCGAGGCGCATCGTGCTGCCGAGGATCTGGGCGTCTCCGCCGAAATGATCCTGCCAGTACCGGTGGCTGATGATGAGGACATGGTGGTTGCCCAGGATCTCTTCGTCGGGTCGGAAGGTCCGGCCCAGCTGGGGCTTCGCGCCGAGAACGGAAAACAGGTTGGCGGAGATGCGCAGGCCCTCGGCCACCTCGGCCGGCTTGCCCGGCTCGGAGAGGCTCATGTCCGAGATGGCATAGCCGGCGATGTCGCCGTAGCCGCCCATTTCGGACCGGAGGTCGAGATAGTCGGCCGGCGAGAAGCTGCCGCGCGAGTTCTTCGGAGTGGTCCGGTAGATGCGCTCGAGCCGCTCCCTCTCCGGGTAGGGGGCCGGGCGCAGCAGGTACCCGTCGAGAACGCTGAACATCGACGTGTTGGCGCCGATGCCGAGCCCCAGCGTGATGATGGCGATCAAGGTGAATCCCGGCGTGCGCTGCAGCGACTTCAGGGCGAAGCGGAGGTCACGAAAGACGGGGAATCCGGCGCTCACGAGGGTCCCTCTGTCCGAGTTCGTTCACGGCAATCGGCTCTGCGTGTCGCTAAGCAGATCCCGTGCCAGCCCCGGTCGCTGGCGTCAAGGCGCTGCGGGGCAAGGTGTTGGGCCGGACCCGGGCGCTTCAGGACGGCGGGCGCCTGTCCGCTCGTGACACCGGCGATCCCGGAATCGGGACTCCGGCCGGCAGGAAGCGCCGACCTGGTTCCCCTTATTTCGTCAACAGCTCCGCGAACGCCCGCCAGGCACCGGTGCCCGAGAGGGCCAGGCGCAGCGGCACGGAAGCCAGGAAGATCGCTCCCCCCCACACGTAGACTCGGTGCAGCCGCCGCCGCGAGCGCAGATCGTAGATCCCGGCCACCACGATGAAGAGGAACGCCAGGCCGAAGAACGCCGCCGGCCCCAGCGGCAGCACGCCGGGGAGCCGCGCGAGCGCGGCCACGATGATGCTGATGTAGGCCAGAAGCATCAGCCGTTTGTGCGCCTCCCGGTCCCGCCTCAGCGCGATGGCGGTCGTGACGAAGAACGCGAACAGGATCATGTCGAAGAGCGGGATGGCCAGGAAGGCCAGCGGATCCACTCCGGCGGGCGCCGATCCCCGTGCCGCGGTGCCGATGGCAAGGAGCGTGCCCGCCACCACCATCGCCGCCGCGAGCACCGCACCCGCCAGCCCCAGGCGACGGTGCACCGCGACCCGGCCGCTCGCGACGAGCGCCGTCTGGACGATGAAGAGCAGCACCCAGCCGGTGAACAGCGCGCCGTGCACGTGGACGAGCGCCGTGAACGGTCCCCCCGTGAGCGTGGCTCTCGGACCTCCGGCGAAGAGCCGCAGGTAGTACGTCTTCGCGAAGCCGGCGAACACGGTGAGCCCCAGCGCCGCGGCCATGCCGCCGTAGAACAGGCGATCGCGCCTGCCGGCCCCGGGGCCCGCCGATCGCGGCGCCGGTGTCGTGGCCGCGGCCGATGACATTTCAGCCTTCATGGCTGTGGACGCCGAAGCGTGGCATCGGGTACGTCTCAGAATTGGACTCGAGGCGTGGCCAAGCCAGACGGACCTTCACGAGAACATCTGCAATCCCTGCCCTCTTCGCATCAAGTATCGTGTAGCGAGTCGACCCCTGCAATACATCCTGCCGGTAGACTGCCCAATCTGCAACATGTTCCGTCTGTGACGATAAAGAACCGGGCTCAGTCACTGGTGCATCGAAAAGAGCGCGAGCGCGCTTCGACCGCTTGTCGTAGAGCATGAGGGCCAGATTAGTCGAATCGGCCGTTCCATGGTCTGCGGGATTGGGAATCTGGAATGCGGCGGCGGCGACGGGAAGCTTGGGTTGCATCGAGATCACCGGCCAGTCGTCGCCAACCACGAATGCAACGAACCCCTTGTTCGTGACGATGTTCATTTCTACTGCCGCACTGGCAATAGACACCGCCAAGCCCGTTGTGAGCACTGCAATCATCGACGTGGCTCTCATGACGCCCGACGCTCGGCAGGACCTCAGCCGGAAGGTAGAAAGCACGTCACCACCTGGTAGCTGTCTACTGCGGCTCGTTGGTGCCGATCTTGAAACTATTGCCGGATCGCGTGACGCTCGGTTCACCATCAGAGGACAGCTGCGCTTCACACTCAGCCTTGGTCTTGTGCATTCGGGCTGTCCACGCACCTTCCAGCTGCTCCGTCCCGCCTAGCGGATCCTTGGTGGCCCACCGCGACTTCTTGGGATTCGCTTTTGCAATGACAAGCTCCGCACACGGAGGAGTGTCATATTGCATCTGCGCACCACCGACCGGAGATGGAGCACTGAGCTTCTTGAAGGAGGCTGCAATAAAGACGCGATCGCCCGTTGTAGGCCACGCCTGATCGGATGCATGAGCGATCGGAACAAGAAACAGGACCAGTGCAACTGCGCTCGCCCTCATGCTGCTCACCTCCCGACGTTTCATGGCTGTTAGCCGGTTGTTAGGTGGCTGGTGACTAGGCCTTCTATTTAAGCTGGGCGCCGAGGTCATATTTTGCGAATTCCTGAATATCATCCGTAATCTTGTCGCTAAACGCGAAATTCTGGATGACCCACTTGTCGCCTGGCCGATAAAAGTGAAACTCGAACTTCAGGGGCTGGCGGTCATAGGCAACGAGGTAATACATGTACACCAACCGGTCGCCCATGACCTTCTTGACGATCTGCACACTACCCCGGTATTTGCCAGACAATGCCTCAGTCGCAGTCAGCGACGACTTGACCTGCTGGATCGCGTCTTGAACCTTGTCGCTCCATGGATTTGTCTTGTAAAGGGAATCCACGGCCTCCACACTTTTGCCTTGATTGATCAGATCGAAAAACCTGTTGACGGTGTCATCATACGCACCCGTCGGGCTTGCAGCCGATTCCCGGAAGAATAGCGCCACTACAAGAAATACCGTTACAAGAACGGATCTGTGTCTCATCTAGTCTCCATTGGCAATCCACGCATAACGGCACACCGACGGCCTGGATCCCTGAACGCAGCGACGAACGGCTGCCTGTTTCTCGAACCATAGGGGGGCTCCGTGAGAGAGACTCGACGGGTCGTTCTGACTAGTCAGGCTCATAAGTTCCCTTGCGCATCCGGCGACCATAATTGGCTTCGATCTTGCTGCGCGGAGTCGTTGCTGATGATTATACGGCGAGTATCCGCATTCGGGGCCCGTCGATCGCCGGCCTCCTCCCCGAACTCGCTGCAGTGCGCGTCGATAGAAAATTCGGTGCGCCCCGCTCCCTGGCCGGCGCCCCGAAACGCCCCGGCGACCCGATCTATTCCCGCGCCGGCTGGCGCTGCACCGCCCCCGGCTGCACCTCGCGCAAGAACCTGGACGACCACCACGTCGTCTACCGCTCGCGGCGCGGCGGTGACGCGCTCGACAATCGCACCTGTCTGTGCCGCTTCCATCACTACCGGGGAGAGCACGGCGCGCTGGCGTCCTGCCGCGGCAGGGCGCCGCTCGGCATCCTGTGGCGACTGGGGAGGAAGGACCTGGCGATCTGGTACCGCAACGAGCGCCGCGTCGTAGCGCCGGCGCCCGACGACACGCGATCCGGCGGGAGCCGACTCGAGTGAGCCCCGGGCGGAGCTCCCGCCTAGAACTCCCGCGCGAGCGTGTTCCCGCCCGTGATGATCCGCAGCGTCGAATTCAGCGTGGCCTCGTCGTTGTCGAACCCGCCGTGCGACGTGGCCCGCGAGGCGAGCCGGATCCCGCCGGGGACGCCGACCGAGTAGATGACCGAGGGGCCTTCGGCGACGGCCGGCTTCCCGAGCGCCTTCCGGATGGTCCCGTCGGCGGTCAGGAATTTCTCCATCCCGAGAAGCGCGTCGTGATTCCCTTCCTCGAACGCCTCGGACACCAGGTAGAGCAGGCTCTTGTGGTAGGCGGGGCCGACCGAATCGGCCCGCTCGGTCTCGTCGTTCATGTTGAAGATCGCCAGCTGCTCGATGCCTCGTCCGACGTGCGGAAGGACATGGGACTTGAACAGCTCCGTCCCGCAGGCGGCGGCGTACAGAGTCAGCGTCTTGATCGGCACCTTCGCGTTCGCGAGCAGGGGGATGAAGTGGGCGAAGAAGATGCTGCCGGCGCTGTGGCCCACGAGGTGCAGCTCCAGGTCGTCCTGTCCGGCAAAGCGGGCGGCGATCCGGGACGCGACGAAGCGCGCCCCGCCGTCGGCATCGGCGCTCGCGCGCTGCGCGTTGTCCTTGATCTGGCGCCAGACCGGCCGGCCGAGCGGCCGGGCCCCCAGCTCGACCGCCTCGTCGAGCAGATCCTTGAAGCGCTCCTTCAGGTCGGGCCGCCAGCCCATGAGATGGTCGCGGCGAAACGCATCCTGGACGATCCCTCCGCAGGACTCCATGAACCCGGTGTGCCAGATGAAGCTGAGGGGGTACATCCGGTTCGCGAGGAAATACGGCCGCAGGCTGGCGATGCGCGACGCGGCCTCCTTCTCGTTGTTCAGCCCGCCATGGGCGTAGAGGACGATCTTCTTTTTCCCGGGCCAGCCGGCAGTCCGCGCGGCGATCTCCTGCCCGACGATCCGCTCGACCTCCTGCCCGCCGGTCGCGTAGCGGCCGGTCTTCTCGAACCGGCCGTCGTTCCCCAGGCTGACGTAGTGGGGCCTGATCTCGGCCTGCACCACCTCTTCATGAGGGATGTAGTCGAAGGTCGAGACCCGCCCGCCCGCCGCCTCCACATCGATCACGGCGCGGGCGGACGGCACGCCGAGCCGGGCGACCCAGCAGTCGTAGCTGTTCTCCAGCCAGTCGTCGTAGCCTATCCGGCAGAACCCCTTCAGCCCCCACTTCGGCCCCCAGGAATTCTGGACCCAGAATCCCATCTCGTCGTAGCCGACGATGGCGAACGCGTGCCCCCCGGCCTTCGTCTTGCTGAACGGAATCTGCCCGGTCTTCGGATCGACGTCGTACCAGCCCTCGTGCACATCCGAGCTGGCGTAGAGCACGCCGACCTCGCGCAGCGCGCTGTGCATGTGGTTCAGGTGCAGGTGCCGCACGCGGAAATAGGACCCGAGCGGCCGGCGGCGGGCGTCCAGCTCGCCTTCCTTCGTGAACGAGCCCGGCTCCTTCTCCACGTATCGCCAGAGCGCGTCCCGGCAGACGCCGTGGCGGAACCACCCCTTCATGGCTCCGCGGATGCTCGACCCGTCGTAGTTCTCTCCGCGCCACTCGTCGTACCGCTTCGCCATCTCGTACAGCATGCGGGGGCTGACCAGGTCCTTCATCGGCGGCGGGTACACGCGGTTGCGAAAGAGAAAATTGACGACCGCCGCGAGGCCGAAGCCGGTGCAGGCCCCCTCCTGCTTCTGATCGAGGATCTTCGGGACCTTCTTCCGGTTGTCGAGCCGGAAGGGGAGCTCGACGAGGCTCCCCTCGTACATGAGGTCGCGCAGATCGAGAGGGTCCTTCGTCACGCCGGTGAACGGGCGTTCCTTCCTGAGGGCCGCGATGCGTGCCTTGGGGGGCATGGATGTGTCTCCTCGATGGATCCCGGGCGTCGTGGCTTCTTCTATACCACGATGGCGGCATGGTCCCGGTCCGGAATGTGGGAGAATGAGGCAGCCCTCGATCGGACGCCACCATGAAGATGGGAACCGCAACGCTCCTGGCCACCGGGATCCTGGTCGCCATGTCCTCGCTGCCGCCTGCCGGAGAGCTGGCCCCCGAACGCCCCGAGGGGGACGCGGGCGTGCAGGGGAGCACCCAGGGACGATTCTCGGACCGGACGGTGGTCCTCGCCCTGACGGTGGACAGGAACGGCGGCCGCCTGGCGGCCTACACGCTCAAGGATCGCCCGTTCGTGGCGCCGCCCGCTCCCGAGGCGCGGGTGTCGCAGGGGCCGGGCCCGGCGCAGGTCGAGGTGGTCCTCCTCGGATCCTCGGGCGCCCGCTACACGCGACGGGTGGATGTTCCGGGGATCTGTCTCGAGCACCCGCCCGACGCGGCCCCGCACATCGAAGGGGACACCATCCGGATCCACCGCGACACATTCCTGGTCGAGGTCCCCGAGATCGCCGGATTCGACCGGGTCGAGGCCGCCTGGTATCCCGGGGGCCCCCAGGGCCCGGACCGGACCGTGCTGCTCTCGGCGCCCCTCGACGTGGCGCATTTCACCCCGGCCGGCGGACGAGCGCGGTACGAAGATCTGGTGTTCGCGTCGGAATCGACGCCCGGACCGCCGGTCTCGCTCGACACGACCGGCGACGTTTTCTGGCCCGAGAGCTTCGGCGACCCCGACGTGTACACGATCTACGGCGATCCCGCCGAAGTCCCCCTGAGGATCAACATCACCATCGTCCCGGACGGGTACACCTACGCCGAGAAGTCGACCCTGGTGAGCCACGCCAACGCCCTGGTCGCCTACCTGCGCGCGAAGACCCCTTACAAGGAGCACGACCCGTTCATCAACTACATCCTGGTCTACGCCTACTCGGGGGAGAGCGGGACCGACCAGTGCGACTGCGGGATCGTCAGGAACACCGCCATGAGCACCGGCTTTCCGAACGCCGGCTTCCCCTGCAACGACCAGGGGAACCGCTGCCTCTATTACGCCAACAGCTGCGACACCGACAGCAGCTTCCATCTGGCCCAGGCCGAGCTGCGTGCCCCTGCCAGCGACGCGAAGGTCGTCATGGTCAACACCACCCGCTACGGCGGGTGCGGCGGTCAGCGCGCCGTCTACTCCGCAGGCAACGCCTCCGCCACCGACGTCGCGGCTCACGAGCTTGGGCACTCGCTGGCCGGGCTGGCCGACGAATACTCGACCAACACCGGCTGCGGCAGCGTCGCCGGAGGCATCAACACGTCCACGAACGCGACCGACGGGGCCTGGCCCGAGTGGATTTCCACGCTGGGGCCCCCCTGGGAGGGGGCCCAGTACTATTCCGCCTGCATCTACCGCCCGCAGGCCAACTGCACGATGAGGGCGCTCGGCTCCGAGTTCTGCAGCGTCTGCCGCCAGCGCTGGGCCCTGACCTTCTTCGGGCACAGCCGCGTCGCATCGACCGCGCCGATCAAGTTCACGAACCCGGCGTCGCCGCTCGAAGTGCCCCCGGGAGCGCAGCGGACTTTTTCCATCACGACCCGTCTCGCGACCGGCTTCCCCCTGGTCACCAATTCGATCACCTGGCGCATGCAGGCCCCCGGGTCCACGACCCCCACGACGGTGGCCACCGGGACGACGACCTTGGCGCAAACGTTTCCCGCCGTCGGGACCTACACGCTGACCTGCGAGGTCATCGCCGACACCAATTTCATCAAGCCGGCCAGGAACGGGGCGAACAGGGACGTCGCCACCTGGAGGATCGATGCCGTCGTGGACGCGGACGGCGACGGGTACGTGAGCAACGTCGATTGCAACGACGGGAACCCCGCCGTCCATCCCGGCGCGACCGAGATCTGCAACGGGGTGGACGACAACTGCACAAACGGAACGGACGAGGGGTTCGACCAGGACCACGACGGATCCACCTCCTGCGGCGGGGACTGCAACGACGGCCTCTTCTTCGTGAGGCCCGGGGGCGCGTCGATCTGCGACGGCCTCAACAACGACTGCAACGCCCCCGGCTGGCCCTCGCTGGCCGGCACCAACGAGGCGGACGACGACGGAGACTCCTGGTCCGAGTGCCAGGGGGACTGCAACGACGCGCTCGCCTCGGTGAGGCCCGGGGGCGCGCCGATCTGCGACGGCATGAACAACGACTGCACCTCTCCCGGCTGGCCGGCGCTCGCCGGCACCAACGAGGCGGACGACGACGGGGATTCCTGGTCCGAATGCCAGGGGGACTGCGACGATGCGCTCCGGACGCGATATCCCGACGCGCCGGAGGCCAACGACGGCCTCGACAGCCAGTGTCCCGGGAATGCCGGGTACGCCCTGATCGACGAGGTGTCGGGCACGATGGGATTCGACGACCCCGGTGACCCGTCGCGGATCTGCTGGCCGGCCCAGGCCGGGGCCGCCGAGTACGAGGTCGTCCGCTCCACCTCGGCCGCGTTTCCCGCGGGCTGCGCCGCGACGACCGCGAGCCTCGCGTGCTCGAGCGACCCGGACGTCCCGCCCCCGGGCCAGGTTTTCTACTATCTCGTCCGCGCCTCCGCCCCTCGATTCGGCAGCTGGGGAGCGCGTTCCTCGGGCGCGGAGCGCACCGGCCTCTGCGGCGCCGAGTTGAGCTGCGCGGACGCTCTCGACAACGACGGCGACGCACTGATCGACTGCGACGATCCGGACTGTTCGGCCCAGGCCCCCTGTGCGCCCGCGGTCTTCACCTTCGTCGACACCCTGGGGGACGACATCGGCGCCACGGCGCTCCTCGATTTCCTGTCCGCGACGGCTGCGGGGCCCGGCGACTACCTCTTCTACGCCATCCACAGCCCCGGCCCGGGAGACTTCGAGGTCTGCGCCCAGAGGGCCGACTTCTACGTGGACAGCTACCAGGCCCTCGCGGTGTCCGGAGGGAACCTGCCGTCAGGTTCCTGGAACAGATGGGTCCGCGCCCTGCCCGGCCCGTGGAGCGGTCCCCAGACCGGCGCGTACCCGAACCTGTTCGGCAACGACTGCTTCGAACTCTATGGCTTCTGTCCGGAGGCGGGGCTGGGAGGGCGCAGCCCTGCGCTTCTTCCGGTGTACGAAAATGAGTGCGAGGTCGCCTACGTGGACTACGGCTGCGGGGACGGGACCTGGAGCCTGATCGTCCGGATCGGCAGGAGCCGCATGTCCGCCTGCCGCTTCTGATCGCCCCGACTCCTGGCCGCCGGGGCCCGAGGCGAGAAAAACGCCCCGCGGTCCACCGGCTGCAACAACGGAACCCGGGCGGGCGCGTCTAAAGGGATAGAATCGCGGGAGCGAGCGGCCGGGCGGGAACCCGTGCCGCCGGTCCCCGTTTCTCATCCGAGGAGGGACCCGATGGACACTCTGCTTCAAGACATGCGCTACGGATTGAGGATGCTCCTGTCGCGGCCGGCGTTCACCGCGGTCGCGCTCCTGGCGCTGGCGCTCGGCATCGGCGCCAACACCGCCATGTTCAGCGTTCTCGACTCCGTGCTGCTGCGGCCCCTGCCGTACAGGGACCCGGGGCGGCTGGTGATGATCTGGCACGAGTACGCGCAGATGAACCTGCCGAAGGCCTCGCTGTCGGTCCCGTCCTACCTCGAATACCGGGACCACGTGCAGGGATTCGAGAGCGTCGCGGCCGCGACGAACTGGAGCGCCAACCTGACCGGGTCGGGCGATCCGGAGCGCGTCCAGGGGGCCAGGGTGACCGGCAACTTCCTGGCGACGATCGGCGTGCCGCCCTTGCTGGGCCGCGACTTCCTCAAGGAGGAGGACGCCCCGGGCGGAGAGCGCGTCGTAATCCTGAGCCACGGCCTCTGGCAGCGGCGCTTCGGCGGAGATCGGGGGATCCTCGGGAAGACGCTCGAGCTGAACGGCGAATCGCACACCGTCGTGGGCGTCATGCCCCCCGGTTTCATGTTCTTCCAGCCGGCCGATCTGTACAAGCCGATCGCCTTCACCGTCGAGCAGGCCGCCCCCGGCAACCACGGCAACGAGTTCCTGATCGGCGTCGCGCGCCTCAGGCAGGGCGTGACGCTGGCGCAGGCGGGATCCCAGATGGAGGGGATCGCCTCCCGGCTGCGCAAGGAGTTCTATGTCGAAGGATGGACCCCGCGCCTGTTCCCGCTTCTCGACGAGATGACCGGCGAGGTCCGGCCGGCCATCCTGATGCTCATGGGGGCGGTCGGCTGCGTCCTGCTCATCGCCTGCTCGAACGTCGCCAACCTGCTCCTGGCACGCGCCACGGCGCGGCAGCGGGAGATGGCGATCCGCTCGGCGCTCGGGGCCGGGCGCATCCGGATGATCCGGCAGCTGATGACGGAAAGCCTCGTGCTCGGCGTGGCCGGCGGGGCCCTCGGGCTCCTGGTCGCCTTCCTCGGCCTGCGGGTCCTCCTGGCCGCGGCCCCCGACGCCGCGGCGCAGATGGTCCTGGGGGGCCGGGCCATCGGGCTCGACGGCACGGCGCTCGGGTTCGCCCTCGCGGTCTCGCTCCTCACGGGACTGGTGTTCGGCCTGGCGCCGGCCCTGCAGGCCTCGCGCCTGGACGTCAACGGCATGCTCAAGGAGGGGGGCCGCGGCGAGGGCCTCGGGCGGCGCGGCCACCGCCTGCTCGGTGGCTTCGTGGTGTCGCAGGTGGCGGTGGCGCTGGTGCTGCTCGTCGGAGCCGGGCTCCTGATCCGCAGTTTCGTCCGCCTGCGCGCCGTCGATCCCGGCTTCCGTCCCGATCACGTCCTGACGATGCGCCTGACCCTGCCGTCGAGCCGCTACGCGGAGGACGGCCAGGTGGCCGCCTTCTACGACGAACTGCTGCGCCGCGCCGCGGCCCTCCCCGGCGTCCGGTCCGCCGCGGCCATCTCCAACCTGCCGATGGGCGGCGACAACGCCAGCGCGTCGTTCGCCATCGAGGGCATGAACGTCCCGGAGGGGCAGCCGTCGCCGCACGGCGACTCGCACATCGTCAGCCACGACTACTTCGCGGCCCTCGGCGTCCCGCTCGTGAAGGGACGCTTCTTCGGGCCGGGCGACGGTCCGCAGGCGAACCAGGTGGCGGTCATCGACCAGGTGCTGGCCGATCGATACTGGCCGGCGGGGGACGCGATCGGCCACCGGATGAGGCTGTATTTCGAGGGATCCGACGACAAGCCCGTGTGGCGCACGATCGTCGGCGTGGTGGGCCACGTCAAGAAGTACGGTCTCGACGGGAGAGTGAAGGAGCAGTACTACATGCCGTCGACCCAGATGCCCCGCCGTGGCATGACCCTGGTGCTGCGCACCGCGACCGATCCGTCCTCCATGGTCCCGGCGGTGCGGGGGGCCGTGCGCGACCTCGATGCCGGATTGCCCGTGTTCCGCGTCGAGACCATGGAGCAGGTCGTGGACGCCACCCTGGTCACGCGGCGCTTCAGCATGCTCCTCCTCGGGATCTTCGCGGCGGTCGCGCTGGTCCTGGCGGCGGTCGGGCTGTACGGCGTGATCTCCTACTCGGTGGCGCAGCGGACGCGCGAGATTGGCATCCGCATGGCGCTCGGGGCGCGCGGCGGCGACGTGGTCCGGATGGTCGTCCGCCACGGGATGACGCTGACCGGCATCGGCCTGGCGATCGGCGTCGGGGCGGCGCTCGGGCTCACGCGCTTCCTCTCCAGCTTCCTCTTCGCCGTCCCGCCGAACGACGTCCCCACTTTCCTGGCCATCGCCGCCATCCTGGCCGGCGTCGCGTGGTGGGCCTCGTTCCTGCCGGCCCGCCGCGCGTCGCGCATCGATCCGATGCGGGCGCTGCGGGAGGAATAGCCGCGCGGACCGGCCCCCGCGGGGCCCCGGATCGGCACCCCGCTCCGGGCCGGACGCGTCATGCCACGCGCTCTTCGCGAGAGGCGCCTTCCGCCCGCTGCGGGCGGCGGCCGGCGAACAGGGCGCCGGTCCAGCGGACGAGGTAATAGAGGACGGTCATGTAGATCATCGCCGGAACCGCGATGATCGCCAGGACGACCATGGAGAGAAGGCCGAGGGGGACGCGCACCACGTAGTCGATCGGGTTCAGCCGGCGACGCGGGCGTGCCCGCGCGGCATCTGTTCCGCTCATGTCGCACGATTCTACCATCGCGCCGACGCGGCCCGCGCCGGCCGAGGCATGGACATCCACCAGGTTCGGACCTACAATCCGGCCCCTCGGCGAGGCCCCGATGAGCAGCTCCCTCCAGTCCGGAAGCTCCATCTCCCA
>Ga0070694_100000154_pt1 | contig 35432 bp, 27 predicted proteins | sample KBSK1251metaG_FD_65470 | JGI IMG/M metagenome (GOLD analysis project Ga0070694, IMG submission 65470) | Corn, switchgrass and miscanthus rhizosphere microbial communities from Kellogg Biological Station, Michigan, USA - KBS K1-25-1 metaG | ecosystem: Host-associated > Plants > Roots >...
CAGGACGCGCTTCCCCCGGATGGAGGTCGGATCCTCCACGGTCACGGGGGAGGCCTCCTCGATCACCAGCGCCTTCGGATTGTAGCGGGCGATGTTGGCCTTGACCTGCTCGATCCCCTGCTTGTCCGCCGTGTCGATCTTGTTGATGACGATGCACGAGGCGCGCCTCAGGTTCGCCTCTCCCGGGTGGTACCTCAGCTCGTGCCCCGGCCGGTGCGGATCGACGACGACGATCTCGACGTCCGGCTTGTAGAACGGCAGGTCGTTGTTGCCGCCGTCCCAGACGATGACGTCGGCCTCGCGCTCCGCCTCCTTCAGGATGGCGCCGTAGTCGACGCCCGCGTACACCACCGTGCCGTTCTTCAGGTGCGGCTCGTACTCCTCACGCTCCTCGATGGTGCACTCGTACCGGTCCAGGTCCTCGAAGGTGGCGAAGCGCTGCACCGCCTGCTTCACCAGGTCGCCGTAGGGCATCGGGTGCCGCACCGCCACCACGCGCCGTCCCCGGTCCAGGAGCTTCCGGCAGACCCGGCGAGTCGTCTGGCTCTTGCCGGCGCCCGTGCGCACCGCGCACACGGAGACCACCGGCTTGGACGACTTGAGGGACGTCTCGTTGAACCCCATGAGGACGAAGTCCGCCCCCGCGGCGATCACCTGCGATCCCTTGTGCATCACGTGCTCGTGGGACACGTCGGAATAGGCGAACACGACCAGGTCGACCGACAGGCGGCCGATCAGGTCCCCGACCTCGTCCTCCTCGTAGATGGGAATGCCGTCGGGGTAGCGCGGGCCGGCGAGCTGCGCCGGGTAGCGCCGGTCCGTGATGTTCGGGATCTGGGTGGCCGTGAACCCCACGACCTCGAATTCCGGGTGCTCGCGGTAGCGGACGTTGAAGTTGTGGAAGTCCCGTCCGGCCGCACCCATGATCAGGACACGTCGCGCACTCATCGGCTGCCTCTCCGCGGGGTTGACGACAGAGCCTTCGCGATCGCTCCCGGTGGATCCTGAAGGGTGAAGACGCTCGCGGAAACGGGGGGGACTATAGCAGAGGGGGGGCCGGGCTCACAAGGCGGGCGGCAGGGGGCTCAGGAGGCGGAGATCGGGACGGTCCGCGTCCCGGGAGGGAGCTCGGGCGCCGGGACGGTGGTGATCGGCGAGCGGCCGTCGCCGGCGCTCCACCGCCCGGTCCGTGCGTCCCTGCGGATGAGGATGGCGCGAACGGGCGTGTCGAGAGCCCCGAGGCTGCGGAACATCCCCCAGCGGGACGCGGCGTCCGGAGGCACGGTCGGACTGATTTCCATCGGCTCGCGCTGGCCCGACTGCCGGCCCGAGCGGCAGAAGGCGACGAGGACGCTCCTCGGGTCGGGCCCCAGGACCTCGATCAGCTGGCCGGTGGCGTCCGTTCTCGGCACCGTCAGCGCGGGCGGAGCCTCGGGGAGCGCCGGTTCGGCTGCCGGCGCGGTGGCTGGATGCCTCGGCGAGGCGGCCGCGGACGCGATGAGCGACGGCTCCCCCTGCCGGGCATAGTAGTCCCCCCAGACGTCATGGATGTGCACGCCGAGGGCGGCCAGGATCAGCGCGCCAACGCTGTAGACCATGAGGTTCCACACTCCATGGGACACGGAGGTCTGCGGAGGCGGAGGGGTCCGGCTCTCGATGGCCGCCTTGTGCTGGAGCGCCTTCGGGACGGTGATCCGGTTGTCGGCCACGCGCAGGGCGAGCTCCATCGGCAGCCGGTGGCGCTGCGAGAGCCGCAGGGCCAGCGCGCGGCGATCCCCGCGCTCGATGGCCTGCTGAGGTGTGAGGCAGCCGTCCCGCACCGCTGCGGCGAACCCCGCGTCGTACGGCACGTCCGCTTCGACAAGAGACGGACGGGCGCCCGGCGCGGGGACCGCCGACCGCACCGTCGGTGCGCCGCCCCGGGCCATGTCTCGAGGGGAGGCCGCGGCCGGCGCCCCTTCGGCCAGGGCGTCGCGCAGCGCCTCTTCCATGGCGGATCGGTCCGAGGTCGGGGCCCTGGAGGCCGGCGGCTTCCCACCCCCCTGGCGCATGGCCCGCGCTTCCTCCAGGGACATGATCCCTTCGAGGACCGAGTAGGCGCTGGCCAGATCGATCTTGTTCGTCTCGGAGAAGGCCCTGGCCGCGCGATAGCGCTCCTGGTCCCCCGTGCCCCGCGACCTGTCCACGGAGAAACGGTAGCTCCTGCCGCAACCGGAGCAGGGCACGACGAGGGGGGCGTCGAGACGGGCCGGGATCTGCACCGGGGTGATGGCGCGACATTGGGCGCAGCGGAAGCGCATCGGCACCTCGTCGTCCCGGCGGCCACGGCCCCGGAATGACGACAGGGGGTTGACGGACTGAATCTAGGGTCCTAAGTTACCGGTGTCAAACCGGATCCGCCCCGGAACGGGGAGGAGGGGTCGTGTCGAACCTGTTCGAGAACCGGATCGTCAGGCCCGTTCGGATCGTCACCGACAACCTGACGTTCGACGGCCTTCTGAACATCAGTCTCGGCGCTCGCACGCTCGACGAGCTCAACCTGACCAGCCGCCCCTTCCTCGTCCTGTCCAATCCCGTCCTGCAGTCCGGGACGTGGGACATGGACGAAGGCTCGGTCGTGATCAACAAGTCGTTCATCACGTTCGTGCTCGAGATCCCCGACCTGGGGGCCGCCCTCGCCAAGGTCGCCGAGGAGCCGGAGATGCGCCGCTTCGCCCGGGCCGCCCTCCGCCTGCGGACGCGCGACCACGCCATCGAGGGATACGTCCACTCGGGCCCCGGCAGCAGCTCGCTCGTGAGGCTGAACCAGGCGACCCACCCGTTCATCGCGCTCCAGTCGGCGACGGTGAAGGGGCCCGGCGGGGAGTTCGGCACGCCGTTCCTGGCCGTCAACCGGGCGCACATCGTGTCGGCGCAGGAGATGTTCAACGTCAGCGCCGTCCCCGAAGAAGTCGCCGCCGCTTCGGGCGACGCCTCGTCCTGACCGCTCCTCAGCGCTGACGGAACCCGACGATCTCGAACGGGAATTCCTGCTGGATCGACGAGATGGCGGTCGAGCAGTAGCCCGTGTCCCCGGTCCCTCCCCCGTCGTTGTTGTACGTGGCAACGGCGGCCCCGTCATCGGAATTGCCGAGGAGACCGTCCGCTCCGGAGCAGTCGTCCGAGGTCCACAACACCCCGTCCGGGCCGGCGATGTTGGCGATGAAGTTGGCGCCGAGGATGGCGCCGTTCCCTCCGCCCGTGCGCTGAAAATTCCCCTTGCCGACCGTGAAGATCCCTCCGGTCCAGGAGGCGTTGCCGTTGAACGTGAGGGTGCCGGTCACCCACAGGAGGCCGCCGCCGTTCCATCCGCCGCCGACCGTGTAGTCCCCTTCGATGTAGACGATCTTCGGCGTCGCGGTCGTGCCAAGGTCGCTGTTGGCGGTCGATGGATCGCCGACGACGGCGGCGGAGGCCCGCACCTTGCGCGCCAGGTCGTGGAGGTCGGCGCAGCTGGTCCAGGACGGATCGATCGATCCCGACACGTTCGTCACGGTGTCGAGCCCGGTGAAGCCCCCCGACGTGTAGGTGGACGGCTTCTTCACGCCCGCCTCGGCCGACGCCTCCGAGGCGGCGCCGATCACCCCCACGACGGGCACCGTCAGCCCCGGAATGCCCCCGGCGCAGTCGTTCCCGGTGTACTTCTTCGCATTGCTGTTGCCTCCGTCGAAATTCGCGGTCGGGCCGATCATCGTGATGGTCGCCGGCAGCGCGGGGAAACCGGTGCGCTCGACGATCGCCTGCACCTTCTCGGAGGCGTACTGGGCCTGGGCGGCGATGGCGGTGATGACGACCCGGTCGTTCGAATCGGTCCGGTTCGACCGTCCGTCCACGGCGTCGTTGGTGAGGAAGGCGACGTATCGCCCCGATCCGAACGCGGTGACCCCTTTCAACGGCGCGTCGTCGCCGTACCCGGTGAACCCGATCGGGTCGCCGGCGGAATCGAACAGGGGCCTGAGCGTCGCCGGATCGCAGTCGATAGTACCGTTCGGGCCCGCGGCGCTCGTCAGCTCGTCGTCGAAGGAGTTGCGCAGCGCGTCCGAGGCCCCGGCCAGGTTGATGACCCGGAGCGTCTCCCGCGCGTCCTCGAGCCCCGCCTCGGAGAGGTAGAACACGGTCTTCGCGCGCAGGTCGACCTTCCCCATCTTCATCTCGTTCTCGGTGACGAACAGGAGCGCGGCCCCCATGGAGGTCAGGAGCGCCAGGACGAAGATGGCCATCACCAGCGCCGAGCCCCGCTCGGATTGGCTCACAGGGTCTTCCTCAGGACCACCTCGCTCGAGACCGTGTAGCGGATGTACTGGCCGCTGCGGGGGTCGGGCGCCGGCGACTGCGCCGTGATCCTCACGGTGACGCGCGTCGGGTTCGGCGTGGCGTCGGGGACGAACATCGTTTCGGCGACCCCGTCTCCGTCCGAGTCGTTGGAGATCGTGTCCGCCAGGATCACGAAGGGCTGGGTGGTGTCGCTCGTCGTGCGCCATTCGACCCGGGTTCCGACCCAGCGGATGAGGACGTCCTCGCCGGAGTCGTCGGTGTCGCCGTCTTCGTTGAGGTCGGCGAGGGTTTCGATGTAGTTCGTCGTTCCGGTCGGAGACGGATCGAGGACGACCGGCGGGAAGCCGGCGTTGCGCGGGTCCCAGCCCGAGGTCCGGAGGACCTGGACGATCATCGACAGGCAGTTGCGCGCCGTCGACTGGACCTCGGCCCTCATCTGGCTGGCGCGGTTGATCTGGGAGTTCTGGACCAGGAGGCCGGCGAGCCCTCCCATGGCCATGGCGAAGATCGCCAGGCTGACGAGGATCTCCAGCAGGCTGAAGCCGTCCTCTTCGGCGGCGGATCGTCGGCGTGCGGACAAGGCTCCGACGGGGCTCATCGTCCTCGCAGGCTGACCAGGGTGACCTCCTTGGCGAGCCCGATCGACTGGCGCGACGCGACCGCCCGGACGCTGATGGTCTTCATCGTGGCCGGCGTGGCGTTGTCGGCGATCACCCAGCGCACCGTGTACTGGGAGCTGGAGGTGTCGGAATACCCGGACACGTCGCCGGACAGGCTGCCTCCGGCGGCGAGCGAGTAGAAGTCGTTGGCCCGCAGGAGCTCCATGCGATCGACCGCGGCCGCCCCCACCGTCCCGAGGTCGGCCCCCGCGGCCGTCTCCTTCATCGCGAACACGAACAGGGGGGCGGCCGCCATCAGGCCGACAAACATCAAGGCCATCGCCAGGAGGACCTCGACCAGGCTGAACCCGCCGTCCCGACGCGTCATCTCAGGACCCCGCCACCCAGGAGGACCCGTTCCAGCGTTCCACGCGCACGCCGCCCGCTCCGTAGAGATTGATCCGGTAGTTGCCGTCCCCTCCCTGCACGGCGATCAGCCCGGCCCCCGCGCTGACGCTCCCGTCCGAGGCGAAGGTCGCCTGGTAGAGGCTGCCGGAGACCGCCGCAAGGGTGACCGCCGATCCGGTGTCCGGACGCGCGAAGGTCACCCTCGATGACAGGATTGCGGAGTAGAGCGGGATGTCGTCGCTCCCGGTCGACGGATCGTTGAGATCCACGACGAAGACCTGGCGCGAGCCGCTGTCGATCAGGAACCGGCAGTCGCGATTGCGCGAGACCGCCTGGACCCGCGCCAGCTGGAGGTACTCCTGGATGGTGTAGACCGCTCCCCGCATCTCTTCCCTGCCCAGCCACGGGATCGAGTAGGTGGCGACGGCCGTGGTGATGATCGCGACCAGGACCATGACGATGGTCACCTCGGCCAGGCTCATCCCCTGTTCGCTGCGCATCGAGGTCGTCACCGCTTCCGGATTCAGCCCCGGCCGGGGAGCGCCCGGGGCGTCTCGCGCATGCTGCCCGGGAGGCTCAGGTGCTCCGGCAGGAGCTCGTCCCCCTCCCCCAGGATCAGGGCCCTTTCGATCGAGTTCTCCAGCTCGCGCACGTTTCCGGGCCAGGCATAGGCGCACAGGTCCCTGAGGGCCTCCTCGCTCAGGACGATCGGTCCGCGCTTCTTCTGCTCGGCGGCGAACTTCCTGATGAAATGGCGCGCCAGGACCGGGATGTCCTCGGGCCTTTGGCGCAGGGGCGGGACCGTGACCGGGAAGACCGAGAGGCGGAAGAAGAGGTCCTGCCTGAATGCCCCGTGCGTCACCAGTCCCTTCAGGTCCTTGTTCGTCGCGGCCACCAGGCGGATGTCGACGGTTCGCGTCTCGGTCCCCCCGACCCGCTCGAACTGCCGCTGCTCGATGACCCTGAGGACCTTCCCCTGCAGCCCGAGCGACAGGTCGCCGATCTCGTCGAGGAACAGGGTCCCCTTGTCGGCGATCTCGAACTTCCCCCGCTTGGTGCCGGAGGCGCCGGTGAACGCCCCTTTCTCGTAGCCGAACAGCTCGCTCTCGAGCAGGTTTTCCGGGATGGCGGCGCAGTTGATCGGGAAGAAGGAGTGCGATTTGCGGCCGCTCTGGTGGTGCACCGCGCGGGCGAACAGCTCCTTCCCCGAGCCGCTCTCCCCGAGCAGCAGGACGGTGGCGTCGGTCGGGGCGACCCGGCGCACCTGGTCGAGGGCCGCCTTCAGGGCGGGGCTGTCGCCGAGGATCTCCGGGGTATGCAGCTCGCGGGAGAAACGCTCCTTGAGCTGCGCGTTCTCGTGCACGACGCTCCGGTGATCGAGGGCGCGGCGGACCAGCGCCAGGAGATGATCGGCATCCACCGGCTTCTCCAGGTAGTCGTAGGCGCCGGCTTTCATGGCGCTGACGGCGTCCTTGATCGTCCCGTAGGCGGTCATCATGATGACCGGCATCTCCGGGTCGGAGGTGATGGCGGCCTTGAGCACGTCGTGGCCGGAGGCGGCCGGGAGCCGAAGATCGGTCAGGATCATCGCGAAACGGTCGCGCCTGATCTTGTCGAGGGCGACGCCGCCGTCACGCGCCTCCTCGACGCCGAACCCCTCGGCCTCCAGCGTCTTTCGGAGGACGGCGCGCAGGCTGTCCTTGTCCTCGACCAGGAGGATGCGGTCGGCGGACGTCACCGGCTCTGCGTCTCTTGGGAGAACCGGGTCTCGATCGAGACCAGGTCGGCCTGGACCTGTTCCTTCTCCTGCTCGAGCCCCTTGATCTCCAGGTCGATCTTCTCCAGGAGCTCCCTGGGGCGCATGGCCGATTCCCCCTTGGCGTCCTCCCCCTCCCGCGGCGCTGGCATTCCGACCAGCGGATCGAGGACCCCGACCTTGCGGGAGTTGAGGTACGCCAGGCGCTTGTCGATCTCCGCCAGGCGATCGCGCATCCTCTGGATCTGCTCGTTGCGGAACTTCTCCTTCGCCTCGCGATCGCGGAACGGCTTCAGCGGGTCGTCCTGCGGCGGGGGGGCGATCCCGGCCGGCCTCACGACCGGTCGCGTCACGGGGCGCGGCCCCTTCGTGGGGGCCGTCTTGGCGGGCGGGAGCGGCGGGCGAGCCGCTGCTCCCCCCGGAGGCCGGGGGACGCCGACCGGAGGGACGGCGACCGGGAGCCCGGGGGGCACCGCGTCCTCCACCTCGACCTCCTCTTCGTCTTCATCGGGAGATGCCGGAGGGCGCTTGTGATAGGCCTCGAGGTCGTCGTCGGTGAACCGGAGCGGGGCGGCCTTGGCGGGAGCGGGCGCGGGTTTCTCCCTGGCTTGCTGCTTCTTCTGCGCTTCTGCCTTCTTCTGCTCTTCGGACTGCGGGGGGGGCGGCTTCTGATCGTCCGCGGCCCGGGCCGGGGACGTACAGAGGAGCAGAAGACCCGCGCCTAGCGCGAGGAAAGCCGGCTTTGGGGATGGCATCTTCATGCGGGCCTCCAGTGCCCCCGATGACAGAAATGTAGGGCCCGGAAGGCCAGGGATCAAGGCGGAGACAGGGCTTACAGGTCGGTCTGCCAGGCCGAGACGACGACGCGGGGCAGGTTCATCCCCTTGCGGGGCCAGTTCCCCTTGATGAGCGACTCGTCGAAGTAGAGCTCGGGCGTGCCGCCGCCGTCCAGGACCCCCTGCTGGGCGATCAGGGAGCCGAAGTACTTGGCCTGCCCCTTGGCCGTGTAGGTGCCGCTGTTGTAGAACACCCCGTCCACCACGACGTTGTCCGTAAACGGCAGGCCGTAGTTGTCCTTGGTAGGCGTAACCGGCCCGGCGGGACAGTTGGGCATGTCGGTGCAATACGTGCCGGTCGCGTCCGTGAAGGTATCGCCGACGGCGGCGGTGCTGATCCGGTAGTTGCCGGTGAACGAGCCGGGGTAGTCGATGTTGACCCAGCCGGACCCGTCTCCCGGCTCGCCAGGGGGGATGATCGTCCGCGCGATCCCCGCGGTGCCCGATCCCGTCGTCTCGAAATTCTTGGAATTCAAGTAGACGAACCCCTGGGTTCCCCAGCCGTTGCCGCTGATCGTGATGCCGGCTGTCAGGTTCGTCGTCGGCCAGGTGTCGCTGTACAGGCCGTAAGGCGCCGTGCCGTCGTACGTGTCGAAGAAGAAGATGCCGGTCCGCCCGCTCGTCGCGGACTCCATCGTCACCGCCGTCCCTTGCCCGTCGAGCTTGAAGTTGGTCGTGGCGGTGTCGTAGGAATAGTAATAGTTGTTCTTGTTGCCGCTCTGGGCGATCGATTTCCACAGGGCATAGTCGAACGTCGGACAGTTCAGGACCGTGTTCTGGAACAGGTTCGAGTTGTCGTCGGTCGTGCTTCCGGGGGAGGCGGAGTGCCAGGGCTGCGGGTCGCTCGGATTAGGCGCGAAGCTGATGTTCTGGAGGTTCCCGCCGGAGATGAACTTGAACCAGGGGTCGTCGATGTTCTCGTTGTTGTGGTTCGCCGCCCAGGTCGCCAGGGTGTCGGCACCTGCCGCGTAGGTGCTCGGATCATTCATCGCATACGGCATGCCCGTCGGCGCCTTGTTGGTCAGGTTACCGGACGTCAGCCCCAGGTCCGCGGTCCCTATCGCGGAGCCGGTTCCCCAGTGGATCTGGAAGTTGCCGGTGTAGGTCAGGTTGGCGCACGACTGCAGCGGCCCGCCCGGTCCGGGAATCGGGAGCTCGTTCACCACCGCCTTGACCACCCGCGTGGCGACCTGCCGCTCGTCGGCCGTCCCGGGATAGATGAACACCCCGGCCGTGACCTTGACCGTGGCGATCCCCATCCGGGTCGCCGCGCCGCCGATGCTGACGATGGGCGGCGCGTAGAACTCGATCCGTGAAACCCGGGCGCGCAGGCTGGCCGTCGGGAAGTTCGGGAAGAGCGCGGTGTTGATCGTGGTCAGGTGCGAGCTGCTCACCACGACGTCCGGCCCGGCCGTGGGGAAGCCCGCGTCCGTCCCCGTTTCGACGCCGAGGAAGGTGTCCCCGAGCGCCGAGCGGTAGGGCCGGTCGAAGATGGCGCTCGCCGTGACGGTCGCGTCCTTGTAGAGCGGTTTCGTGGCGTCCGCGGCCACGGCCTGGACCCGCGCCGTGCCCGTGTTGTTGTCGTGGTCGAGAACCCGCTGGGTCCGGTCGATCTGCCCCGTCGTCGGGACCAGGTACCCGGTGGACGTCGGGTCGTTGAACCAGTTGATCGCCAGGCGGGCCCCGGCCTCGGCGACGTACAGGGCCGTGGCGGCGTTGCGCTCGTTCTCGGCGATGGTGCTCTCCGTCTGCGCCATCATCAAGTACGACAGGCCGAGAAGCGCCAGGATGACCGTGACCAGGACGGCGATGATCAGGGCCGATCCCTCCTCGCCACGTTCCGTCTCGATCAGGGTCGGGTTCATTGTCCTGTCCATGGCTGCACCCTCCCCTACTGGATGGTCAGGTCGGGCTTGACCGAGAACTGGCAGGTTCCGGTCGTGCTGGTGGCGTCCCTGAAGTAGTACTTGACCGTCACCGTTTCGCCGACGTTGCTGCTATTGACGATCTGCAGGTCCCAGGTGAGGGACATGTTCTTCGTGCAGGCCGACGTGCCGCACAGGCCGTTGTCGCTCGCCCCGAGCGCGATGGTGAAGGTCGAGCAGTCGACCGTCGCGTTGGAGGACGTGGACGCCGCCTTGCTGCACGAGAACGGAATCATCGAGGTGCCGGTCGGGAACTCGAGGTCCTGCAGGACGTGGCTCCCTAGGACGTTGGTCCACGAGACGTCCACCTTGTAGATTTCGATGTCCTTCCCGGAGTTGTTGATGACGTCCCAGGACATTTCCTTGTTCAGGTTGCTCGGCTTGCCGCTGGTCGGCGACAGGTTCGGGTTGGTCGGCGTGATCTGGCAGGCCAGGTTCGCCGTCGCGGTGAACGAGGTGGTCAGGTACTTGATGCACCCCTTGATGTTCTCCACCTCCCAGTAGAGGGTGAAGTTGCCGCCGCCCGAGGCCGCGGTGTCCCAGGCCGGGAAGGCGAAGGTGCACGTCCCGGTGCACGACCCGAACACCTCCTGGTTGTAGGCGTCGGTCCCCGGGGCCGAGAGGCTCGGGATCCGGACCTTGGCGCGGACATACGTATCGGACCCGCTGACCGTGATCGCGACCGGCACGCTGCCGCCGTTGCTCGTGGCGTCGGCGGGGTTCGGCGAGAGGGACCCGTTGAAGGTGCAGTAGATCTCGATCGGGTCGGACTTCGCGCTCTCGTTGCCGCACAGGTCGGCGGCCGAGACCACGTAGTACATCGAGTATCCCTGGTTCAGCGCCTGCCAGTCGCTGTTGACGAGCGTGTCGTCGTACAGCGGCGACGGGGCCGTGCCTCGGAGCGTGAAGCTGCCCGGCGAGATGCTCCCTATCGGCGTGCCGGTCGGAAGCATGGCGCGGTAGACCTTGTACTGCTCGATGTAGACGGTCGTGCCGCTCACGTTGGTGGTCACCGGCGACCAGGTCAGGTGGATGTTGGTCTTGGCGGTGCGGGTGCCGCTCAGGCCGGTCGGCTTCGACGGCGCGATGACGGTCACAGCCTGGCCCGTGGCCGCGGCGCTCGGCGCACCGAGGATGTCGCACTTGTCGGACGCGACCAGCTTGTAGTAGTAGGTCCTGCAGTTGGCGACGGCGAGATCCGTGTACGAGACCGCCCCCAGGCCGATGATCGATGCGTTGGCGACCAGGTTGAGGCTGTCGTTCGGCGTGAAGCTCGACACGGTGTCGCGATAGAGCTTGTATCCCTTCGCGTCGCGCAGGATCGTGACCCCGCCGATCGTGTTCGGATCGTTGGTCAGGGCGGCGGAATTCACCTTCAGGTTGTCCCAGGTCACCTGGATCTGGCTGTCCAGCGGGGAGAGCGTCCCGTTCCCCGTGGCCTTCAAATTCTGCGGCGCTCCCGGCACAGTCACGGGAGCGGCGGTCGAGTCGGACACCGTGGTGCAGGGGGCCGAAGAGGCCGGCGCCCAGTTGCTCGAGTTGCCGCTGGCGTCCTTGGCCAGCACCTGGAAGCAGTAGGTCCCCCCGAACGTCAGGGCCGGGACGAACCCGTGTCCCAGGTAGTCGGTGGTGCCGTAGTCGATGTGTGGGTACGGGACGCCGATCGTCGAGAAGCTCGACGGGGAGCCGTTCGGCCAGTACTTGATGCTGTAGGAGCTGACGCCCGCGGAGGACGAGGGCGGATCCCATTTCACCAGGACTCCCTGGCAGTGGCCGGGCACGAGGCTGACGTTGGTCGGAGACGCGGGCGGCGTGACGTCCAGGTCGCGCACCCCGGTCTTCCCCAGGTTCTCGGGATTCACGTCCGACGCCAGGTCGAACTTGCGGTAGTGCGACGTCGCGGTCGCATCGGTCGGATCGGTATAGTCCATGTCCTCATCCTGCGTCATGCCGACGATGCGGACGCTGATCCTCCGGATGCGCGAGCGCGTCAGCGAGTTCGCGTCGGCGCCGCCGATGTCGTCGGCGCTGTTGGTCGGCGTGTTCGGGCTGAGGAGCGTGCCGGCGTCGTTGTAGTAGAGGAACTGCATGCTGCGGATGTTCTCCGCCACCGGCTCGTAGACGAAGTTGGTCGCCGCCTGCGGCGAGGCCGGGAACGCCCCCGTGACGTCCGCCAGGCTCACGCGGTACAGGGTGTACGGCGGGTTGCTCTGGTTCAGGACCACGCTCGGGACGATGACGGTCTTGAGGGCCTTGGTCCGCGGCTTGTCCGGATCGAGGCGCACGGTGAGCGTCTCGGCCCCAACCGGGCCGGGCTTGGCCAGCATGTAGGTGACGATCTCGTCGTTGCCGGTCGAGACGACGCTGTAGGCGGCGCCGGGCAGGGCCGCCTCGGGGCTGACGCTGGCGGCCGGGTCCTCGAAGTCGAAGTCGCCGCGCACCATCACGGCGGTGTCCCAGGCCCCCTCCACCTGCTCGTCGATCCGGGTGCTGTCCCCGTCCGGATTGGTGTTGAACCCGGCCAGGCGGATGTCCGAGATCATGCGGTCGAACGCGACGCGAGTCGACTGCTGCTGATCGGTGACGTTCTCGCCCGACTTGTAGGACTTCTGGGCGGCGCTGTAGAGAATGAAGGCCACCGCGGCGGCGATCGCGAAGATGGCGGATGCCACCATCATCTCGATCAGGCTGAATCCCCTGCCGTTCCGTTCCTGGGACGCTCCGTGGCTGAACACGCTGTCCTCCATTCCGCCGCCCTTTCCGGGCGGCAGGCCCTTCTCCTCCCTGCGCATCTCTAGAACCTCACCGTCGACAACGACACCGTCTGCGGCCGGGCCAGCTCGGTCCAGGTGACCGTCACCGTCATCCGGATGCCGGTGGCCGAGCCGAAGTTCGGGGTGCCGGGGCCGCGCGGGATGATGGTCACCGTGGCGACGCCGTTGTCGAGCTTCCGGGCGATCTCGGTCTGCCACGACTGGATGGGGCTGCCGGTGGTCGTGCTGTTCACCGTCATCGTGGTGTCGGTCGTCGCCGCCCCGAACGTCGTGTACAGGGCGGTGAACGACAGGCTGTCGAACGATTCCATGATGGCGTGGCAGATCGTCGTGGCCTCGGTGACCGTCTTGCCGGTCTTGAGCTGGCGGCCGCCCATGATGAACATCGAGCAGATCGACAGGAGGACCCCCGCCAGGACGCCGATGGCGATGACCACCTCGATCAGGCTGAATCCGCCTTCGCCTCTGCCGCGACCGATGACTCGTGTCGTACCGATCATGTCCGTCTCTCCGCCCCTAGAAGGTGCTGTAGGCCGTCGACACCGTGCCTGTCGGGCTCACGGTGATCGTGTAGCGGTCGTTGCGCGAGCTGTTGATCATCGCGCTCACCATGAACGTCGTGTTCCCGGCCGAGCCGGACGATCCGTTGATGTTGAAGGTGATGGAGGCCGCGCTGGTCGTCTCGATGTTCACGCCGTCCATCCGGACCGTGATCGCGTCCCCCTTGTAGGTGGTATAGGAATACTGGTTGGGGGCCGTGGCATGGGCCTGGTTGTTGACCGTCAGGGTGCGGGGCGTCCTGTTGGACACCGCGTTGTAGCGCTGCGCCCGGAGGTCGGTCGCGAGGTTGTTTGCGACGGCGCGCACCTTGTAAGCCTTGTACGCCTCGGCCATCGCAGGGCCGGCAAACAGGATGAAGAGTCCCATGATGGCGATGACGATCAGGAGCTCGGGAAGCGAGTAGCCCTGCTGTCCGCGTCCTGCCCCGGCCTGTCCTTCCCGCCTGCGGTCCATTACGGTCTCTCCTGCGCCGGTTCCTTCAACCCCTACCCGGCACCCGGAGGCAGAGCAACCGATGTGCCATGGCCCGCAGGATCCTTCGGGGTTGCGTCAACTGCGGCACGTCAAGGGGTTAGAGGAGATCGACCCGATTGCGCGGCGGTTACGGATTCGTGACCGGGTCCCGGCGTGTTACAGGACGTAACAGGTGTGCGCCTCAGAGAGGCGGGACGGTCGAGGTCGCTCCGGGGCGGGCCGGCAGCACGAGCGCGAAGCGGGCCCCCTGCCCGGGCTCGCTACGGACCTCGACCTGGCCGTCGTGCACGACCGCGGTCTTCTGCACCAGGGCCAGGCCGAGCCCGGTGCCGCGCTCCTTGGTGGTGAAGAACGGGGTGAAGATCCGCGGCAGGTCGTCCGGAGAGATCCCGGAGCCGTTGTCCTCGACGACCAGGCGGACGCCCCCCTCGGGTCCCTGCCTGGCCTCGCCCCGCACCACGACCCGCCGCGCCGGCGTTCCGGCGCCGGGATCCGGCGCGCCGGCCGGGCGCCCCGGGAACGACTCGATCGCGTTCATCAGGAGGTTGCGGATCGCCTGGCGGATCAGGGCCTCGTCCGCGACGATGCGCGGGAAGGTCCCCTGGACCTCGACCGTCACGCCGGCGGGGGCGGCCTCCTGCAGGGACTCCCGGGCCAGGTTCTCCACGACCTCCTTCAGGTCGACGTCGGACAGATCGAGCGTGGCGGGCCGGGCGTAGCGCAGGAAATCGGTGACCACGCGCTCGATCCCGTTCACCTCCTTGAGAATCGTCTCCGCATGCTCCCTGGGCGCGGAGGCCGTGCCTCCGCCGTTGCCGTTCCCCTTGACGATCAGCCGGGCCAGCCCGTGGATCGTGGCCAGGGCGTTTCTGAACTCGTGAGCGATCCCTGCCGACATCTCGCCGAGGGCCGCGAGGTTCTCCTTCAGGCCGACCTTCTCGCGCAGGGCCTTGATCTCGGTGAGGTCTGCCAGGAGGCAGAGGGCCCCTTCGGACGGGCGGCCCGGCGTGTCGTTGTCACCTCCCGGCCGCACCGGCGAGACCATCGCCCCGAGGTGAGTGACCTTGCCGGCCGGATCGAGCAGAGGCACGACCTCGCGCGACAGGCTCTCCCCGGTCCTCAGGCAGCGGGCGATGAGGTCGATCAGCCGCTCCGAGCGGCCGAGCAGGTCGCCGTACTTCCGGCCGACCGAAGTGCCCCGGTCCATGCCCAGGAGGCGCTCCGCGGCGGGATTGAGGACGGCCAGCCGCCCGTCGCGATCGAACACCAGGACGGCGCTCGACATCCCGCCCACGAGCTGCTCGGAGGCCAGCGACTGCGGCGAGACCTGCGCACCCGAGCCCCTCAGCCTCAGGACCTCCTGCTCCTGGTCGCGCAGCTTGTCGAGCACACCCTGGAAGGCCTGCACCAGGTCGTCCGTCTCGTCCCGCCCGGCTGCGCCGGCCAGCCCGGGAAGCTGCCCCGGCGCCTGGCCGGCGGCGGACAGCAGCCGGCGATACGGCTGCAGCAGCCAGCGGGCGAACAGGATGACGAGCACCAGGATGAAGACCAGGCCGGCCGCCTGGAACGCGGCGATGAGAGTCAGGTTGAAATCGACCGCTCCCAGGGCCGGCACCTCGGTCGCGAGCCTCACGACCGCGACGGTGGCGCGCCCCTTGTCCTGGATCGGCCGATAGGCTGCCATCGTGGCGTAGCTCGAGCGCCGCACCCGATCCAAGGGAGCGATGACGCTCCCCCCGGCCGCGAGCCGGCGCCCTGCGGCGGGTTCCGCGGCGAGGCGCTCGTCCCGCGAGCCGACGCGCTCCGCGTCGGACGAGGACAGCACGGTGCCGTCGAGGGTCAGGATCTCGATCTGCAGAACCCCCTTCTGCCGCGCCATCAGGTTGAGGAGCGTCGGCGGAATGTAGGGGACGGTGCCCGGAGGGGCGCGCAGGCCGCGCAGCATCTGATCGCGCTCCAGCTCGGCCCGCACCAGGTCGGCCTGGAGGGCCAGGCGCGTCCCGACTTCGCGCTGGATGACGTCGCGCGCCTTCACCAGCAGGTGGAAATTGAGGAAGATGGCGACGGCCAGGAAGAGGACCAGCAGGACGAGGAAGACCTTGATCTGCCCCTCGTAGCTGCGGAGAAGCGACCGTTTCATCGGGCCAGCCCGGCGAAATCCAGGTAGATCCTCACCCACGATTCCCCCACGAAGACCGCCAGGATCGCGGCCCCTCCGAGGAACACGCCGTAGGGCAGCTTCGACTTCCAGCCGTAGCCGCGCCTCCACATCATCAGCACGCCGAAGACGGCGCCCGAGACCGCCCCCACGAACAGCGTGAACAGCAGGAGCTTGACCCCGAGGAACGCGCCGATCATCGCCAGCAGCTTGAAGTCACCCTGCCCGATGCCGTCCTCGCGGCGATCGCGCGGCACGCCGCGGGCCGCCTGCCACAGCCGATAGGCCTCGTTGATCGCAAAGGGCACGAGGAAACCGATCGCCGCCCCGGCCAGGGCGTCGACCACCGGGCGCGTGCCGTCGCCCCGCAGGGGGCTCGTCAGGAGCCCCAGGACGATGCCGGGAAGGGTGATGGCGTTCGGGAGGATCTGGTGCAGCGCGTCGATGACGATGAGCGCTATGAGCGCGGCGACGAACACCGCCTGGACGGCGAACTGCGGCGTGACGCCGTGCTTCAGGAACAGGAGGACGAACAGCAGGCACGTCGCGGCCTCGACCAGCGGGTAGCGCGGCGAGATCGCGGCCCGGCAGTGGCGGCAGCGCCCTCCGAGGAGCAGGTACGAGAGGACGGGAATGTTGTCGTGCCAGGCGATCAGCCGGCCGCATCCCGGACACGCCGAGCGCGGCGTCACGATCGAGACGCGCCGCGGCAGGCGGTGGATGCAGACGTTCAGGAACGAGCCGATGCAGGCCCCCGTTCCGGCGACCAGGAACCACAGGACGATCGACGGCATCGGCGCGGGTCCTTTCTCAGCGCCCCAGGACGAGGCTGCCCCGGTAGCGGACGTCGCCGGTCCGCGCATCGTACAGGTAGTCCCGCTCCTCCGGATCGAGGGGGAGCGCGCCCGCGATCCCCGCGGTCACGAGCTCACCGAGCCTTGCCGGCGGGCGCCCTGCCTTGTCGCTGAACCGCGACACGGCCTCCTTCAGGTCATGGAGGTCGACATCGACCTTCAGGTCGTGGACGTGGTTCCAGGCGACGTTGCGCACGTACGGATCGTCGGACGAGTCGTAGATCTCCGACCACTCCTTGAGCGAGGTCCTCTTGTCCCCCGCCCGGTTGTACATCTCCGCGTAGAGGCGCCGGACCAGGGGGTGGGCCCCCGGGATCTCGCTGGCCCTGCGGAAATAATAGGCGGCGCGCTTGTAGTCGTGAAGCTCGTCGTAGCACAGGAAGCCGGCCTCGAACGCCACGATCCACTGGTCGGGGTTGTTGTTCACCCCCTTGTCGAGAAGACGAAGCGCCATCTCGGGCTGGCGCGCCTCCGCCGACATGATCAGCGCCCCCACCAGGTAGGGATCCAGGTAGTGCGGGTCGAGCTCCGTGATCACCTGGCCGTAGATGTGCTCCAGGTAGCTGTATCGATCCTTGATGTCGAAGTTGCCGTAGTACTGGATCGACCAGAGGTAGATCATGTCGGCCACGAGACCGTCGAACCCGAGCGAGACCGCCCTGAGGTATTTCCCCGACGGGAGGTACAGGAGCGGGTGCACCGCGCCCGCCGGCCGGGACGCCTCGAGCCGCCCCTGCACCAGGACGGCCAGCAGGAGGCCCGTCAGGGCGCAGAGCGCCATGCCCCGGCGCGGGTTCAACGCCAGGGCCCGGGCCATCTACTGAAGCTCCTTGCGCTCGAACAGGGCGCAGGCGGTCCCCAGGATCGCCGAGCCGTACAGGACCAGGTAGGCGGCGGCCCAGGCGATGCGCGCGGCGTCGATCGGCACTCCGTGGACCACCTCCCCCTTGATGTCGAAGGTCCCCAGGTTCGGCAGGACGAGGTACAGGACCCGGCAGAAGGCCTTCCCCCATGTGGCGGTCAGGCGGACCGCCAGAAGGTCGAGACTCCAGAGAAGGTGCCCGATGACGTAGAGGGCCAGGGTCATGACGCTCGCCAGGATCGGCGTCGACAGGCAGGAGAACAGGACGGCGATCGCCGTGATCAGGAGAAACTGGAAATAGAGAAGGAGGACGGCCGCCGCCAGATTCGCGTCGAACATCCCCTTCAGCAGGAGGACCAGGAAGAACCATGCGGTCATGACGGACGTGTTGACCACGAGCGTCAGCGCCAGGCCGGCGAACTTGCCGAGGATGAACTCGAAGCGGTGCAGCGGCTTGGCCAGGAGCGTGTAGACGGTGCGCCGCTCGATCTCGCGGCTCACCAGCCCGATGCCGATGAACACCGCGGTCAAGACGCCGAAGATGTCGATCGTGGCCAGGCCGAAATCCTTGATGATCTTCTCCTCGCTCCCCACGGTGACGAGCGACAGGATCTGCGCGAAGGAGATCATCGCCACCGCGAAGATCAGGAGCAGGTACAGGATGCGGTGCCGGATCGCCTCGCGGAAGGTGTTGAGCGCGATGGCGTTGATCCTAGCGAGCATGGCGTTCCGGCGACTCGGCGGGTACGGCGGCCGAGGCGCGGGCCTCACGGATGAACAGGTCCTCGAGTGACTGGCGGCCGGGGGTCACGGAGACGAGCTGGGCTCCCCCTCCGTTGAGCGTCGCGAGAATCCGGTGCATGTCGGCCGGCGATTCCACCCGCACCAGCAGGCGGTCGTCCCGGCGCGACACCACCTGCCCGCACGGAAGGTTGCCGTTCTTCACGCCCTGGAGCGCCACCTCCCAGTACGGGATGTCCCTTGAGACCAGCTCGTCGATGCGCCCCACCGCCTTCAGCGATCCGCGCACCAGGAGCCCGACCCGGTCGCAGATCATCTCGGTATCGGAGAGGATGTGCGTCGAGAAGAAGATGGTGCGGCCGCGGGACTTCAGCTCCAGGATGATGTCGCGCACCTCGCGGCGGCCGATCGGATCGAGGCCGGACATCGGCTCGTCCAGGATCACCAGATCGGGGTCGTTGATCAGAGCCTGCGCCAGGCCGATGCGCTGCAGCATCCCCTTGGAATAGTGACGCAGCTGGCGGTCCCCCCGGTTCGCGAGGCCGACGCGGCCCAGAAGCTCGCGCACGCGGGCCCGGCGGGTCGGGGCGTCGATGCCGAACAGGCGGGCGTGAAAATCGAGGAACTCCTCCCCGGTCAGATAGTCGTACAGGTAGGGGTTCTCGGGCAGGAAGCCGACCCGCCGGCGCGCCTCCGCCGGCACACCCTCCTGGCCGAACAGGGTGACGCTCCCGGCGTCCGGGAAGATCAATCCGAGCGCCAGCTTGATGGTGGTCGTCTTGCCGGCGCCGTTCGTCCCGATGAATCCGAAGATCTCCCCGGGCTCGATCGACAGGGACAGCCCGCGCAGGACCCAATGCTTCCGGATCGACAGGTGCGAGCGATAGCTCTTGTGAACGTCTTTCAGCTCGAGGACCGGCATGTCACCGCCAATATAGCGTTCCTGTCCGTCATTTCAAGCTATTGCCTCTCAAGGGGTTACGCACGCATCACGACGCCGCGGCGAGATTGCGGTCGCCGTGGCCGGCGACGCGGCCATCATTATTAATAGCGGACCCGCCGCCCCGGCCGCCTCCCGCCCCTCCGAGGTCCTGCCTGCCACGCAGGAGGGCCAGGTACAGGCGCTCCTGCGCGCGCACCATGGCGTCCATGTCGAACTCGGGCAGGACCTCCCGGGCACGCCGGGCGAGGGCGGCCGCGTACGGGGCATCCGAAAGGAGCCGCAGGACGCCGGACGAAAGCGCCGGCGCGTCGAGCGGCGCGCACACGATCCCGGTCTCGCCGTCCGTCAGGATGTCGCGTGTTCCGTCGACGCCGGTCGCGACGATCGGCACGGAGGCCGCGATCGCCTCGGGAAGGACGCGGGGCAGTCCCTCCCAGAGCGACGTGTGCAGCAGCACGTCGATCGCCGCCATCAGCCTCGGAACGTCCCGTCGCCAGCCCAGGAGGCGCACGCTCCCGGCGAGACCCAGCTCGGCGATGCGCCTCTCCACCTGAAGCCGCAGCTCGCCGTCTCCGGCCAGGACGAAGACCGTCCCCGGCGCCCGCCGCGTCACCTGGGCCGCAACGTCGACGAAGGTCCCGGGCGACTTCTGGGGCTTCAGGCAGGCGATCATCCCGACCAGGGGGGTTTCGGGCGCCACGCCGAGCTCAAGGCGCAGGGCGGCGCGCGCCTCGAGCCGGGCCGCGCCGCGCGCCACCCTTTCGATGTCCGCGAGATGGACCCCGCTGCGGATCAGGGTGACGCGCTCGCGACCGAAGAGGCCCAGGGCGATCCCCGCCTCCAGGTTGGCGCGGGACACGGCGATGAAGTGCGACGTGGCGCGGGCGGCCAGCCGCTCCGCGGCCACGAGCGCCCGATGGAGCGGCCACGGCTGGCCGGCGTGAAATCCGTACCCGTGGATCGTGTGGACGACGCGCGGTACTCCGGCCAGGCGCGCCGCCAGCCGCCCGACGATGCCGGCTTTGGAGGAATGCGTGTGGACGATGTCCGGTCTCTCGTCCCGGAAGAGGCGCACGAGATGCGCCAGGGCCGCCGCGTCCCGGTGCGGCCGGATGCGGCGCTGCAGCGACGGGACGAACCGGACCGGCACCGGCAGCCGCGCGGCCTCCTCGTCCAGGATCCCCCCCGGCCCGCACACCAGGCTGGGCGCGAACGGCTCCCCCAGGTGGGAGACCGTGTAGAGCGTGTTGTCCTGCGCCCCGCCGAGCTCCAGCCGGGTGATCACGTGGCAGACGCGCACGCCCCGCCCGGTCATGCCGCCTCCCTCGCCGAAGACTCGTGCCGCGACCGCAGCCACAGCTCCAGGACCAGCAGGGTCCAGATCATCTCGTCGTAGTTCCGCTGGCCCAGGCGATGGATCCTGAGGACGGCCGCCACCGAATCGGGATTGAGATAGGAGCGGGACCGGGCGCCGGGGCCCAGGAGCAGGTCATGCGCCGCGCCGTGCAGGCCGGACCTGAACCAGTGATCGATCGGCATGCCGAACCCCTTCTTGCGCGCCCGGCGGACCCCTTCGGGGATGTGCCCCCGGTAGACCCGGCGCAGGAACCTCTTCCCTCCCCGGAGGCCGACATGGCAGGCCGAGGGCAGGGACGCGGCGAACTCCACCACGCGGTGGTCCAGGAACGGGCTCCGGATCTCGAGGCCGAAGGCCATGGAGGTGATGTCCGCCTTGAACAGCAGATCGTCGGGGAGGTAGTGCAGGAGATCGGCCCGCAGCAGACAGTCGATGAGGGACTTCGATCCCCAGTCGTTCGGGATCAGGCCGAGGGCCCGCGTGGCGTCGATCCCCGTGACGTGCGCCGCGAAATCGGGCTGGTACAGGCGCGCGATGCGGCGCGCCCCGGGGTTCGCCATCCAGAGCGCGTTGCGCTCACGCGCCGGCAGCTCCCAGCCGTCGAAGAAGCGCCGCAGCCGCCCGGGGAGATTGCGTCTCGTCCTTTCGGACGACACCGCCTCGAGCAGGGCGTAGAACGGCGTGCGCGACACCACGCCGGGAAGCCACCCCATCCGATCGGCGAGCCAGTGCGCCCGGTAGCGATCGTATCCCGCGAAGCACTCGTCCCCCCCGTCCCCGCCGAGAGCCACCTTGACGTGCCGGGACACCTCGCGCGCCAGGTGCCAGGACGGCACGATCGAAGGATCGGCGAACGGGGTCTTCAGATGCAGCACGATGGCCGCGAGGGTGTCGATCACCGGCTCGTCGACCGCGATCTCCTCCAGGCGGATGCCGAAATAGGCGGCCGTGGCGCGCGCCCGCGGCCTCTCGTCGTAGTCGGCCTCCGCGAAGCCCAGCGTGAAGGCGGCGAAGGCCCCGGCGTGGTTGCGCCGCACGTGATACCCCACGGCGGTCGAGTCGAGCCCTCCCGACAGGAGGAGGGCCAGCGGGACGTCGCTGCGCATGCGGATCCTGACCGCGTCGTCCATGAGAAGCCGGTAGCGCTCCTCCCACTCCCGCGGCTTCCCGCGGGGCGGCCCCGCACGGTCCGGCAGGGACCAGTACGGCTCCATGCGGATGCGGCCTCCCTCGTAGAACAGGACGTGCGCCGGTGGCAGCTGCCGGATTCCGGCGTAGGCGGTCCCGGGATGCGGGATGAAGCGCAGCGCCAGGGCGTGGTGGATCGCCTGCGGGTCGATCTCCGGCCGGAAGCCCGGCTCGGCGAGAAGTCCCGCGATCTCGGAAGCGAAGTGGATGCCGCCGTCCTCGAGACGGTACACCAGAGGCTTCACGCCCAGCCGGTCCCTGGCCAGGAGGAGCGTCCGCCGGCGCTCGTCCCACAGGGCGATGGCGAACATCCCCGCCAGCCGGCGCAGGAAATCGGGACCGTGCGCCAAATAGAGGTGAAGGAGGACCTCGGTGTCTCCCGTCGATCGGAAGCGGACCCCGTGGCGCTTCAGCTCCTCGCGCAGCTCGACGTGGTTGTAGATCTCGCCGTTCCACGACAGGACCACCTGCCCGTCGGGACTGGCCATGGGCATGTGACCGGCCGGAGACAGATCGAGGATCGCCAGCCGCCGGCTGGCCAGGCCGATGCCCGCGCCGATGTGCTCTCCGGCGTCGTCGGGCCCGCGGTGCGCCACGGCGTCGGCCATGGCGCGAAGGGCCGCCGGATCGGGGCGGCGGGTATCCCTATACGCGATTCCGGCAAGGCCGCACATGTCCGCCTCCCTTCAGCGGGACGCGCGGCGGGCGCGCGGTCCGTCCGCCAGCGATTCGTCCACGCGGCCGGCGATCTCCATGCCGGCCTTGATGGCCCCTTCCATCGAGGAGTACTCCCACGATCCGAACCGGCCGGTGGAGTGGATGCCCGCCGCGCGGAGGATCTCGTGGACGCGCGGCAGGTTCCCGGCGCGGAAACGGTCGTAGATCACGTAGGCCGGATCGAGCACCTGGACGCGGCGGTAGACGACCCGGTCGCTCTTCCACAGGATCCCGGCGCGCCTCAGGTCCTCGATCGCCGTCGCGACGACCTCCTCCTCGTCGAACGGCTCGCCGCGCAGGAGGGACCTCTCGACGTAGAGAGACGAGCAGCCCCTGGGCGCGAGCGACGAGGACAGGTTCGCCGGGAAGCCGACGCGGTAGAACGAGAACTGGGGCTCCGGAAAGTAGATCCAATGCGCTCCCGAGATCGGATCCCGGTCCACGCCCAGGCTGATGTTCAGGACGCGCACCGCGCGCAGGCGGGCGCCGACCTCGGGCAGGCCCCCCTCGAGCCCGCTCGTGACCCTGAGAAGATGGTCGAGCGGCAGGGTCGATACCAGGGTCTCGTAGCGCACCTCCCGGCCGCCGGCCAGGCGCACCACGCGGGCCCTGGCGTCCACGGCCTCGACCGTCTCGTGCAACCGCACGTCCGCGCCCCTCAGGGCCAGAGCCTGAGGCAGTGCGCTGATTCCCCCCCGCCGGGGATAGAGGAAGACCGGGTTGTATCCGAGGCCGCGCACGGTCGCTCCGAACGCTCCGTCGAGGACCTCCTTGAGCGTGGGGCGGGGGATCGACCACGAGACCCAGCCGCACTCGATCTCGTCGAGATCGGTGCGCCACAGCTTGGTGTTGTAGGGGACCATGAAGTGCCGGGCGATCCCCTCCCCGAACGTGCGCGAGGCCCAGTCCCGGAAGGTCAGCCGCGACAGGTCGGGCTCCCCCTCCGCCGCCCGCCGCACCAGGGCGTCCACGAACCCGGAGACGCACTCCTGCACGACATCCGGAGGGAGCCCGTGGAGGTTGGCCTGGAACGGGTAGGGTGTGAACACCCTGTTCGAGTAGATCAGCGCCCGGCGCTCGTGGCGCGCGAAGGCGTTCGGGAGGATCGCGTCCACCAGCGACATCACCCCGGGGTCGCGCAGGTGGAGCAGGTGCCCGGTGCAGTCGAAGGTGAAGCCGTCCTCGCTGTGGGTCCTCGCCAGTCCGCCGACCTCCCCTTCCCGCTCGAGCACGAGGCTCGGGGCGCGCAGGTGGTAGGCGGCCGACAGGCCGGTGAGGCCCGCACCCAGGATGACCACCGGACAGGATTCGCTCATCCCCGAACCTCGTTTCGACCCGTGCCGTGCCGCGGCGCGCGGCTCACAGGGTCATGTCGATGCGCCGCAGGAACAGCGCCAGGGCGATGGATGCCAGCGCGATCCCCGCCAGGATTCCCAGGGCGACCGGCGTCTCCGCCAGCATCATGGCAATCGCCAGCCCGCCGAGCGCCACGGCCGCCGCCCAGGAGGCGCGGACGGTCTGCGCCGTCGAAAGGCGCCACTTGCGCAGCCGCAGGGCGAAATGGTCCGGGCTGCCGAGAAACACCGGCAGGCCCCGGCGGTACCGCACGTACATGACGAAGAGCATGTCGAAGATCGGCACACCCAGGATGACCACCGGGGCGACCGACGCCACCAGGTTGTGCCGCGTGTAGGAGTTGTTCATCGCCAGAGCCCCCAGCATCAGTCCGATGAACATGCTCCCCGTGTCCCCCATGTAGATCCGGGCCGGCGGGACGTTGTAGCGCAGGAACCCGACGAGCGATCCGCACAGCGCCGCCAGGAGGATGGCGTAGGTCTGGCGACCGTTCACCGCGGCGATCAGGAACAGGATGAAGGACGCGGCGGCCGCCACCCCCGCCGCCAGGCCGTCCATGACGTCGATGAGGTTGAAGGCGTTGATGATCCCCAGGAGCCACAGGAAAGACAGGATGATCGCCACCGGCGGGGACAGGAAACCGAGCTTGATGTACACCGAGGCGTTGATCAGGGTGAGGACGGCGACCACCTGGCCCGCCAGCTTGATCCCGGGAGACAGCACGCCGAGATCGTCGATGAGCCCTAGGATCACGGCGATCGCCCCTCCCAGGAGCATGCCGAGCACCTCGGTCGAATCGAAGCGCCTGGTTGCGGTCAGCGCCAGCAGGAACGACAGGTAGATCGCCAGGCCCCCCAGGTAGGGGACCGGCTCCGCCTGCTGCTTCAGCCGGCCGTCGGGCCGATCGACGATCCCGAATCGGAGCGCGGCCGTGCGCATGAGAGGAGTGGTGTACAGGCTGATCACCAGGGCCAGCGCGAAGGCCAGCGCGCATTGCAGGATCCATCCGCTCACCTCCCGGTCCTCAAGTCGCCGGGTGCGGCAGGTGCGGCCCCTGCCCGGCTGTGATCGAGGAGATCACGGTAGTGCTCCGCGAGATCCCGCACCATGCGCTCGATCCCGAACCGCTCGCGCGCCCTCGCCCTGCCGGCGCGCGCCAGCCGCTCCGCCAGGTCGCGGTTCCTCAGGAGGAGCGCGCAGGCGGAGGCCAGGGCGGGAGCGTCCCCGGGCGGCACGAGGATCCCGGACTCCCCGTCGATCACGACCTCCTCGACTCCGCCGACCCGGCTGGCCACGACCGGCGTTTCGACCGACATCGCCTCGACCGCCGTCAGGCCGAACCCCTCCCACAACGAGGGCTGCACGAAGACATCGAAGGCGCGCATCACGTCCGGCACGTCGCGCCTGAAACCGGCGAAGGTGGTGCAGTGGCTGACCCCCTCGCGCGCCGCCCTCGCCTCGAGCGATCCGCGCGCCGGGCCGTCCCCCACCACCGCGAACCGGACCCGCGGGAACTCGCGCGCCAGGAGGCGCGCCGCCGCGAGGAAGACCGCCAGCCCCTTCTTGGGCTCGTCGAGGCGGCCCAGGGAGCCGATCAGGAAATCGTCCGGCGCGGCCCCGAGCTCCCTCCGGACCCGCTCGCGCCCCCTGGGTTCCTGCCCCTGCTCCGGGAGTTCGATGGCGTTCGGCAGGGTGCGCACCAGCCCGGGCGGCAGGCCGAAGGCCCGCAGGGAATGGCGCCGCACCGCCTCCGAGCACGCGGTGACGGAGGCGGACAGGGGGGCCGTGAGCCGCTCGACGAGGCGGTGGTGGAAGCGCATCCAGACGTCGGTGTCGTGATAGGCGGTCACGATCACGGGGACGGAGGCGAGCCGGCCGAGAATGCGCGCGGCGATGTTGGCTCGATACATGTGCCCCTGCAGGATCTGGATCCGGTCCCGCCGCAGCATCGACAACAGCCGCCCGAAGGCGCGCAGGTCCCAGGCTCCCCGCCCCCCGAGCGCCACCGCGCGCACGCCGCGCGCCTCGAGCTCGTCCCCCAGGAGCCCCCAGCCCTTGAGCCCGACGACCGTGACGTCGAACCCGTCGCGCTGCAGGCGGGGCGCCGTGGTCAGGATCAGCTGCTCCGCCCCTCCGACGCCGAACCCGACCGTCAGGATCAGAAGGCGGGTCCGGCCCCCGAAAGGCGCGGGAGCCTGGTGGGTGGCGGACCTCTCCCCCGGCTCGCGCGGCGGCAGGGACGGCAGGCTCCGCGCGGAGCTCATCGGGCCCCCTCCAGGATCCGCGTGTAGAGCGCGTCGACTTCGGCCGCTTCCGAGGAGATCGAGTGACGCTCCCGGGCCCTGACGGCCGCGGTCTCGGACAGCCGGCGGGCCCGCTGGGGATCGCGCAGGAGCGCCACCACCGCGGAGGCCAGGCCCTCTGCATCGCCGGCGGGAACCAGGACGCCCGACTCGCCGTCGTCCACGATCTCCGGGATTCCCCCGACCCGGCTGGCGACGACGGGGAGCCCCGCCGCCATCGCCTCGAGCAGGCTCAGCCCGAACCCTTCGTAGAGCGACGGCTGCACGAACAGGTCCAGGGAGGCGAGGATCCGGTGGATGTCCCGCCGGTGCCCGAGAAACTCGATGCGATCGGAAAGCCCGAGGCGCCGCGCCTCCGCTTCGAGACCGCGGCGCTCGGGACCGTCTCCCGCCAGGACCAGGCCGGCCCGCGGAAACGCCGCGAGAATCGCCGGGAGCGCCCGCACCAGGTGCACGTGCCCCTTCTCGGGCGACAGCCGTCCGACCGCCCCCAGGAGGGGGTCGAAGGGACGCATCCGAAGGGCCCGGCGCTCCTCGGAGCGCGGCAGGGGATCGGCAGGGGCCCCGACACCGTGACCGATGACCGTCATCTTGCGCCTCGGAAGGTGCTCGATCGTCTGCAGGAAGGAGGCCAGCCCTTCCGACACGACGATCACGGCATCGTCCATCGCGTACGCCAGACGCTCGAGGACCAGGAACGGCAGGCGCTTCCAGGTCCGCCGGCTGCGGAACTCGTCCGGGGCGTGCTTGGTCGAGACGACCGCCCGGGCGCCGCCGAGCCGCGCCGCGAGAGCCCCGTGGAAGTCGGCCACGTCCATGTGGGTGTGCACCAGCCGGATCTTCTCGCGGGCCACGTAGCTCCGCAGCCGGAGGCCGCAGAGCGGATCGAAGGAGGCGCACGGTCCCATCGACACGACCGGCACGTCGATCGCCTCGAAGTCCGGGGCCAGGGCCGGCGTCCCCCTCAGGAACGCCACCCTCAGGTCGTAGCGTCCCCTGTCGAGCGCGGCCAGGAGCCGCAGGACGGAGATCTCCGATCCCCCGGGAAGGAGCGTCGAAAGAACGTGCAGGACCCGCACTCGTCCGCACGCCGGGGCCGGAGCGAGGTCGGCACGCTCCCGTCTCGCGGCCATCGTCATCCGAGGCCTCCCGCCGCGGTCCGGATCGGCCGGCCCGAGGCGGCGCCGATCTCCGCCTGCAGGGCGGCGAAGCGCCGATCCCATGTGTTGCGCCGCGCGTAGTCCCGAAGCGCCGGCATCCGCGCGTCCCGCTCGTCGCGGGACCTCTCGAGCGCCGCGGCGAACTCCTCCGGAGTTCCCGCCAGGTCGATCGGCGCCCCCATCGCGGCCGTCTCGCGCATCGGGGTCGCCACCACCGGCAGGCCCGCGGCGCAGTACTCGTATATTTTCAGCGGATGGATGGCGTGCGTCAGGGGGCCGAGGGCGAAGGGGACGATTCCGGCGTCGGCGGCGCGCATGTAGGCCGGCAGATCGCGGTAGGGGCGCGGTCCCAGGACCCGGACGTTCGGCAGGCGCCCCAGGGACGCGAGATCGATCCGGGCCGGGCCGATCAGCAGGAACGTCCAGGCCGGCAGGAGCCGGGCTGTCCGGGCCAGGAGCGCGGTGTCGAACCAGCTGTCCAGGGCGCCGACGTAGAGAGCGCGCGGCCTCGGCAGCGCGCGAAGGTCGGGCGGCTCCGGCGCGGCGGACGACTCGAACGGAGCCGGATCGCAGGCGTTCGGCAGGTACATCACGCGGCGCGCCCCGAGCGACCGGGCGCGCGCCTCGAGAGATCGGGCCGTCGCGAGGACGAGCGTGGCCCTCCGGCAGACCTCGGCCTCCAGTCCCGCGAAGCTCCGCGGCGTGTCCGGGAAGGCGGTCGTGTCGTCGCTCATGCGATAGATCGACAGGTCGTGCGGCACGTCCTCGAGCAGCGCCAGGAAGGGGCTCCCGGTCGACATCCACAGCAGGTCGAAGCGGCCGAACCCCGCCCGCGCCAGGACCTTCCGGAAGCGCGGCAGGGTGGCGCGCAGCGTCATGCGCTGCATGAAGGGGCGATCGAACAGCGGGTACGGGCGGTACGGCAGGAACGTCATCGGGGCGTAGGCGAACATCCGGCCGTCGTGGAGCCGCGCGCCTCCGCGCCGCCACAGTCCGAACCGCGCCCGGGTCTCGGCGTTCGTCTTCACGAGATTCACGGGCGACAGCGGGCCGGCGCACCACGCGACCCGGCTCCCCGCCGAAAGGAAGCGCTCGGCGTAATGGTGACCTCCGACCCGGATCGCCCCGCCCGGGGCGAACGACTCCCACATCAGGACGTTCATCTCTCCCCCCGCACCGCGCGCGCCACGGCGAACGTCGCGCGCATCGCGGCCTCGACCTCGTGAAGCGCGATGACCCCGTGCGGCTCGCCGCGCAGCGCGCGGCCGATCTCCTCCCACTGCCTTTCGAATCCCTTGTCCTGCCGGCCCAGGTCGAGCGAGCCCCCCGCGCCGCCGTGCACGGTGAGCCGGACGAAATCGTCCAGGACGATCGCCGCCCCTCCCTTGAAGATCTCCAGCCTTTCCTTCGGCAGGCCCGGGTCCCCCAGCCCGCCGTAGACCAGCACGGCCCTCGAACCGCCCCGGAGATCCAGCGTGGCGGCGAAGGCATCGCCGTTCACCACGCCGATCCCGTCCGAAGGCACCGCGGTGGCCCGGGCCGCCAGGAGGTCGGCCCCCGCCAGGTAGAGAATCAGGTCGATGAAGTGGCAGCACTCCCCCAGGATGCGCCCGCCCCCCCGGACCGGATCCTGCTGCCAGTGCGAGGCCGGCAGGCGCCCCGCGTTCACGCGGTACACCAGGAGCGCGGGTCCCGTGAGGCGCCCCAGGACCTCGTGCGCCCGGCTCGCCAGCGGGCTGTAGCGGCGGTTGAACCCCACCGCGAGAAGCCGCCGCGCGCGGCGCGCCTCGTCGAGAAGCGGCGTCACCTCGGCCTCGTCCAGGCAGAGCGGCTTCTCGACCAGGACGTGCCGGCCGGCGCGCAGCGCCTGCAGCGCCTGGGGCGCATGCAGATCGTGGCGCGTGCCGATCAGGACCAGGTCGATCGACGGGTCGCGCAGCAGGTCCTGCGCGTCGGTGGTCGCCGTCTCGATGTGGAAGCGGCGCGCGGTCTCGCGCGCGTTGAGCGGCGTGGCCGTAGCCAGGCCGCGCAGCTGGAACGCCCGGTGGCGCCGCAGGAGGGGCAGGTGGACCGCCTTGACGAACTCGCCGGCCCCGATCACACCGACGCCGATCGGACCCGCGGTGACGTGGCGTTCGAGCGCGGGGGACGCGTTCTCCCCCGGCCTCTCGCGGGGCGGGGCGTTCCGGCCCGTCTCCGCCGACGCCTGACCCGATGCCGCCGGGGCCGCTCCGTCCGCCCCGCCGGTCTCCGGAGCGGCGGGATAGCGCAGCAGGACGCCGACCGGCCTCTCCCCCGTGGCCTCCCGATCGATCGCCTCGTAGGCGGCCGCCGCCTCGTCCAGCGGGAACACCCGGTCGATCAGGGGCCGGACGCGCACGCGTCCGTCGCGCAGAAAATCCAGAAAGGCCGCCATGTTGCGGTTGAGCGTCCAGCGCACGTACGGCGCCGGGTAGTCGATCCCCTGCTCCTCGTACGTGGGGTCGTAGCGCCCCGGCCCGTACGACGTGCTGATCACGACGTCCAGCTCCTTCTCGTACATGAGGGACCGATCGAGATCGAGCCCGACGTCCCCGACGATCACCACGCGCCCCTTCTTGCGGCACAAGCGCATCGCCAGGTTGGCCACTTCCGGTCCCCTGGCCGCCGCGCAGATCAGGACCGTGTCCGCCAGGAGGCCCCCGGTCGCCCGAGGGACCTGCTCGCGCGGGTCGCGCGCGCCGAAGTCGTGCGCCTCGAGGCCGAGGGCCCGGCCGAGGGCGGCCCGGCCGGGATCGGGATCGAAGCCGAGCACGCGCGCGCCGGCGGCGCGCAGGATCTGCCCCGCCAAAGAGCCGATCAGTCCCAGCCCGAGGACGACCGCGCACTCGCCGATCTGGATTCCCGAGCGCCGCACCCCCTGCAGGGCGATCGACCCGAGCGTCGCGAAGGCCGCCTCGTCGAGAGGCACGCCGTCCGGGACCGGCACCACCAGCATGCGCGGCACGGCGATCCACTCGGCGTGGGAGGCGATCCCCGCGCCGGCGCAGGCCACGGGCGTCCCGGGGGGGAGGTCGAGAACGCCCGTACCCGCCGCCTGCACCACGCCGCTGGCGGCGTATCCCGGCGCCACGGCGTGCGGTTCCCTTGATTTCCGGATCCGGTCCACGATCGCGGCGGGACCCTCGGTCGTCAGGACGTCGAGCGCCCTGCGGAGGGTCGACGGATCGCCGATGCGGTCGAGGATCGAGGCCGCCCCGCCGGCGTGCAGCGCCGCCCGCTCGGTGCCCGCGCTGAGCACGGAGAACGCGGTCCGCACCAGGAGGCGCCCCGGCCCGGCCTGCGGCGCGGGGACGTCCTCGAGGACCGCCCGTCCCTCCTTGAGCAGCACCTGCCTCATGGCAGCGCCTCCTCGGTCCGGACGATTCGTCCGGACGCCGGCCCCGGCTCGATGGCGAACCGCCCCATGACCGGCAGATCGCCGGTCCATTCGTAGCGCACCAGGCGCGCGCGCTCGACCCGGCCGTACCCCGGCGAGAACAGGTCGTCCTCGAGAAATCCGCGGGCGCCTTCCGGCAGGGCCAGGGGCACGAGGCCGAACTCGATCCCGCCGCTGCGGAAGCGGGACAGGTACTCCGGGCCCCGATCGGAAAGGACGCAGCGCGGTCCCAGGTGGAAGAACCATTCGATCCGGTGCCGGCCCCGTCCCTCCAGGCGATCCTCGATCACGAACCTGCGGGTCTTCTTGTTCAGGAGGACGATGCGGCGGTGCACCACCGGCTCCGGCAGGCGGGCGTAGCCGTGGTGCAGCGCCTCGGCGAGATCGAACCCGGCGCGCGACTCGAAGCGCACGACCTCGGGGCGATCGACGCCAGGCAGCTCGAACGGCCGGGGAGGGATCGGGTTGATCTCCTGGCCGTCGACCCGCACGGTGTTGTGGGAGGCGGTCGACCGGAAGCGGTCCCGGAGCGGCAGGTCCGGCGTGTAGGCCCCGGTGCCCGGATCGACGAGCAGGTCTTCGCCGAGCGCCTGGACCTCGATCCCCAGCGTGTCGTTGTGGGCGTGCGTCCCGAGTCCCCCGAGGCCCACCGGACCCGCGTCGAAGAAGACGTAGAGATCGTCGTGCCGGAGGAGCACGGCGCCGCCGTCCCGGAAATGCCTCCCGGTCACGCTGACCCGGGGCGCCGCCGGCTCCAGCCGCCGCGCGCAGTCTTCCCCGAAGAACCAGAACGCCTCCTCCCAGCGTCCGCCGGCCAGGGCGAAGAGGGCGCCGTCGTCGAAGGCGCATCCGCCGAGGGCCAGAAGGTGCCGGTGGTCGCGCCGATCGGCGTCGTAGTCGCCGAGGATCTGCAGGCGTCCGTCGTCGTTGTCCCCCACCTGCGGCGCCAGTCCGTCCGGCTTCGTGTAGTGCGCCACGTAGTCGAGCATGCCGCGCACGCGGTCCCGCAGGGCGGGCAGCCGGAAGCCCGACCGCTCCATCACGAGCAGGGAGGTGAGGGTCATCTCGGTCATCAGCCGGTGGTACGAGGTCGAGGCCTCGTAGTCCGTGCCGTCGGGCCTGGTCTGGCGCTCGTTCTCGCGGGCGATCTCGGCGATCGCCAGGCCTCTCCAGGAGTCCGCCTCCGGCGCGCCGCGGAACAGGACCCCGAGGAACAGCAGGCCGACCAGGTCCGCGACGTAGTGGTTGCCGCTCGGCCCGTCCCCGGTCTCGAGATTCAGGGCGACGTACCGTCCGTGCACGAACAGCGACCGGAACACCAGGGACGCGAGCGGACGATCGGCCAGGACCTCCTTCCGGAACAGGGCGTACGCCCAGATCCAGTTCACCGCCCGGATCGCGACGTCCATGGCGCAGGTCCAGTTCACGCCGCGGCCGGGCCGGTTGCCCGCGGTCCAGTCGAGGATTTGCGCGCGGAACTCGGCGTAGTAGCGCGGGTCCCCCGTCAGCCACGCCGCCTGGCCGAGGACCGGCAGGTGCTGGAACCGCGACAGCTCCCACGGGAGCTTCACGTCGAAACCCCTCCCGAAATCGCCTTCGAGGCGGGCGCGCAGGTCCTCGAAATGGGCGCCGCGCTCCCACTGGTGCCCGGTCTTGAAATCGGCGTGCCACGGAAGCCGCGGCCCCAGGTCCTTGTCGCCCGAGCCGAGCAGGTCGAAACGGTGCGCCAGCACCCGGTCGGCCCGCGCGAGGATCCCCGCGCGTCGCTCCGGCTGGCGGGAGGCGAAGAACGTCGCGGCAAACTCGCGATCGAGGCCGCCGAGGAGCAGGCGGATGGACGGATCGCGCCCGGCCGCCCGGAGGAACTCCTCGAACGTGCCGAAGCGCCCGCCGAGGTCGCCCAGGAAGGCGTTCTCGGAGGGCAGCGCCAGCCGCGCGCCGTCCTGCAGGCGGCGCACGGCGCGACCGACGCGGCGCTTCAGGTCGCGCGCCGCGCCCCAGGGCACCTGCAGCGCCCGGCTCAGCTCCATCGCAGAAGCCCCATGTCCCTCAGCCGGGACAGAAGCGCCCGGGCGCGCGACTCCCAGGTGTGGTTCGCCACCGCGGCGGATCGCGCGGCCCGGCCCAGCCGCTCCCGCTCGTCCGGGCGATCGACAAGCCGCAGGAGCGCCGCGGCGAGGGCCGCCTCGTCCCCCGGGAGAACGAGCAGCGCGGTCCGATCGCCTTCGAGCACCTCGCCGATCTGCTCCAGCCGGCTGGCCACGATGGCACGTCCCATGGCCATGTACTCGAAGAGCTTGGTCGGCGATCCGAAGAACCGGCTGCCGTCCGCGTTCGGGACGTGCGGGGCCACCAGGATGTCCATGGCGGCCAGGTGACGGGGCCCCTCCTCCTGCGCGACGAGCCCCGTGAACCGGACGCGATCCAGGACGCCGGCCCGGGCCAGGATCGCCTCCGCCGCGCCCCGTTCGACGCCGTCTCCCACGAACAGGAAGCGCGCCTGGGGCCGCGCCGCGAGGACGCGAGCCGCGGCGGCAGCCATCACCTTGGCGCCGTGCCAGACGCCGAACGTGCCGATGAAGCCGCAGACGACGAAGCCGTCCAGGCCGAGACGCCGCCGGACCTCCGAGCCGTCCACGTCCGGATGGTAGCACTCCGGGTCGACGCCGTTCGGCAGGACCACGACGCGTCCCGGATCGACGCCGCGCGCCACGACGTCGTCCCTGAGCGGCCCGGAGACCACCGACACCAGGTCGGCGTGGCGCAGGTTGACCGTCTCGATCCCCTCGTGGAGGCTTCGCCGCCCGAGCGGGCGTCCCCAGTGATCGGCGATCCAGACCTCGGATCCGTTGAACTCGAGCACCAGCGGAACGTCCAGGCGGCGGGCCAGGGCGACTCCCGCGTGGTTCGCCGGATCGAAGCGCTGGTACAGGAGGCCCGGGGGATCCGCCGCGAGCAGCTCGGCGGCGCGCCTCTCGAAATGGAGCGAATGGGTCAGGGCCGCGATCTCGCGGCCGACGTTGTAGAGGCGCCGCGGCGCGATCACCTGCACCTCGTGCCGGCCGGCCCCGATGGCGCCGGGGTGTCCCGAGGCGATGAAAGAGACGTCGCAGCCGGCGGCCGCGAGACCCGAGGCGACGCCGGCGGTGTGCCCGACCGATCCCCCCGCCCGGATGCCGGCCCAGAAGTCGGTGCGCAGGTAGACCACGCGCCTTGTGGTGGCCGGCGCGGGACGGTGGCGCGGGCTCCCGGCGAGGCGTCTCACGCGCGCCGACGTCCTCAGCAGGGCCCCGGCCGAAGCGGCCAGGCCGGCGGCAAGCCTCGGAAGGTCGCGGCCGAGGAATCTCCCGGGGGACAGCCGCAGGCGGCGTCCCTGCAGATCGATCACCGAGGTCGGCCTGGCCGCGGCGGCCGCGCCGAGGGCCTGCACGCGCCACAGCCGCTCGTGCGTGTCGAGGTCGTCGATCAGGAAGACCAGCTCGGCGCACGGCAGGGACCTCAGGATCGAGGCCGCCCCCCAGGGACCCGCCCCGGCGAGACGGTCGCGCCGCACGTCCAGGATGGCGCGTCCGGGGAGCAGGCCCGGCAGGAGCCGCCCCGCCTCCGAGGCGTCCCGCGTCAGGAGCACCACCGCGGCGGTGCGATCCGGGGCGATCGGCTCCTCCCGGGAAGGACGGTCGTGCAGGCGGGCGGCGGCTCCGGTCATCTCAGGCCGCCTCCCGCGCGATCCAGTGGTCGTACCAGCCGCTCAGGTTGTACAGCGTCCAGAGATGCCAGCTGTGGTCGCGCGTCCCGCTCCGGTGCGCCTGGAACAGGCTCTCCACATGGGGGTAGTCCAGAAGCCCCTCCTCGCGCAGGCGCGAGTTCATGACCCCCGAGTGGGCCGGTCCGTACAGGTCGCCGCGCAGCCATTCCTTGATCGGCGCGCCGAATCCCTGCTTCGGGCGGTGGATGATTTCGTCCGGGAGGATCCCGGTCATCGCCTTTTTCAGGATGTACTTGGACTGCCCGTGGCGGATCTTGAGATCGGTCGACATCCGCATGGTGAACTCGACCAGGGCGTGATCCAGGAAGGGGACCCGCGCCTCGATCGAGGACGCCATGGTGATCTTGTCCACGCGCATCAGCAGGAGCTCCGCCAGCCGGTTCTTCAGCTCGAGGTAGATCATCCGCTTTCCGAAATCGTGGTCCTTGATGCGGCTGCGGGCGGTCCGGTCGATCCCGAGCACCACGTCGTGCGAGCTCAGCCCGTCGATCCGGCGGAGCACCCCGGCGGGGAGCAGGCGCCGCTTCTCGGCCTCGCGCCATGCGATGGCCCCGCCCCAGAAGAAGGTCTCGTCGTGCGCCACGGACCGCAGGAGGTCCAGCCGCTCCCCTCCCCGGCGCAGGAGAGCCGCCAGGCCCCGCGCCGCATGGTACGCCAGGGCGCGCAGCGCCCGCGGCAGCCCCATCATCGGCTTCACGAAGCGCGCCTGGTCCCTGTACATGCGCAGGTAGTGGTCGTAGCCGAAGAACTGCTCGTCGCTCCCCTCCCCGACCTGGACGACGATCGTGCCGCTCTGCCTGGCGAGCCGGGCCACGTAGTGCAGCGGCACGCACACCCAGTCCGCGATCGGCTCGTCCTGGTGGAAGATCAGGTCCGGCATGAAATCGAGCAGGTCGCGCCAGCCGATCTGCACCTCGTGGTGGTCGGTCTTGAAGAGCTGCGCCACCTTGCGGGCGTAGGTG
>Ga0070694_100000155_pt1 | contig 35390 bp, 38 predicted proteins | sample KBSK1251metaG_FD_65470 | JGI IMG/M metagenome (GOLD analysis project Ga0070694, IMG submission 65470) | Corn, switchgrass and miscanthus rhizosphere microbial communities from Kellogg Biological Station, Michigan, USA - KBS K1-25-1 metaG | ecosystem: Host-associated > Plants > Roots >...
CTCACGCTCCACCCGCTGCCCCGGGTCGAATGGTCGCTGCGCGGCTTCCACTTCCTGACCCTCGCCTCGGCCGTCACCGGGCTCCTCGCGCTCTTGGGCCTCGCGCGCGTGGCCGAGGAGGGCGGCCGGCCGGTGCAGGAGGTCGCGATCGCCATGCGGCGCGAGGTTCGGCAGATGTCCTCCGTGGCGGGCATCCGCGGCTTCGTCCACGTCGTGTCCTTCGTCGTCGAATTCCTCGCGGGCGGGGCCGAGGAGGAGAAGAAAGAGGCCGCGCCTCAACCCGCCGTGGAAGGGGCCTCCGTGCAGGACCATTGAGGCCGAACCTTGGCCAGTGACGCGGCGCTAGCCCGTCCCGGCCGCCGACGCGGTCGGGTCGTCCGCGCTCGTCGCGGCCGACGTCTCGGCGGCGCGCAATTCGAAGCCTGCACGCGTGCGCGTGCGCACGAGGAGACCCGCGTCGACCAGGCGCCGGACGTGGAACGAGATGGATGACGCGTGCACGTGTCGTTCCCGCGCAAGCTGGCCGGCGGTGAGGCCGGGGCGCCTGCGGATTTCCTCGAAGATCAAGCGCGCCGCGGGCGTCCGCAGCGCGGCCTGCGACAGGGCCGCCTTGGAGTCGGCGTCGGCCGTGAAATAGCACGAGAAGCCGTGGAACTGGACCTTCTGGATGAGCCCATTCGCCTGCAGGGTGCGAAGGTGATGCACCAAGGCCCCCCACGCCAGGTCGCTGAGGCGCATGAGCTCGCGTTGCCGGACGCCGGGATTCTGCTGTACGAGTTCGTGGAGGCGGGCGCGGACGGGGTTCTTGAGCACGTCGCTCCGGTCAATCCGGGCGTAAAGCCACCACGCGATGACGAGGCGCACGAGGACGCCAACGCCGACGGCCGGCGCAATCCAATCGGTGCCGGTTTCCCAGGGGTCCGGCGCCGTGGCCTGCGCGGCAGGTTCGAGCGTGTTCAGGCGGAAGGAGCCGTCGCCCGCACCCGCGTCGTGGTTCTGTTGGATGAACGCGGGGCCATGCAGGGGCGGCTCCCACCACTCATCGCATCGGATCCTGAAGTCGCGCAACTCGGTCCCGAGCTGCAAGAGCGGCGCGCGAGGCATCCGGAACTGGACGGTGCCGTGCTCGCGCAGTTCCGCGACGAACTCGTGCCCGAGGCGACCGTAGCGGGCGCTCTTGGCAAGGCCATCGGGGGGCGTCGTCATCCACGTGACGCTCGAGGCGACGCCATCCCAGCGGGAGGCGGTCTGCCAAACGTAACTCAGCGAGGTTCCGGGCTCGCCGCCCTCGACGGATGCCTCCAAGCCGCACTGAAGGGCGCGATCCGGGGGCAAGGCTCGCAGGGCCCTCGTGTCGTGGAATTGCACGAACAGGAGGACGGCGTCCGTCCCGTTGGCGTACTCGAGCCACACCTGTTCAAGGTCCAGATAGTCGCGATCGCGCGGACCGACGTACTCCTCGGCGTACTGTACGTCGCCGGACGGATCGGAAAGCTGGGGACTGGCCACGGGCGGGTCGCCGCCAGCGTGTGCGGGCGGGGCGAGAAGGAGCAGACCCAGGACGACCAACGGGAGGCGGCCTTGCAAGCAGGTTCGGGTGGCGCCGTGCGCCTTAAAGGTAACCGCCAAGGCACGGGACGTGAATCGGCCAGGAGCCAGATGCTCAGTGGTCCAATCGTACGATTCCGGCCCATGGTCCCTCGCCCCATGGGTTCGAGGAAACGATGGTCTTTCTCGGCCGGACGCTCCCGGCGGCGGGCGGAAAAGCAGACTTGGACCACGCTCTTGAAGGCGGGGGCTTTCTACGTCGACTCTGGGTGGCTCATACGACCCACAACCCTCCACAACGAACGAGAAAGACGAAAGCCAACAGCAGCCTGCGCGTCCTCGTCGCGACGTGCCTCGCGGTCCTCGCCGTGCCGTTGAACGCCGCGCTCGAACTCCCGTCGGATGCCTCCATGGCCGATTCGACGGACGATCCGCAGGTCTGGGTCCCCATGGCGGCCACGCTTCCGCCAGGCGTCTACGTCAATCCGAACGAGACCATCGACGCTGAAAACTTCACGATCGGACCCGGAGCCTTCATCGTCGTCCAGGACGGCGGGGGCCTCAAGGCGGCCAACGGCTGCACGGCCAACTGGGTCTGGAAGGACCAGAACGGCAAGGTCTACCTCGGCACGGCGGGCCACTGCGTCCTCCGCGCGGACGAGGTCGCCACCCACGGCCCCGGCAACGACACGGACGCCGCCACGAGGCGCGTAACGGTTTGCGCGAACCCTTGTCCGGTCGGCGGCGGCCTCGGCGTCGTCGCGGGCAACGTCATCGCGAACGAGCCCCTCAAGGGCAACCGGCACCTCCTGGGCAAGGTCGCCTACGCCCGCCAGGACCCGCAGGCCTTCGACAACGACTTCGCCCTCATCGAGATCCCGCAGACCCTCCTGCCCATGGTGAGCCCCCGAATGCCCATGTGGGGCGGCCCCTCGCAGGGCGTCTCCGACATCCAGAACGGCGACCTGCTCGCGATGCACGGCAACGGACTGGGCGTTGGCGAAACGTACGCGACGAAGAGCCGGCAGGGCGTCTACAAGGGCCTGGGCTTTACGGGGACCTTCTTCACGGCCGAGGTCTGGAGCTCCAACGGCGACTCGGGCGCTCCGGCCGGGCTCATTCTCGCCGACCATGGCGGCGGCGAGTTCGAGGTGGGCGCGGCGGGGATCCTGACGGCGTGCCCGGTGGATGACCCGCTCTGCGAGAGCGGCGTCGCCGTGCCCGGACCGCACCGCATGCGGGGCCCCACGTTCCCGCGCCTGCTGGACCTGGCGCTCCAGGCGAACCTCTGCCTGCGTCTCGTCCTCGAGACGGAAACGGCTGCCGGGGCGCCCTCGGGCGCCTGCTGAGGCCCGAGGGCCCTCAAGCCGGCCTGCCTCTCTTCCAGGCGGGGGCGCGACGTCGCCCCCGCCCAAGCCTTTTTATCCCCCATGACTACGGCCGGCCCATGGTCCCGTGGGAGACCTTCGTGCGCGGCCTGCCGCGACGCGTGCGGCCCCAGCGGGAGGACCCCATCCGGCTCGTCTGCTTCGACCTCGACGGCGTCCTCCTCGACCAGCCCTCGAGCTGGGTCGAGGTCCACCGCCACTTCGGCCTCGACAACGAGGCGAGCCTCCACGCCTTCCTGAAGGGGGAGATCACGGAGGAGGAGTTCATCCGCCGCGACATCGCGCTGTGGATGAAGGCCCACCCCGGCGTCACGCTTCGCGACATCGGACGCATCCTCACGAAGAGCATGACGCTCACGCGCGGCGCAAAGACGACCGTGCGCGACCTGCGCCGCGCCGGCATCGAGTGCGCCATCGTCTCGAGCGGCATCGAGGCCGCAGCGCATTACGCGGCCCAGGCCTTGGGCATCAAGCACGTGAGCGCCAACCGCCTCCACGCGGATGCGAAGGGCCGCCTGACTGGCACGGGCACCGTCCTCACGCCGTTGCGCGACAAAGCCGTCCCCCTGCGCCGTTTCGCCAAAGAACTCGGCATCCCCCTCGGCCAAGTGTGCGCGGTCGGCAACTCGAGCCCGGACATCGGTATGTTCCGGTCGGCGGGCCTCGCCATCGCCTTCCGCCCCAGCGACGAATGGGTGCAGAGCGCGGCCGACGTCGTCCTCGAGGGCGAGAGCCTGCGCGAGGTCCTGGACCCCATCGGCCTCAAGCGGCTGCGCGCCGCGCGCAAGCAACTCGTCGTGGGCGGAATCTGACGATTCAAATCCCACTCAGCAATGCTTTTATGGCGGGGCCAAGTCGTTGCGGTCATGCGACTCCTGCCCGTGGCCGCCGCCGCGCTCCTTCTCGCCGGTTGCCTAGACGATACGGCGCCCGCCGCGCCACCGCCCCGGCTCTACGGGGACGCGCAGGCCGTCTTCGCGGACAGCGTCGCCGACCGGCAATCCGCCGAGCGATCCTACGTCGTGCCCGAGGGCAAGGGCCTCCTCCTCATCCGCGCCACCTACACCGTGAACGGCACGGCCGAGTTCGACCTCACGGACCCCAACGGCGTCAAGCGCCAATCCGAGGACGTCGACGAGGCGAAGACGGCGGACAACGTGACCTGGGCCCAGATCCGCAACCCCGAACCGGGCGGTTGGACGCTCTCCGTCAAGGTCGCGGGTTCGGCCCGCTACGCCTTCGGCTTCTACGTCGCGGGCAATGCGACCGCCACGGCGGAGACCCTCTACAAGGATGCGAAGTTCCGCGTCGCCAAGAAGGTCGCGGGCGCCGAGAGCGACACGCAGAGCATCAACGTCCCCGTGGGGACCTCGTCGTTGAAAATCCGGGCCACGTACGTCGTCGACGGGGCGGCCTCGTTCGAGCTGTTTGGGGCCACCCGCCTCTCCGAACGCGACGATGCTGTGAGCGGCCACGGCGAGGCCCAGGACAGCGTCTGGTACGAGAAGACGAACCCCCTGCCGGGCACGTACGAGTTCGACTGGTCCGTCTCGGGCGACGCCGAGTTCGCCTTCGGCGTCTACTACTAGGCCTCGAAGGCCTCGGGCAGCGCGACGCGGACCTTGTACTTGTCCACGGGCACGTCGGCGAAGGTGTAGTTGCCCGCCGCGTCCGTCCGCACAGTGCGCACGACGACGCCCGCCGAGTCGACGAGGGCGACTTCGGCGTCCGCCAAGGGGGCGCCGTCCTCGGTCGTGACGCGCCCTTGGACGTTGCCGTGGCGGTAGACCTGGAAGTCGGCGCGGGCCTCGTTCGTGCCCGTGAGGTCGACGAGTTGTTCGGCCTCGCCCTGGACCAAGTAGCCCTTGGGAAGGACCATCTTGACGACGTACGTGCCCGCAGCGACGCCGCGGAAGCGGTACGTGCCGTCGTCGCCCGTCGTCGCCTCCTGGATGGTGGACCCGCCGCGGTCCTGCAGGTGGATCCGCACGCCCTTGAGCAGCGTCTCGCTCGAGACGTTCTCGACGGTGCCCACGATGCCGCCCAGGGGACGCACCTTGACCTCGATGGTGGCCGTCTTGCCCGGGTTCACGACGACGTCGCGCTCGATGAAGGCTGGGGCCATGGGATTCGGCGTCTTCCAAGGAGGGCGGCTTAAAATGCGTTGTGATTGAACGGACCGGTCCAGCCTTCGAATGGTTTAAAGGCCGAAGGGCTGTCGCAGCGACCCTCTCCAGCCAATGACGATTGCCGACGAAATCAAAGCGATCGAAGACGAGATCGCGAAAACGAAGTACAACAAGGCCACGCAAGGCCACATCGGCAAGCTCAAGGCGAAGATCGCGCGCCTCAAGGAGGACCAGGAGAAGCACGCGGCCAAGAGCGGCGGAGGCGGCGTCAGCTTCGACATCAAGAAGTCGGGCAACGCGAGCGTCGGCATCGTGGGCCTGCCCAGCGTCGGCAAGTCGACGCTCCTCAACACGATGACCGGCACCGAGTCCGAGGTCGCCGCCTACCACTTCACCACGCTCACCGTCATCCCCGGCCTCCTCGAGTACCGCGGCGCCAAGATCCAGATCCTCGACATGCCCGGGATCATCCAGGGGGCCGCGCGCGGCAAGGGCCGCGGCAAGGAGGTCATCAGCGTCGCGCGCAGCGTCGACCTCATCATGCTCGTCGTCGACGCCACGTCGCCGGCGGGCCTCCAGTACGTCCTGCGCGAACTCTACGACGCGAACGTGCGCCTCAACAAGAAGAAGCCCGACCTGGTCGTGGTCCGCACCGAACGCGGGGGCATCCAGGTCCGGTCGACCGTGCCCCTCACCCAGGTCGAGCCGGAGTACATCAAGGCCATCGCCCGCGAGTTCAAGATCGTCAACGCCGACATCATCGTCCGCCAGGACCTCAACACGGAGGAGGTCGTCGACGCGTTCGCCGGCAACCGCGTCTACAACAAGGCGTTCGTCGTCGTGAACAAGATGGACGCCGTCTCGCCCCCCGCCCTGCGCTCCATCATGCACGAACTGGAGGGCCTCGGGTTCAAGGTCATCCCCGTCTCGGCCAAGAACGGCGTGAACATCGACGAACTCAAGGACATGCTCTTCCACGAACTCAAGTTCATCCGCGTCTATCTGCGACCCCAGGGCGGCGAGGCCGACTACAAGGAACCCCTCGTGGTCAAGGAAGGGACGGACATCGGGCTCGTCTGCGACACGCTCCACCGTGACATGCGGACGCGGTTCCGCTGGGCGCAGGTCTGGGGCAAGAGCGCCAAGTTCCCTGGGCAGACGGTCGGCATCGACCACATCATGCAGGACGAGGACGTCCTGACGCTCGTCCTAAGAAGGAGCGGCTGAAAGGGTCGCGCAATGGAGACCAATCGGCTCACGAGATTTCCTAAATAGGGCGATACGACTCGACGAACGATGCGTCCGATTGTGCCGCTTCTGGTAGCCGCATCCGTGGCGTTCCTGCCGCCAGTCCTTGGAACGAGCCCGTTGGACGACGACGCGGATTCCGGCCTTGACGCGGGTGACCAACCCGTACTGGCCGTGCCAGTTCGCCCTGGCGCCCATGCCGGGCGACTCTCAGGAATCTACGACACGGACGACTACTATGCCTTCCAGGCTCATGTCGGCGACGTCGTACGGTTCTCATTGTCGTCCCAGGGATTCGTGTTTATCGACCTCGTGTGGGCGCCGACCGGCGAATGCCGGCAGTTTTGCGACACGTACGGCTTCTACGGCCCTGGCGACGCCGGGACCCTCCTCATCACCGAAACCGGGACGTGGTACCTACAGGTCTGGCGCTCGTTGGTCGGGCTGGACACGGTTGACTATTCCTTTTCGTTCGAACTCCAACCCTCCTGGTCGTCGGTCGTTTCGTCGAGCGCCTCTCGAACGAAGATCGTGGAATTCCGCTGGGATGAACCCTCCCACGTCGTCGGCCTGGGTCGCATCGCGGCGCCCTCGGACGACGGGGACGCATTTTTTGGGTTCGTGTTCGCGGAGTTTTGGACGCGTGGGGCGTCGGGTTACACATGGATTGGGTTGATCGGCCCCGGTTTGAACCGCCACACGGAGGTCACGCCATCATCGCTTCCCTCGGTCGACGTTCCGAAGTTCTTGACGACGGGCGCTAGGAGCGGTTGGGCGCTCACAGGAATCGAATTCGATGCTGGAGGACCGGGATGGATACGCGTTACCACGTTCACTAGTGGCGGACCCAGCATTGCTTACGCCATCTCGGAACGACCGTTCGAGCATGCAGAGGCCGAAGGCGACGACCTTGTCCAGTGGAGGGAATCGACTAGCAGCAGCGAGCCCCATGTTGTCGCCCCGGTCCTTGCTGTTTCGGGCGACCGCGACTACAAGTTGGACGTTCGAGGCCGTTTCCTCGGATTCTTTGCAGGCGACGACGGGGCGGCCCGCGTTACCGACCCGGAGGGTAACGACGTGCAGCTTAGCCGCGGCATGGCGGTCTTCGTGGGCCCTCGGGAGGGGACATGGATGTTTCACTTGGATCCCGCAGTGACCGTCGGACTTGCGGGGCGAATCTACCTTGAGGGTGTTTTCGTGCCCGACCTTGAGTTGGCGCCCTCGGGCTGGCTGTCACCGTCCCGGGCCGGGGGGGTAGAAATCGACGACTAGGAGACACGCGCCCTTATCTTGGCCCCGGTTCTTCCCGCCGGCGTGCGGTTCTCACGGTCGAAGTTGACGTGGGCCCTCTTGGCCGCCCTCGTCCTTCTCGTGGTCGGCCTCACGAAGTTCGCCGCCCTCCAGAACCGGGGTCCCACGGAGGCGGCCGATGTGGCGGTCACAATCGACGCCCCCGACGAGGCGCAGCTCTACCACGCGAACGTGCCGCTCGCGGCGGGTGAGAACACGGTGCTCAACGCGTTGCGGGCGGCTGCCGACCGGGACGGCTTCACGGTCCGGACACAAGACTACGCGGGCCTCGGCGCCATGGTCGTCCAGATCTTCTCCTACCACAACGACGGGCCGTGCGGTTGGGTGTACGAGGTCAACGGCGTCAGTGGCGACCGCTCCGCGTCTCTCTACCATGTGTCCGACGGCGACGCCGTCCACTGGTTCTGGGCGTGCCACGGCTAGACCGCTCCACCGGAATTCAAGGTCGCTTGAATTATTTCCAGACTTCCGGAATCCTTATCCGGGTCCCAGCGTGTGACCGCGCGTGCTCGCCCCGCGCACGAAGGCCCTCTCCACGCGCCTCCTCGTCCTCCTCGAACTCCACAACCACCGCCACACGAAACTGAAGACGTTGGCCGAACAACTCGACGTCACCGTCCAAGCCGTCAGCGACTACCTCAAGCGCCTGAGCAACGAAGGCCTCGTCGAACACGTCGCAGGCGCCTGGAAGCCCACCAAGCGCGGCACCGCCGTCCTCCACGAGACCGTCCTCGACCTGCGGCGCTTCGTCGACGATTCCATGCGGCACCTGCGGATCATCGACGAGACGTTCGCCCTCGCGGACCGCAAGATCCACGCGGAACAACAGGTCGGGCTCTACATGCGCGAGGGCCGCCTCCACGCGGGGCCCGTCAAGGCGGGCGCGAGCAAGGGCGTCGCGCGGACCGAGGCCGACGCGGGGCAACTCGTCCTCGTCGGCGACCTGGACGGGTTGCTCGAACTGCACCCCGCCCCCATCCACTTCCTCGGCCACCCCGACTTCCCCGATGGCGCCGCCCTCGAACACGCCCGACGCGAGGCCAAACGCGCCACGGACGGCCGCGAACGCGTCCTCGTGGCCGCCCACGGGCTCACGAGCCTCGCCTGGGTCTGGACGCTCGGCCTCGAGGTCGACCTCGAGTTCGCACCCCTCGCCGCCGCCCAAGAGGCGGCCGAACGCGGCGTCCCTGTCCTCTACTTCGTCCCCGAGGACGAACGCGCCGCCTGCGAGGCCCGCATCGCCTCCGCCACGTCGGACCGCAGCGAACCCGTCCCCGTGCGGAGCGTGCGGCTCTGAGGCCACGCCTGGCCTGGCGCGACTACCGCATCCACGCCGAGGACCAGGAACTCCTACGACTCGACGACCTCGAACTCGAAGGTCCCGGGCTCATCCTCCTCTTGGGCGCCACGGGCAGCGGCAAGTCCACGTTGCTGCGGTCGGCCACGGGGCTCGCCTCCGCTCTGCCGGGCACGGGCGTCACGGGCTCGTTCTCCACGAACGCGCGGGCCACCGGGTACGTGCCCCAGGACGCGTTGGACGGTTTCCTGAGCTTCGACGCCGTCAACGAATTCGTCCTGCGCCTGCGCGCCTTGGGCCGCTCGCTGCCGGAGGCCCACCAGGAGGCCCAACGACGGTTGACCGTGATCCAACTCGCCGAACGCGCGACCGTCCCCCTCCACCGCTTGAGCGGAGGGGAACGCCGACGGCTCGCCCTGGCCGCGGCCCAGGTCCACGACCCCGACGTCCTCCTCCTCGACGAGCCCTTCAACCATGTCGACTCCGCCTGGCGTCCTCGGCTCGCAATCGACATCGGACGCGCCGCCCTGCGGCGGCTCGTCGTCGTCGCGACGCACGACCCGTCGCCTTGGCAGGAGGACTCCCCCCGGACGCTCCTCATTCGCGACGGGCGCCTGCACCACGACGGCCCCGCGGACGGATTCGACCCCGCCCGCTTCCCCGAGATCGCCATCGGCCCGACGGCGCCATGGAACACCTCTCCGCGCGCCGCGACGCCCCGCCTCGAGTTCCAGGCCGTGACCTGCGAGCTCGAGGGCACGCGCGCCCTGGAGGAGGTCACGCTCGACCTGGGCCCCGGGTTGCACGCGCTCGTGGGCCCCAACGGCGCCGGCAAGACGACGTTCCTGCGCGCCGCGGCCGGACTCATCCGACCCCAGAGCGGCCGCATCCGCGCCAACGGGCTCGACACGCGCGCGGCCACCGGCCTCGTCCACCACGTGGCCCTCCAGTTCGAGGAACCGACCAGCGCGTTCTTCGCCTCCACCCTCCGACAGGAGTTGGCCTTCGCCCCCACGAACCAAGGACTCCCGGGGTGCGACATCGAAGCGCGCCTGCGCGAGGCCATCTCGGATTTCGAACTGGACGCGTTCATGGATCGCCACCCGTACACGTTGAGCGGGGGACAGAAGCAGCGCCTCGCACTCGCGAGCGTCCAAGCCACGCAGGCCCCCATCATCCTCCTGGACGAGCCCACCCAAGGCCTGGACGCGGCCAACCGCCGCCTCCTCCACGCGTTCCTCGAACGACAGGCCACCGACCGCTGCATCGTGGCCGCCACGCACGACGAGGGCCTCATCGGCCTCGCGCACGACGTCACCCGCCTCTGCGCCGGCCGAATCGAAGCCGCGCCTCGGGAGGTGACGTTGCGCACGCCCTCGTGAAGCTCGCGATCGTCACCGTTGCCAGCTCCCTCTCGATTGTCCTCCCGACGCCTTGGTTGGCGCCGTACCTCGTCATCGAGGCCGTGCTCGTCCTCGGCCTCCTTGACGCACAGGCACGCCGCGGGCTGCGGCGCTTTGCCGTGAGCGCAAGCCTCCTCGCGGGCTTCTTCTACGCCGCCGGGGGACCCCACGCGGGCGACGTGCGCATCGGCCCCCTGCCCGTCTCGGGCGACGACTTCACCATCGGCCTCCTCGTCGGCGTGCGCATGGCGGCCCTCTTCGCGGCCTTCGCCCTCGGCGCGCGCTGGGTCCCCGCACGCGACCTCTTACCCTTCGTGGCCCGCAGGGGGCTGCCCGCGTACGTCGCCGGGGCCATCCTGCGGACGCTGCCCACCGTCCGCGCCGACGCCGAACGCCTGCGCGAGACCCAGACCGCCCGAGGTCACCGCTTCGTCGCAGGACCCTGGGGCGCACGGACGTGGATCCCCTTCGTCGTGCCCCTCTTCGTGAGCGTCCTGCGGCGCGCGCGCGAGCAATCCATCGCCCTCGAACTCGCCGGCATCCTGCCCCAACGGAACGGGGCCGTCAGCCGCGCCCACCGGTGGGCCGTCGTCGCCGCCCTCGCGGCCCTCGCCGTGGCGGGGCGCCTGGCCCTCGTGGCCTGGCCGGGCGTGAGCCTCAGCTACTTCGTCCTCTTCATCGCCGGCGTCGCCTACGGCCCCATCGTCGGGCTTCTCGTCGGTCTCCTCGAGCGCGTCTCCACGGACGTGCTCTTGAGCGGCCTCAACCCCGTCTTCCTGACGATGGCGCCCGTGGAGGCCATGCTCGGCCTCCTGGCCGGCCTCGCCGGACGCCTCGTCAATTGGGGCCAACGCGGCCGCGAACCCATCGCGTTCGCCAGCGTCCTGGCCGCCTGGGCCGGCGCGATGATGACGATCCTGTTCTCCGTGGCCGCGGACACGATCAATTGGCTGGCCGTCCGCACACTCCTGCCACGCCTGGACCCCGAGGCCGCCCAAATGGGCTGGGTCGCCCTCGTCGCGCGCGGCCTCGTGTTCAACGTGCCCAGCCTCGTCTTCAACGCGGCCCTCTTTGCCGCTGCGGCCTATCCGACGCTGCTGGCGCTGCGACGCAGCGGCGTCCTCATCCACCGGGCGCGCTCGAACCCGGCTTGAAGCGAGCCCGATGTATTGTTTCCCGGGCCTTTTTGCATCCTTTTGGCCTTTCGTTTTCAAAACGCACTAACAATCTGAACCGGCCGAAAGGGCGAGGGTTACCGGGCCACGCGGCGGGGCTCACGTGAATAACCGCACGCCGAGGCGTCGTCGACGATCGACGATGAACGGGAGCCGGCAGGTTGGGGCCCACGTTGCTTCTCCGGATGGAGGAGAAGGCCGCCGATAATGGGCTCAAACACCGGTTGTCTCCACGTTCGGGTGCAGCCGAACCTCGAAGGATGGGCCGGTTTTCTCCGCGAAACGATGCATCGGAAAGGAGGCCCGCCGAATGCCAGGGTTCAAACACCAGATGGCCGCCCATTCACACGCAAAACCTCTCCAAACCCGCATTTCCGATAACTATTAACGCGCCCCGTCCCCTTGCAAGCCTAGACATGGCCGCGGATTTGGTAGGGGCCTTGGAGGTGTGAAAACATGGTATTGCTAGACCGAACGAACTTGTATCTGTTGGAACTCTTGCAAAAGGATGCACGCATGAGCATCATCGATCTGAGTCGTGCCGTCAACCGTGCGGAGAGCACGGTGCGCGAACGCATCACGGCCATGGAACGCGAGGGTATCCTGCGGGGCTACCGCGCCCTCGTCGATTCCGAGAAGCTCGGCTTCCACGCCCACGCGCTCCTGCGCGCGGACTGCGACCTTCGCCACGTCCCGGACCTGGCCAAGCGCCTCGAGGCGATCCCCCAGGTTACCGCGGCGTTCCTCACGACGGGCGCCAAGCCCCTCGTGGTCCAGGTCATGGCGGAGAACCTGCCGCGGCTCGAGCAGATGCTCGAGAAGCGCATGGCCCCCCTTGAGCTCGAACGCATCGAGGCTGCCCTCGTCGTGCACACGCTCGTCGACCAACGCCCCGTCGCCCTCCAGGCCGTCTTGGCCGGAGCGGACGCTGGCGCCGTCGCCGACAAGATGGCGACGGTGACGGCCGAGGTCACCCAGGACAACGGTTCGCGAAAGGCGAACCCCGTCCACTGGGAAGGCCCCGTGCGCCAGGCCTCGACGGGCAACCCGTAAGACGCTCATCCCACAGGGGCGCGTCCGCCGCGCTGGCTCCCTCCGGCACGGACGCGCCCAGTGGACCCTCTCCCTTGGTGGTGGGTGGGTCCGCCCGCCTCGCTGGCCCCCGCATCCCTCCGGCGGGGCGGGCCTCTCTTCTTTTTCTTACTTCCACGCGTGGAAGCGCCGCTCGATCGGCGTCTTCGTGGCCTGGGAGATCGTGCAGATGCGCTCCGTCAGGCGGAAGACCGTCTCGCGGTCCTCGTCCGAGAGCGAACCCTTCACATGCACGTCGAGAAGGATCTTCGTCATGAGGTCGCCGTCGAACCAGGCGCCGGCGCGGATCTTGACGCGTTCGAGGTTCACGCGGCGTTTTTCGGCGACTTTGTGGGCCGTCGTGATGTGGCAGCTGGCGAGGGAGGCCAGGAAGTACTCGCTCGCCATCGGCCCCTTGTCCGTGCCGCCCTTGTCGCTCGGCTTGTCCACGAAGAACGCGTGGTGGCGCGCCGTCGCTCGCGTCGTCTTAGGCGCGACCGTCTCGACCTCGACGACTTCATCGGGTTCCAAGCTGGATTCCCTTCCTGAGCGGGAAGACCTTCTCCGTCAGCGCGTCCGTGCGGACCTTCACGTAGTCCGGGAACGACGCATCGAGTTCGGGGTCTCCCGTGTCCACGAACAGGTGGCGCAGCCCTAATAGTTTCTGAGGCGTGGCCACGACGAGCACATTGCCGACGCCGACGCGTTCGATGACCGGCACGCTGATCTGCGCCGTCCCGCGCCCGAGGACCGCGCCTTGGCCGCCCGTGGGGCTCACGACGATGAACGCGGACCCCTCTTCGCCCAAGACCTCGAGGAGCCGCTCCTCGCTCGCGTCCTCGGCCAGCCACTGCCCGTCCCGCCACGCGTCGACGCCCAGCGGCGTGCCGCCCCCGAGGGCGTCCTTGATGGACGCCACCGTCGTGCCCGACCCCATCACGTACGTCGTCTCGGGCTGGCGGGAGCCGAGGAACCACGTGGCCAGGTCGGCCAGGGCCTCCGGCTCGCTGGCGAGGGCGCCCCCTTTGCCGGCCTGGATGCCCGACTCGTCGGGCACGCGGGCAATCGCGTGTGCGCGGACGATCCACCCGCCCTCACGATAGCTGCGCTCGTCGAGGTCGAGCACGTCCACGGGGCGCGTCGGGAACCCCAGTTGGAGCCCGTTCGCGACCTGCGCGGCCACCTGGGGCGTCTCGGCGAAGACCGGGCTGAACATCTTCACGCCCGCGGGCACCCCGAGCAGAGGCACGGCGTCCGCGGCGGCGCGGGCGACGTCCGTGGCCGTCCCGTCCCCGCCCACGAAGAGCAGGAGGTCGATTTGGGCCTCGAGGAGGCGACGGACGTAGTGCGCCGTGTCCGCCGCGGTCGAGTGGCCGAAGGACGGCGGCGGGCCCGCAAGGCGCGCGATCTCGAAGACCGGGCCCCCGTACTTCGTGCCCGCCTTGACGACGTCCTCGCCCAAGGGGCCCGGGGGGGTGACGAGGACCATCCGGGTCCGGTCGAGGGCACGCACGCACGCGACGCCGCGCGCGAAAGCGGGAGCGTCCTCGCCCCACTCCGTCGTTTGAAGAAGAGGCGCGAGGCGCCCGAGGTCGTCGCTGCCCTTGAATCCGGCGCGCCCCCCCAGGCCCGCGATGGGGTTGACGAGGACGCCGACACGCAGCTTGCGCGCGGCCGTCATACTCCGATCGGGCGTTCGAGGACCTTCTCGGGGGGTTGGGGCGGCGGCGTCGACTTCAGCTTGTGCAGCTCGTGCCACGTGAGGACGAGGTTCTTCGCCGCCCACACGTCGTCGATGCGGGCCACGGGGGTCTCGTGGGGCGCGCTCGTGACGACCGTGGGGTCCTCCTGGGCCACGGCGAGGAGCGCGTCCGCGAACGCATCCAGTTCCTCGCGCGTCTCCGTCTCCGTGGGCTCGATCATGAGGGCCTCGTCGACGAGGTGGGGGAAATAGACGGTGGGCGCGTAGAAGCCGTGGTCGAGCAGACGCTTGGCGATGTCCAGGGCGCGGATGCCGCGCTTCTTCTTGAGGTCGGTCGCGGAGAGGACGAACTCGTGCTTGCGCAGGGACTTGAAGGGCATCGTGAAGGGGCCGAGGAGGCGGTGCTTGAGGTAGTTCGCGTTGAGCACGGCGATCTCGGCGGCCTGCTTGAGGCCGTCGCCGCCCATGAGGAGCATGTAGCTGTAGGCGCGCAGGTGCACGAGGAAGTTGCCGTAGTATTCGCGCACCTTGCCGATGGACTGCGGCGCGTTGTAGTCGAGGTGGTAGCTCGTCTGCGCCTTCTTGATGCGCGGCACCGGGAGGAAGGGGACGAGGCGCGCCTTGACGCCCACGGGTCCGCCGCCCGGGCCGCCGGCGCCGTGGGGGACGGCGAACGTCTTGTGCAGGTTCACGTGGCAGATGTCGAAGCCCATGTCGCCCGGGCGCGCCACGCCCAGGATCGCGTTGAGGTTCGCCCCATCGTAGTAGAGGAGGCCGCCCGCGTCGTGGACCGTCTTCTGGATGCCTTGGATCTCGTCCTCGAAGATGCCCAGCGTGTTCGGGTTCGTGAGCATGAGGCAGGCCGTGTCGGGTCCGACGGTCGCCTTGAGGGCCTCGAGATCGACCGTGCCGTCCTTCGTGCTGGGGATCTCGACGACCTCGTATCCCGCCATCGCGGCCGAGGCCGGGTTCGTGCCGTGCGCCGTGTCGGGGACGATGACCTTCGTGCGCGTCGCGCCCTCGCCTCGGCTCTCGTGGTAGGCGCGCACGAGCAGGAGCCCGATGAACTCGCCGTGGCTTCCCGCGGCCCCGTGCAGCGAGACCGCGTCCATCCCGGTGATCTCCTTGAGCCAGTCCTCGAGTTCGTGCATGACGCGCAGGGCGCCCTGGAGCGTGGCGGGGTGCTGGTCGGGGTGCAGGTGGGCGGCCTCGGGCCACGTGGAGACCTCGTCGCACAGGCGGGGGTTGTACTTCATCGTGCACGACCCGAGCGGGATCATGCCCGTGTCGAGCCCGTAGTTGAGCTGGCTGAGGCGCGTGTAGTGGCGTACGACCTGGTTCTCGGTCACCTCGGGCAATCGGGGCGCGTTGCGGCGTTGCAGGGAGGCGGGCAGTTGGGGCCGCGCGGTGTTGGGGCCGACCGGAAGGCGCGCGCCCCTTCGGCCGGGCATCGATTCCTCCGTCAGGAGGGGGACGAGGCGCTGGCTGAGGAGCTTCAAGGGGCCACCTCTTTGATGGCGCGGACGAAGCGCGCGTGGTCCTGGTCGGAGTGGACCTCGGTGGAGCAGACGACGAGGGCGTCGCCGCGCTCGGGCAGCGCTCGCGAAAGGGGCCAACCGGGCGTGATGCCCTTCGTGCCCAGCGTCTCGAAGAGGGACTCGGCGGCTTGGGGTGTCGTGACGGTGAACTCGTTGTACGTGGGGCCGGTGAAGAGGGGTTTCCAGCCGGCTTCCGTCTCCAGGCGGTCGCGCAGTTGTTGCGCGCGTTCGAAGTTGAGTTGGGCGAGTTCGGCCAGGCCCTTGGGGCCGAGGGCGGCCAGGTGCGCTCCCAGGCCGATCGCGAGGAGCGCCTCGTTCGTGCAGATGTTGCTCGTGGCGCGTTCGCGGCGGATGTGCTGTTCGCGCGTCTGCAGCGTCATGCAGTACGCCCGTTGGCCGCGGCGGTCGCGCGTGGCGCCGATGAGGCGGCCGGGCATGCTGCGCACGAATTCTTCCTTGCAGGCGAAGATGCCCAGTTGGGGTCCGCCGGGCGGGAAGACGAGCGTGGTGCCGTCGCCGACCGCGATGTCGACGCCGTTCTGGCCGGGGGTGGCCACGAGGCCGAGGCTCGTGAGGTCGAAGCCCTGGATGACGAGGGCGCCCGCTTGGTGCGCGGCCTCCGCCAGGGGCCCGACCTCTTCGAGGACGCCAAAGAGGTTCGGCGATTCGACGAGGAGGCCGGCGGCGTCGCGGCCGAGCTTGGACCGGACGTCCGCCGCGTCGGCTTGTCCGGTCGTGGCGTCGTATCCGTACTCGACGAGTTCGACGCCGTGGCCTTGGACGTAGTTGCGCAGGGTGCTCTTGCGCTCCGGGTGCAGGGCGCGTGGGACGAGGAGCTTCTTGCGGCCCGTGACGCGGTACGTCATGAGGCCGGCTTCGGCGAGCGCCGTCGAGTAGTCGTACATGCTGCCGTTGACGACGGGCAGTTCCACGATGTCGCTGACGAGGCTCTGGTACTCGAAGAGGGCCTGGAGCGTGCCCTGGGCGAGTTCCGCCTGGTAGGGCGTGTAGGAGGTGTAGAACTCCTGGCGGAACATGAGGCGGGGGACGAAGCTGGGGATGAAGTGTTCCTTGAGGGTGCCGCCGACGAAACTGGGCGACTCGGTCGTGGGCCGGTTCTTGGAGAGCGCCTCACGCAGGTAGCGCACGACGTCGATCTCGCCGCGGCCCGCCGGCAGGTTCCACGACTTGGCGCGCACCGCGGTCGGGACGTCGGCGAAGAGGTCCGCCACGTTCGACACGCCGATGGCCTCGAGCATCTCCGAGGAGACGGTCGAGTTGGGGATGAACGTCATCTTGGGGAGTCCCGGCTCGTGGGAAACCCCCCATCCTCAAAAGGGTTCCCCCGGGCGCTTTCCGGGAAGGGGTTCCGCATCGCGCGGGCAGTAGAGCGCGCGGGGGTCGCGCGTCGTCCAACCGCAGCGCGGACAGGTCCGCTCGTTGCTCTCGCCGGCGGCGCGCCGGGGCCAAAGGAAGGGGAAGAAAAGGAAGAGGAAGGCGCCGTTCGGCCAAAAGAGGATCGTGAGGAGGGCGGACAGGGACAAGAAAACGAAGAAGACGAGCCAACGATTCGGCGGCCTCACCTTGGCGAGAAAGCCCGGCGGGTTTTGAACGAGTCGCCCGTCACGTGGCGAGGACCCGAAGCGGTTAAACGCGTCCGGGGATTGGGGACGCCACAATGGCGCGCCCCATCGCCGAACGCTTCGCCGCGGCGGGCGTCCACTTGGGCGACACGGTGCGCCTCGTCCACGGCGACCGCGTCGACGAGGGCGTCCTCATGCCGCGCCACGCCTTCTCGACGGCCGACGTGGCCATCCTCAAACTCAAGAGCGGATACAATGTCGGCGTGCGCGTCGACGAGGAGACCGCCATCGAACTCGTGCGACGCGCGGAACAACGCCCCAGGCCGAGCCGGCCCATCCAAGCCCAATCCTCGAAGCCGACGGTGGCAATCCTCGGCACGGGCGGCACGATCGCGAGCTACGTCGACTACCGCACGGGGGCCGTCCACCCTGCGGCCTCGGCCGAGGAACTCGCGTACGCGACGCCGGAGATCTTCGAGATCGCCAACGTGCGCGCCGAGGTCGTCTACCAGGTCTTCAGCGAGGACCTCACGCCCAAGAACTGGCTCGAACTGGCCCGGCGCACGAAGACCGCCTTCGACCAAGGGGCCCGCGGCGTCGTCATCCCTCACGGGACCGACACGTTGGGCTTCACGGCCGCCGCGCTCTCCTTCCTCCTCAAGGACCTGCCGGGACCCGTCGTCGTCGTGGGCGCCCAACGATCGAGCGACCGGCCTTCGAGCGACGCTGCGACGAACCTCGTGGCCGCCTGCCGGATCGCCGCCGAGGCTCCCCTCGCGGAAGTCGTCGTCGCCATGCACGCGGGCCCCGACGACACCCGCATCGCGATCCACCGCGGCGTGCGCGCCCGCAAGAACCACAGCAGCCGCCGCGACGCCTTCGAGAGCGTCAACGCGCGCCCGCTCGGCCACGTCGAGGGCGACCGCGTCGTCCTCACCGAACCCCACCGCGCACCCAAGCCCGGCTCGTGCCGCGTCGCGAACAACGTCGCCCACGACGTCGTCCTCCTCCACTCGTACCCGGGGCTCGACGGCGCGACGCTCGAACGCGCCGCGAACGGACGCGGCCTCGTCGTCGCGGGCACGGGCCTGGGACACCTGCCCCACGCGGCCCTCGACGCGCTCGAAGCGCTGCGAAAGCGTGGCGTCGTCGTCGTCATGACCACCCAGTGCCTCTGGGGCCGAACCGACCTGAACGTGTACTCGACGGGCCGCGACCTCCTGCGCGCCGGCGTCGTCCCCGCCGACGACATGCTTCCCGAGACCGCCTTCGCCAAGCTCTGCTGGGCGCTCGGCAACGCGACGGACCGCGACCAGGCTATCGAGTGGTTCACGAAGGACCAGGCCGGCGAACTCTCGCAGCGCACCCTCCTCTTGGAGGCGCCGCCCCTTGAGTGACGCTCCCGACTACGCGGCGATCGGCTTCCGCTGCGGCCTCGAGATCCACCAACAGGTCGCCACGACCAAGCTCTTCTGCCGATGCCCCTCGGAGGCGCCGCCTCCCGACGACGAGGACCCGGACTTCCGCATCGTGCGCCGATTGCGCCCCTCGCAGTCGGAGATGGGCGAGGTCGACGCCGCGGCCCTGGCAGAGGCCCGTCGCGCACGGCTCTTCGAATACCGCGGGTCCCACGCGTCCGCGTGCCTCGTCGAGGCCGACGAGGAACCCCCGCACCCCGCGTGCGAAGACGCCCTCGACGTCGCGCTCACCACGTCCCTCCTCTTGGGCTCCCACCCCGTCGACGAGATCGAGTGGATGCGGAAGATCGTCATCGACGGAAGCAACACGAGCGGCTTCCAACGCACGGGTCTCGTCGCGCGCGGGGGCCGCGTCGAGGACGTCGGCATCCAGACCCTGTGCCTGGAAGAGGACTCGTGCCGACGCATCCGCGACGAGCCCGACCGCGTCGTCTGGGGCCTCGACCGCTTGGGCATCCCCCTCGTCGAGATCGCGACCGACCCCGACATCCGCGACGGCGAGCACGCGCGCAACATCGCGGCACGCCTCGGCGGCCTCCTCCGCGCCACCGGCCGCGTCCTTCGGGGCCTCGGCACCATCCGCCAGGACCTCAACGTGAGTGTGCGCGGCGGCACACGCGTCGAGGTCAAGGGCGTGCAGGACCTCAACGGCATCCCGAAGGTCATCGAGTGGGAGACGCGCCGCCACCTCCGCATGCTCGACGTCGCGCAGGCGCTCCAAAAGCGCGGCGTGCAGGCCGCGGCCTTCGCCTACACGCCGAGCGACCTTTCCCCCACGTTTTCCAAGACCGAGGCCAAGTTCGTCCGCTCAACGCTCCAGGCCGGCGGCGCCGTCCTCGGCCACCGCCTTCCCGGACTCAAGGGCCTCCTGGGCGGGGCGAAGAAGGAGGACCCGCGACTGGGCCGCGAACTCGCGGCGTACGCCAAACGGGACGCGGGCGTCCAGGGCATCCTGCACGGCGACGAATTGCCGGGCCTCGGCGTCAGCGAGGCCGAAGTCGCCGCCGTCCGCCAAGCCCTGCACTGCGGCCCGGAGGACAGCTTCGCGCTCGTGGCCGCCCCCCGGCCGACGGCCGAGCGGGCTTTGCGCGTCGTGGTCGAACGCGCCGCGCGCGCCTTGGACGGCGTCCTGGCCGAGGTCCGGATGGCCGAAGCCGACTATTCGACGACCTACCTGCGCCCCATGCCGGGGGCCGCGCGGATGTACCCCGAGACGGACATCCCTCCCAGCGCGGTCCGTCGGGAGCGCTTGGAACGGCTGCGGACCGAACTCCCGCCGCCGCCCGAGGTCCAGGTCGCCAACCTGCAGCGACGCCACGGCATCGGCGCCGAGGAGGCTCGCCAGATCGTCCACGAAGGACTCATCCCCGAGTTCGAGGCATTGGCCTTGGCCGCCGACGCCTCGCTCGCGGCGCGCACGCTCCTCGCCTACGTGCCGGACCTCGAGAAGCGCCATCCGAAGTCGGCGCCCCACCTGGCCACGTGGACGCGCACGGTGCTCGCCGGCGTCAAGGTGGGTCGGCTCGCCAAGGAAGGCGTGCCCGCCGTCCTCGAGTCGCTCGCCTCGGGCGAGGCGACGACCCTCGACGAGGCGCTGGCCAAGCGCGGCCTCACGGGCGTCGACCCGGCGGAGGTCGAGAACCGGGCGCGCGCCCTCGTGGCCGAACGCGCCGAGTTCGTGCGCCAGCGCGGCGCCGAGAGCGTGGGCCCGCTCATGGGGCTCCTCATGAAGGAATACCGGGGCCGCGTGGACGGCGCGCTCCTGAACCGCGTCCTCGCACGAGAGGTCGAACGGTTGTTGACGGCGGCGCCCCGCGCCTAGGCGGCGCCCTCGGGCACGCGGCGCTTGGGCGGGCTCTGCGCGCGCACCATCCGGCCTCGGCCCGCGCGGCCGACGAAGCGGCCGCCCTCGACGACGAGGTCGCCGTGAAGGTAATGGGCGGCGACGACGATGGCTTCGCGCCCTTCGAACGGCGTCCAACCGCAACGGCTCTGCAGGTCCGAGCCGCGCAGCTTTCGTGGCGCCCTCGGGTCGTAGGCGAAGAAGTCGGCGTCGTAGCCGGGTTCGATCTGTCCCTTCGGCAGGCCGAGGAGGCGGCCGGGGGCGGCGCATGCGGCCTCGAGGACGCGCCCGGCATCCAGGCCCCGGGTCCGGGCTTCGTGCAGGAGGAGGGGGAGCATCGTCTCGACGCCTGGCACGCCGGCGGGGGCCTCCGTGAACGGGCGGCCTTTCTCCTCCCGCGTGTGCGGGGCATGGTCGCTTTCGAGGATGGGCACCTCGCCGCCGGCGAAGGCGTGCCAGAGTCCGTCGCGTTCGGCCACGGGGCGCAGCGGCGGATTGACCTTCGCGAAGGCGCCGAGGCTCGTCGCGTCGTTCGCGAGGAGCAAGTGATGGGGTGTGGCACCGGCGGACCATCCCGCCTTGGAGGCGGCCCGGGCGGCCTGCGCCGTCGTCGCGTGGCAGACATGGACGGCGGCGTCGGCGGGGGCGGCGCGCGCGGCGGCCTCGATGGCCGCGACCTCCCCTTGGGCGGGGCGCGAGGCGTCGTGTTCGACGAGCGTTGCGGGCGGCCGTGTCGGGGGCGTCTCCGCGTGGAGGGCCACGAGGCGGTCGGCCTTGGCGGCGAAGAGGAGCCGTTGCGACAGGTCCTGCGCGGTGCCGGCCTCGGGGATGCCCGTCGTGGGCGCGAGGTAGAGTTTGACGCCGACGCTCTGCATCGCGAGGTCGAGGTGCCGCGTCGTCTGGGGCGTGAACGTCGACCAGAGTCCCCAATCGACGCACGCCTTCGACGCCACGCGGTCACGCTTTTCCTCGAACCGCGAGAGGCGGTCGACGACAGGGTCCGTGTTGGGCATGTCGAGGACGGTGCCGACGCCGCCCAGCGCAGCGCCGAGGGTCCCGCTGCGGAAGTCTTCCTTGGCGGGCGAGCCGGGGTCGCGCAAGTGGACGTGGAGGTCGACGCCGCTGGGCACGAGGAGCTTGCCGGGGAACCGCGTGCGGGGCGTGCCGGGCAGGTTGCGCTTGATGGCCAGGATCTTGCCCGCTTCGTGGTCGAGTCCGATCTCGACGTCCTGGAAGGCGCCGCGGACCCACGCCTTGGCTTCCAGGACGAGGTCCGGACGCACGCTCGCGACTAAGCCAGCGCCCTACATAACGGCTGGGTCGCGCCCTGGCTAGACGACGCCCCAGAGGCCGATGGCGCCGTCCTTGAGGAGTTGGTTGCAGCTTCGCAGGAAGCTTCGGTACCATCGGCGTTCGAGCCAGCGGCGGCCCGCGAGGAGTCCGACGAGGACCGCGTCGAGGGCGAAGACGGGCATCGTCTTGGGGAAGGGCATGACGCCGTCGGCTGCGAGGATGAGGAGGATGAGGTGGGCGAGGATGAGCCCGGTGAGGAGGAGTCCGCCGACCCACCAGCTGGGGCCGAGGGCGCGTTGGTGGACCTTGGCGTAGCATTCGCGGACGGTGCGGCAGCTGACGCTCCAGCGCATCCAACGGTTCCAGTGATCGCGGAGGCTCACTTCGTACGCTTCGAGGACGACGAAGCGCGTGTAGGCGAGGCCGAGGAGGAAGGCGAGTGCGAAGAGCCCGGCCACGATGAGCGTCCAGTACGAACCGACGTCCGTGAGGGCGAGGTAGGCGAGGAGGAAGACGATCCCCGCGACGAGGCCGAGCTGGACGAGTCCGCGTGCGGTGCGCTTCGCGTCGGCTTCGAGGATCGCGAGGAAGTTGCGTGTGACGCCTTCGCCGTTGAGGTGCATCCGGTCCATTCGAGGGGTGCCCGCGTATTTAGGGGCGCCGAATCGATTCGGAGCGCAAACGCCTTAGCTAGAGTCGGCGGGCGAACAGGAGGAAACCCGTGTGGCCGAGCATGTCGAAGTCGGGGCGGGCGCCGCGCTCGTGGACGGTCCAGGTCCGCTCGATGAGTTCGAGGATGCGTGTCTGCGCGAAACCCGACGCGCGTGCGGCCTTGACCGCCTTCTGGACCTGGTCGATGAGGGGCGCGTAGACGGCGAGGGCGCCACCCGGGCGCAGGCAGGCGAACGCGTTCGCGACGGCGGCCTCGGGGTCGGGGATGTCGAGCACGACCGCGTCGAAGTCGCGCTCCTTGACGCCTTCGCGGACGTCGCCGACGCGGAAGTCGACGACGTCGGAGAGCCCGGCGGCCTCGACGTTGCGGCGTCCCACGTCCAGGTGGTCCTCTCGCAGGTCGAGCGCGACGACGCGGCCCTTGGGCGCGACCGCGTGGGCGAGGACGGTCGTGAGGCCGCCGCTGCCGACGCCCGCCTCCAGCACGTGGTCGCCGGAGCCAACGCCCGTTTCGAGGAGGATCCGCGCCGCATCCTTCGGCGTGATGATCTGCGCGCGGCGTTCGAGCGAGCGAAGGTGGTCGACGAGGAGGGGCCGCGTGATCGTGTAGTCTTTGAGGCCCAACTTGAGCGACGAGCCCCACGCGCGCCCGACGAAGTCCTTCGTGGCCACGACGCCGAGGCCTGGGACGCGCGCGGCGTCCTTGCCGGCCCGCAGGATGTGGCGTTCACCGTCCGGACCCAGGAGGAGGATGGTCTCGTTGGCGGCGACCTTGGCGGCCACGGCGGCCGATTGGGGGTCGCGATTAAAGGATTCCTTCATCGACGAGCAGGCGCGCCAGGAGGTCCAGCGCTTGGCGCACGGCCGCGTCCTTGACCGCGCTGCGTGGACCCGGCAGCACCTTGGAATCGGAGCGCGTGTGGCCGGCGCCGACGGCCGCGGCGCACGAAAGGCCGATGGGTTTGGCGGGCGTGGCGCCCGTGGGTCCGGCGATCCCGGTCGTCGCGACGGCGTAGTCGGCGCCGAACCGTTCCTGGACGCCCCGCGCCAAGGCGAGCGCCACTTCGCCGCTGGCGGCCCCGTGGACGAGCAGGTCGGACTCGGGCACGCCGAGCAGTCCCCGCTTGGCCTCGTTCGTGTAGGCGACGACGCCGCCGAGGAACGCGCGGCTCGAGCCCGGGACGTTCGTGAACGCGTCGGCGAGGCGGCCGCCCGTGAAGGATTCGGCGACCGCCAAGGTCCGCTTGGCCGTCGCCAGGCGTTCGAGGAGGTCACGCGCGTCCAACGCGGGGCGCCTCCCGTAACAGCCGCACGCGTTGCGGCGCTTCGATGCGTTCGACGCCGCGGCGCACCGCCGCCGTCAACAGGCCGGTGGCGTCCTCGCCGGCGGCCCATCGTCGCCGGATCTCGGTGCCCTTGCACACGTCGGGCCTCCAGAGCGCGACGCGTCGGACGCGGAAACCCGCTTCGCGGAAGAGGCGGCGCGTGAGCGGGTTGTTCGTGAGGACGACGTCGAATGCGGGAAGGAGGGTGCGCACATGCTCGACCCAGCGATCGTGGTGGTGGAGGTCGGGCAACGGGTACAGGTGGACGTTCGTCAGGCGCGCCTCGGCCAGGGCGGCCGTCAGGAGTTCGACGCGTTCGCCCACCGTGAGCGGGTTGTCCAGGGTGTGGCTGTGCTGGGCGCTCCCGACGCCGACGAGGACCGTCTCGTGTCCGCGCGCGGCCTGCCGGATGGCGTGCAGGTGGCCCCGGTGGGGGGGTTGGAAGCGGCCGACGAGGAGGGCGCGCACGGCTTCACCGGTAAGGGACGGCGGCGCCGATGCGGTCGAGTCGCCGGATGCGTCGGACCGTCCAGGAGATGGCGGCGAAGCTCAGGAAGATGATGCCGAGGACGGCGCCGCTGAAGTTGACGAAGGCAGCGAAGGCGTTGAAGAGTCCGTGGACGAGGACGGCGAGGGCGTAATAGGGCAGGAGTTCGAAGAGGTGGCCGCGTTCGAGGTAGCGTTTGCCGATGCCGTAGCCGAGGATGCCGCTCGCGGTTCCGTGAAGGAAGCTGGACGTGATGGAGCGCAGGATGCCGACGGCGAGGAAGCCGTAGTCGACGGGCAGGACCTTCTCGTCGAGGCCGGGGTTGAGTTGTTCCCAGATGGTGCCGATCTCGTAGATGAGGTTCTCCGTGGCGCTGAAGCCGAGGCCGGCCGCGGCGCCGTACACGATGCCGTCCTCGAGTTCGAAGATGTGGCGTCGGACCGTGCGCACGCCGAGGCCCTTGGCGAACTCCTCGACGAGGGGCGCGGCGACGACGACGAGGAGCGCCTCCTGGGTGATGGTGAGGCCTCGGAGGTTGTATTCGCGGTGGAAGTTCGTCGTGAAGAAGACCTCGAGCAGGATGGCGATGATGACGCTGAAGATGGCGCCGTAGAAGAAGCAGCGGAAGATGGCGGACCAGGGTTCGCGGTTGAGCCGTTCGACGTTCCGGATGAAGATCACGTACGCGATGGGCGGAATGAAGGCGACCGCGGCCATCGTGGCGTAGAGCTTCGCGGGTTCGCGTTCGAGCCCCGTGTCCGGGTCCTGGGCACTCGCCAGGGGCAGAAGGAGGGCGACGAGCGCGATGGGCGCCATCGCCCACCAGCCGCTTGCGGCCACGAGGCGGCCGAAGTCGGCCGCTCGTATTAAGCGTTCGTTGCGGCGTGGGGGCCAGGAGAAACGGGCGACGCAGGTTTAAAGCGCGTCGGGGGCTTGAGGCGGCGGTCGTACCCGATGGGCGTGCTGCAAGCATCGTCGCTCCTCGATGAAGTCAACAGCGTGCGGCAGGCCGCACGCAAGAACAACGAGTGGTTCGCGGAGAGCCTGCCCATGATCGCGAGCGAGAACGTGCTCTCGCCGCGCGCCCTCGAGATGCTCGTCACGGACTTCCATGGCCGCTACGCGGAGGGCCTGCCCGGCCGCCGCTACTACCAGGGTTGCAAGTACTTCGACGAAGTGGAGGCGAAGGCGATCGACCTCGCCCGCCGCCTCTTCCGTTGCCGGTGGGCCAACGTCCAGAGCACGAGCGGAACGGTCTCGAACATGGCCGCGCTCAAGGCCATCGCGCAACCCGGCGACACGATCACTGCCGTCTCGACGGCGGACGGCGGCCACATCAGCCACGCGAAGATGGGCGCCGTGGGCCTTCGTGGGCTCAAGGTCGTCGAGTACCCATGGGACCCCGAGAAGATGACCGTGGACCCGGACGCGGCCGCCAAGGTCATCCGGCAGGAGAAGCCCCGCGTGGCCCTCTTCGGCCAATCCGTCTTCCTCTTCCCGACGCCGTTGAAGGAACTCGCGCCGGTCGCGCGCGAGGTCGGCGCGCGCGTCTTCTACGACGGGGCCCACGTGCTGGGCCTCATCGCGGGCGGCCAGTTCCAGGACCCCTTGCGCGAGGGCGCCGACATCCTCACGGGGTCCACTCACAAGACGCTGCCGGGCCCCCAAGGCGGCGTGAACCTCTCGGACCACGGCGGCGAGACCGAGGAGGACAAGAAGTTCCTGCGGGCCCTCGAGACGGGCGTCTTCCCCGGCGTCGTCTCCAGTTACCACCTCCACCACGTGGCCGCCAAGGCCATCGCGTTCGCCGAGCACTTGCAGTTCGGCAAGGAGTACGCGTCCCAGATCGTGAAGAACGCCCGCGCCTTCGCCGAGGCCCTGAACGAGCGAGGCTTCCGCGTCCTGGGCGAGGCGCTCGGCTTCACGCGCAGCCACCAATGCCTCGTGCAGGTCGGCGAGATCGGCGAAGGCAAGGGCAAGTGGGCGGCCGAACGGCTCGAAGAGGCCAACATCATCACGAACATGAACATGATCCCGGGTGACACGAAGCCCATGAGCCCGAGCGGGCTCCGCCTGGGCGTCCAGGAGCTCACGCGGGTCGGGATGAAGGAGCCGCAGATGCGCGAGGTCGCGGACCTCTACGGGAAGCTGCTGCTCGACGGCGCGGACCCTGCGCGCATCAAGGACGACGTGCGCCGGCTGCGCTCCGAGTTCAAGGTCCTGCAGTTCTGCTTCAACGAGCACCAACGCAGCGGCTACGAGTTCCGGGAGATCTACTAGCCGTGCTCGAGGGCTGGGTCGCCTTGACGGGGACACCCGGCGTCGGCAAGTCCACCGTCGCGAACGAGTTGCGATTGCGAGGCATCCCTAACGTGGACGTGGGCGCCTTCGCCAAGGACAACGACGTCACGGACGGCTTCGACGAGGCCCGCATGAGCGCCATCATCGATCCCAAGCGCGTCGCGAAGGCCCTGCAGGGTCGCACGCAGAAGGGCGCGCTCCTGTTGCTCGACGGGCATTGGTCGCACGACATGCCGGGCATCACGGCCGCCATCGTGGTCCGGCTGCGGCCAAAGGAGCTCCAGTCCCGACTCGAGCGTCGCGGTTGGCCTTCGAAGAAGGTGCGGGAGAATGTCGAGGCGGAGGCGACCGACGTCGTCCTCCAGGAAGCGACGGCGCGGCTGGGCGCCGACCGGGTCTTCGAGATCGACGCGACGGGCAAGGACCTGGACCAGGTCGCCAAGGCGATCTTCGGACTCGTGCGCGGCCCCGACGCGGCGCAGAAGAAGCTCCGACCGGGCCGCGTGGACTGGTCGCAAGACGTGCTCGCGTGGTACTGAGGCGGCGAAATCCATAAGGAGACGTTGAACGTCCGGCGCTGGACGCGTGGGGTACGACCGGGGCGATGGTTCTCGACCGACAACGCAGACTCTTCGACTTCTTCCTCGTCCCCTTAGGCCGCGCACTGGGCCACGTGAACCCCAACGTCCTGACGATCCTGGGACTCCTGGCATCCGTGCCCGCGGCCGTGCTCGTCTACTACGCCGACCCGGCCACGGAGCTCTCCACGTTCTACCTCGTGGGCGCCAGCCTCTTCGTGCTCCTGCACGGCCTCCTCGACATGCTGGACGGCGTGGTGGCACGCCTTCACAAGAAGGAGACGCCCTTGGGCGACTTCCTCGACCACGTCGTGGACCGCGTCGCCGACGTCATCCTCCTCACCGCCGTGAGCCTCTCGGCCTGGGCCGACCTGCGCGTCGGCCTCGTCGCCATCGCCGCAACGCTGCTGACGAGTTACCTGGGGACCCAGGCGCAGGCCGTGGGCGCCGGCCGCATGTATACGGGCTTCGTCGCCCGCGCCGACCGGCTCTTCCTCCTCATCGTCGCCCCGATCGTGGACCACCTGCTCGTGGCAGGCCGCATCCACATCCCCCTCGCGGGCGCCGAACACGCCTTGGGGCTCTCGCTGTGGTACATCGCCATCGGCGGCCTCGTCACGGCGCTCGAGCGTTTCATCCGCATCTACCTGTTCCTGCGCCGCAAGCACCTGGCCGCGCCTCCCGTCCAAGGCGGCAAGTCTTAAGGCGACGGACGGCGAGTACTGGGGAGAACCATGCGCGGATACCTCCGAACGTTCGTCCTCTTCGTCGTCTTTACCCTCCTGCTCGTCGGCATCGGTCAGATCGCGGGAGCCTACTGGGGCGTGAGCCCCGCCGCCTCGCTCGCCCTCTTCCTCATCCCGGCGCTCCTCCTCAATTTCATCATGTACTTCTTGTCGGCCAAGATGGTCCTCTGGTCGACCCGGGCCAAGATCGTCGGCCCCGCCGAGGCGCCCCGGCTCCACCGGCTCGTCGAACGAGTGGCGCTCAAGGCCGACATCCCCAAACCCCAGGTCGCCATCATGCCCTCGGCGACGCCCAACGCGTTCGCGACAGGCCGCAATCCCAAGCACGCGGTCGTCGCGGCCACGAGCGGCATCCTGGACCTCCTGGACGACGATGAACTCGAAGGCGTGTTGGCCCACGAGATCAGCCACGTCAAGAACCGCGACGTCCTCATCATGACCATCGCAGCCGCCTTCGCGAGCATCATCAGCTACGTCGGGTGGGCGATGTTGTGGAACCGCAACCGCGACGCGAACCCCCTCGTGGCCATCCTCGTCTGGATCCTGGCGCCGCTGGCCGCCATGCTCATCCAGCTCGCCATCAGCCGCAGCCGGGAATACGGGGCGGACGCCTCGGGCGCCCGTCTTCTGGGGAACCCCGAGCCGCTGGCGCGCGCTCTCAAGAAGCTGGAGCGGGGCGCGCAGGTGCGGCCGATGCGCCAGGGCAATCCCGCCACGTCGAGCCTGTTCATCGTGAACCCGTTCCGGGGCGCGAGCCTCGCCGGCATGTTCTCGACGCACCCGCCGACGGAAGAGCGTGTCCGACGGCTCGAAGAACTGCGGTTCTAGCCGGGTTCACCGCGTGAACGCCATGTAGGCGTACCAGGTCGTCAAAACGCTGGAGACGACGACGGCCCCGTACCAGAACCGCCGATTCAGCTTGTCAAACGTCTCCTGATTCACGGCCCCTTACTCCTTCCGCCCCATCTTCAATATTTCGAATATCGCGACGGCTCGAAGAGCTTCGCTTCTAGCGAGGGCGCCTAGCCCTTCCAGAACGTGAGGTAGGCGTACCACACGGTCAAAAGTCCGCAAACGATCGTGCCGGCGTACCATACGCGCCGCGTGAAGTCGTCGAAGAGCCCGTCGTCCACGAGTCTCACTCTCCTCGCCGGCCCTTGAACCTTTCGATGATCGCAACGGCGATGCCTACGGCGAGTCCCGAAGCTGACCAAACAAGCGCCATGGCCGTTCCGTGCATCACGTTGTTCAGGGCGCTAAGTTCAAACTCGGCGAAAACGACGGCGGCGGCCAGTAGGACGAGCCGACGGTTCACTTCGCGGCGCGTCAGGAAAGGCCGGTCCACAACCCCGAGCTAGAGGATAGATATTCCACTTTTTTGGTAACCGGACTTGTGGGAAACCGGCTCACGCCGCAAATCCCACTCCGATCCCGTTCTTGGCCAGTTCCAGGAGGAGTTGGACGGCTTGGGGGATGTCGAGGGCGGCGGGGGTCGCGATCGGGGGAGAGGGCCGGGAGGTCGGTTGGTCCATGTCTGGCGGCTCCAGGGCGCCCTACTTAGAGGTTTGTGGAAGCGGCCGTGGGGAAGAAGGCCGCATGGGTCCTCCCGTTGGTTTGCGATTCAAACCGACGCCGATATATGCGCGAAGACCCGATGGCTTGCCTGCGCCCGGCGTCGGCCGGGTGCTCGGAAGGGATGCACTTGGTCACAGAACTCACGACCTACATTGGTCGCCCGGTCTACAACCACAAGGGAACGTACGTCGGCGCGGTGTCGAACGTCATCATCGACTTGCCCACGCGCAAGGTCGGCAGCCTGCTCATCACGCACACGAACCCCAGCCTCGTCGACGGCGGACGCGACGTGGCGGTCCCGTACCGATGGGTCGCGGCCCTCGGCGACGTCCTGCTCCTCAGCACCTTCCCCGAGCACGTCACCGTGGTCGAGGCGGCGCCCGAGGAAGAAGCCACCGTGAAGGCCTAAGCGGGCCTTCGTCTCTTTCCTACCGCTCCCCGGCCATCTCGCCCAGGACGGGGAGCATCGTCATCTTTTTTTGCGCCACGCTCACGATCATCCAGAGGATCGTGAGCAGGTACGTCGCGAAGGTCAGCAACATGAGGACGGCCAGGGCCTTGACGACGACGTTCGATTCCGACCACTTGAGCGTGATCGTCGCGAGGCCGAAAAGGCCCGTGAAGACGACCAAGAGGACGAGGAAAACGCTGAAGACGTAGAGGCCTTGGCGCGCGTGGTAGAGCACGAAGCGGCTTCGACGGCGCGCGATGAGCGGAATCAGGAAAAGGACGGGAAGGTAGGCGAGGAACGCCAACCAGACGTCCGAGCCGCGAACGGGGGCGTCCTCCATCGGCGAGGGCATGAGGCGGGGCGATTCAAGCGTGTCGGTCCGTCGCTCCGCCCGGGCGAAAGGTTAATGCCGATGCCCCTATGCGAACGCACCTCTCCATGGATTATCGTCTTCAAAGCGACCACGAGCTCATCCGGAAGACCGTCCGCGACTTTGCACGGACCAAGGTCGCGCCGCTTGCGGCCAAGATCGACCGCGAGGACTGGTGGCCGGACGTTCTCGTGCCGGAACTCGCCGGCCTCGGACTCTGGGGCGTCACGGTCCCCGCCGAACTGGGCGGCGCAGGCCTCGACACGGTGAGTTGGTCCATCGTCATGGAGGAACTCAGCAAGGTCTCGGGTTCTCTCGCCCTCTCGGTGGCGGCGCACAACAGCCTCGGCATGGGCCACATCGTCCAACACGCCAGCGACGAACAGAAGCGCAAGTACGTGCCGGACCTGGCGACCGGCAAGAAGCTCGCCGCATGGGCCCTCACGGAACCCGGCAGCGGCAGCGACTCGGCCGCGCTCAAGACCGTCGCCAAGCGCGAGGGCGACGGGTGGATCCTGGACGGCTCGAAGCAGTTCATCACGAACGGCCACGTCGCCTCGACGTTCGTCATCCTCGCGAACACGGACCCGTCGAAGGGCAACAAAGGCATCACGGCGTTCATCCTCGAGAAGGGCACGAAGGGCTTCACGCTGGGCAAGAAGGAAGACAAGATGGGATGCCGCGGCAGCCCCACCTCGCAACTCTTCTTCGACCACGTCAAGGTCTCCGACGCGCAACGCATCGGCGCGGTGGGGGAGGGCTTCCGGCAGGCCATGGTCATCCTGGACGGTGGACGCATCGGCATCGGCGCCATGGCCCTCGGCCTGGGACGCGCGGCGCTGGAGAAGTCTGTCGCTTATGCGAAGGAGCGGAAACAGTTCGGCGTCCCCATCGGCCAACACCAGGCGATCCAGTGGAAGATCGCGGACATGGCGACGCGGCTCGACGCCTCGGCCCTCTTGATCCTGAAGGCGGCCACGCGCCGCGACCAAGGCATCCCGTACGGCCTGGACGCCTCCGTCGCCAAGCTCACGGCGAGCGAGGCGGCCGCCTTCGCGTGCCGCGAGGCCATCCAGATCCACGGGGGCAACGGCTTCATCGTCGACTACGAGGTCGAACGCTACTACCGCGACGCCAAGTTGTGCGAGATCGGCGAGGGCACGAGCGAAGTCCAGCGCATCGTCATCGCCAAACACCTGGGGGTCCGCGGGTGACGGACGACGTCGTCATCGTCGCCGCCTGCCGGACACCAATCGGACGATTCCAAGGCGGCCTCAAGGACCTCAAGGCGCCCCAACTCGGCTCCATCGCGCTGAAGGAGGCCCTCAAGCGGGCGCACATGGACGCCAAGGACGTGGACGAGGTCATCATGGGCAACGTCCTTTCGGCCGGCGTCGGCCAGAACCCCGCCCGTCAGGCCGCCCTCGGCGCGGGCTTCCCCGTCGAGGTCGCCGCCTTCACCGTGAACAAGGTCTGCGGCAGCAGCCTCAAGGCCGTCATGCTCGCGACGCAGGCCATCAAGGCCGGCGACGCGAAGGCGATCGTCGCGGGCGGCCAGGAATCCATGACGAACGCGCCCTACCTCCTGCCCAAGGCGCGGGACGGGTACCGGTTGGGCAACGGCGAAGTCGTCGACAGCCTCATCCACGACGGCCTTCTGGACATCTACCACGGCGTCCACATGGGCAACACCGGCGAGATCGTCGCCGAGCGCTACCACATCACGCGCGAGATGGCCGACCGCTTCTCCGTGCGCAGCCACGCGTTGGCGAAGAAGGCCACCGACGAGGGCAAGTTCAAGGACGAGATCGTCCCCGTCACGATCCCCCAGAAGAAGGGCGAACCTGTCACCGTCGCCCACGACGAGGGCATCCGCCCCAGCGACGCGGCGACGCTCGCACGGCTCAAGCCCGCCTTCAAGGAGGGCGGCATCGTCACCGCCGGCAACTCGAGCCAGATCAGCGACGGGGCGAGCGCCGTCGTCGTCATGAGCGGCGCCGAGGCGCAACGACGCGGCCTCAAGCCGCTTGCGCGCATCGTCGGGTACACGACGGCGGGGACGAAGCCCGAGTGGGTCATGGAGGCCCCCATCCCGGGCGTGCGGAAGCTCCTCGAGCGCACGAAGCACAAGATCGAGGACGTCGACCTCGTCGAGCACAACGAGGCCTTCGCGACGGCCTCGTGCGCCGTCATGCAGGAGTTGCACGTGCCCGAGGACCGGTTCAACGTCCACGGGGGCGCCGTCGCGCTCGGCCACCCGATCGGCGCAAGCGGCGCACGCGTGCTCACGACGCTCGTCCACGCCCTGCGCGAGCGCAAGAAGGACCGCGGCGTCGCGACCCTGTGCCTGGGCGGCGGCAACGCCGTCAGCATGATGGTCGAGCGCGTCTAGTCCGTCCCGAAGGGTTTTCTAACCAAGGCCGCCCTCGTGGGCTTCTCCCGTGCCGGCCGTCTGCGACCGCTGCCACCAGGCAGCCGAGCTTCAGCAATGGCGACGCGTATTCCCCGTCCAGGAGCGCATCCACTTGTGCGACGCCTGCGCCGCGGCGATCATCAAGGAGGCCGAGGACCGCGGCGAGGACGGCGTGGACACCATGCGGCTCAACAACGTCGCACGCGCGGTGGGCGGGGATGTGTGGCGCGTGGGCGACCGCCTCTACTGGTTCTCGTTCCCAATCGGCGTCAAGACGAACATCTTCGGCGGCAGCGGCCGCGCGCCGATCCACGAGGCGACGGACCGCAAACGGGACGCGCCGTAGGCCAACTTTATTACGCGCGCCTTCATCGGCGGCGACGATGGCCATCCAATCCATCGCCGTCGTCGGCGCCGGCCAGATGGGCTCCGGCATCGCCCAGGTGTGCGCCCAGGCCGGTTACCACGTCACGCTGAACGACGTCGAGCAACGTTTCGTCGACCGCGGCATGGAGACGATCCGCAAATCGCTCGGCAAGTTCGTCGAGAAGGGCAAGCTCTCCAAGGCCGACCATGACGCGATCGTCGGCCGCCTGCACCCGACGGCTCGCTTGGAGGACTGCTTCAAGGCGGACCTCGTCATCGAGGCGATCATCGAGAAGCCCGAGACGAAGAAGGAGCTGTTCCGCAAGCTCGACGGCCACCTGCCCGCGCACGCCATCATCGCGACGAACACGTCGAGCATCCCCATCACCGAACTCGCGGCCGTCACGAAGCGCCCCGAGAAACTCATCGGGATGCACTTCATGAATCCGGTCCCGATCATGCAGCTCATCGAGGTCATCCGCGGCCTCGAGACGAGCGACGCGACGACGCAGGCCATCTTCGAGGTCAGCCGCAAGATCGGCAAGACGCCCATCGAGGTCAAGGACTTCCCGGGCTTCCTCGTCAACCGCCTCCTCGTGCCGTACCTGAACGAGGCCTTCAACGCCCTCATGGAGGGCCTCGCGAAACCCCACGACATCGACCAATCCATCAAGCTCGGCCTCAACCACCCCATGGGCCCCTTCGAACTGGCGGACTTCGTGGGCCTCGACACGTGCCTCTACGTCATGGACGTCCTCTACGACGGCTTCAAGGACCCCAAGTTCCGCCCGAGCCCGATGCTCCGCAAGTACGTCCAGGCCGGGCGCCTGGGGCGCAAGGTGGGCCGCGGCGTCTACGACTATCCCGCCAAGTGACTACGTCGTGCGCGGTTCGGTCGGCGCCTTCTCGTGCGTCTCGCCCTTGGGCGTCCCGTCGAGGCCCGCGTGCTCGTTGGCGAGCTGGGCACGGTCGCGTTCAAGTCGGCGGCGCGCGAGTTCGTACTCGTCGGTGATGTCGCCGACGATCTCCTCCAGGAGGTCCTCGAGCGTCACGATGCCCACCATCTCGCCCGCCGCGTTGACGACGGCGGCCATCTGGCTGCCGCCGGTCTGCATCTTGTGCAGCGCGGCGCCCACGCGCGTGTCGGGGGCGAACTGGGGCAACACGCGCACGATGGCGCCGACGCTCAACGAGCGCTGGTGCTCGGGGGACATGAGGAGGAGGTCCTTGGCGTAGACGAGCCCCAACGGCCTGCGGCCGTCGCCGTCGACGACGGGAAACCGGCTGTGGCCGGTCTGGGCCACGAGGTGGGCCACGCGCGAGAGGGGCTCCTCGACGCGCACGGTGTGGACCTCGGGGGCGGGCCGCATGATGTCGGCGAGTTCGAGGTCGTTGAACTCGAAGATGGCGCGGATCAGTTCGGCCTCGCGTTGGTCGATGTGGCCGCGCTCGCGTCCCACGCGCAGGAGGACCTTGATCTCTTCCTCGGTGTGGAACTGGACCGCCTTGAAGCGGCTGGCGCCGGTGGCGCGCAGGATCGCCTTGGAGACGAAGCTGAAGCTGCGCTCGACCGGGCGGAACATCGTGACGAAGAACTGGATGGGCCGCGCGACGTGGAGGGCGCTCCACTCGGCGTGTTCGCTGGCGAAGCTCTTGGGGGTGATCTCGCCGAAGACGAGGAGGATGATGGTGAGTGCGCCGGTGGCGATCCCCAGGGCCCACGAGGCGAAGAACTCGAGCGCGAGCGCCGTCATGAGGACACTCGCGACGATGTTGACGACCGTGTTTCCGATGAGGATGGTGGCGATGAGTCGGCGCGGACGCTGCAGGAGGTCGAGCGCGCGCCGCGCCCGCTTGTTGCCTTGGTCGGCCAGGTAACGCAACCGGGTCCGGCTGACCGTGAGAAGGGCGGTTTCGCTGAGCGAGAAGAAGGCCGAGAAGCCGACGGACAGGATCACGCCGAGGGAGAGCGTGAGGACGTGAGGGCTGACCATTCTCGCGGGCTGAACCCAGCGAGGCTCCCCTATTAGAAGCGTGGGAAACCCGTCTCTTGCCGGCGCGTCCCGCGTTTAAAAACCGGGCCGTCTTTGGCCGTGGCC
>Ga0070694_100000156_pt1 | contig 35325 bp, 32 predicted proteins | sample KBSK1251metaG_FD_65470 | JGI IMG/M metagenome (GOLD analysis project Ga0070694, IMG submission 65470) | Corn, switchgrass and miscanthus rhizosphere microbial communities from Kellogg Biological Station, Michigan, USA - KBS K1-25-1 metaG | ecosystem: Host-associated > Plants > Roots >...
GTCTCGGTCACCTGTCCGACTTCCAGGGTCATGTCTTGTGTAAGGCGCCCATCCGCTGCCAGCACCACGCCGGTTTGTTGAGCCCGCTTGAACCCATCGCGGGCGACCAGAATTGTGTAAGTGCCTACGGGCAAATTGGTGGCCGTGTAAAAACCGTCTTCGTCGGTAGTGGCTGTGCGGACGAGGTTAGTGGCCGCGTTCGTGATGGTGACAGTGGCGTTTGGGACTGCGCCGCCATTGCTATCTTTCACGGTACCCGAGATGCGCCCGAAGATCGTTTGTCCGTGTATCGCCAAACTTCCGCAGACCATTAAGAGGAGCAACGCTGCGATCCTGGAGACGGAAAGTTTTTGCGACACTGAGTTGTTTAGGATTTGCATATCGAACCTCCAACGAAGAATGCTGAGCTTAAGCAACTCTTACCGTTCGGCAAGAACGATTGGTTGCCGGTTTAGGCTGAACGTTGTTTTCGAACTGCTTCAAAAGCTGAAGCGAAAAGTTGTGATGCTAGGCTACGCGAGTCGCGACGAGAATCGGGGCACCGACCAATACTTCGGCACCGACAATGCTCGGATACGCCGTGGTCATAGCGACCTGGGGCGGAGTACGCGCGGCAGCGCTAACTAAAATTCGTTCGATCATCGAATCGCGGATGGTCTCTTCGATCAGATTCCCACGCGGACGTGATTTCACCCGCCAGATAAGTGCCGTCGGGGTTGATGAAGTTCACGTGTTGTCAACCCAGACCCAGGAAGCGTCACCAACCTGAACCGGCAACCACCTTTGGCATCGCTGCGTCGCGCGCAGGGCGATCAGAATCGAGTTCGTTAAACGATCTCTGCTTAGCCTCTTGCTGGTCTTTGTACTGAGTTTGGACAAAGTAGATCCACATAAATGCGAATGCGTAATTAGAAGTGCTTGATTCCCTGGACGCCCGGAAGGCAGTTGGCGGTATCCAATGATGCTAACCGGTCGTGTAGCGCGCCGACATTTACCAGAAGTCTTGGCGGTTGTCAATAGAAAATCGATTTTCTAGGGCCTATCGACCTATGTCGCCATCCGCCGGCGTGGTGCGTCTCGGTCGCCGATGCGATAGAATGGCGAGTTTTTCAGCGCGCTCCATTCCGCAGCCAATGGCGCAATTCGTAATCGCGCGTGGCGTCCTGGAAAATATTAGATCTCAGTTCTTAGATATCCTTATCGGATTTGAGGACACGCTCTCATGAAAGCTCGAAAGGTCCATGACGCAAAACAGCCTAAGGTGACACTGAAAACCGTTGCCGAGCGTGTTGGGTTCACGCCTGGAACAGTTTCAGCCGTTCTGAACAACTCGCCGGCATCGCGTTCCTTTCCGCAAGAAACCCGGAATCGGATTCTAGCAGCGGCGCGCGAACTGAATTATCGTCCTAATTTCTTCGCTCGCAGTCTGCGAGTAAAGCGGACTTTTACAGTTGGTGTGATCACTGAAGAGATAGGGGATCCTTACGGCGGAATGGTCATCAGCGGTATTGAGCAATATCTGAGACGGCGTGACTTTTTCTTTCTGGCTGTGGCTCATCGACATGATCCGCAACTCCTCGAAACATACTCCCATCTCTTGCTGGAAAGAGGTGTCGAAGGCTTCATCACCGTGGATACATCAATTAATGAAACGCCAGCGCTTCCGACAATCGCCGTCGCCGGACACCGGCGGGTAGAAGGTGTGACGAATCTGATCCTTGATCACCGAAGCGCCGCCCAAATGGCGCTCATGCATTTGAAAAACCTGGGCCACCAGGAGATCGCAGTCATGAAGGGCCCGACGAGCAGCTCGGATTCTGAAGATCGTTGGCAGGCCATCGCCCAGGTCAGCGATGAACTGGGCGTTAGTATTAATCCGGAGCTGGTGATGCGGCTGAAAGGGGACGCGGTGACACCGGATCTCGGATACGTTTTCGCGCAGAGGTTTCTTGCTCGAAAACAGGGATCGTTCACTGCACTATTTGCTTATAACGACGCCTCGGCGATTGGCGCCATTCGAGCAATCCATGAAGCGGGCCTGCGGGTTCCGGATGATATTTCTGTTGTGGGGTTTGACGACATTGCGAGCGCGGCCTACAACAACCCAGCCATCACCACAGTGCGACAACCGCTACAAAAGATGGGCGAACTTGCGGCGCGAACGCTGCTGAAACAAATCGAAGACCGCGAAACCTACGTCCCGGAAATTACAATTGTGCCTGAGTTTGTCCTGCGCAATTCAACTGCGACCGCACGTCGAAGCGGCAAGCAAGTCGAACTAAAGTTGGCTTAGCCAAGCACCTCGCGCATGCCGCCAGTCCGCAAGACTCCTGGAAGCGAGTAGATACTTCGAGCTGCTTAATTTTAGAATGGCCGTCGCCGCCCGACTAAATGGAAATCCCAATCGACAATGTTACCGCTAAGAGAGCAACAAATGTCATCGCTCACTCAGGATTCGTCGTCGCCGGAGTGGTCACGGTCATTCTGGGTCCAATCCTGCCAATCTTAATTGCTCGCTGGTCCATGACCGATGAACGCGCCGGACTGTTCTTCACTCTACAGTTTTGCGGAAACCTGCTGGGGATCCTATCTCTCGGATCCTTGATTTCCTGGCGGGGCTATGGGCAGACGCTCGCAGCTGGCTTCACATTCATGGCGCTGGGAATTGCGGCCTTGAACCTTGGCAGCGAGACCCTCTGCCTCGCGGGAACAGCTGGGTTCGGTTACGGTCTGGGTCTGGTTTTGTCAGCAACTAATCTTTGGGTCGCTGAGACTGCGGGAGCGCGACGGGCTCCGGCGCTCACAATTTTGAACCTGACCTGGGGCATTGGCGCGATTACTTGTCCGTTGCTGGTGATGCTGGCTCAAAGAGGTCACTGGCTGGGACCATTACTCTTTAGCATCGCGGGCGTGTCACTTATCCACGCCCTGGTGCTTGTGTTTATGGACATTGAGCCTCGGTCGCAAAGAGATGCTGCCGTGCAATCATTTCAGGACGCTCCGCCGTACGGGATTAAGATTGCCCTATTCGGCGCGCTTTTTTTTCTCTATTGCGGCACCGAGAGTGCCATTGGCGGCTGGGCAGCCGCACTGGCCAAGCGCATTGAATCGAAGACCGGAAATCTCTGGGAACTCGCACCGATGTTCTTTTGGGCCGGCCTGTTGGTCGGCCGGGCGCTTGGTCCGTTCGTTTTTCGTAGAGCAACCGAGCGAACAGTTTTGTTTTTCGGTCTTACTCTCGCAATCGCTTCTAATGGCATCTTGTTGTGGCTCGCAAACATGTCGGGCGCAGCCATATGCCTGATTGGCGCAGGTTTGGGTTTTGCCTGTATCTTCCCTCTGCTTGTCTCATCCTTGACTGAGCACTATGGGAAACGGGCTAGACGCGTAGGAAGCATTGTCTTTGCTCTTGCGAGTTTGGGCGGAGCTACTATCCCCTGGCTTGTAGGTTTCACCTCCAGCCATGTTGGTAGCCTGCGCGCGGGTCTGGTCGTACCGCTTACTGCATGCGTGTTTATTCTCTGCCTGCTGCCACTGTTGGGCGCGCAGCATTACCAGCTGAATGATAAGCAGTGAATTTCGCAGCTCGGCGAATCGAAGCAAATGGGGCAAGATAGGGGCCTTACGTGTTGATATGTAGGTATCCATCGGGATCACTGAAGGTGGCAGCGATCGGTAAGTACCGTGTTCCGGATCTGGACCTCCAACTGGACTATTCGGCAGAACTGTTCCGCTCGTGCGGCATCAGAGACTGGAATGACGATTACTTCTAGTTTCGTTCGATTGTCGCGAGTCCGGCTTCTTTCAAGGTCGTCATGTTGTCTCCTCCGTTGAATGCACTGATGGAAAATGATTTGTGGAGTCACCATAGATTGAGATCTTCTGAACACTATGGTGTTGGATAGTCCCAAACATCGGGCGGCAGCTTATCCGTGAGTGCTGCATACATGGCATCGCGAAACAGTTTCACCGCCGGATACGGGCGCATCGCAATTGTGCGCTCCACTATCAGCCCCTGCTCGTTATCCACGATAACCTCCATGCTCTCGATCTTGTGGCCATCCATGGTTCCCACCCAGCGTAAGAAGGTGGTTCGCTCGTCGAGCTTAAACTCGGCCGTATAGGTACCCGACCCACGTGTCGAACTCGATTGAGCGAAAATCGCCGCGAGGACATCACCGCCCTCGATCGGCCGAATCAGGAGCGGGCTGTTGAAAACGGCATTTTCGGCAAGCAGCTCGCGCATCTGGGCAACCGTATACTTTCCGGATTCCCTTAGTTTTCGTAAAGGATGCATTCTGATCCTCCCATGCAATGTTTCGGCGAGTACAGGCGAACTAAAGCGACGGCTAAGAAAGCCTAAAGCAGCTGAAGCATGGCTCGACTTCTGCTACACCTTTGCCGCCATCCCGACTTCGTAGTTGCGTGCCTCGATGGCCTTCAGGGTCTTTGCAAACCACTTCTCCAACTGTCCCTTGCCGACGATCCCAAGGAATGCGCCAAGCACTCGCCCCTTGAAGTTCTTGCCTTCGCGTACAATCACGACGTCAACGTCGGTTGTGCCATTGGGCTGTCGCGTCAAGGTATAAGTGTGACCTGATCGACCTCCCCACAAGTTCGAGTCAGTGGTGATCAGGACTATGTGCGTGGGATCGGACCAATTGTAGCTCAGTCGTTCCCAGATGCCGCCTGAGCCTTCAGTGACGTCGGCATAGTTGGTGCCCTGCTTGTGTACCTTCAGGTATTGGTCCGTACTATTGCCAAAGATCTTCTCACGCCCTGGACCGAAGTCAGTGAGTCCGGCAATGAACTGTTCGGGTGTTGCGGTAGTTGTCAGTTTGAAGTGAATTGTGGACATATGAGCTCCTTCATCTAACGCGTTGCGTGTGCAACTGATTTATTCTGTGCGGTGGTCGTTGATCTCTCCCACCAATTGAGCCAAATTCATTTCCGCATCTCGGGTCTGGAAGCCCCGCTTCATCGCAGCCTGCATCAGTTGCTGGAATTCATTCGTCCGCGTGCCCTCCAGGAAGAGATCTGAATCGCGACGAATGTCCTCAACGGTCGGAAGCGCGATTGCGTTCACCCGCTCCTTGACCACTGCATGACCCATTGAGGGAAACCCGGCAATCCGCAGAGCGAGCGCTCGGACGAAATCGCCAAGTTCTTCAGCAGGCAATGCGCGATTGATCCACATAGTCACCGTGACGCACCGCCGCCATGGTTGAGAATGTGGTCAACAGCGGGTTGCGCACCGGCGTCTGCGCCAATTTGACGAACGCGAAGAGCTCGTCCCATGCCCAGTCGGATCGCTCGAACGTACCCTTGCCGGTGACAAAGTCCGTGAGCAGCTCGTGGAAGCCCGTCTTGCCGCGCGCCAGGTAACGGGGCGCGTTGGTGCCAATCTCCTGAAGCACCAGATAGTGTTTCGCCGTGTTGGCGATGAATACGGGACTGTTCTTGAGCACGAAGTCGAAGGTGGCCGAGTCCGGCTCTTCCTCGACCAGCTTCGTTCCGGGAACATCGAACATCTTCATGGCGCATCCCAGAACCCCTCCGAGCGTGGCGTCCGCCCCCAGATGGTTGGAGGCGCTGGAGAACCGGATCAGCGCACCGTGGCGGCCTGGCTTGGCGTATATCCCTTGCGCGTAGGCCGGCGGCACGTTGCGCAGGATCTGGACCTCCGCCCTGACCACGCCATATGTCTTCGCGTGAGCGCCGCGAACGGCTCGCCCACTACCCTCGACCACTGGCGATGCGCGGACCGTCTTCTCCCAGAAGGCGATGATCTGTTCCAAGAGCCGATCCAGATCCGGATCGATCGTCTCGATCTCAGGCGTATAGCGCACGAAATCCTGCTGAGTCATTGCTACCACTCCTTATCGGCCGAACGACGATTTCGCCCGAACGACACTGCGATCTGATTAGTTCAGTTGCCGCGTGCCCGAAGATTACACTCCGCCTGAGGAGATAAATCTATTGGACGAAGGTATCGATCGATACCTTGGTATTAGGCTGATTAGAAGATAGAATTCCGGCACTTAGATCCCCCATTGCAGCCGTTCCCCCCGGTGAATCGTTAGGCGCGAGCCAGAGACATCGGACATGAAGAACTCCGCAGCAACGTCAGTCGCGGAAACGAAGGGCTTCGCAGAGGAGCTGGATCGACGTGTAGCTGAACGCACCGCCGAGCTAACCGCGACCATCGAACAACTAAGACGAGAACTTGCCGGCCGCAACCAAACAGAACACGCGCCGAGTGCGCGAGACCTCTTTAACTTAATCGTCGAGAGTGTTCCGGCGCCGGTTGCAGTCACCTCACCGACTGGTGAAGTCGAGGCGCTTAATAGACCAACGCTCGAATATTTCGGACGGACGTTTGAGGAATTGAAAGGCTGGAAGAGTTCCGACGTCGTTCACCCCGATGACCTTGAGCGCACGGTGGCCGCGCAGCTCGAGGCACACCAAACCGGCCAGCCTTATAACATCGAGAGTCGTCATCGCCGTGCTGATGGCGTCTACCGCTGGTTCAATGTGCTGGGCTTACCTCTCAGGGATGCGCAAGGAAACATTCTTCATTGGTTTCATCTTCAGATTGATATTGACGACCATAAGCGAGCCGAAGAAGCATTACGGCTGGCCGAACGCAATTTGAATCTGACGATAAACACCATCCCAACCTTCATACAAGTATCGCGACCCGATGGCTCCGTACTGTCGGTGAATCAGGCGGTACTGGATTACTACGGCATCACTTTGCAGGATATGAAGCAGGAGGATTTTCGCGCTCGGGTTTACCATCCCGACGATGTCAAAAGGGTGTCTGAGCAGAGGAACGAGGCCCTGAAGCGCCCCTTACAGTTCGAATATGAGCAGCGCGCTCGGGGTAAGGACGGTAAATATCGCTGGTTTCTGGTGCGCTACAATCCGCTGCTCGATGATCAGGGAAAAATAGATCGATGGTATGCGACCGCGTTCGACATCGAGGACCGTAAGCGAGCCGAGGCGTTGCTCGCCGGTGAAAAACGGCTACTGGAAATGGTCGCGTCCGGCAATCAGCTAACTGAAATCCTGAATGAGTTATGCAAATTCGTTGAAGACACTGGCGGCGACTGCAGGTGTGGCGTCTATCTCATCAACTGGCGCACGGCTACGTTCCGGCTGGGCGCAGCACCCAGCCTGCCCGCGAGTTTCAACGACCCGGTCGAGGGATTGAGTGTGACCTCTGACGCGGGTCCATGCGGCTTGGCCGCGCTTAACAAATCCCAGGTACTTATCACCGACGTCGACTCAGACCCGCGTGTTCAAACGGCCAGGATCCGACCGCTGCTACTGGCGCACGGCATCCGCTCACACTGGTCGACACCGATTTACTCGCGTGATGGCCAGGTGTTGGGAACCTTCGCTATCTTTCAAGATCATCCATCAAGTCCAACGCAACTTCAGCTGGATCTAATCAATCAGGTTACTCACATTGCCAGCATTGCCATCGAGCGCGCTTCGAGTGAGACGGCGCTGAGACAAAGCGAAACTTTCCTCGCGGAAGCTCAGCGTCTCAGCCGCATCGGTAGTTTTTCCTGGCGCGTGGACCCCGATCACATCACCTGGTCTGAGCAGCTATATCGGATTTATGAGTTCGAGCCAGGCGTACCGGTCACGCTCGATCTGATCCGGACGCGAGTGCATCCCGAAGACCTCACGCTCTATGAAAAGATGGTCGAGCAGGCGAGAAATGGCGCGGAGGACTTTGAATGGCAGTACCGCCTGCTGATGCCTGACCAATCAATTAAGTACATGCATGCCGTGGCTCGGGCGACGCGGAATGATGGTGGACAATTAGAGTACCTCGCAGCGGTTCAGGACATCACGCGCCGAAGACTAATAGAAGAGGAACTGCGACGTAGCGAGGCCTTTCTGGCTGAGGGTCAACAACTCGCTCGCATGGGCAACTTTTGGTGGCGCACTGCAACCAACGAGATCCTATGGTCCGAGCCGATGTATCGCATTTTCGAGTTTGAGCCGAGTACGACGGTGACCCTGGGGCTGATCGCCAGCAGAGTTCATCCCGACGACATGCCTTCGCTCTCCGACATGATCGAACGGGCCGAGCGTGGCGAAGATTTTGAGTACGAGCACCGGATCGTTATGCCTGACGGGTCTGTTAAGTACTTGCACTTGATCGCTCATCGTAGTCGTGACGATCACCGGGGCCCCGAGTACATAGGTGCAGTGCAGGATGTTACTCAGCGCCACATGTCGGAGGAAGCGCTCAGCAAAGCACGATCCGAGCTTGCGCATGTATCCAGGGCGATGAGTCTTGGCGCGCTCACCGCTTCGATCGCGCATGAGGTTAATCAACCGTTGTCGGGCATCATCACCAACGCCAGCACGTGTATGCGAATGTTGGACGCTGAGCCGCCCAACGTAGACGGCGCGCGAGAAACAGCGAAACGCACAATTCGTGACGGCCGCCGCGCTGCCGAGGTGATCGCAAGGCTGCGGGCGCTCTTTGCGAGAAAGGAGACCGTAACCGAGTTGGTAGATTTGAATGAAGCGACTCGCGAAGTGATTGCATTGTCGCGGAGCGAACTTGAGCGCAACCGCGTGATCACGAAGACTGAACTTGCCCCACAATTACCGTTAATAACAGGTGATCGAGTGCAGCTCCAGCAAGTGATAATGAATCTGCTGCGAAACGGCTCAGATGCGATGACTGACGTCGATGAGCGTCCGCGGGAACTGTTGTTCAGAACTGAAGTTGAAGAAGGCGATCGTGTTCGCGTAAGTGTCCAGGATGCTGGGACTGGCTTTACCAGTCAAAGCCTTGATCAGCTATTCCAGTCGTTCTACACAACCAAACAGGAGGGGATGGGAATCGGCCTTTCGGTCAGTCGCTCAATAATCGAGAACCATCATGGACGATTGTGGGCTACGCCGAATGAGGGTCCGGGTGTAACGTTCTCGTTTTCGATTCCCTGCGTTCTCGACGGGCCAGAGAGGTTCCTGCTCGAACATCGAGGAACCTTATCGTCGACTGAGTGACAGCTTGGCCCATCAGATCAGCCCGTTTGTAATGTGAAGTCAGCATCACTATTCCCGGTGGCCGCAATCGACGTCATTGCGGCATGCATTCTATCCATGCTTGACTGCAGCTCAGTCCAGGCCGGATCGCTTGGAGACTTAACAGGTGCGTGTTTGTGCATTGCCTGTTGCGCGGGCATTGCCACTACACCGAAGAGTATTAAGATGATTGCCAATCGCCATCTTGTTTTCATTTATTCCTTCCTCCTCATATCGCCCGCGCCTCAACGCTGATTCACACCAACAAGTCCTCGATCTTCACCGGCAGTTCGCGCACCCGAACTCCGGTAGCGTGATAAACCGCGTCCGTTATGGCTGCGGCAATGCCGGCCAAGCCGATCTCGCCGATGCCGCGCGCGCCGAGTTCGTTAATCTCCTTGTCAGGATAGTCGAGGAAGGTCACATCGATCGGCGGCGCGTCGGCATTCACCGTCACCATGTAGTCGGCCAGGTTGCTGTTGATAGGTGCTCCGTTCTGCGGATCGTAAGTGGTTTCTTCGAACAGGGCCATGCCGATGCCCATCACCACCGCGCCCTGGATCTGGTTTCGGCCTGCAAGTGGGTTCAAAATCCGGCCGGCATCCATCACCGTCACGACCCGGCTCACGCGCAAGCGCGCGATCTCAGGTTGCCACGTTACCTCGACGAAGTGACAGCCGAACGAATGCTTGGAGAATTTCGCGCCCGGAACAAAAAAAGTTTGCTCTCCCTTGCCGCTGCCAGTCACCAACCGGACGTTGGCGCGGCGGAGTAAGTCATCAAACGGGAGACCTTTCTCAGGACCTTCAGCCTTGACGAATACGCGGCCATCGGCCAGCGCGAGATCGTCGGGCTGGTGTCCGAGGAATGGCGAGCGCGGGTTGGTGGCGGCAATAATTAACAGCGATGCGATCGCCTCATTCGCTGCTCCGAATACCGCTGGGATCAAGGACTCGGTGGCCATCGAGGCGCCGGAGATTGGACCATCCGGCAATGAGCTATCGCCTAACACAACCTCGACGTTGTTGAGTCGAACGCCTGTCTTCTCGGCCGCTAGCTGCGCCATGATCGTATACGTACCGGTGCCGATGTCCTGTGCCGCCGAGGCCACGCGGACAGTACCGTCGTCCCGCAGTTGCACGTTCGCTTCGGCGGCAAAACGATCCGCAGGCCACGCGGCCCCGGCCATTCCCCAGCCCAACGTAAGACCATCGCGTTTCATTGAGCCCACCACCGGGTTGCGCTTTGACCAGCCGAACTTCTCCGCGCCCACATTCAGGCATTCGAGGTAATGGCGAGAAGAGAAAGGGAGACCATTCGATTCGTCGAGCTTCGGTTCATTAAGAATTCGGAAGCGAACCGGATCGATCCTCAACTGGTCTGCCATCTCGTTCATAGCCGATTCCGTCGCATATAAGCCAGGCACCGCGCCCGGACCGCGCATATCAGCAGTCGCTCCTATATGCCGTCTTGCGCGCCCGAAGCTCACGCGCAAATTCGGCGTGCTGTAGTGAAAGAGCGTGGCGTCGCCACAGTCTTCGTGATAATCGTCGAGCACCGACATGTGATAAACGTAGTCGTGCATGAGCGAGATCAACTTGCCGTCGCGAGTGGCACCCAGACGCAGGCGCTGTTGGGTACGCGCACGATGCCCTACCGACTGAAACATCATTTTGCGGCTGACAACCAGTTTTACCGGCTGGCCCAGTTGCCGCGCTGCAGCGACGGCAAGCGGAACGTGCGTCCACGGATAAAGTTTCCCGCCGAACCCCGACCCCAGAAACTTCGAAATTACCCGAACACTCTCCTTCGGCAGGCCGAACATTTGCGCCAGTACGCTGCGCGCATTGACGACGCCTTGCGTCGAGTCGTACACCGTCAGCGTGTCTCCATCCCACAATGCGGTTGTCGCGTGCAACTCGAGCGGATTGTGAGTCTCCGCTGGCGTAACATACGTTTCGTCAAGCTTAATCGGCGCGCCGGCGAACGCCCCTTCGGGGTCCCCGCGTTTGCTTTGCTCCCTTGGTACCGGGCCGTAGGTGGTGAGCACCACAGCTTGATCGGGACCGGCTTCAAGCCTGGTCTCTACGTTCGGCTTTTCTTTGGTGTAAGTCGCGCGCACTGCGTCAGCTGCGGCTTTAGCCGCTTCGAATGTCTCGGCCACCGCCAGTGCGATGTACTGGCCGTAGTAACGGATCACGTCGTCTTCGAATGGTGGACGACGCTCTTCGCAAACGCGATCGAAGCCCGGTGCTTGAGTTGAGCGAAAGATCTTTCCAATATTCGCGCGATGAAACACGGCGCGCACCCCGGACATTTTCTCAGCCGCAGCTGTATCCAGCTTGAGCAATTTCCCATTTGCGATCGTCGCCTCAACCGGAACTGCGTAGAGCATCCCGGGGAAATGGAAATCGGACGTGTACTGTGCCAAACCAGTGACTTTGCGCGGCCCATCGACACGAGGTGTGTCTCGACCGATTAGAGAAGCTACGAATGATGAGTCCGTTGTCGCCATGGTTCGTTCCTCAGAAATCAGCTGGCTACCGTCATTCGTAACGCATGAGTAAGACAGCGCTTTGCCAATTCGATCTTAAAGCGGTTCTCAGTTTGCGGCTTCGCGCCGCGCAGCGCCGCCTCCGCCGCTTGACGAAAAATCTTTTCGGTTGCTGCTTTACCAATTAGTTCCGCCTCGGCTTCAGGCGATCGCCACGGTTTGGTGCCCACGCCTCCAAGGGCGATGCGGGCACGCGTAATTCTGCCGCCGGCGATCGTGAGCACGACCGCTGCCGACGCCAACGCGAATTCGTATGAGGCGCGATCGCGCAATTTCAAATAGAACTGCTTGCTTCCGACGACCGGTGGCGGCAGCGTGACATGGGTGATCAGGTCGCCCGGCTCCAAAACGGTTTCGCGATGCGGCGTATTGCCGGGAAGAAGATGAAAGTCGCCGAACGGAATCGCGCGCGGTCCCTTTGGACCTTGCACGTGTATCGTTGCCTCCAGCGCCGCCATCGCCACACACATGTCCGAAGGGTTTGTCGCGATGCAATCTTCGCTAGTGCCCAGAATAGCCAGCGTGCGATTATGGCCGGTGATCGCCGGACATCCACTGCCTGGTTCGCGCTTGTTGCAGGGCATGGCCGTGTCGCGGAAGTACACGCAGCGTGTGCGTTGCAAAAGATTTCCGCCAACCGTGGCCATATTGCGTATCTGTGCCGAGGCGCCGTTCACAATCGCTTGCGACAAGACGGAGTAATCTTTCTGCACCTTCGGGTGGTTCGCGAGATCTGAATTCCGAACGGTAGCTCCGATCTTGAGTCCGCCATCGGGCGTCGCCTCGGTCTTGTCCAGCGGCAGACGATTGATGTCGAGCACCCGGTCGGGCGTCTCGACGTTCAACTTCATCAGATCGATCAGCGTTGTGCCTCCACCCATGAACCGGACGTCCGCGCCCTGCTGTGCTGTCTTCGATTGCGCCGCAGTTGCGATCGCCGCTGCTTGGTTCGGCGGGCGAGTAAACTCGAAAATGTGCATCAATAAACTCCTACGCTAAGCGCGCTTACGAACTTGCTGGATTGCCTCGACAATATTGGCGTAAGCACCGCAGCGGCAGATGTTGCCGCTCATCAACTCCTTCACCGACACGTCATCGGGCCCACATGGTTCCTTGAGAAGAGCAACGGCTGACATGATCTGGCCTGAGGTGCAATAGCCACATTGATAAGCGTCGCAGGCTAGGAAGGAGGCCTGCATTGGATGCATTTCGTCAGGCGTACCCAGGCCTTCCACAGTCGTGATCTCTTCTCCGTCGTGCATCAGAGCGAGATTGAGACAGGAAAGCACTCGCCTGCCGTTCACATGCACCGTGCACGCGCCACACTGCCCGTGATCGCAGCCTTTTTTCGTTCCGGTCAGGGCAACAGTTTCGCGTATGCAATCCAGCAGTGTCGTGCGTGGATCGATGCGAAGCGAATGCTCTTTACCGTTAATCTTCAGCGTTATCGGGACGCCCTCGATGTTGGATCCCTCAGCAGTCGGAGCCGCGTCAACCGCTCCGGCAGCGTCTCTCGAGAGCGCCGGAACGTAGCCCGCAACCAGGCTAGCTGCCACACCACTTCCAGACGTCAAAAGAAACTTGCGCCTGGTGGAACTTGGCGGATGTGATTTGGGATCGTCGTCTGACATAAGATCTCCATTCCATTCGTCACTTCTTTGCGCTCTTGCTCCGCGGATCGTCTTTCGAGTTCACGTATTCAAACCCCAGCGGTCCAATTGCGGTCACCTGTGCGATGTATTCGCCCGACTTCGCCCAGTGGAAATGTGAGGTATTACTGGGCAGAAAGATCACCGCGCCTGGTGGATACGCCTGCAGTTTCTCAGCGTCGAATTCATCGCCAACGCCAATGTAGAAGACGCCGGCAATGACTGTGTATACGCGATCCTCAGAGTGCCGGTGCGGCATCAGCTTCAGGCCGCCCGGCACTTTGACCCTGATCATGTATGGTCCAGGTTCCGATGGCTGACCCACAAGGACAGCCAGGCGCACAGCCGGCGGGAACGCAGCAAAAGGCTTCCAGTCTATGTCTTCAGGCAGAATCGTTTTGAAGGACGCCTCAGGATCTGCCGACTTCGCTTCTTTCGATATAGCCATGATCTGTTCTCCCGGGCGCGTTTGCTCTCGATGTGATCAGTTCCCGATTCACACAATTGATTAACTAATTCAGATCAAAATGCATCCACGTCAAAGAGCGCTTGAGCGAATGCCTGTGGTGCTTCTTGCGGCAGGTTGTGCCCAACGCCGCCGTTGACCAAACGGTGTTCATACTTGCCTGAGAATTTTTTCGCGTAAGCAGCCGGCTCCGGGTGAGGCGCCCCATTAGCGTCTCCTTCGAGCGTGATTGTGGGCACGTTGATTACCGGACCTTCCGCCAGACGCCTTTCAAACTGGTCGTACTTTGTCTCACCCTCGGCCAGACCGAGGCGCCAACGATAGTTATGAATAACGATGGCAACATGATCGGGATTGTCGAACGCAGCCGCAGTGCGTTCTTGCTGCCGCGCTCATGAACTGGCGACGATGGTACCCGGTGTCTTCGGCCGTCATATCTTCTCCTCCTTCACAGTCCTAACCGTGCTTTATGCCAAGATCCTGTCTCGCAGGCCGCCATAAGCAATGGCGCGCGGGAATTCCTTCTCATAGAGTTCGTATGGAAACCCGAGATCGATCTTGCTGGCCTGGTCCAGCGTCTTTACCTGATCCTCGGTGAGCGAGACGTTGAAACTCGCGAGATTGTCTTGCAGCTGAGAAAGTTTTCGCGCTCCTATGATGGGAATGACTGGAACGGCGCGGGTTCCAAGCCAGGCCAACGCAACCTGGGCCATACTACTGCCTGTTTCAGTCGCGATTTCCTTCACGGCCGTGACGATGCGCGCGGTTCTCTGCTCTTCCGGCAGGAATTGCTTCATCATGTCGCTGCTCATCCGGCCTTGCTCCGACGCGTCCTTTCCGAGGTACTTCCCCGTGAGAACGCCGCCGGATAGTGGCGACCAGGCAGCGACGCCGAGGCCCAATGCCTCGGCCATCGGAATCAGCTCACGCTCTACGGTTCGCTCGATCAGACTGTATTCGATCTGAAGGCCGACGAATGGGGACCACCCGCGTAGCTGGGCCAACGTGTTGGCTTGGGCTATCCACCACGCGGGCGCATCCGATATTCCTACGTAGAGGACCTTGCCTTGACGAACCAAGTCATCCAACCCGCGCATGACTTCATCGACTGGTGTCAGCTGGTCCCAAATATGGACCCAGTACAGATCGATATAGTCGGTTTGCAGCCGCTTAAGGCTTCCTTCAACGGCCTGCATCATGCTCTTGCGCTGGTTTCCGGCCGCGTTGGGGTCTGTCCCGGGGTTGGCGTTGCTGTATTTCGTCGCCAACACAACGCTCTGACGGTGGCCCTGCATGAACTCCCCGAGAAACGATTCGCTTGATCCGTTCGTGTACAAGTTCGCGGTGTCAATAAAATTTCCTCCGGCTTCACGAAAGGCGTCATACACCTTCCTCGCTTCGTCCTTGGACGATCCCCAGCCCCAATCTTCACCGAAGGTCATCGTCCCGAGCGCTGCTTCGGAAACTCGTAGTCCGCTGTTGCCTAAGAGCCGATAGCGCAGAGAAACACTTTGGTTAGTTGGTCGGGTGTCTGCTTTGACTCCGGCTTGAGTGGTCATGGTAGTCACAATCTCCTTTCGGTTCACATCGTCTTAAGATCGCAACGACTTGAACGCCCCACGCAAGTCGCTCACGAAAAGCTCCGGCTGCTCCCAAGCCGCGAAGTGGGTGCCTTTATCGTGCTTGTTGAAGAAGATGAGTTTGGCATATGCCTTCTCTGCCCAACTCTTAGGGGCCTGGTAGATCTCTTCGGCGAAAGCGCTCACAGCGACCGGGATCTTGATACCTCGCACATCGAAGAAGCCTCCAGGCGGAAGATTATGCCTGGTGTCCCAGTAGAGCTGCGCTGAGGAGATCGCGGTGTTCGTGAGCCAGTAGAGCGTGATGTTGTCGAGCACATCGTCCCGCGTCAGCCCTTCCGCCTGGCCGTCGAAAGCACGCGCGATCATCTGATAGCTGCGAATGTCATGGTCGAGCATCCACGCTGCCAGGCCGACCGGAGAATCGACGATTCCGTACAACGTCTGCGGCCGGTTGTTCATCTCGAGGGCGTAGCCAAGGCCGTTCTTGTAGAAGTCATCCAGTTGATCCCACGCATGTTTTTCGTCCGGTGAGAGTCCGGCGGGCGGCGGACCGCCCATCGCCAGCGCCTTCGACACATCCGGGGGAACGGTGGCTGCCATGTTGGTGTGAATGCCGAGCAGTCCCGGAGGCTGTTGCAGGGCCATCACCTCGGAAATGGCGTTGCCCCAGTCACCACCCTGCGCCACGTACTTGGTGTAGCCGAGGCGCTGCATCAGCGTCGCCCACGCTTTCGCAATGCTAACGGGGTTCCATCCAGGCTTGGTCGGTTTGCCTGAGAACCCGTAGCCTGGCAGCGATGGGATCACCAGATGGAAAGCGTCTTCTCCGGTTCCGCCATGGACGGTCGGATTGGTTAGCGGCTCGATGATCTTCATCTGCTCGATGATCGAGCCGGGCCAACCATGCGTGACGATCATCGGCAGAGCATTTTCATGTTTGGAGCGAACGTGAATAAAGTGAATGTCGAGTCCATCGATCTCGGTTGCGTAGTGCGGTACGGCCTTCAGCTTCGCCTCGCCTTTGCGCCAGTCATAGTCTGTTCCCCAGTAGCGCGCGAGTTTCTGAATCGTCGCAAGCTGCACTCCCTGCGACGCATCGGTCACCGTTTCGCGTTCGGGCCACCTGGTCGCGTTGACGCGCCGGCGCAAATCGGCAAGTTCGGCATCTGTGAAGTGGAATTGAAACGGACGAATCGGTGTTTTGTCTGCTGCCTGTTCGGCGCCTGTAGCTGTTGCCTGGGTCATGATTTTCTCCGTTTGATCAATCTTTGAATTCCAATTAGTGAACGCCTCGGCGATGGAGCGCGCGCTGAACGCCACTGCGAGACCCAACATTGAGCCTGTCTTGAGAAAGTGGCGGCGCGATTCCTCGTCAGCTTGCTTCATCTCTTTCTCCATTTCAGTCGTTGTGGATCTGGGTGCGTCATCGCCTTGACGTCTCGGCGATAATTCGACGTATCAAGGCGCGTAGCGCGTGAATACCAGATCACGCTGCTTTATCTTTTGGTGACAGGGGAAGCAGGTCTTCATGAACGCGTCATCAACCGGTTTGCCGTCATTGTTGAAGTGACCGAACCCCCAGCCTCCGGTCGCGGCATATTTCTTCGAGTCCTTGACCATGAATTGAACGTTCGTTGGCGCCCCGGCCACGAATGATTGATCGCGGCCAAAGGCTTTGTTGTTCTCCGCAGACGGAACGAATTTGTAATGCAATGCGGCAATGATGGCGCCATCCGGAAATGGAAGCGTTCCTTCCCGGTAGGCCTTGATCGCGATATCGTTACCCAAAACAGAAGCGAAACTGTTGAGGTTGGCTTCCTCATGGGCCACCGAGACGAATCTCCATTCACGGTAACCTGCGGGCATTTCAGTGACGAAGACAGGGGCGTCGGCTTGAGGTGCTGGTCGAAACGCACGCGCGCTAAAAGCGATAACACTAGCAGCTACGGCAACCGTGATCAGCAAGACGGTAATGCGCTTCATGACGATTTCTCCTTCCGTGATGCGTAACTCAAGCTTCAAATCGAGTGGGCCATAGTTGCCTTCAATATCAGGGTGCGTAACGGGTGAAGACAAAGTCGCGATCCTTCGCGGGCTCATGGCAGGAAAAGCAGGTCTTGTGCACTGCTTCACCGTCAGGCTTCCCATTGGTAAATTGAGCAAAGCCCCAGCCGCCCGTTAACGGATATTTCTTTGAGTCTTTGACCAACAGTAGCCATTTTCCGTTCCACACCGAGCGCGAGTAGACCACACCTCAAGAGACGAATCTATTAGACGAAGGTATCGATCGACACCGGGTATTGCCCATGCTTGGATATCGATACCAAAGTACTATGGACAGGTAGCTCGGAGAGGTGCATGCTCGCTGGTACCCTCGCCCAGCTCTATGAAAAACGGCATTGCGAGTCACAGTAATGAGTACACGTCCCCTAATAACAGTGGTTGATGACGACGAATCGGTGCGCGAGTCGCTGCCTGATTTGCTGAAGGAATTTGGTTTCGAGGCGCAAACGTTTTCGTCGGCCGAGGAGTTCCTGGCTTCTGATTTAGTTGATGAGACGAAATGTCTGGTTCTCGATGTGGTGATGCCCGGTATGAGCGGCCCGGATCTACAGCAAGAGTTAGCGCGCCGCGATCAAGAGGTTCCGATTGTTTTCATTACGGGGCAGCGAGACCCGGCTACTCGACTACGTTTAGTCGCGCTGGGCGCGGTCGACTGTTTGTTCAAGCCATTTGAGGCGAATGATCTACTGAAGGCACTTAACACCGCGCTGCAAGCGAGTTGATTGTTAGTTTCCTTTGGACAGAAATGATGTCAGCAGCAGCTAAGTCGCAACCGAAGCCGATTGTCTTTGTGGTTGACGATGATGTATCCGTGCGCGAGTCGCTCGACTTGATGATCAAATTCGCGGGCTGGCAGCCCGAAACATTTGCATCAGCGGGTGAATTTCTGGCGCGCCCGCGTACATCGTTGCCAAGCTGTTTGGTGCTCGATATTTCTCTTCCGGACCTTAATGGCCTTGAGTTGCAGAACATGATCGCGTCGGAGCGGACGGACATGCCAATTATTTTTATTACGGGGCATGGCGATGTTCCTACGACAGTGAAGGCCATGAAGGGCGGAGCTGTTGAATTCCTAACCAAGCCGTTCGACGACGAAGTACTGTTAAGTGCTATCCGGCACGCCATCAAACGCAGCGCGGCCGTGCTCGACGATCAAGCTCAAACATCCGCGCTACGAAGCGATTACGAATCACTAACGCCTCGTGAGCAGGACGTCATGCGGTGCGTGGTGGCTGGGATGTTGAATAAACAGATCGCCATGAAACTGGGGATCAGTGAAATTACAGTAAAAGCTCATCGCGGAAAGATGATGCAAAAGATGAAGGCTGACTCGGTTGCCAATCTGGTAAAGACTGCGGTAAGGCTTGGGTTAACGCCGGCTAAGAATCCGTGGCACAAAGCGGACGTCGACTAAATGAAGTCATGGGGATGAATTCTTTAATTCCTCTCGCCTCTTTCTCCGCCCGGCATTCCCCCTTCGACCAACCCTCGCTGATTGCCTTCCGGGGCGTCGCCGAAGCGATGGCGGTACTCAGCGGAATCGATGAACGCTCTCACCATCTCCGCGCGACGCACACGAGCGAGCGCCACGTGTTCGTTCCGCGAGTCCTCGCCTGGCAGCGTGAACGAGTCGAGTTTCGTCAGCCAGAAATCGTAACCCGCGAAGTTGCTATCGGGCAGGTTGTCCGGATTGCGCCGGAGGTACACATAGAACTGCATCATTACGAAGCCTGCGTTGTACTGCGCGTTGAAGACCGACCCCGATTCGACGACGTTGCGAAGCGCCGCCACGCGTCCCGCTATGTCGCCCGTACCGTAAGACGTGATGGCGTCGTCGCGCTCAGCCTGCGTCGGCGCCGCTCCCGCGTTCTGGAAGAATGCGTCAACGTAAGCCGATGCCGGTTGCCCCTGCGGGAACCGCGAGACGAACTCGGGCCGCGAGACGAAGTCTTCGAGATAGCTCTGCCGGTTTGATGCCAGCTGCTGCTCCCACCCTGCTTGTCCGACAACTACTCCTTTGCCGACCTGCCGCTGGTCGCGGAGGAAGACCACGTAGCGTGGATTGCTTTTAAGGTTGCCAAGCACGGATGACCAGGTAGCCGGTCTGCTGAAACTCAATGGAGAGAAAGAAGGCGGTCGAGACATCGGCGCGCTTGCCCGCTCGGCACTGTGAGTCCGCGCCGCACGCCTCAATCTGCTGCGTCCAGAACTCGATGCCCGCGGCGTCGCCCTGCCGGTAGAGTAAGTCGTGATATTGCGTGCCGACGAAATTGCGTGAGTCATCAATTGGGTTGGCGGAGGTCTCCGGCACGTTGTCCGTGATCATGAGCGTGGCCGTGTTCGGCGTGCCGAGCGCTGCGCTGCTCGAAGGATGTTGGAGCAGGAGCGTGGCGAACTCATCACCTTCCGCGTAAGCATCGTCGTTGATAAGCACCTCGAAAGACTTCTCGGTCTCACCCGCAGCGAAATCCAAGTGGCCGACGACGAGCGGTTATTCGCCCTTCTGCTTCGCGGTGCCGTCCTGGCTCGTGATGTCAACGCCGGCCGGGGCCGTCGCAGGCCCTGTGCGAAGGACGCGCACGGTGACGGATGTGACACCCTCGGCGACGACGTATGAGGCAGAGTCGAACTGGAGGGCCGGCAAGGGCGTTGGTGTTGCAACCGGCGTCGGAGTTGGAGTTGGCGTCGGTGTTGGAGTTGGTGTCGGCGTCGGCGTCGGCGTCGGTGTTGGTGTTGGTGTCGGCGTCGGCGTCGGTGTTGGAGTTGGCGTCGGTGTTGGTGTCGCCGTCGGTGTTGGCGTTGGTGTCGCCGTCGGTGTTGGCGTTGGTGTCGCCGTCGGTGTTGGCGTTGGTGTCGCCGTCGGCGATGGCGTTGGAGTGGGCGTCGCTGCGGCGGTTTGCCTCTCGAACGCGCCGATATCGGCGTTATCGCCTCCTGTCGCGGGCGCGATGGCCGGATCGTCGGAGGTGCGCAGGAAGCCAGCCCCTCGTTGGTCGATCGTCAGATTCCCTGTCAGACCGTCACTGGTGCCTTTGTCGATCGCGGGACTGCCGGGAAGCAAAGCGATGGTCCCGGTCGGTCCGCCGTTGTCTTGCAAGCCCTGACTGAGCATCGGATCGAGCGGCAACATGATCGTCCCCGTCTGATCGTTGGGTTGCGTGAATCCCATGCTCCCGTCCCTCTTGCCGATCAAGTTGAACCCGGCAGAACCAAAAAATCCCTCAACGTCCGATCCCGAATTGCCGCCCGAATTCATGGCGATGATACTGCTCTTCACCAGGACTGAAGAATTAATTGAGTCGCTATGAATTCCGCCCCCAAGGTTACTGGTAATCGTGCTGTTGGTAACCTTCAATGTACGGTGGTTGGCTATGCCGCCGCCACGTCTGAATCCGCCTACAAAGTTACCGGTAATCGTGCTGTTGGTAACGTTCAATACTCCGGAGTTGAGAATGCCGCCGCCGTCGCCGCTCTCCGAAGAGTTGTGGTCAATCGTGCTATTAGTCACATTCACTGTGCCGGTGCCCGTGAAAATGGCGCCGCCACCGCCGCTGAGGTTCCCGGAGGCGCGGTTACCGCTGAGGGTGCTGTTGGTGACGTTGATTATGCCGCTACGGTTGGAGATGCCGCCGCCGCTGAAGTCGTCAGATTCATTAGCGCTGATGATGCAGTTGGTGACGTTCATGGTTCCGTCGTCGTTTCGAATGCCGCCGCCGCCGCCAATGTCGGCGCTGCCGTTTCTGATAGTCATCCCTGAAAATGCCGCCGCGCCGGATGTCGTAACGGTGAAGATGCGAAAGTCACTCGCGGAGTTGCGGAACACCATCAACTCCTCTGCGCCGGGGCCCTGGATGTTGATGTTAGTTGTCAGGTCGGGCAGCGCACTGGACAGTGAGATTGTGCAGCGGCCCGCGCCGCAGCCGGGGTCAGACTCCGGAATGGCGAACACGATGGTGTCGTCGCCATCGTTGGCGTTAGCCTTCTGAATCGCATTGCGCAGGGTGCATCTCTTCGCTTTGTCGGTGCAATCGATCAGGCTGCCGGCGTCGGCCGAGGTGTCGACGACGTAAGTTGCCGCCGCGAGTGGCGCGGCAGCGGCATGAGCGCCCAACGCCAGCGGTGAACCGGTGACTGTTGACGTGGCTAAGCCCACAAACGGCAACAAGAGCAGCGCAACCAGCGCGAGGCTCAACAGTTCCGACCCCAGGGAACGGTTATGTGACGATGCGTTGGAGCGATGTATTTTCATAATGGACTCCCGCGTAAAGAGATTTCAGCGCAGACGACATGAATATCTCTTCACTTGAATAAGGGACTTCGAGTTCTCCTTGATTCTTGATTGAGAGAAATGCGTCCTCTATCTAGTTAGCGCGACAGTTTTTGAAAACACAGGTCAAGATTTATTAGGAGGAAATCGCAGATCAGGCGGCAGAGCAGAAGTCGCGCCATTGGCACGCATAGCAGAAGAACAGCAATCGGCGGGTCTTACCGAACGGGCAGTCAGTCCTGCCGCTTCAGCGAGGCGATGAACTGATCCAGGCAGGCGCTGCCGAGCAACGTTAAAACCGCCAGCGCTGTCCTGACCCGCGCCGCCAAATATGAATTAGACATAGACTCCTCACGGTCTTGAAAGGGAAAGAGCAAGTTTCATAACAACCTCCGGACGATTTCGCCGCTGAACGGCAAGGCCAACTCCTCCTTTTTGCCGCGTCCTATAAAACTGAGAATCACCAGCAACAATCCAACGCCAGCCGTTACAACGCTGCCAACTGTTAAGAGCGTACTCCGTCTTACTTTGTCCTGGTCTTTGCTCAGGGCGACAGCGTACATCTGCTCATCCTTTAACGCTTGTTCATATTTCTTTGCCAGCTCATTTTTGTTGGCACTTTCTGCGCTGGCACCACTTTTCTGGATTTCTTGCTCTAACGCTTTAGCTTTATTGTGTGAGTGTACGTAAGCCTTTTTCACGTATGGCTCTCCTTCAAAAAGGATGATTGAATTGTAATAGGCACTGATGCCACCGCCGATTAGAACCAAAACTCCTAACACCCGTAGCAATATTCGCATATAGGTTTAGACCTCCTGTAAAGTTAAGCTTTTCTGAATCTATGGGAGCTTTGTTCTCTCCTTCACTGAGCGCCGGTGGCCGTGAATCCCTGCAAAGGGTTGCCATAGAATGCCTCGGTCTGCCACGCCGCGCGGTTCCACTGTCCGTCCTGATCCCCGAGAATCTGGACAGGGACAATGACGCGGTCGCTGCCGAGCTTGTTGGCGGAGGCGATGCCGTTGTCGAACCTCCCGTCGGCGCCCACAGTGAACTTGATCGAGCGCGCTAGTTTGTTATTCCAAAGCACTTTCAACTCGTACTCCCCCGGGTTCGAGTGGACCATGAACAAATCACTGGCCTTGTAAAAAGCATCCCGCGGTCTCTTGTCCCAGGCAAGCACTGCCGGGAAGTGGCACTTCACGCGAGCCCAGGTCGTCTTCAGCGTCTCCCCGTTCGTCACCTCCGAGGTGCAGCCAGGCTTCCCTACCTGCTCGCCCATGCGGTAAAGCAGACCGACTTCCTTACCCTGGTAAAACAAGTGGGGCTCGATGTATGCCGCCTTACCGCGCACCCAGAACGCAACCCTGAACCCCGCAAGATCCCAGCTGCCCGATGCATCCGGTTCGTAGAAGATGTAGCCGATGGGCAGGTTCCAATCGTGATCCACGTAATAGACGAAGTGGTTGACGTAGGACGCCTCGTTGGAGGGGGCTTTCACGACTTTCATCTTGCCGTTGAAGAGCGTCGCGTCGGTGCCGGAGAGTTCGTTCCGCATGCGGATGGCGAAGTCGACGGGACCAACGTAGGTCGTACTCTGCGCTTCGGGAATATGGGTCCCCCCGCAATCGGTCTTCACCCAATAGCCTTTCTGCAGCTGCTGGGTCGCGCAATCAAACTTTAGCGGCGCGCTGCCGGGGATGGTGAATTCGGCATAGATTTGGCTGCCGCTGGCGATAGGCCCGTTGACGATATACTCCATCCGGGGCACCCAGCTCCACATGTCGTAGTTCCCGCGATAGGAGCTGTTCGTAAAGGCGGTCACCTGAATCGAGTCTTTGCCGATGGTCGGCTGGTCTGGGCCCGCGGCGGATGGGCCGGTGGTGGGGGCAGCCGCCGGGGCCGGCGCCGATTCGCTCTGGCCACCTGCCGTTCGCGGCGGATCCGCTTTCGGTTTTTTGATTCCGGGAAATTCGGGAATCCTGAACTGCGCCGAAGCTGATTGCAGACCGAAAGCCGTTAGAATTAAGAGCGCGAAAGTTAGCGATGAAATCTTTGTCATTTGTTCTCTCCTTCTTTGACCACAGACGGCGATAAAAGCCGCATTTGAATTTGACTTCCCTCGGGCCTCAAACTCAGATTGAATTCGCAGAGCGCATCATTGACATGACCGCATCGCTCATTTTATTTCTCGCTTTAACAGCCACGTCCAAATTGTCCTGAATCGCTTTTGGGTCTTTCGCTTGCGACCAGTCCTGGCAAGTTTTTCTTTCAAACTCCGCCATTTCGGACCAGAGCTTAAAGGCTTCGCTACTTCGTCCGAGAAATCCCGCCTCCTTGTTGTCGAAAGACGCTTGTCCGTTCATCGCTTCCCGCATTTTGGTCGAGGCCAGCGCAAACTTGTCTCGCGCCGTTTCGTAGTTTCCTGCGGCGGCGGCAAATTTCGCTTTGTTCGTTTTCCAATCGCCTAACGTCGCCGCCGATTCCGCGGCGTAGCGATTTTCCAGCGAGATACTTTTTCCAGCCCTGTTGTATGCCGTCACTGCTTCGTTCCCCGCCGTCTCCCCTTCCATTCGCGCCGCTTCGTTAAATTTTGCGGATTGCGATTTGCCGCAGCCGATGATTAACAGGACCGCGCACAACAGCCAAATAGTTTTTCGGTTCATGATTTCTCCTTATGTGATCAGCGTCGACGTGATGTGCATCGTTACTTTTCCCAGGCGATTAGTCGTTAATCTCGACAGAGCTGCAGGTAGACATCCGGTCGCGCAAGGAAGGAAACATACAAGGTGTGAAAAGTAGGGCAATAGTTTCTTTGGCACTCATGAAGTCCTCAATGGTTTTGCCGCCAAACTTACCGTCCTGGTCTTTTAAGACATAAACCGCTCTAAGATTTCCGTCTCTCTTAACCGGGCTGACTTTCCACCCTTCGGCTTTGAATTTCTCTGCGTATTTATCAGCTAATTCAAAGAACTCAGCGTTGCGATGCACGATTTGGATTTTCTTCTCATCGCAAAAACAGACCTCTGCGCCTTCTACGACGGGAAGCTTCTTTTCAACCCAATTGCCGGTCAACGGTTGCAGGCCTTTCTTGCACATCCCGCTCGTGCAGCCAGACAAAACCGCTAGTCCGCCGGCAACAATCAACACCAATAACAATCGCTGATATTTCAATCTCGTACCCTCGTTTAAGTTAGAGTTGTTCATAGATTTTCCTTCTATTCATTAGCGCGACAGTTTTCGGAAACATAGGTCAAGATTTATTGGAAAAGTGGGTAGTGTCCTAATTTGCGGGAGAGTCCCGCTGAGGTCATGGAGTCAGTACCGGGAGCGGTAGCGACCGGGTAATAATAGAAGCGATCTCGATTAGCGCTGTCGGCTTGACCCGGTCGCTACCGCTCCCGGTACTGACCTCATCCTCAAATTAGGACACTACCGAAAAGTGGGCGAAATTTCCTCGATCGTCTAAAAGGGTGTACTTTGGTGATCAAACAAGGCGTTTCTGAAACACACCAAGGCCTGGCAATGACTGATAAGGCGCGTCCCCCAAGTGAGATAACTGAAGAGCTACGTGATTGGAGCGATAATCGGCGCCAGGATTCAGCGGACGCTTTGCTGAAACTTGTCTATGCGGAACTGCACCGGCAGGCGCATCGCTACTTGCAAAAAGAGCGTGCCGGACACACACTCCAAACCACCGCTCTGGTTCACGAGGCGTATCTCAAATTAGTCGATCAAAAATCGGTCGCGTGGGAAAGCCGCTCTCACTTCTTCGCCATTGCCGCCACGATGATGCGGCGCATTTTGATTGATTACGCCAGAACCAAACATCGCGTCAGACGGGGCGGTGTTCACAGCGATTTGCCGCTTGAAAACGCTTTGACGATCAGAGTCAGTGAAACCGACTTTGATTTGCTCGCGCTCGACGAAGCCTTAAACCGGCTCGCCGCAAAGGAGGAGCATCTGGCAAAGGTCGTCGAACTCAGATTTTTTAGCGGCTTGGATGTGGCGGAAACGGCGAGCGTTTTAGGCCTCTCTGAATCAACCATCAAACGCGATTGGCAAATGGCGAAGGCCTGGCTGCACCGTGAATTGAAGCGATAAGAAGTCCAAGGTCATTCAGCAGGTCAAAGTTCGGTTACAGTTCAAACTGTCTTGAGTCTTTGGACTTTTGGATCAAAATATGGCGGACGAGAACTGGCAAAAAGTGAGGGAAGTTTTCGATTCGGCTTTGCGGCAAAAGCCCGAAGAGCGCCGAAGATTTGTTGACGAAGTTTGCGGCGAAGATAAAACTCTGCTCGCCGAAGTCGAATCGCTGTTGTTATCGCTGGGCAGTGCCGAAAGTTTTATGGAAACACCTGCCGTCGCCAAGGTTGCTGGTGTCATTGAAGCTGAAAATAGGCATCTCGAAAAAGGTCAGACTTTTGGGCACTATGAAATTGTTGAACAGATCGGCGAAGGCGGAATGGGCGAGGTATACCTGGCGAAAGATACGCATCTGAATCGCCAGGTCGCGCTCAAACTGCTTTCCCGTCACATCACCGGCGACAAAAATCGCGTCAGCCGTTTTCGGCAGGAAGCGTTTGCCACGTCCGCGTTGAATCATCCGAGTATCGTCACCATTTACGAAATCGGGGACTGGCAGGGCAACGATTTTATCGCCACCGAATTCGTTGACGGAATAACGCTTCGCCGTCTGTTGGGCAAGCAGAAAACGTCAGTCAGCGAAGCTCTCGACCTCGCTTTGCAAATAGCCGGCGCTCTCTCGACGGCGCACAGTGCGGGAATCATTCACCGCGACATCAAACCAGAAAACATAATGATTCGCAGCGATGGTCTGGTAAAAATTCTGGATTTCGGAATTGCGAAATATATGCCGTCGGGGAACGGCCAGCGAGCGTTGGTTGAAACGGAAGTCGGCGAAGTGATAGGTACCGCCGCCTATATGTCACCGGAGCAGACGCGTGGATTGGAGATTGATCAGCGCACTGACATCTGGAGTTTGGGCGTGATTCTCTATGAAATGGTCGCCGGACAATTGCCATTTTCCGGTAACACCAACTCTGACCGCATCGCCGCAATTCTCGAACACGAACCTTTATCGCTAATGAAAGTTCGTTCCGAAGTGCCACTGGCACTTGAACAAATCACGGGTCGCGCTCTCGCTAAAAACAAGAACGACCGTTACCCAGCGGCGGCTGATTTGGCAGAAGATTTGCGGTGTTTGCGCGAGACAACGGGCGACAAACATTCGTCTCCGTTTGTGTTGCCCGGGCGGAAATCAGCCACGCCGCGGCGTGCTTATTTGTATGCCGGGTCCGTGTTGGCTGTTTTGCTCATAGCGGGAATTGGTTTGGGATATTACTTCTGGACGACGAGAAAAACGGCCCCGGGCGCCGGGGACAAAAAATCAATCGCTGTCTTGCCGCTCAAACCTATCAATACGGCGAACCGTGACCAAATTTACGAGCTGGGAATCGCTGATTCGGTGATTCTGAAGATCAGCTCATCCCGAAATCTAATCGTGAGGCAGCTTCATGCGGTTCGCAAATATGTCGAGATGGACCGGGACTTCATTGAGATCGGAAAAGAGCAAAACGTCGATTTTGTACTCGCCTCGAACTATCAGATCGCGAACGGCAAGATCAAGGTGACCTCGCAGCTTCTGGACGTGGCGACCGGCAAGGTTGAAGACACATTTACTGTTGAGAAAGATTCGACAAACTTGTTTTCCGCACAGGACGCGATCGCGGCCGCTATCGGCACGAAACTCATTACCAGATTCGGCGGGGCCAACAACGGCTATGAACCAAAGCGTGGAACAACCAGCGAGGAAGCCTACCGGCTTTATTTACAGGGGATGTATCTGGTCGAGAAAGAAGATAAGGCCGGCACCATACGTTCGATCGAGCTTTTCAATCAGGCAATAAACCTTGACCCGAATTTTGCTGCCGCCTGGGCCGGCAAAGGTCACGCCCATTGTGCGTATTCTCATATGGGCGATAATCCGCCGGCGGTTGAATACGAGATAGCCAGGCCCGCGCTCGAGCGTGCATTGGAGCTTGATAGCAACCTCTCGGAGGCGTATGCGGTCCTCGGCATCTTCAACACGGATTTCCGTTGGGACTTTGCGGAGGGCGAAAAGCATTTCCTCCGCGCGATCGAACTGAATCCTTCTTCAGATTTGGCATACCGCTGGTACGGCAATCGTTTGATCAATTACGGCCGCACCGAAGAAGCTGTCGCTGCGATGAAGACGGCGATCGATAATAATCCGACAAATATTTTTCATCACCGGATTTACGGTTGGGTTTTGTACATGGCCCGGCGCCCTGACGAAGCGATCGAGGAACTGAAACGCGTGGTCGAAATGGACCCGGGCTTCGTTTCGGCTTACGACAACCTGTGGCTGGCATACCATGTGAAAGGCGACAGTGCGCGGGCCTTCGAGTGGTTTATGAAATACCACGAGCAAGCCCATACCAGCAGTGAACTGATAACCCAACTTAATGCAGCCTATCAAAACTCTGGCTGGCCGGGAGTCTTGCAAAAGCAGAGGGCGGTCACCGTCGCGAAGACGCAAAAGGGAGAATTTTCGCCACGATACTATAGAATCGGCGTTCTCTCGGCTCTCATCGGCGACAAAGATAAGGCGTTGGAATCCCTCAATGAGGCCTTTAAGTACCGGTCCGCGAATATTACCTTTCTGAAAACCGATCCCGCCCTCGATTCTCTCCGCGGCGACCCCCGATTCCAGGAATTAATGAAGCGCGCAGGATTCTAGGCGTCTGACGCCCGAGTAAACAACAATAAATCCGAGCGTGCGCCGACACGTCGAGGCGCGAGCTGAGGAGACCAGCCACAAAAATACGAGTCCACTAAGAGTCCAGGAAGCGTCCCCGTGAGTCCTTCAAGTGCGGTAGAGTGCCATCCATGCCGCTAAGTTCCGTTGAACTTGCGATTCTCCGGCCGGGCTTGCATACACCCAGTCGCTGGATGGGTGTAAACCGTTTTTGATCTTCCTAAGGCGAAAGGCTTTCGCCAATTAGTGGCTGATAGTCAGCGCTAACGAAACAAGACCCCCAGTGAAAATCGCACCAGGTCACGCCTGCTATCGATTGAGTCGTTAATCCAAACCGGGTTGTAGTCCATGGATCCGCGAAAACTCACTCGCTTCGTGGCGCGGATGTCGAGACCACCGCCCAAGGCCATTGCAAAGCCGGTGTCCCACCTTTTCAAAAACAGATTGAGGGTGGGACCAGGCGTACGAAAGGTCGCCTTTGTATAGGCCGCGCCGGCGAGAGCGTAAGCGAACGGCGTGAAGCGCGTGCGGTTGCGCGCTTTGAATTCCGGGCCGCCCAGAAAATTGTAAACGCGCGATTTTAGCTGAACGTCCTGCGTGACGGTGGTGCAAACAGGCGTGCAGGCGGTGATGGGGCCGCGCCCGGATTCACTATCGAAATGGGCAGAGAAATCACCCTTGATGCCGAAATGCTTACTGAAGTTTCGAATGATCGAAGTTTCAAATCCTGCGTTGGTGCCGTAATCGGCCATGATGCCCGCAGTGCCGAAGCTAATGCCACGGCTGTTGGCTTCACCGATGGCGGAATAGCCGGCGAAGACTTCGAACTTAGGATATTCGTCCGGGCTCGGCTTTTGCGCCGGAGCCACCAGGGCCGAGCACAGCAGAAGTGCAGTACCGACTGCCAGGCGAATGAGCAGGTTCTTATTAATTCGTTTCATTGATGGTCTCCTTAATGTTTACACAGTTAACCGCGGCGGGGAGCGGCTTGAGTTCCGACGAGAGTAGACATACGGGGAGACATTGTTCATTCGGCGCTGATATTTCAGACACGACGACCCTCAGACCGAAAGCTAGACAGATCGACCTGCTATTGGTGTTAGCCGTGTATGGTTCAAGGTTATTAGTATTCGAGAAAGATTATTTTGAGTTAGACTGAAGGGCGACGTTTCGCATCAAACCTCCTTTCGTTACATCCATAATTTGGAGTGCGGCGACTTGTCGCCGCTTTTAACGCTGAAAGCTAAAGCGCTGACAAGTCAGCGCACTCCAAATCGGAGCGCAGGCTGGAAACTATGCTCGCTATTTGCTCACGTAATCATTCCTGGCTGGTAAAGACGAGCCTTGTCTTTTTCCTCGCCTCCGGCGCCTTTACATCTGTGCGAGCACAGACGGCTGATGAGGTCATTGCCAAACTGTCGCCATCGCTGAGTTCTGATGAGGCGGAGATCCAGAAGTTAGTAATAAGAGGCTACGAAGCTTACGCCACGAAAAATGCACCTGCACTGTTATCAATTGTCAGCCAGCAGTCGCCTTACCTTGATCAGTTCAAGGCTCTCATCACAGAAGAGAATGCCGCTAACGAAACCGTCAGGCTTGGGGTCCAAATCAATCGCGTTCCCAATGTGTTGATTGATGGCGATAAGGCCACCGCCCATCTGGACGTCACGATTCACGCCGTTAATAAGGTCACTGGCAAAGAAGTAGAAGGCCCTGGCCGAATGGCCCACACTTTTCGCTTCGTTAAAGAAAACGGAGTTTGGAAGATCTGGCAGTACATAGACACGGCCCAGGAGCTCACTGCTGAGTTGTTGACGGCCCCGACCGATGAAGCGCGCGCCTTGGTGCTCAAACGCAGCGAGCCGTTTACCGATGGTTTGCTCAAGGGCTTGTCCGATGCGGCGTCAGAACTCTTATACAGGAAAGGCAACGACGATCAGGCAGCGCTGATCCTCAACATCGTTCTGACGATAGCCAGGCGAAACAATTCAATCGAAGGAACGGCTAATGCGCTGATTGGTCTCGGGGATGTTTACGCTGCCCGAGGTGACTACCGGCAGGCCGCGGACAACTACCAGGAGATCATGAAACTTGTGGAAAGCCTCGGTATCAAAGAGGGTATCGCTGTCGTCTCCGTAAGAATGGGAGACATCCATTACTATCAGGGTAACTTTCCGCAGGCATTGAACTACTACCAGAGAAGCGTCAATCTTTATGGAACAGTTGGCAGCACGCAGGACGTCGCCCACCCATTACTCAGAATGGGAGACGTCTACTTTGCGCAGAACGACAACACCCGGGCGCTGGAGTATTACCAGCGAAGTCTGAAAATTTGTGAACAGACCTTTGATAAGGCTGGTGCGACTTTCCTTCTGAACCGAATTGCCGAGGTTTATGCCGCACAAGCTCGCTACGAAGAGGCTGATGATTTCTACCGGCGCAGTCTGAAGCTTCAGGAAGATCTGGGAATCAAGTCGATCACAGCAATCACCTGGAACGGTATCGGAAGTATTCGTTACCGGCAGGGTAACTACGACGAAGCCGCAAGGCTTTCAGCTCGCGCCGCTGAACTCGCCAAAGACGGCCATGCACCCGAGGTCTTGTGGAAGGCGTTGACCTCGCTGGGTCAAGCTTATCGCGCGCTCAAGCAAATGGATCGGGCACAGCAGTCGTTCGACGAAGCGATCGCGGTTCTGGAAAAAATGCGCGGGCAACTGGTAGGGAGCGAGCGAGACCAACAGCTCTTTTTTGAGAACAAAACTGTGCCTTACGTTGAGATGGTCGAGCTATTGATCGCTCAGAACAAAGTAGCCGAGGCGTTTCATTACGCGGAGATGGCCAAAGGCCGCATGCTGCTCGACGTGCTGCGCCATGGCCGGTCAGATATCTCCAAAACGATGACCGCTGAAGAGCGCGATCACGAGAAGCAGCTGCAGGCCACCGTAACGGCGCTCAGCTCTCAACAGCGCAAAGAGATTTCGCTGCGTCAGCCGGATAAATCACGACTCGCCTTCATTGATACCCAACTACAGAAAGCGCGGCTTGAATACGACGCCTACGAAACGCGCATCTATGCCGCCCATCCGGATTTAAGGGCAGGGCGAGGCGGGTCTGAACCTTTTTCTTTGAACGGAGCGGGAGCGCTGATAAACGATTCGCAAACCGCGCTGTTGGAGTACGTCGTTACACAGAATCGAACCTACCTCTTTGTTCTCACAAAACCCAACAGCACAGATCCAGTGAGGTTGAAGGTCTATCCGATAGAAGTTAGCGCTCGCGAACTGGCCACACGAGTTGCGGATTTTCGCCAGAGATTGGCCGGTAACTCAGCTGATTTCAAAGAACTGGCCAGGAGTTTGTATGACCTCTTACTGCAACCGGCGCGGGACGACTTAGAAGGTAAGAGCGCTATTTGTATGGTCCCCGCCGAAGTACTCTGGGAATTGCCGTTTCAGGCTTTGCTGTCGAAATCCGCCAGGTATGTGCTCGAGGATCACGCGCTGTCTTATGCGCCGTCGCTCAGCGTCTTAAGCGAAATGAAGAAGAAGGCCCGGGCGCGGCGCGCGACAGGCGACGCTTCACCCTCTGGTGGTTTCCTGCCGAAGATCAGCACCACGATGACTCCGGCGTTACCTCGCCTGCTGGCTATGGGCAATCCATCATTGAGTAGCGGGTTGGTGTCGCAATTGAGATCCGCTCCCCGAGACGCTTCTTTGGATTCCCTGCCGCACGCTGAGCAGGAAGTAAAAGCACTGCGCGAGATTTACGGCGCCACAGAGAGCACGATCTTGATTGGCACTGCGGCGCGCGAAGAAACTTTCAAGGCCACGGCTTCGAAGTATCCCGTACTGCACCTGGCGGCGCATGGTGTTCTCGACGATGTTAATCCGCTCTACTCGCGTCTCTTGTTAGCGACCGGAAGCGAGAGCGAGGATGGTTTTTTGGAGGCGCGGGAAATTATGAAGCTCGACCTGCACGCCGACCTGGCGGTCTTGTCGGCTTGCCAGACTGCCCGCGGGCAGGTCGGCTCGGGTGAAGGACTGATCGGAATGTCCTGGGCCCTGTTCATCGCCGGCACTTCCACCACGGTAGCGAGCCAGTGGCAGGTCGACTCTGCCAGCACCGCCCGGCTAATGATAGATTTCCACAGCAACCTTCAATCCGAGAAGGGACCATCGCAAGCCAGCGCCGCCGAAGCTCTGAGAAGGGCTGCAATCAAACTGATGGCAGACCCCAAATATCGCCATCCGTTTTACTGGTCCGGATTCGTGGTCGTGGGTGATGGGATCTAACGGCATGCACAAAGAGCCCGAGCAGTCGCAACCCGAAGGGTTGCAAGAAAGTAGCCGGTGGTCGGAGTCCGCGGAGACCACCGGAAATGCGAGATTAATTGGGTCGCACCCCGGAGAGGTGCCAGATCCTTCGATGTAAAGATCTTTTACGTTGACCTGTAATCTAGACTCAGATTATGGGTTCAACCTTCTTCAGCCTGCACTATCACATCGTCTTCTCGACCAAAGAGCGGCGACCCTTCATTAAGCCCGAATGGGCAACCACGTCTTCATGCATACCTCGGCGGGATCATTAAAGGCATGCACGGCGTGCCCGAGATTGTCGGCGGAGTTGAGGATCATGTCCATATCCTGGCGAGTCCGGAGGCCGGCGCATTGCATTGCGGATGTACTTCGCGACTTGAAGAAGGAATCGTCCACGTGGGCTAAAGAGAATTTTAATCGCAGATTCACCTGGCAAGAGGGTTATGCGGCGTTCACCGTAAGCCCCACCGCGACCGACTCAGTGCGGCGCTACATTGCCACGCAGGAGGCGCATCATCGTAAACATTCTTTTGTTGATGAATTGAGAGAGCTTCCCAACGCGGCGGGTATCGAATTTGACGAGAAGTACTATTGTGACGTCTGGCACCCCTTCGGGGTGGACCCAATCTAATCTCGCATTTCCGGTGGTCTCCGCGGACTCCGACCACCGGCTACTTTCTTTGCAACCCTTCGGGTTGCTGAGTGCGCCACTCCTGAACAGTCCGCAGTAGCCTGGCGGCAACCGGAGAATTCGGATTTTCTCTAGCTAGTATTTGCAGTTGTCCTTCGGCCTCAACCAACAATCCAAAGCGCGCGTACGTTAGACCCAAAGCGAGATGTGAGATCGGTTTATGCTTTTTCAGGTTCGTTAACTCGAGTAGCTTCTCAGCTTCCAAAATCTTGAATTGGGCTCGGGGTGCGGGAGCCAACGGCGATCTCACCTCTTGCCCGTTTCTTAAGGCCACTACTTCCCACGAATAGATCATCCCGCGGCGCAGTGATGGTGTGGTCCATTGCGTGGCGGTAATTGGTGAGCTTCGCGTTACAAGATTGAAGTCTGCGTCAAAAATTGAAACGGTGTAACTGGTCGCTCCCGCCAGGGCTTGCCAGCGCAGGTTTGGACGATCCGTCGCGATCACTGTCCCGGATGGACCAAGCAATCCAAACGTGTTTTCTCGGGCAGTGGGATCCATGAGGGTGATCGGAGGCGCGGTCAACTTCTCCAGTCCCTCTGGCTTTGACAACATTTTAGTCGTAAGCACACTGCGCACGAGCGAGCGACTCGCTTCAGGGAGTTGCTCCAGGCCAACCAGTCTGCCTTCGTTGTCCAACTGAATTTTGCGGCCGTTGTCTTCCAAACTTGCCAGGGCCGCGAACTGATCGGTGGTTGGCTCTTTCGTTGCTTCCGTCTGGGTGGGTGGCGAGCCACTTCCGGGCGTGGTAGAGGGAGTTTGGCTGCTTGTCGTTTGCGCGGTCGGATCCACGGCACGGCCAGGCCAACGCTGCCACACAACAAAAGCCAGAACCAACCCTGCAACAACGAACACCCCGGCTACGGCGCGGGCTGGCGTAAACTGGAAAGCTGCACTCCACGCTGGAGCGAATGGTTGGGCCGCGATTTCAGTATGTCTGGTCGAAGCCGAAACGCTCTCGACCTGCGGGCTGGCGATGAGCAATTGCACCGCCTCGCTGCATTGATCGCAGATCTCGAAGTGACTTTCAAAGATTACTCTATCGGCCTGGTCGATTGACCCGTTCGCGTACGCCCTGACCTCTGCATTCGACAGATGAAAAGGTTCGTCCGCGCTGCCGGGCAGCAGGGCTTCAGTTAACTCGCTGTAGATCAGCGCCGTGTCTTCGGCTGGCAGAATTCGACGCAGGCACGATGCACATTCAGCAACGTGCGCATCAATCCTTTCGCGTTCTGTTGGCCCCAGGGCCCGATCGCGGAAAAGACTGACCTGGGTTTCGGTAAGATGTTCGGTCATTCGTCGTGCGGCGTTTTCACTCCGCTCTTTATCTTAAACCGTATTTCACTGCCAATTCTTACCAGACGCGTTTGAGATTTCTCACTTCTCTTCCAGCTTTCTCATTTTTCGCGCCAGCCGTTCACGAGCCGTTTTGCGCAGGTTAATGACTTGCTGCCGAGTTATGCCAAACATTTGCGCAATCCGGGAGTCATCAAGCGGCAACTCGTTCCAAACCTTCTGAAAGTCTGCGTAAGGCATCTCCAATAATCGTGCGAGCTCCTCTTTAGAAGCGACACCCAGGAAAGGTAGAAACGAAATCACTCCCCCGTCCCTCGAATCTCTGAGGTTAAGCAACAGAGCAACACGTTGGAGCACGGGCAATTGACACACCTCAAGCCAAACCTGCTCAAAGAACAACCGCTGCTCCAGGGCCAAATCAACTCTGGCTTCTGAACTCGTAAACGGGTAATCCCTCTCCGAGCCACCGGTATCAATCGATTCGGCCGGTGGATCGTGGATGTGCCACGTTTCAGCGGCGATTTTTACGACTTCATCAAAAACTAGCGGCCGACCGGAACGCTCGAACAAAACACACAA
>Ga0070694_100000157_pt1 | contig 35184 bp, 31 predicted proteins | sample KBSK1251metaG_FD_65470 | JGI IMG/M metagenome (GOLD analysis project Ga0070694, IMG submission 65470) | Corn, switchgrass and miscanthus rhizosphere microbial communities from Kellogg Biological Station, Michigan, USA - KBS K1-25-1 metaG | ecosystem: Host-associated > Plants > Roots >...
GCGCGCACGGACCTCGCCCCCGAGACGCGGATGCTCCTGCGCCGCGCCCTGGCCGGTCGACGCGGCGCATCGCCTCCCTTGTGCGTCGGCTTCGGCATCAGCCGGCCCGAGCACGTGGGGCAACTGCACCGCCTGGGCGCGGACGGGGCCATCGTCGGCAGCGCCCTCGTCCCGCGCCTGCGCGACGGGCGCCCCACCCGCGACTACCTGCGAACCATGACCAAGGCCGCGAGCCTTCGAGGAATTCGACATTAACATTATCAAGGAGGGGCCTCTTCGAACGAATCGAGGCCTCTCCATGTCCTACGTGCGACGCTCGATTCTCGCCCTCCTGCCCCTCGCCTTCGTCTTGCCGGGATGCCTCGAGGACACCTCCAGCCAGGTCTACCACGCCTCCGGGGAGGACGGCTCGTTCGTGCTCGGCTTCGCCTACGACGGCACGGGTATCCTCCCCTTCGACGGCTTCATCACGGTCCACGCGGACGCCGGGGCCAACACGGGCGACGCCGTCGTGAAGGGCCAACTGAACGGTCAACCGTGGCAGATCCTCTTCGACCACTTCGCCCAACAACCGAACAAGACGTTCCAGGACGGAGGCGTCGCCGCCCGCCTCGACGAACACGGCGACACGACCCACGGCGACACGAGCATCCCCAAGGTCCGCGTCGAGGTCGCGGGCTGGGGCGACGCCGAGGTCATGGTCGACAACAAGTCCGTCAAGGACCCGCTCACGGGCGAGGACCGATGGGTCGCCCATTTCATGGTCATCACGACGGGCGTGCGCGACGACAAGACCGGCGCCATCTGGAACGCGGACAAGTCCGCGCCCTACGATCCCAAGAATCCGACGAACGGACTGTCCGTGGAAGGCGACAACGAGATCCACCTCGTCCTCAAGTCCCACGCGACAGCGCCGCCCAACGCGACGAAGATCGACAACAAGAGCATGCCGTTCGAGACGCCGTTCGTCCGCACCAGCCACGGGTACACGAACAACTTCCAGAACTCCGAGTTCAACGCGACCATCAAGGTGTCCGGCACGTACGGGCCCACCCAGAGCCTCTCCTTCGCGCTGCGGGACCCCAACAACAAGATCGTCAAGAGCATCCGCTTGGGAGAAAGCGGGAAGACGGAAGGCCAACTCCGGTCTCCCTTGAACCAGACGGGCAAGTACGTCCTTGAGGTCAGCGGTTCGGGACTGCAGGCCGGCTACGAGATCACGGGCGCGATCACGCCCCCCAGCAATGTCGTCATGAACTTCTGGTGGGAAGACATCCTCTTGGGCGAGGCCGCCGAAAGCTTCGAAGCGACGGCGGGCGCGGGTTGAGGTTGGGACGGGTTTGACGCGCCGCGGCCACCCGACCATCCTCGTGCCATGGATCCCCGCGGCGCTCGTCCTGCTCTCCCTCGTGCCCTTGGCAGGCTCCGATCCGGGCGATGACTGGCCCCCGGCCCACCATTCCGCCCACGTGTCCGACTTCTCCTGGACGCCCCGCGCGCCCATCCGCGGCCAAGCCGTGACGGCCACGTTGACGCTCCAGAACGCGTCGGACGTGGACGGCGCGGTGCTGCGCGTATGCCGCGTCCAGAACTACGCGTGCCGGCAGCCCCTAGAGATGCAGGACCTCGGACGACCGACATCGCAGTTCCAATCGACGATCCCCTGGGATGAACGGTTCTACCGCGGCACCACCGAAGTCGGCATCGCCGTCATCCTGCATCTGGCCAACGGGACCGAAGAGGAGAGTCCCACCGCCCCGTGGCCCGGACCCGTGGACCTGCCCGAGGGCGCGGGCAGGTACTACTTCTTCGCCCTGCCGGCCGAGACCCATGGCGCGTCAGGCCTGCCGTTCGTCGCGCTCGTGCTCGCCGTGCTCGTCGGCCTCGCGTGGAGGCCGAAGTGAAGGTCCACCCGGCCGCCTGGAGCCTCTTCCTCCTGCTCGCCGTCGGCATCGCCGCCGCGGGGTTCTACGCCGCCCAACCGCGCACCGACGTCGCCCCGCCCTACCGGGCGACGACGACGCACGGCACGTCCTTCGACCTCGAAGCCGAGCGGGGCAAGATCCTCGTCCTCGACTTCTTCAACATCTACTGCGAGAGTTGCGCCATCCTGGAGAAGGACCTCTCCGCGCTGCAGCCGCAATGGAACGAGAGCGACGTGCGGATCGTGAGCATCGGCGTCGAACCCGCCAACTCGATCGAGGACCTCTCCACGTACGAGGCGAAGCACAACCTGACCTGGACGGTCGTCTCGGACACGGATGGGGCGCTCGAAAAGTTTGGCGTCGTCGCCTTGCCGACGCTCGCGGTCGTGGACCGCGACGGCACGATCGTCTTCCACGCGGGCGGCCTGCCGGGCCGCGCGACCATGACGCGCGTGGTCGAACAGGCCGTCGCCGGCACGGCCACGACGGACCCGTACACGAACTACCCCTTGTGGGCGCTCGCCATGGTCGCCGCCGTCGCCTCCTTCTTCTCGCCGTGCGCCATCGGCCTCCTGCCCGGCTACGTGGCCCACACCGTGCGGTTCCATGGCGGCCGGAGCGCGCGCCGCGTCGCGGGCCTCGGCGGCCTGGCCGCCCTGGGCCTGCTCCTCGTCTTCCTCGGCATCGGCGGGCTCGCCTTCGCCTTCGGGCGCGCCGTCTCGCCGTTCGTCCCGTGGCTGGCGCCGCTCATCGGCCTCGTCTTCGTCGCCGTCGGCCTCCTCCTGCTCTTTCGGCCCTACAGTCTCTTCCTCCAGCGGGTCTTCTCGCCGCTCACCCAGGTCTCCGAGGGCGGCCGCGGAGGCGTCTCGTACTTCCTCTACGGGCTCGGCTACGGCGCGGGGGCCGCCGGTTGCACGGCGCCGGTCCTGCTGAGCCTCGTCGCCTTGGCTGGCGGGACCAACGCGGCGACGGCCCTCCTCACGCTCGTCCTCTACGCCGTGACGGCGGCCGCCCTCATGGCCATCCTCACCGTGGTCGTGGCCAGCGGCCGGGAAGGGCTCGGGCGGTGGATCGTCCGCCACGCGCACAAGGTCGAGGTCGTGAGCGCCCTCATCTTCGTCGGGGCGGGCGTCTTCCTCCTCTGGTTCGCCATGCGGGCGGGCACGCTGGCCGTGTGATGCCGAGCCCCTTTCCCCGCTCCAAATGTTCTTATCCCGCCCATGGGGTATGGCGAGGCCCCGAGGGGTTCTTTTGTCCGGACGATTACTCACCTTCGCCAGCCTCGCGCTCCTTGCACCGTTCTCCGGTTGCATCTTCCTCAACGACGAGGTGGAGTCCCGGGAGAGCATCGTGCGCAAGGTCGTCGCCAGTCTCGACGGCAGCCTCGCCGGCGAGGCGACCCGGTTCGAGGACGTCGTCCGCACGTCCTTCGAATACGAGCACGCGGGCGGCGACGTCTCGCCCGAGGACGTGGAGGTCGAGTTCCTGGCCGAGGACGGGCACGCGACCACGCGCAGCCTCAGCCGCTACACGACCAAGTCGACGCTCAAGGCGGGCGACATCGTCACGATCGACCGCGTGAACCTCACAAGCGACCTCAAGCTCACCCACGCCGGCAACGTCCTCGCCTCCCGCTCAGGGCTCCGTCAGGACTGGTTCAGCGCCGAGGGCGTCCCCATCCCGATCCGTTCGACCCAGGACGGCCTCGCGCGCTACACCGTGACGGGGGGCGCCGAGATCAACGCGAAGGGGTCCGACTTCGACGTGGAAGACTACAACGACGAGGGCGGCATCCACGTCGAGACCGTCGCCGGCTCCTTCAAGGCCAACGTGGACGGTTCGATGAAGCTCACGACGGACGCGCGCGCGGACGGGCCGCGCCTGACGGGCGACGCCAAGCTCCACGCGACACTCGCCGCGGACCTCGACTCGGCCTTCAGCCAGGACGGGACGCGCCAGGAGGCGGGCTTCGACGCGGACCTCGCCTCATGGACGAACGGCACCTTCATGTTCCAATTCGACACGGGACACCGGCTCAAGCGCGTCGGCTTCGGCGCCGACGAGTACGCGGACGGCGACGTCGTCGCGTGGGACGCCGACCACCCCAAGTCGCAGCGGTGGCACCCCGAGGACATGGAGCACCCGCTCGTCGACGAGAAGACCGAATACTCCGAGGAGGACGTGGGCGACAGCGGGGACGAACCGAGCCGCGTCGTCAAGGAGTTCATGGAGCGACTGTGGAGCATGACCCTCGTCCCGGGCGACGAGTTCCGCCTCGAGGCCTCGCACGAGGAAGAATCCGCGGGGTCCTTCGACCTCAGCGTCGTCGTCCAGGTCGTCTCGAAAGACGTGCGCGAGGTCGGAGGCCAGAAGATGGACACGCTGCGCATCTCGCAGAGCGCGAGCTTCGTCACGCAGACCTCCAAGACGGGCCGGACGGACTTCGACGTCGCGAAGTACACCGTCTGGGTCAGCGCAGACCACTACATCCCCGTCTACGAGCAGGGCAAGTACGAGAAAACGTTCGACCGCGAGGACCTACGCCGCATGCACGACGCGTTGGGCTCCGCCATGCCATTCTCCGTCCCCGACGACGCGGCGTTCGCGCTCGCCGGCGAGACGACCGTGCGCCTCGACGAGTTCTCCGGCGACCTCACCGCGGCGCCCCTCGTCGCGGTCTCGGGCGTCACGGGGATGGGCCAGTCGGCCTTGGGGGCCGCGGCGGTGTTCTTCTTCGTGAGCGACATCGGCAGCAACACGGCGCAGGCGGCGCCCTCCATCGGGTGGACGGTCAGCGAGGCGGAGGACGAGTGGACGGTCGCGGAGGCCTCCGCAGAGGTCTACTGGTGGGACTTCGAGTTGTTGGCCGACCGGGACGCGGGATACCGGCTCAACGGGGCCACGCCGTACGGGGCCGGGTACACGCCGTTGTCCGCCGGGGAATACCAGGGCATCTGGGGCGAGGACCAGCTCGCGGCCGGAGACTCTGTGCAGTTCTGCGGGTCCGAAGGCACGACGTTCACGCTTCGCCACGGGCCCTCGAACACGGTCGTGCAAGCGTTCACGTTCGCGAGCCTTCTCCCCTGCGTCTAGGCTCACGGGCTGCGCAGGCCTTCCAGGATGTTGAGGCGCTGGATCCGGCGCGCCGTCGACCAACTGGCCAGCATGGCGGCTAGGAGCGCCGCGAGTCCGATGAGGAACGGAGCCAACGGTTCGAGGCGCCACGGGATGGACGCCCGGAGGCCCGACAGGTGCCATTCGAGCGGGGGCGCCAGGAGCCCGAGGAGGAGCGAGGCGACCCAGGCGGCCACGACGCCGACGCCCACGCTCACCGTCGTGAGGGACACGTAGCTCCACACGATCTTCCGCGAGGGGATGCCGATCGCGCGAAGGGAACACAGGACCGTCTGGTCGCTGCGGATGAGGACGCCCGTCTCGTGGACCAACCAGACGAAGAGGGCGACGAAGAACAGGGCGAGGCCCGCGTAGCCCGCGACGTAGAGGATGACGAGCGTGCTTCCCATGTAGTCGAAGGCGAACTCGTCGTCCGTCACGGACTTGAGGCCCGACGCGTGCGGCAGGGCGGAACGGACGGCGCCCGCGGGGGCGGAATGGATGACGAGGGCGTTCGCCACGGGATCCCCCTCATGGTACCCGGCCAACACCCGCGCGGCCTCGAGGGGCATGAAGCCCGTGAAGCGGTCGAGGGGCTCGAGGCCGCTGGAGAAGACGCCGACGACGACGCACTCGATCGTGATCGGCACGGGGACGCTTCCTTCCACGACGAGACGGCCGCTCGTGAGCGTGAGGACGTCGTCGAAGTTGGGCTTCCCGTCGGGGGCGAGGGTCAGGTTGAGGCGCTTGACGGCGGGCGTGCCGAGGACGAGGGGCGTGTACGCGTGGCCGTCGCGCGGGTCGACGACGTCGAGGCTCGTGACGGCGGTCCCCCAAGACAGGTAGGGCCGCAGGGCGTCCTGTTCGGCCGCGTCGTCCCAACCCACACCCAGCAGGAGGCCCGCGCTCCAGTTCTCGAAGTTCTCGCCCCGGACGGTGATATAGTTCGTCTCGAGGCGCGGCGACGCGTGGACGCCCGCGCCTTGCTGGATCTCCGCGGCGACGGAGCGGTAGTCCTTCCACGTCGTGCCGCCCGCGATCTCGCCGTGGTCCTGCGTCACGCGCACGTCGCCCGTGATGAGGTCCCCGAGGGGTCGGATGATGGCGTCGCGGGCGCCATCGGCGACCATGAGGAACGCGAAGAAGCCCAGGAGGCCGATGCCGAGACTCGCCGCGACGAGGGCGTAGCGCTTCCACCGCGACCGGACGTGTCCGCGCACGAGCAGTCGCACGCGTCGTCCAAGGTCGGATTCCATAAGGTTTTATCGTTCGCCCGCGCGTGCCGCCGCGGTGACGCCGCTCGTCGAACTCCGGGACGTCCGGCGCCGCTTCTCCGTGCACGGCCAGGCGTTGGAGGTCCTGCGCGGCGTCGACCTCACGATCGCAGCCGGCGAACGCGTGGGCATCACCGGCAGCTCGGGATCCGGCAAGTCGACGCTGCTCGCGATCCTCGGCCTCATCGACGCCTCCTTCGAGGGCGCGTACCTCCTACGGGGTGCAAACGTCCGCGAATCGTCCGAGACGGAGTGGAGCCGTTGGCGGCTGCGCGAGTACGGGTTCGCCTTCCAGGACCTCAACCTCGTCCCCTCGTTGTCAGCCGCCGAGAACGTCGCGCTGCCGACCATCGCGGCCGGCACCGGCGAGGCCCAAGCGCTTGAGCGCGCCCATGCGCTTCTCGAAGCGGCGGGACTCGCCGCACGCGCCCGGCATCGACCCAGCGAACTGAGCGGCGGCGAACGCCGCCGCGTCGCCCTCGCGCGCGCCCTCGCGAACCGGCCCAAGATCCTTCTCGTCGACGAACCCACGAGCGAACTGGACGACGTCTCCGCCGCGGGCGTCCTCGCCCTCATCGAGCAGGCGCTGGGCGAGGGTTCGACGCTCGTGGCCGCCACGCATGACCCGCGACTGCTGCGGTTGTGCACGACCCATCACGCGCTCGTCAAAGGCCGCCTACGAAGCAAGGAAGAGGCCGAAACAAAAGGATAGGGTAGGGAAGAGACGGCCGGAACAGGCTCCGGCCACGGACAAGGCGAACGCCTTACTTGGCGCCCTTCTTGTTGTACTTCTCCTTGAGCTCCTTGCTCGCCGAGAAGGCGACCTTGCTGCGGGCGGGGATCTTGATGGCTTCGCCCGTGGCGGGGTTGCGGCCCATGCGGGCCTTGAGTTGGCGGACGTGGAACTTGCCGAACCCGGGCACCTTGATGCCCTTGTTCAGGTTGACCTTGATGGTGTCGAACGTGTTCTCGATCCACTGCTTGGCTTCCTTGCGCGTCGTCTTCGTCTTCTGCGAGACGAGGTCCACGAATTGATTAAAGGTGAGGGTTTTGCCCACAGGTTTCACCTGGTGCGGGCAGAGTCCTCTAGGATAAAAAGTGTTGGATTTTCCACATTTTTCAGGGGTTCCAGCGTTTCCGACACCGTGCGTCAGGGCCGCTCCAACTCGTCGAGTCGCGCGAGGCCACGCAGGAGCCGCCGCACCGTCGCGGCGTCCGGCGTGCCGGGCCAATCCGAATCCGCGACGCGGTGAACGCTCACGGCCACCACCGGCCGGCGGGCGCGAGGTCGGCGGTCTCGCGGTCGAGCAGGGACCGAAGCGGGTTGGGTTCGGGCGGGGCAGGGAAGGATGGCATCATTTCACCTTGGAATCAAACCTGGGAAGAACGAGGCGCGTTGGCGGGCGCGGGAGCCGTCAACAGCGCAGGGGCGACGTCATGGGGCGCCGCATACGCATCTCCATGGAGCGTGAGGGCGTCCGCAGCGTCGTCACCGGACATCACACGTCCGACCCGGATTAAACCGTGGCGGCGGCAAAGATTCCTACAGGAATACGGCTCGCTTTACCACGGCATCCAATCGTCTCATAACGTGCGGCGCTCACTTCACGCTCGCATCCAAACTCGACTTCCCCTATGGCCCCAAAGGCCGCCGCGACTATGGGTGGCCACGCACCGTATCCCCGCGGCCCAAGGCCGACAGCGGGATGGTCTTTTGCAACCGACCCCAAAGCGATGCTGCGCTCGGTCGCACCGGTAGGGCTCCTGGCCCTCGTCTGGCTCAGCAGTTGCGTCGGCACGCCGCACGCCCCGTCACCATCCGCCGTCGCCCACCCGTACTCCGTCGTCGTCCACGGCGACAGTTTCACGGCCGCACTGGACCCGGGCAAGGGCGACCGGCGCGAGATCAGTTGGGCCAGCGGCACACAGACGGGGATGCAGAGCGTCCTCCAGCGACTCGAATCGACAGAAGACCTCGTGAACGTCTCGAACGTCGCCTTCAGTGGGGCCCGGATGCGGGATGTGCCCGCCCAGGCCTCGGCCGCGCCGACGGACGCCGACATGGTCCTCGTGTGGCTCGGCATCAACGATATGTGCGTCGGACCCGCCCCCGAGTCGGCAGACGCGTTCCGGGCGGACGCGGATGCGGCCTTCACCCTTTTGGGAACGAACCATCCACAGGCCCGCGTCCTCGTCCTGGCCATCCCCGACCTCTGGCGACTGCACGAGCTGCACCTCGCGCGCGCCGAAGCCGCCGCGCTTTGGAGGCAGATCCCGGACTACTGCCCCGACGTGTTCAACCCCGCACCCGGCCCGACCTCGGTGTTCGTGGCCCAGACCCGGCTGACGGCCTTCAACGAAGCCTTGCGCTCGGCCGCCCGCGCTCACGGCTTCGAGTTCTCGGACGCCACGCTCTGGCCCGGGTGGACGCTGGAAGACTTCTCGCGGGCCGACTATTTCCACCCCGACCTCGACGGGGAATCGCGCCTGGCCGCCGCGGTCTGGCCGGTCATCTCGTCCTAATGCTCACATGCCGGTTGCCGAGCCCTTATGACGGCGCCGACTCCTAGACGCGTGTGATGGCTCGTCGGGTGGAGCCGCGGGGCCGACGGGCGCACACGTCGCGGAGGCTCACCGCCCTGTCGCTGGTGGCCGGACTCGTCGCGACGAGCGCCTGCCTAGATCCACCCGATCAAGCACTGGCCAAGTGGAACGCCGCCTCGACGCGCTTCATCGCCTACGGCGACAGTTTCACCTCGGGCGGGGGCTTCGACGCCGGACACAACTGGGCCACCGGGACGGCACCCGAGACGAACAGCGTGCTCACGCGATTGCAGGAGACGTTTGGCGACGCCGTCGGCCGCAACGCGGCTCACCCGGGAGCACGCATGTCCGACCTGGCCGCCCAGGTCGCCGCTGGACCCCCCGACGCGTACTACGTCGCCATCCTCCTCGGACTCAACGACGTCTGCACGGCAGGCTTCGACGCGAGGCGATTCGGCCTCGAGGCCACGCGGGCCTTCCAGGTCGTGCACACGTTCCACCCCCATGCCGCCGTCGTCGTCTACGCGATCCCCGACGTGACGCAGCTGCACTCCATCCACGCGAGCATCCCGCGCGCGCGGGACGTTTGGAGCCAAGCTTCCTATTGCACGGACGCCCTCGGCGCCGATGCGTCTGCGCAATCCGTCGACCGGGCGCGGGCGCGTTTCGCGCAAGCGGACGACGTCCTGGCCGGGGCGGCGCGCGCCAGCGGTTTCGTCTTCTCGACGTCCACGAGCGAACTCGGCTTCTCGGCCGCGGACCTGTCGACCGTCGACTTCCTTCATCCCAGCGACGCCGGTGAAGCCCGGTTGGCGGACGCCGCGTGGGCGGAGATCGCTGCGATCACGCGGCCCGTCGTGCCTCTGGGCTAGCCCACATGGCATTCCGAGGCGGCGGCCTCGGAGGCGGGCAACGCTTCGGGAAGGAGGGCGACGAGTGCCGTCGAGAGGCAGGATCGGGCCGCCCATTCGATTGCGGAACTCGTGTCGTCCAACGGCAGCCAGGGTTTGATCGTCGTGAAGGCGATGGGCCGGTCGGTGCATCGTTGGCCGACGCGGGCGCCGGTCCCGTGCGCGGCGCCGTCCAGCAAGAGGTATCCCGCGTCGCGGTCGGTGCCGGCGCGGAACGTGTCGCCCGGGTCCGCCTGGTCGTCGTGGCTCCGGTTGGCGGGTGTGACAGCCTCTTCCCCGGGCGCGGATTCGCCGAGATGGACTGGGCCGCCGTAGGCGCACTCGGCCGGCACGAGGTCACGTAGGGGCTTCGCGACCTCGCGGCCGACGATCAAGGCGGGCGTGCCCTGCGCGATCCATTGCCGTAGGAGGCCAAGGACGGGTTCCGAGAGTTCGTAATCGTCCCGGGCGCCGTCGATGAGGAGGACGTCCGGGCGCGCGAGGCCGTCCAGGTGCTCGACCTGGCTGCCGTCGAGGGCTTCGATGGAGCGCCCGTCGTAGAGGTCGCCCGCGGACGCGATGAGCTTGAGGCCCCAGTAGTGGGGTTGGTCCGTCTCGGAGTACTTGACGTACTGCAGCCGGCTCGCGCGCTCGTGGACGAGGACGAGCACGGGTTGGGGCGGCGGTTCGAGGGCTCCGAGGCGGTCGTGGTACGTCGCCGTCGCGTTGAGGAACGTCGAGCCGTACTCGCGGCTGGGTTCGATGGCGCTGCCCTCGAAGAACTCGTTGAAGGTGGCGACGATGCTGAGGGTAGGCGGCGCGCGTAACACGCTCTGCCAACTGCGGTCGTACGTGAGCGTCCCGTTGTGTTGGCTGGGGATGCTGAAGCTGATGTTGCGTGAGGGGTTGTTGCGCGCGACGAGGTGGGTGTCGTCGTAGGCGGGCGCGATGCCGAACGAGCTGTAGCGGTCCATGCCGTTGGCGAAGGACGTGAGCCAGAGGTTGCGGTACGTCCAGAGGGTGAAGTATTGGTCGTAGTGGACGTTCCCCGCGTCGCGGGGTTGGACGCCCCAGGCGAACGACGGGCTGTAGATGAACGAGCCGTCGAAGACCTCGAGGTTCTCGATGTTCTTGATGGTGCCCGCGTAGAAACCGGCCTGCTCGTTCCACGCGTCGCCGCTCACGAGGAAGACGGGGCCGATCTCCTTCTCGAGGGCGGCGCGCAGTTCCTGCCACCATTCGCGGTGCAGGACGAAGTGGGCCTCGCGCCAGGGCGCCGCGAGTCGGAGGGTGGACTTCGGGTGGTCCGGCCACGTGCCGTTGAGGTTGTCGTAGTTGAACCCGTTGTAGAAGCTGCTGTTACGGTAGTCCGAGGCCTCCCCGTGGCGACCCTGGGCATCGAGCATGTCGGCGACGCGGCCGCTGACGCCGGGGTAGTATCGCAGCACGCTCTCGACGGTGGGTTGGATCTGCGGGTCGTGGAAGTAGTAGCGGAGCTCGTCCACGGAGAAGAGGGAGAGGAGGGTGCGCGCGAGGTCCTCCTTCTCCTCCGGACGGAAACCGACGTCGCTCACGTACGAGTCGTAGAAGAAGATGGCGGGACGCCCGTCGACGCGGTACGCGTTGGGAAGGCGCAGGTCGTTCTTGAGTTCGAGGACATAGTTGACGATCTCGTTGCGCGTGGACTCGCTCAGGCTGTATGACGCGTGGCGTTCGGGTTGGCCGGACCAGTTGAGCGGTCGGTTCATGGCCTTGTCGTAGACCTGGTTGAGTTCCATGAGGGGCGCGACGAAGACGCCTTCCCGGTGGGCCTCCTCTTGGAACGTGCGGTAGCGTTCGTATTCGCCCGTGTGGTAGCTCACGATGGCGACGTCGATGCCGTTCGCACGCATCATCTGGGCGTGGAGGCGGGCGACACCGCGCGTCTGGGTGTAGAAACCGAGGTCCGGGAATTCGCTGGCCTGCCACCAGTTGCCATAGGGACTTGCCAGATTTGGGTCGTGCGCCGGGTTGTCCCACCAGAGGTAGTAGAAGGCCCCGATGCGTGGTTCGGCCGGCAACGGGTGCCCCTCGACGACGTCGAGCGCCGTGGGACTGACGAGCGGCAGGGCGCCGAGGGCAAGGAGGCCCACGCACCCGAAGGCGCTCACGTGCGTGCCCCAGCGGCGCGGCAGGGGCGGCGTGGGCTGGCGGGGAAGGCTCTGGCGAAAGATGCGCCAACCCAGGACGGCCAGGAGGACGAGCAGTAGCGCGACGAGGAGCGCGGAGCCTTCCTCGGGGAACCGGACGCTGTGCCAGCCCCAGTTGAAGAGGTTGCGGATGTTGTTCGCGAGGACCGTGGCGTCGCGTGTCCCGAAGAAGAACCATTCGATGTCGGGGGGGATGAACCGCACGAAGTGGAACCCGCGCACGGCGGTGATGAGCGCGAAGAGGTGGGGCACGTACCGGGCCGAACGCGTCTCGAACGTGCCTTTGAGTTCGCCGGCGCCCCATAGGACGAGCAGCGGCGCGATGACCATGACGAGGTATTGTTCGTTGACGACGCGGTTCCACAGGAGGATCTGGCTGCTTGCGGCGAGAACGAGGACGATGGGCGCGCTCGCGCCGCGCAGTCGAGGCGCCAAGAGGCTGAGGATGAGAAGGGAGGCGGCGATGGCGCCGATGCTGAGGACGCTCACGAGGCCCGGGTGTTCGAGGGCGAGGCCGCCCACCGACCAGATGGTGAGCCCCTGGGGGTCGCGTCGCAAGTGCATGTCGACGACCTGGCCCCAGAAGGCGCGCGCGTCGGCGGCGACGAAGGGGACGCAGACGGCGATGACGACGGGGATGGCGGTGGCCGCCACGCGCAGGACGGGGCGCCAGCCCAGGCGGTGCACGTAGTACGCGAGAAGGGGCAGGGCGATAAGGAGCGGGAAGGGCTTGATGAGGACGCTCAGGCCAAAGCACAGGCCGGCCCAGCGGGCGCGACCGGCCTCAAGACAAAGGGCGCCGCCCAAGAGGAGCGCCATGAGGCCCGTGTCTGTCATGCCCCAAACGGGGCCGACGAGGACGATGAAGGGGTTGAAGAGCAGAAGTCTCTCGACGCGGGCCACGGTCGCCTCGTCGCGGCCCAAGCGGCGGGACCAGAGGCCGCAGACGTAGGCGAGGGCCATGGTGCCCAGGATGATGGGGACCTTGAGGAGGACGCGTTCGACGATGGCGGGCAGCGGGAACGCGACGGCCGGGGAGAAGGTCGCCGCCATCGCAAGCAGGGGCAACGGAGGATAGGCGTACCACTGCGGCTGGTGGTCCGTCGGGTTGAGGTAGGAATAGTAGGGTGCGCGCTCGGCGACCGTATACGGACTGTGGCCCGCGAAGAAATCGCGGACGCTCGTCTCGAAGACGTAGCCGTCCCAGTCGTGGACGAAGAGCGCGCCGAGGACCACGTAGAGCCCGAGCGCGACCCAGTAACGCCTCGGCACGCGACGGACCCGCTCGGCTGCTTGCCTCCAAACGGGAGGCCTGGAGGCGGCAATTTCGTCGGGAATGCGCTGCCCATAAGGGCCACCTCGAAATAGTTTGTGGCGGAGGTCTCTCACGCAAACTTCGTCGATCGCAGAAGGGCGACGTAGTGGATCGCCTGCCGAGGCATGACGCGTTCAAGGCCGCGTTCGAGGGCGCGGGCGGCCGGAAGCGCCCACTTGGGGACGAAATCGGGCGCGAACGTCGAGTACTCGATGCGTTCGACGTCGAACTCAGGAACGAGCGGCAGACGGTCCGGGTGGATGAACTCCTCGTCGCCGCGGTCGATGCTGCGCGTGCGGGGGAAGACGTGGCGCATGTACCAGGCGAAGACCGGGTTGCGCGTGTTGATCTCGAAGACCAAGAAGGGCGCTCCGGGCTTGAGGACGCGATGGACCTCGCGTAGGGCACGCTCCTGTTCGCCGCGTTTGAGGTGGTGGAGCATGTTGATGGCGTACGCGTAGTCGAGCGAGGACGTCCGCAAAGGAAGACGAAGACTGTCGCCGATCAACCAGCGGGGCCGCGCACGTCCGTAGGTTTCCGTGCGTCCCAAACGCAAGGGCTCCAGCGATGCATCCAAGGCAACGACGCGCGCCGCGAACCGTCCGGCGACGGCGTTGGCATACCATCCGAGGCCGCACCCGAGGTCGAGACCCGTCATGCCATGCCAACCGGCCGGCAGCAGGCGCTCGAAGGCGGAGAGCTTGCGCTGGAGGTAATGGTCCCGCACGTGGGACGGGATCTGCGTCCTGTAGTCCGGGGCGATGTCGTTGAAGTGGCCGGAGAGTGCGGCCACGCGGCGTGCCGTCGCGGACCGTACGCGGAAGGTGCCGTGGTCCGACACGGGAGGTCCCGCGTCGAAGAAGTGGACGAGTTCGCGTGCCCGCTTGGCGTTGCGGGGTCGGTCGAGCGTGAGGACGAGGCCGCCGGGGCGCAGTACGCGCTGGACCTCGGCAAGTTCCGGGGGGTCGGACGCGAACGCCTCCACGAGCACGGCGGCGTCGATGGACCCGTCGGCCTGCCCGCGGGCGTCCGTCGTGCAGCGGATCCCCTCGCGCGCAAGGGCATCGGACCATTCGCGGGCGCGTGGTCCGACGGCTAGAAGGGTCCGTGGGCGGACGCCGATCTGGGCCAAGGCGGCCTGCACGGCGGACGTCGTCAGATTGTTTGCAGCCATGCGAAGAATCCTTGCGGGGCGCCGATGAGCACGAGCGCGACGGCGAGCGTCCAGGCGGCGGCGTTGAGGACGGTGGGGCGGTCCCGGAAGATGAGTTCGGGTTCGTCGCCGTGTCCGCGGCGGTTCACGAGGTAGAGGTACCGGAAGACGCCGTAGATCGCGAACGGGATGGTGGTCATCATCCAACCGTCCGTCATCGTCCCCAAGGCCGCGTAGAGGACGTAGCTCGCGAGGAGCAGGGCGGCGACGATGTTCGTCATCTGCTCGACCAATGCGACGCTGTACTCGCCCAACACGGCCCGGTGCTGGCGGGCATCGCCCCCGTCGTGCGAGAGGAGAAGGAGTTCATGGCGCCGCTTGCCGAAGGCCAGGAAGAGGGCGAAGAGGAAGGTGCAAAGGATGAGCCAGACGGTGGGCACGACCTGCATGAGCGTCGCGCCGGCCAACGCCCGCAGGACGAAGCCGACCCCGACGAGGAGGACATCCCAGATGACGTGGTTCTTGAGGACCGCGTTGTAGGCGACTTGCACGAGCAAGAAGGCGACCCCGATGAGGAGGGTCGCGGCGTTCGTGAAGGCGAGCGCGGCCAGTCCGGCGGTCGCGAGGAGGCCCCCGACGAAGATGGCGACCGACGGGGAGACGCGCCCGCTCGCAACCGGCCGGTGCTGCTTCTTGGGGTGTAGGCGGTCCCGCGCGGCGTCGACGACGTCGTTCCAGGCATACGTGGCGCTCGAAAGGAGGCAAAAGGCGCCCACGACGAGCAGGACCCAAGGCCATAGACTTGGCTCGTCGATGAAGGCGCGGGAGAACAGGAACGCGACGGCCACGACGAGGTTCTTGTACCACTGCCACGGGCGCGCGAGGGCCACGAGCGCCGGCGTCACGCGCGACCACCCGACGGGGCATACTTAGGCGTTATCCTCACGCAAAGCCCGGCGCGAAAGCGAGACCTTCGCCACATTCCTTATATAGGGTCTTTTGTGAGTCGGCGACGTGCGTCGGCTGGCCGAGATCACGGGCATGCGCGGCCTAGCGGCCCTCCTCGTGGTCGGGTTCCACGCGGTGGCCTTCTACGCAAGCCAAGGCCCCGGCTGGCCCCCGGGCTGGCTCGCGACGATTCTCTCCTTCGGCTGGATCGGCGTCGACTTCTTCTTCGTCCTCTCGGGCTTCCTGCTCAGCCTTCCGCTCATCCGGAACCCGCGGCAGTCCCGCGAGCCGGGCTTCTGGCGGAACTACCTCGCCAAGCGGTGGCTGCGCATCGCCCTCCCCTACTACGCGTCAATCCTCCTCGCCTTGGCCCTGGCGGGCAACCTGGGCTATCTGCAGACGGGCTGGACGGACGTCCTCGCCCACGCCTTCTACGTCCACAACTTCACCCAGGCGTCCTACTTCAGCATCGTGGGCGTCTACTGGACCCTCGCCGTCGAGTTCCAGTTCTACCTCCTCCTACCCTTCTTCGTGATCCCCTTCACGACGAGGCACTGGAAGGGCGCCGTCGTGGCGTCCTTCGTCATGAGCATGGCCTGGCTCGGCTTCATCTTCGCCCCCGGCGAGGTCGTGCGCACGACGTGGCTCGCCGGCAACCTCCTCGGATTCATCGGACACTTCGCCCTCGGCATCGCACTCGCACGCGTCTACACCGAACGGCCTCGCCTCTCGCTTCCGTCGGGCCTCGTGGGCGCGACGGGCGCCGTCGGCTTCGTGTTCATCCCCCTTATGATCTCGCAAGGCCCCCACGCGTGGCACTGGGTCCCCGACCTGGGCACGACGATGCTCGTGCGGAACACCGTCGCCGTCGGCTGCGGCCTCGTGCTCTTGGCGGCCCTCCAGGCCGGCTCCGTCCTCCAGCGGACCTTCTCCAGCCGCCCCGCGGTCGCCTTGGGCGAGATGAGCTACAGCATCTACCTCGTGCACATCCCTATTCTCGAGCTCCTAATCCACAAGGCGCCTCACGTCATGGACGCCGGCTTTTCCGCGTTCGTGGCACTCTACGGAGCGCTCTCGCTGGCGGCCTCCGCAGTCTTCTACTTCCTCGTGGAACGGCCCGGCCTGGCCTTCAAGGATTGGGCGACGAGTCGCTCCAGGCGCCAACCCACGGCCCCCGCCGCGCCATTGATGGCCGCCCCCGAGCGGGCGCCGCAACCCGGCTAACGGGGCGGGCCCCGATTGGGCCGAAACCAGATGCAATCGTCGTCAACGCTCAAACACGAGGTAATCCTCGATCGCGGGTCGTGACGCGTCCGGGTGGAACACGAGGAGCCGCCAATCCTGCGCCCAGGCCTCGCTCACGTTGACGGCGGGATCGATGCGGCGTTGCGCCCCGTTCTCGCCCGCGAGTTGGAAGTCGAAGACGACCACCGTCCGGATGGTCGACGGGATGGGGTGCGGCGGGTCGCCCTGGGGGCCCGAGAGGTAGGCCTCCGTGAAGGGCCGCTCGTCCTCGCGGTGCTGCATCTGCCACACGAGGATCCAAGGGTCCTCGCCGCGCACGTCGTAACTCGGGAAGTAGACCCAGGTGAGGTAGTCCTCGAAGTACCACTTGACGTGTGCCCACGAATACCAGACGAGGATCGCCGTCTCGTTGGGCGGGTAGGCCGCGCGGATCTTGTCCCAGCCGCGCGCCCACTCGTCGTGGGCCACGATCTCGTCGAGGCGCAACCGCTCGGCATCCTGGTGGAGGGCCGGCAACGGCGTGAGGAGCACGAACGCGAGTCCGACGGCGCCCCATCGGTGCAACGCGCGCACGTCGGGCAGCGGGAGGGCGGCCCAGGCGGCCGAGGCCAGCCATCCGACGAGGGCGTACACGGCCGGGAGGAACACGAGCGCGTAGCCGAGGGGGCCCCGGTCCCAGCCGTCGAAGACGACGAGGTAGAAGGCCAGGCTTGGCAGTGTCCACGCGAGGAGGAAGGCCGGGACACCGCGGGGCAAGGGCGACGGGGGCCGCACGCGACGCGCCACGGCCGCGGCGCCCAGGAGGAGCAGGAGGATGAGCAGGAGGGGCAGCAGGTGGCTGCGTTCGGCGCGCAGGAAATAGCCGAGGCGCCACGCGTGTTCGTCCCAGGCGACGGCCCCGCGGTTCCATACGGCGTCGGCGAAGACGACCTCGCGCGTCTGGAAACGCGTCGCCTGCGCCCAACGCGAGAGGCCCCCCGTCAACGCGACGGCGGGAACGAACCAGGCCAAGGTCACCATGAGTCCGCTGGCCACGGCTGCTCCCCACCTTCGCAGGTGGGTTCGCAGGTCCCACGGCGGCGTGAGCAGGCCGTACGCGGCGACGGGCGCGAGGAAGAGGCCGACGCTCTGGCGGACGCCCGTCGCGAGGCTGAGGACGGCTCCCAACACCGCCGCCGTCGCGAGCGTGGGCCGTTCCCGGGCGCGCCATGCCAGCCATGCGAGACCCACGCTCGCGGCCGCCTCCGCCGTGTAGGTGAGCGCGAGCGCGCCGTCGAAACGCAGGACCGGGGCGGCCGAGAAAAGGAGCGCCGTCGCGAACGCGATGACGCCCGAGAGCCACTCGCGCAGGAATCCGTAGAGGAGCGCGACGGAGGACGCCGCGAACACGACGCTGAGGATGGCAAAGCCTCGGTTGTAGTCGCCGGCCGCGCGCGCGAAGAAGCCGCCCAGGAAGACGTACACCGGATACCCCGGCGGGTGGGGCCGTAGCGACCACACGTCATACCGGTCGACCGCGAGCGAAAAGAGGACGCTGTCGACCGTGTAGAAGTAGTGCGAGAGCCGTGGAAGTTCGACGGCGAAGACGACGAGGGCGAGGACGCCCATGGCCGGGCCGTCGAAGGTCCACGTCCAACGCCCACGCGGGTCAAGCCAGCCCAGACGGGAGCGGGCCTCCTCCTGCGTCACGGCGTCCGCACGAGCGAACGACGCCTAAAGCGCTTCCGTCCCCTCGTCGGGCCGCGCGGCCGCCCGTGCGCGCGGAAGGCGAAGGACCGCGATGGCGAGGAGCCCGACGAGGAGGCTGAACCAGAGCGTGGCCGCGCGCGCCAGGAGCGTGAGGGCCCCCGCAGAGGCCGGATCCACGCCTTCCAGCCGAAGGATCGCGACCATCCCGCCCTCGGTGGCGCCGAGCCCGCCCGGCAGGAACGTGAGGGCGCCGCCCAGGCTCGCCGCCGTGAACGCCACGGCGACGGGCGCCCACGCGAGATCCAGGCCCAATCCGCGCGCCAGCGTCCAGACGGCGAGCGTCTCGGCACCCCAGGCGCCCAAGGACAGGATGGGCCCGTAGGCGAGGGCAGCGCCGGAGAGCATGGGCACGAGGCGGTCGTGGACGGCCCCAAGGCGGGCCACGAATCGCCCCACGAAGGGCAGGCGGGACGTCGAACGCAGCACGGGGCGGGCGACGAAGCGGCTGCGAAGGACGAGCATGGCCACGATGGCGATGGCGAGGAGGACGTAGCCGAGGCGGGGGTCGACGACGGGGTCGAGCATGAGGCCGACGCAGAAGAGCGCGACGACGGCGGCGACGTCCATGGCCCGTTCGGCCAAGGCGGCCGCGAACGACGTCGCGTAGGGCGTGGCGGCGCGTCGCCACACGTAGTAGGTCTTCACGAGTTCGCCCAGCTTGCCGGGCGTGACGCCGAGGGCGAAGCCTGCCAGGAACGTCCACCAACTCGTCGCGAAGTCGACGCGGGAGCCGCCCCGGCCCAAGTAGGCCTGCCAGCGCAGCGCGCGCAGGACGTACGCGACGATGACGAGGCCGATGGCCCCTAACCCGTACTCGGGTTGGAAGCGGCCGAGCGCCGAGGCCAACCCCTGGAGGTCGGACACGGCGACGAGCGCCGTGTACACGACGACGGCGAGGACGAGACCGACCACGACCGCACGGACCGAGAGCCGCGGCTTGGCGGGCGTCCGCGGTTCCGTGGGCACGTCCTCATCGAGGAAGGGCGGCGATATCATGCTTTGCCTCGCCGGGGACAAAGGCTAAGCGGGCCGGCGCACTCGCCCGCGCGTGTCCTCGGCGGGCCGCGCGCGTCTTGCCCGCGCGTCGCCGTTCGTCCTCATCGCCGCCGTGGCGTTCGCCCTGAGGACGTTGTGGTTGGACGTGCCCGTCTACGGCGACGAGGGCTGGTTCTACTCGTGCGCCCGCTACTTTGCGGCGACGCTCGGCAACGTGCGCGCTCTCGAGGGCAACGCCCCCGTGAGCCTGGCGCCCATCTTCTGGTATCGGCCCATCCACGCGCTCGCGTTGGCTCCCGGGGCGGCGTTCTCGTTCGCCGGCTACCGCCTCATCAACGCGGCGCTCTCCTCGCTCCTGGCCCCGTTGGCCGTCGCCTTCGCCCTGGGCCGCGGGGTGCGACCTGCGATGGCCTGGGCGACAGGTCTCGTCGTCGCCACGTTGCCCTTCCTCGTCGTGTGGGGGACCCTCGCCTTCGCGGACGCACCCGCGACCCTCTTCCTTCTGGCTGGCCTCGTCCTCGCGGACCGCGGACGACGGGGCGCCGCCCTCGCGAGTTGGCTCCTCGCGTGTTGGACGAAGGAATCGTTCGTCGTGATCGTCGCCGCCATCTTCGCCATCGAATTCGTCACCGACCTGCGCGCCAAGCGTCCGCTGCGGACACGAATGCGGACCCTGCACGCCGCCGTGGTCGCGCTCGGGCCCGTGCCCTTCCTGGCCGCGCGGTACCTTCTCCGCGCGCCGCCCCCGGGAGGTTCCGGCTTCGTCCCCTTGGGCGACCTGCTCGACCGGTTCTTCGTCTCCGCGTGGCTTGTCCCGTTGGTCGTGATCGGCTTGTGGCGGCCGCGCACCCGCAACCTGTCGGCGTTGGCCCTCGTGGTCCCGTTCTTCTACGCCTTCTGGGACTTTGGGCTCGGCCGCATCGTGCAGGCCTGGTATGCGACGCCCGGCTTGGTCCTGACCCTCGTGGCCATCGCGGCCAATCTCGACGAACTCGGGCGACGGTTGCGGACGGCGGCCCAGCGTGTGCTCGGGGCGCTCGCCGTCGCCCTCATCGCGCTCATCCTCGTCGCCACTATCCTCCTGCCCCCCGGTTCCGCGCGGTCCGCCCTCCTACACCCGGCGGGCGGAGGCGACCCAGGCGGACTCACCGAAGCCTACCGCTACGAGCACGCCCGCGAAGCCGAGTTCCGCGCGGCCTTCGAAGCCCTGCCCGCTCCGGGAAACGGCACCGTCGTGACCGTGGACGTCTACCTCGGCCTCGTCATGTACCCCGTCAACCAGGACCATCGCGAGATCCGCTGGGCCTGGACGGGCGAAGCCCGCGACTATGGGCCCTCCCTGCCCGGTTGGGTCTCCGCCATCGAGAACTCGACCACGTTCATCGGACCCTATCCCAGTCCCCTGAACGCAGCTCTCTGGAACACGTACGCCGATTGCGCCAGCTACGGAAACGCGAGGTTCCTCGTCATCCCCGCGCACGCCTGCGACGGCCGCGGCCCGGACCTTGCGAGCGCGTACGGGCGCGCGCGGCCCGCAAACGCCTAAGGGCGGCGACGCCTTGGCCGGCCCGCCGTGGAACGCCGCCTTGGATCCCTCGACCACTTTCTCCTGGCGGCTGCCGGTGGCCTCGCTCTCCTCCTTCGCCTGCTCCTGTCACGCGTGCCGCCCTACGGCGACGAAGGCGGCTTCTACTACGTGGCCCGCCACTTGTGGCGCACGCCTGCGAACGTCCACGACGTCTACGGTGGCTTCCCGTACTATCCGGCGGTCCAGTTCATTTGGGAACGTCCCCTCTACTACGCGACGCTCCACTGGGGCGCCCTCTTCGGTTTCTCCGGCTTCCGCCTCCTCCACGTGGTCCTCGCGTCGGCCCTCGTGCCCCTCGGGTACGCGCTCGCACGCGCCTACGGTGTGCGCCGGCCCTGGGCGTCCGCGGCCGCGCTCCTGCTGGCCGTGCACCCGGCGTTCCTCGTCTGGGGCACGCTGGCGTTGGCCGATTCGCTCCTGGCCGTCGCCGTGCTGGCCGGCCTCCTTGCGCGCCGGATGGGACGCGCCGGACTCGGTTGGGCGCTCCTCGTGGCGGCTGTGTGGATCAAAGAGACGGGCCTTCTCGCCCTCGTCGGCGTGCTGGCCATTCACGCGTACGACCGGCGCGGTCAGGGCGCGCGGGCCCTGCGGCCGTGGCTCCTCGTGCCGCTCGCTCTGGCGCCCTTCGTCGTGAGCAAGTTGCTCGGCCTGCCGGGTCCCGGTACGCCCGCCTCCGGCTATGGCGTGCGCCTCTTCGAACAACTCTTCCTCACGGCGTGGCTCGCGCCCCTCGTGCTGGCCTCGCCCCTTGCTCCTCAGACGCGCCGCCTGGGCCTCCTCGCGCTCCTCTACCCCACGGCCTACCTCGTCCTCCACGTAGTGCTCCACCGGTCGGTCGAGGTCTGGTACCTCGTGCTCCCCAACGCGCTCGTCGTCCTGTGCGTCGCGGCCGTCTTGAACGCGGCCGACCTTCGTCGGCCTCGCATCGCCCGCGTCGCCTCGGTCTTCGTCGTGGCCGTCCTGGCCGTCCAATTCCTGGCGCCCAATACGCCCGCGAAAGGCCTCCTCGTTCACCCCCTCTCCCACGAACGGGAAAACCCCCTCACGGGCGTCTTCTCGTACGAGCAGCACCGCGACGACGACCGGCTGGCCGCCATCGACGCCCTCCAGTTGTCCCCGCGGCGGTCCGTCGTCCTCGTCGACGTCTACGGGTCCCACGCGATGCACCCGGTGGCAACGAGCGGCGCGAACGTGACGCTCGCCTACAGCGACCGCGTCGACGGCCGGACCAACGCGAGCGTGCCCTGGGCCGACGCTATCGAGCACGCCGATGCGACGCTCGTACTCCGGACGGACGCCCCGATGAACGAAGCGGTCCGGTCCACGTACGCCGACTGCATCCAGTCCACCCACGGGCCCTATCTCGTCCTCGAGGCCACCGCCTGCGCGGGCCGGACGGATGCCCTACGCGCCGCCTACGAGGCGAACGCGGGTCACAAAGGCTAAGGGCGACCGTCGGGTGAGGGCGGCATGCGGTGGCCGCGAGGAAGCGACGCGGCGGTGGCCATCGCGCTCTTCCTCCTCTCGTTGGCCGTCCGGCTGCCCTTCCTGGGAGCCGGCCACCACGGCTACGAGGGCGCGGAGTTCTCCGTCGCCCGCCAACTCGGCCAGGAAGACACGCGCGTCCTTTATCTCGAGAACGGCGAGCCGGGTGACGCCGGCCCGCTCTTCTGGGTCCGTCCGTTGCACGCCCTCGTCCTCTACCCGGCGTCCCTCTTCGGTTTCGAAGCGGCCCGCCTCGTCATGGTCGCCGTCGCCTCCGCCCTCGCGCCCGCGACGTTCCGACTCGCGCGCCTCGCAGGCGCCTCGAGGCCGACGGCGCTCGTCGCGGCCTTCGTGCCCGCCCTCGTCCCCGGCCTAGCGGGCGCCGGCACCCACCTCTACCCGGCGGCCCTGGCGGCGCCCCTCGTCTTGTTCGCCCTGGGCGAGCGCATCCGAGGACGTTGGCCGCGCGCCCTCCTCTGGCTCGTCGTCGCTTCGTGGATCGACGAGACGGCCCTCCTCGTCCTCGCCGGCCGCCTCGTCCTCGAACTACGCGACGGGCTGCATCGTCGCGAGGCGAAGCTCTGGCCGGTCGACCTCACCATCCGGCAGACCGCGCACCTCTACGCCCTCGCGCCGGCCGCCGTCTTCGCGGGACTCCACGCGAACATCGTGAGCCTCTTCCCGCTTGGCCACTGGGGCGGCGCCACCGCCGCGACCTTCCTGGCCGAGGCCACCTTGGGCGGTTGGCTGCTCGTCGGCCTCGCCTTCGGACTGCGATCCTCGTCCCCGCGCCGCTGGTCGGCCGCCGCGCTGCTCCTCCTCGCCGCGCATCTCCTGCTCGCTGCCCTCGGTCGAGCCCCGGACTCGAGCGCCGCGCTCCTGCCTGCCGCGACGGCGAGCGTCGCCGCCGCCCTGACCATGGAGTCGCTGCTGCCAGAGGCACGACGCCGCCGCGCCCTCGTGGCCGCCGCCCTCCTCCTCGTCCTCCTGGTCGCGGCCGTTCCCGGATCCGTTGCGCTCAAGCGGACCGCCTCGCCCCTCGCCGCCCAACCCTCGATGGCCGAGGCGTGGACCGCCGCACGGCTCGAGAACCGGGACCTCGAAGACGCCAGACGACAGATGGACCCCACGCGTTGGCAGGCCTTCTTCCTCATCGACGTACCTTGGTACCACGTCTACGAACCCTTCCACTATGCCCTTCACTCACGGGAGGGTCGTTTCACCAGCACACCCGGCGTCGCCGACGTGACACGGTGGGGAGCATGGATCGAACGCTCCGACGTCGTCACCGTCGTCGCCAAGAACGACCACCCACTCAACCGCCTCGTCCGCGAAACGTACGGCGATTGCGCGCTGCACGAGAACCCCACCTACTTCATCCTCGCGGGCGCGGCCTGCGCCGGCCGCGGCGCGGAACTCCAACGTCGCTGGGACGAGACCGCGGCGCCCCCGTGAGAGAAAACCCTAAAGGCGCCGCCACGACTGCGCGGGCCGTGAGGCGGTTCCGGCCCACGCGGGACCACCTTGCGCTCGCCGCCGTCTACGCCCTCGCGCTGGCCGTGCGCCTTCCGCTGCGCGGCGTGGCCGCCTACTTCGACGAGGGCGCCTTCCACTACTTCGCCATCCACTACTGGCACGCTCCGGCCAACGTGACGAACGTGTACGGCTACCCCGCCGACTACCCGAACTATCTCTGGTTCTGGGAACGGCCGCTGTTCTACTTCCTCATGTCGCCCGCCGCACACGTCTCGTTCGCCGCGTACCGCCTCCTCAGCATCCTCCTCGCGGCCGCCCTGCCCGTCGCCGCCATCCTGGTCCTGCGCGCGTGGAACGTGCGTCGACCGATTGCCTGGACCACGGGCGCGGTCATCGCCCTCTCCCCCCAGTTCCTTCGATGGGGCGTCCTCGTCTACATGGACCCCGTCATGACGCTCGCCGTCGGGCTCGGTCTCTGGTCCTGGACGCGCCGACGCACCTACGTCGCGCTCGCGTTCCTGGCGGCCGCCGTCATGATCAAGATGACGGCCGTCCTCGTGCTGGTCCACCTGTTCGCATGGGCCACGCTGGACGGACTGCGCGAGGGCCGCGTCCGCGTGTGGCCGTTGCGCCTTCCCGCGAACGTCGTCGCGCACGCCCTCGCCGTCCCGCTCGGCCTTGCCCCTTACCTCTACGTCTACTCCTTCGGCTACGGCTTCCCCGGGTCGACCGCCCACGGGAACTATGCGCCGAAGCTCGTCGAGATGCTGTTCTTCTCCGCCTACGTCATCCCCATCCTCCTCGTGGGGCTTGCGTGGCCCCGCACGCGGCGCTGGTCCTTGCTGGCCGGCCTCCTCGCCGGGTCGTTCCTCTACATCCACCTCGTCGGCCACCGCAACGTCGAGGACTGGTACGCCGTCCTGCCTGCCTACATGAGCCTCCTGGCGACGGCCCTCGTGTTCGACGAAGCCGCGAACCGGGCGAGACCCCTGGGGAAGACCGTCTGGACGTGGACGACGCGCGCCACGCCGGCCGCCTTCGCGATCCTAGCGCTCCTTCTCATCCTCCTGCCCGCCAGCGCCGCCAAGGCCGATTGGACGCGACCCGTCTCGCACTTGGCGGAACCTTCCCTCGCCGAACTCTTCCGGTCCGAACGCGCCCGCGACCAAGGATACGAACAAGGCGTGCGCGCCCTGGGACCCGGACCCGGGCGGACGGTCTTCGTCGTGGACGTCTACTTCTCCAAAGTCCTTCACCCGGTGGCGACCTCGGGCGGCACGATACGTTACGCCGGCACGTGGCCGCCGCCGCGCACCGCCGACCTCGGGGCCTGGTCGAGCCTCGTCGAGGCCACGGCGAGACGCACGCTCCTCGAGAAGAACGACCACGCGCTGAACCTGGCGCTGCGGGACACGTACGGCGGCTGCACCGTCTACGACGAGCCGGCCTACCAAGTGATCGAGGGCCCACGCTGCGCAGGCCGGGACGCGGCGTTGCGGGAGAACTATCGTGAACGGTTGGCTCAAGGCCATGAATAGCACGCAACGCGCACGCGCCCTGGACGCGGCGATCCTCGTCGCCCTCTTCGGGCTCGCGCTCGCCCTTCGCCTGCCGCTTGCGGGCACCGACCCGTTCGGGGACGAGGCCGTCCACTACCACGTCGCGCGGGACTTCGGCCAACCACCCGCCCACGTCGACAACCCGCCGCCGGACCGGAGCCTCCTCTGGGGACGACCCGCGTTCTTCCTCCTCCTCGCGCCCGCGGCGCAGGCCTCGTTCGTTGCCTTCCGCCTCGAACACATCCTCCTGGCCTCGCTGCTGCCCAGCCTCGTCGCGGTCCTGGCACGCGCGTGGGGCGCGCAACGCCCGTTCGCGGCCGCGGCCGGCCTCGCCGTCGCCGTCCACCCGCTCTACGTCCTCTACGGCGTCCACGTGTTCCCCGACGCGTTGCTCACCCTCTGGTCCCTCCTCGCGTTGTGGGCGCGGCGTCACGGACGCATGGCCCTCGCGGCGATCCTCCTCGTCGTGGCCTGCTGGACCAAGGAGGTCGGGCTCGTGCTAGCAGGAGCGCTGCTGGCCGCCGACATGGCCCGCGGCATTCGGGCCGGCACCGTCGGCCTTTGGCCCTTGCGGGCGACCGCGGAAGCCTCACTGGGTCTCTTCGCCGCCCTCGCGGGCGCCGCGCCGCTTGCAGCCTCCCAACTCCTGGGCGCGCGGTTCCCCGGCTGGTCGACCGGCGGACCCGCTTGGGCCCTCGTCGATCTCATTCCCCTCAGCGTCTGGCTGCTCCTGCCGCTCGTGACCGCGACCTTGAGGGCCCGCACGCGCTCTCTCTCGGTCCTCGCGCTCGTCTACCCCGCGTTCTACCTCCTCTACCGTTTCGTTCTGGGCCGCCGCGTAGAGGAATGGTACGCGCTCCTTCCGGGCGCCCTCGCCCTGGCCGCCCTGGCGGTCCTCCTCGGGTCCTGGATCGAAGAGGCCCGCGGGAGCCGAAGGCTCTCAAGGATAGTCGGCACCATGGCCGTCGCCGCGGCGCTGCTCCTCGTCGCCGTCTCGCCCACCATCGGGCACCCTTTCGAACGGGTCACGCGACCTTTCACGACGTCGCCCGGGCCCGACCTCGTCGCCCTCGAGCGGGACCTACCACGCCAGCACGACCTGCAGGACGCCGCCGCGTACCTGCGGGCCCACCACGCGCCCCAGACGCTGCTCGTGGACGTGGGCTGGTTCTTCGTCGTCTACCCCTTCAGCGACGACGTCGACGAGTTGCGCTACCGCTTCTCCGACGGGACGGCCGACCAAGCCGACGGATGGGCGCGCGAACTCGAACAAGACGGCCTCACGATCGTCTTGTGGAACTACGAGTCCGGAAAGGTCAACACGGTCCTTCGGCGTGTCTATTCCGACTGCGTCGTCTACCGCAACGCCGGCTACTCCATCGTGGACGGCAGCGGATGCGGCGACCACCGCGACGAACTCGCGGCCGAACTCGGCAAGGTCGAACCTTAGGGCTTACACGGCGCCTCCAATCGGCTTAACCGCGCTTCAGTGCGGCCTCCAGTCTCGTCAAATAGCCGCGGAATCGACCGGGCCGCATGGACCTGCGACGCGTCGCTTCCCACCGCGCCGTCGACCCGGTCCTCGCCGCGTTCGCCTACATCCTCGCCTGCGGGCTACGCTTGCCGCTGCGCTCCGCGCCCTACTACGGCGACGAAGGGATGCTCTACTATGTCTCGCGCCACTTCTGGAGCGTCCCAGCGAACGTTCAGGACGTCTACCTGCCTTACTACTACCACTTCGGGTTCATCTTCTTCCAACGACCCGTCTACTACCTCACGTACGCGCCCGCCGCGCACCTCTCGTTCGACGCCTTCCGCCTCTTCCACATCACCCTCTCAAGCCTCCTACCCGTCGCACTCTTCTACCTCCTCCGAGGCCACGGCGTGCGACGCGTGCTCGCGTTCGCCGCCGCCCTCGTCACGGCGACCTACCCCTTCTTCGTCTCCTTCGGCGCCATCGCCCTCATGGACACGTACGGCGTCCTTCTCTTCGTCGGCGGCCTCGCGCTGCGCGCCCACGGCCGACCCGTCCTCGCGGGCTTGGCCCTCCTCGCCTCCGTGGGCGCCAAGGAGACCGCGTGGTTTGGCGTCGTCTTCGTCCTCTCACTCGACCTGTGGACGCACCGCGCGCGCGGCGGCCGCCTCTTCCCCATGCGTGCCAGTCCCCTGGCCACGACGCTCCTCTACGGGTTGCCGTTTGTCCTCTTGCCGCTCTCTGTCGCCCTCTCCCACGGACTCGTCCCCGGAGCACACGCCACCGTCATCCGGCCGGACGCCATGATTGACGGACTCACGCTCGCTCCATGGCTCGCGCTCCTTGCCGCCCTCGGCCTGCTGGATCGTCGCACCCGGCGCCTCGCGCTGGAGGGGCTCTTCTTCCCCGTGTTCCTCTTCCTCACCCACGTCGTCGCGCACCGCTCCGTCGAGGCGTGGTACACCATCCTTCCCTGCACGCTCACCCTCGCAGCCGCCACCCTCACGCTGGACGAGGCGTGCGACCGCGCGCGACGGCACGTCCTGCCCGTCCGTTGGGGCGTCCCCGCGACGGCGCTCGCGGTCGCCGGTCTCCTCCTCTCGACACCCATCGTCGCCGCCAGTGAGACCAAGACGCGGATCCTGCACCCCTTCTACGGCGAACCGGTCCCCTCGCTCGCGGAGGTCTACCGGCAGGAGGCCGGCCGCGACCCCGACTACTGGGATGCGATCCGCTACCTCGAAGGGCGCCCCGGGCGTCCTGCCGTGCTCGTGGACATCATCGAACCCATGTTCCTCTACCCGCTCGCGGACGAAGGCCGCCAGCTCACGACCGGCTTCACGGAACCCAGCGTCAAATTCCAGCAGGACCCCCGGCCTTGGGCGGTCGCCGTCGAGTCCGGGGGCAGTCTCACGCTCCTCTACAAGTACGACACCCGGCTGAACCATGCCATCCGCGACACGTACGCGGATTGCGGCGTTTACGACAACCCCCTCTACGCGATCTATGAGGGCGAAGGCTGCCCTGGGCGCGCGGAACAGCTGGCCGCGGCGTTGGCGGCACGGACCTCTTGACGGCCTCCAACGCTTGTTTTTTATCCCTCCGCCCATCGGCGGAACGTGCCCACGCCCAAGAAAACGGCCACGTGGCTCGTCACCGGAGGCGCCGGATTCCTCGGACGCAGCCTCGTCGAGCGACTGCTGAAGGACGGCCACGCCGTCACGGTGCTCGACACGGCCGACCCCGCAGCGTTTCCCCTCGCGTCCCGCGTCTCCTACCGCCGCGCGGACGTCCGCGACGCGACGGCCGTCGACGCCGCGACGGCCGGGGCCGACTACGTCGTCCACACCGCCGCGGCCCTTCCCATCCACCGGTCGAAGAAATTCATCTGGTCCGTCAACGTGGACGGGATGCGCAACGTCCTCGACGCGGCCCTCAAGCACCACGTCAAGGGCGTCTCCTTCACGTCCAGCACCGCCGTCTATGGCCTGCCCAAGGTCCACCCCATCGTCGAAGACTCGCCGATGAAACCCGTCGGACCCTACGGCGAATCCAAGGTGGCGGCCGAAGACCTGTGCCGCGCGTACCGCAGGAAAGGCCTGCACGTGTCAATCCTGCGCGCGAAGACGTTCCTCGGACCGGGACGACTCGGCGTCTTCGAGATTCTCTTCGACTGGATCCGCGACGGCAAGCGGATCTACCTCATCGGCAAAGGACACAACAAGTACCAACTCCTCGACGTGGACGACCTCATCGAGGCCATCATCCTCGGAGCGACGAGGGCCCAAGGCAACGACGACTTCAACCTCGGCGCGGACGAGTACGGTTCATTGCGCGAGGACCTCACGGCGCTCTTTCGCGAGGCGGGCACCGGCGCGCGTTTCGTCGCCTTGCCCAAGCGCACCTCGATCGCGGCGTTGTGGACGCTCGACAAGCTGCGCCTGAGCCCGCTCACCAAGTGGCATTACGGGACCATGGCGACGGACAGTTACGTCGACACGGCCAAGGCGCACGCCCAGCTCGGATGGCGGCCCAAGCGCAGCAACCAGGAGGCCCTCATCGCGGCCTACCGGTGGTACCACGCGCACCGCCCGGAGTTCGCCGGCAAGACCGGCACCGGCCACACGGTGCCTTGGAGCCAAGGTGTCCTTCGCTGGCTCAAGCGCGTCTCGTGACGCCCAGGCGACACGTAACGCTGGGAACCACAAGCCAATTGGCCGGCCGAGAGACTCCACGAGCCGTTGCCCGATAGGCAACGCGTGGTGTTCTGGTGATGACGATTGCGGTTGGCACGAGGAAATTCGCCTCCTATTCCCTAGCCCTGATGATGAATGGGTACGTCTTGGCAATGGCCTTGTTCCTGGGCATCATCACGCTCGCCCCGACCGCTTCCGCTGACTGCAGCATCAACGTGTTGGGTGATTGCAACGGCGGCAATTGCGGCATCAACGTTTTCGCCTTCTGCAACGCGGGCGGTTCGTGCACATTGAATACCGTTGGACAAACGTGCACGGGATCCTGCGATTTCAACCTTGGACCCTGTTTCGGCGGGGATTGCACACTGAACGTGGCCTCCTGGTGTCAGGCCGGCGGCAGTTGCGGCGTTAATGCCGTGATGCTTACGGAGGGATGCACGGGCGGAAACTGCGGCGTCAATGTTTTCGGGTTCTGCAACCCGGGCGGCGAATGCACGGTGAACAGTGCCGGCCAAACCTGCACCAGCAACTGCTCCGTCAATCTGGGGCCCTGCTGGGGCGGGACGTGCGTGGTGAACGTGCTCGCCGATTGTAACGCCGGGGGCGACTGCCTGGTGAACGCCCTGCTGGCCAACTGCAACGGCGACTGCGCCATCAACGTCGGTCCGGGCTCCTGCAGACCGTAGCCCGGTTAGGAACCATGGACTCTCCGCGGGTCCTTGCTGAGGCTCGGGCCATCGGGCCGTACTCACGCCGCGTCCCATCGCACGTGCTCGGGCGGCACGTCCTCGACGGGCAGGCGCAGCGGGATGCCCAAGTAGCCGCACCGCTGGCACGAGACGTCGGAGTGGTTTCGTCGGGTGGCCGCGACATGGGACGAGCCGCATTGAAGACAGACCGGGACCTCGCCCGCGTGCAACCAGAGGGCCATCACGAGGTTCCTCGCGGCGCAGGATTATGCCGGCATCGCCCGCGGCCCGGGTGAGAAGGTGCGCTAGCGCAACGCTTATCGCTTGCGGCTGCGGCGCGCCGGGGCCGCTTCGAGCCCGGCCATCGTGCGCTTCTTGGAGTCCTTCTCGACGACGAACGAGCCCGTCGCGGGGCCCAGCTTGCGCGGAGGCTTCTGGGCGCGGCCGTTGGTCGCGCCGCCCTTGGCCAAGACGACCTTGGCTTGCCCCGCGTCGAAGGCGGAGGCGAGCTTGAGGGGCTGGATGTGCGCTTCGTCCTTTTGGATCTCGAGTTGGACCTCGTGCGGCTTCTTCCCCGTCTTCTTGGGCTTGGGCGGCTTATGCTCCGGGCGGTCGAGCTGGACCTCGAACCGGGGTGACGCGTCGGGGCCGCCGGCCTTCTTCCCCGTCTTGGAGGGTTTTCCAAGGGGCCGCGCGGCGCGGTCCCAGTGGACCTCGAACTCGGGTGTCTCCCGGGTCGGCTTCGCCTTCTTCGCGACAGAGGGCTTCGTGGGCTTGCGTTCGATGCGGTCGCGTTGGACCTCGAACGCGGGCATGGCGAACTTGGGCGCCTTGCCCTGGTTGCCCTTCTTGGCATCGTGGGCGACCTCGAGCTTGGGTTCGAGGACGGCGGCCGCCTTGTAGTCGACGTGCCGCGAACAGTAGGCGCCCCCGGCCTTGGCGGGGTTGGAGCAGAAGACGCCGGGCGACGTCATCGCGCTGCAGGGCTTGGCCGTGTGTTGAGGAAGGTCCAGGGCCAACGACGGCGCCGCCTTGGGCACGGCGAGCGCCCTCGCCGTCGGCGTCTCCACGTCTGGCAAGGCCAGTGGTGATTCGGCGGGGGCGGGTTCCAAGGGTTCGGCGGGCTTGGGCGGCACGAGCACCGGTTTCTTCTGCTTCGTGTCCCAGCGTGCGTCGTAGCCTTCCGGCAGGGGGATCGCGCGGCCGCCGCCGACGGGGCCCTTCTTCGAGAAGAACCGGACGGGTTGGCCCTTCTGCGTGCGTTCGTAGAGCGTGAAGCCCCGCATGACGTATCCGGCGGGTTCGGTGGAGACCGGGGGCACTTCGATCATGGGGCCCTCGTTCTCGGATTCCATGTCGTTCGACAAGGATGCCGCGGCGAGGCTCGAGGGTCGGAAGACGACGGCGTTGGTCACGCTCACGTTGGAGGCGACGGTCGCGCGCGACGACACGGGCGCGGCCTCGGGCAGGGCCGCGGGGCGCGAGGGCATCTGCATGCGTTCGCTGCGGCCCAGGAGGCCGGCGAGCCACCAGAAGAACGTGAGCGCGACGAGCCATCCCGCGGCCGTCGTCCAGAACCAGAACGCGTTGTAGGCGCCGCCGACGAAGAACATGGCTGCGACGCTCGCGCCCGCTGCGATCGTGAGGACAATGAGGGCCGCGGCCCGGGCCTTCGACTTGCCGTCCATACCTATGCGCCTATCCGTTGCGATGGAGGGTCCCTCGCTCTTAAAGGGTTTTGAAGTGGGGTGACGCGCAGAGGGTCAGCCAAGACTTTAATCGCCCGCCCCGCGTGACCCGATTTGTGGCGCCCAAACGCCCGGCCCAGGTCGAGGTGGGCAGCGTAAACGTGCCGGGCTACAAGGCGCGCCTCAACGCGGAAAAATACGAGGCGATGCGCAAGGCGCTCCTCCAGGTCGTGCCCCGGAAACCCCCGGGCGTGACCCAGCGGGAGATGTTCGACGGCGTGCGCGCCCTCGCGAGTCCCATTCTCTTTCCCGCATCGACCCACATGTGGTGGGCCAAGTCCGTCCAACTCGACCTGGAGAAGAAGGGCGTCCTCGCGCGCGACGCCAGGTCCAAGCCGTTGCGATGGACGCGTACGCGGTAGGCCTCGGCCGTCGGTCTATATGTGGAGGCGCTGTACGGTCATCGTGCGCCCGGACCTGCGCGAACACCTCATTGCCGGGATCGTCGCCGGCGTCGCGGGGATGGTCGTCTACGTGGTCCTGCGAAGCGCGTGGGTCGAGCCCGCGTGGGAGGCCGCCGCCGTCGCGTTGCCGTTGGCGGCGTTGTCGGGCGCCGCGATCGGCTGGGCGCGGTACGAGACGCGCGAGGCGCTCTCCCAGGGAGTGTGGTCCGCGACCGCCCTCGCGACGGCGCTCCTCCTGGTCGTCGCTCCCGCGTTCGTCATCCAAGCGGCGCGCTCGCCCCAGGAGGCCGGTAGCAGTTCCTATCGCGTTGCGGAACTCGCCGTCGGCGCCGCCATCGTGGGTTCGCTTCTCGCGTACCTGCCCACGCGCCGCGCGGCCGCGGCGTGGACGGGCGCCGTCGGGGCCGTGACGTACGCCTTGACGTTCGGCCTGGACGTACCCTTCGTGGACGCCTCTCTCGCTGACGTCGCTCGGCTGGGCCTTCTCCTCTTCGCGGCCAACATCACGATTGCAATGGTCCAAGAATTGCTGAAGGCGCGTTGGACCCGTTCCCGGCTCCTGCGCGAGGTCGCACGGGAGGCCCTCGAGGAACCCGAACTGGGCCCCGGGTTGGAACTTGAGACCGGCGCCGGACCCTAGGTGGGATCTCGCGTGGCCTCCGTCCTGCTGCTCCTCCTGGCCTGGGTCGCCGTCTGGAGCCTCATGGCCTTCCTCGCCGCCGCGGCGGACAAGCGTCGGGCGCAGAGCCGAGGCCGGCGGATCCGCGAACGGACCCTCCTCGGCCTGGCCTTCCTCGGCGGTTCACCGGGGCTCGCCCTCGCCATGCTCGCCTTCCGCCACAAGACGCGGAAAACCGGGTTCCTGGCCCGCTTCGCGCTCGTCATCGTGGTCCAGGCGGTCGCCCTCCTTATCTACGCCCGAGGGCCCTAGTCGCCGGAACCCCCGTTTTCCCCCAAAAGTTAGGCACTAATACGTACGCGACAGAGTTCATCTAGTAGAACGAGAACAGGACTGGTCACTCGATGGCTCGCGCCCTCCGCTCATTCCTCCTTTCCGCCCCCGAGCCCCGCCCCGGCGCCTCCCCCCTGGATTGGGTCGAGGTCGAACGCCTCGCACGACGGCTTCCCAAGAAGGCGAACCTGGTCGTCCCCAAGGGTCTCCTCTCGGCGGCTCCTCCCTTCGGCCGGACGCGGTTGGGCCGCAAGCGCGGCGCCCTGCGCCAGTTCCGCTGCCTCAACCGCCGCGGCAACCTCCACGTCAAGGAGTTCGAACGCCACTGGGTCGTCCACGTCGACGCGTGGAACCCCCTGCGGCACCCCTTGCGCCACCTGCTCGTCGACCACGGGTACTCGACGTTCCTCCACCTCCACGAGTTCTTGGAGGCCATCGCGGAGCCCGCGCCGACGCCGGTCCCCCAGGCCGCCTAACAGCAACATGGCTCCTGCCAGGCCCTCTAGTCGGGTCCCATCCCTCGAACGTCGATGAAGACCCTCGTCCGGACCTTGCTGGCCTCCCTCGCAGCCGTCCTCGCCCTGGCCCACCCGGGCGCGGCCGCCCCCGACGGCCCCGCGCTTCCGGGCGGCGAGTGCGGCGGCCTCGTCGATGTCGACTGCGACGACTACGCCGATATCTGCACGCCCGATTTCACCTCGTGCGAGCACACGTTCGTCCGGCACTGCCTCGTGTGGTACGTCTACCTCGGCATGACGATGCCGGACCTGGAAGCCTTCGGCGTGTGCGAGGACGACCCCTACTACCCGTAGGATCGGCGTCTCAGGCGCGGCGGAAGTGCGCGAGCCACGCGCGCGCCGCGTGGCCCAGTTCGGAAGCGAACTCGCTCGCGACGATCGATTCCTCCGCCCAGCCGCGACGGAAGACGTCGCGCAGTTCGTCTCGGGTCACGCGTCGCGGGCCCCAATCACCAGGCTCGTGCTCGCTGAAGCACAAGGCGATGAACGAACCCGAGGATGCGAGCGCCGCCTTCAGGCACTTCTCGTAGCGCACGCGGTCCTCGTCGGTGAACGTGTGGAACAGGCCGCAATCCGTCACGGTATCGAAGGTGAGCCGGAGAGACTCCAACGCAAGGGCGTCGTGGACCCTGAACGTCACTTGGAGTCCTCGCGCCTTCGCCTTGCGCTGGGCCGCCGCGATGGCGGTGGGGGCGCCGTCAATGCCGTAGACTTCGTGGCCGCGTGAGGCGAAGTAGAGGGCGTTCTCCCCGGTCCCGCAACCCGCATCGAGCACGCGTCCGCGGATCGCGCCGCGCGCCTCCAATTCCACGAAGGCGGTTTGGGCTCGCCCGATGTCCCACGGCGGGCGACCCGCGCGGTACATCTCTTCGAAGCCATCCATAGTGGGCCCGCCCCGATTTGAACGGGGGCCTCAGGGTCCCAAACCCCGCAGTCTACCAAGCTAGCCTACGGGCCCGCACTGACGCGCTCGCACGGTAGACGGACCCGTTCATTCTCGGGCGCGCGTCTCCTGCCGCCGGGCGCAGCGGGGCTCCCTATCAAAAGGGTGCCGCCTGGCCCGTATCGGCGGGTCGTCATCGTTGCGTCGCGGAGGGCCGAAGTTGGCGTGCGGGCGGGTTGTCGCGGCTCGCCCGTTAGACGACGAGGGCGTCGCCGCCGAACCCGCACGTCTCGTCGAGGCCGGCTCGTTGCAGACCCGGCCAGCCGTTCGACTCTTCGTAGACCCATGTGCCTTGGCCTAGGAGGAGCCC
>Ga0070694_100000158_pt1 | contig 35094 bp, 36 predicted proteins | sample KBSK1251metaG_FD_65470 | JGI IMG/M metagenome (GOLD analysis project Ga0070694, IMG submission 65470) | Corn, switchgrass and miscanthus rhizosphere microbial communities from Kellogg Biological Station, Michigan, USA - KBS K1-25-1 metaG | ecosystem: Host-associated > Plants > Roots >...
GAAATATCAGGATACCAATTCAAGTGACACCAGAATTTCCCTATGGGATATTCGCACCCTACAGCACTTGCGAGTGTTTTTGTAATAATGAGAGTAAATCCTTTAGGACAACGGTAAATTGCGCTCCTCAACGACGATTTGGCTCAGCCCTTGGCGTACTCGTCATGGCGGCGCCACCACACCCCCTCCTCGTTGCGCCCCTTGGGAGCGCGGTCGAGCCACTGGTACATGCCCCAAAGACCGTCCAGCCCGCGCGCATAGGTAGAATAAGTATGATAGACGACTCCGTCCTCTACGACGAACGCGCTCATACCAGGCCTCTCGCGAGTGTACGTTGCCACGTCGGTTCCTGATGTGGCCGCCATCTCGGCTACTGGGCCCTTGCCGCCATTCTCCAAATCCTCGCGCCATTCCCACCCCCCCTCGCGCTGATAGTTGTATTCGATCCTCCCCTCGCGCTGCTCATCTTCGGTGAATGTTACGTTAAAGTAGGAGTTGAAGTCGCTGCCGAACGAGGACGCCCAGGGAAACGTCCAGCCCATCCGTCGCTTGTACGCCTGCAGCTTGGCCAGAGGTGCTCGGGACACCGCCGATAGGGTCAGATCATGATTGGCCAGGTGAGCAACGAACCCGTTAAAACCATCAGCGATCGCTGAGCAGGAAGGACACCCTGCAGTGTAATCAGGGCCGAACATGAAGTGGTAGACGAGGAGCTGCGAGCGCCCTCGGAAGAGGTTTGCTAGCGTGGCCTTGCCCTCGTCGGTTTCGAATCGATACTCCTTGTCGACCCGAACCCATGGCAGTTCCTGACGTCGCTGTGCGAGCTCGTCGCTGCGCCACGTCAGCTCCTTCTCCTCCTTGAGCAACCCGAGTCGGGCCGCAAGCCACTCTTCACGTGTCCCGGTGATGTGCTTCGCCATCGTTCTTTACTCCAATTCTAAAATTATTCTCCCTGTCAAGTTAATAACAGCTCCTGTCATCCCACTACTGAGGTCAGATGCAGCGAGTTTTCATAGCAATGAAGACTACAAGAGGCACTTATGGAAGAATCACGAGAAACGAAAATTCAAATCCACCAAGCTGCTATCGAACTGAAGCAGCTTTTGTTTTTCCATCTCTTCAATGAATCTCTCTATCAGTCGCGCTGATACCGATCAAGGCAAATTCAGTTGCCTTTAGTCAACCCGGACCATAGCATTATTTTCCAAGGAGTAACTAATTAAGAGTTGGTTGTCTAGCCAACCAATATATTTTTACGCGGACTGTTTGGAAGGCGCATGAATGGCCCCTAGGCGAGATGGTTCTCCGAGCGCAAACTTGGCCCACCGGGCCTTGCATGAATTATTTCCTTTACCACTTGTAGCTTGTCTAACGAATTGGCCACTTTTTGCGCGTCGCGGGGATCACACATGATGTGGACGTTAGGCCCTGCGTCAGTTCCAGCGAAGATCGCCACTCCTTCGCTTCTCAACTCTGTCACCATATTGAAAACATCGGCTGTAGATTTTGACCAATAGTCCAGAACAGGCTCGGTATTCATGCAAATCTCCCTGAAAAAGGCATTGTCAAATTCATAGACTTCACCAAGTTTAGGCAGATCCCGAGCCACTATCGCATCTTGAGCGTCTTGCACGTGATTATCCGCTGCAGCAACAAATCTAGAGTAGATATCCGGGGGGCAGGTCTTTGTGGTCATACGCATGCCATCGCGTGACTTTATCTTTTTCAACCCGGGATCCACCACCGCGATTAAATCGCGAAGATCCCAGTGGTTTTCATCTGAAATTTGAATTGCAATTGATTGCTCATCGCTCCCTGTGGCCAGTTTGACGAATCCTCCCAGGACAGATCTTGCGGCGGAGCCACTCCCTCGCCTAGCCATTATAGAGATTTTTTCTTTGTTTAATTCCTCTTTTAGAAAGCCCGCGAATGCTTCCGCAAGCGCAGATGCAGCTGCCGCGGATCCTGCCAAACCGCTGCCGATCGGGAACGTGGTCTTTGTTGAAACAATTAGGTTTTGTCTAAAGTGGGTTAGTTTTCGCATTTCATCCAAGTGCCTTACAAGTTCGGAATAAATCTCGCCCTTGTCCTCTTTGCCGTCGATTATTACTCTGTCCCTGTCAAGCCCCTTCGCTGTCTGCAGCGTGGCGGTATAATCCAGCGGTCGCTCCACTCCCTGGAGCGTCATCGAAAGGCTCGTCCTCGAGGGCAAGTTTAGCTTGTCGTTGCTGTTTCCCCAATAGATCACGATTGCCTTGTTCGGGTGGGATACAGCTGTTGAGATCATCTCAGTTACCAAGTTGTTGATTAGACTAGTTGTATATTGCCTCTTTTATTCACTAGCCAGAAAATTGCCAACTAGGATAATCGCCCAGTCACTCCTCCATTTCTTCTTCTACTTCTGCCAGCGCTTCGATGGCAGGATTGTCGTGGTCTTGCCTTTCCACTTTTCTGGCAAATACGAGATATGTCGTATGGCCAATCATCCTCATCGAAGGCCGAGTCATGCCCTCTCTTGCTTCCATGGTGCGGATCATAAGCTCCACACAGTCTACATCTGTGTATCCTGCCTTCTTCAGTTCGGTCGCAGTCTTTTCTATTTGATTCATTGTGGGGCAGATGGCCACAAATGCTCCGCTGCCCTTTAGCGCGTCATGAACTTGCTCAAGAACTGTCCACGGATCTCCGAGATCAACTACTGCAACATCGGCTTCACGGATGTCAACTCCTTGGTGCGGGTCATGCTGGTTCATGGTGACGTACTCTATCATACCCGCTTTCTCGAGATTGCGACGGGCTATCTCCATGAAATCAGGGTTGACATCGTAACTGTAGATGTGACCTTCAGGCTTTACTATGCCGGCCATGAAGGTTGCGAGCGCCCCAGACCCGGTACCTATTTCAAGAACCTTTGAGCCATTCTTGAGTCCCGTCCTTGCAGCTATGTAGCCAAGGTCTTTCGGATACACTATCTGAGTCCGGCGCTCCGACTTCATTATGAAGTCGTGGAGCGTAGGCTCAATGAGAAAAATGAGTTTACCTTCTGTTGTCCGGATGGCAGATCCGTATTCCGCACCTATCGTTGCAGAGATGTCGATTATGCCAAGGTGCGTGTGCAATTTTTTTTCTAAAGTGACCTTGGCCAACCACTTTTTGCGCGGGGTATGGAAGAGGAGGACGTATGAGCCTTCCAGGATCTTTGCCAATTTGATTAGGCAGCAAGAGAGTCGGGATAAAAATCAATCTCGAAGCGCTACATTCGATCGAGAGCAGTAATTCCCAACAAATCTAGGGCGTTCTTGAGCGTAATGCCAAACGCCTTGACAAGGGCAAGGCGGGCGGTTCTAGTGGCAGTGTCCTGCTCTTTAAGTACAGGCACTTTTTCGTAAAAGAGGTTAAAAATTGTGGCAAGAGAATACGAATAGCGCGCCAGCGTCTTGGGAGAAAGGGAATTAGCCGCGTCCTCGATTACAAGATCCAGTTTTGATATCTCTTTTATCAATGCCACTTCAGGTTCTTGTGTCAACGTTTCAAAACTAGCTTTTTGCACATCCTGCCCCGATTTTTCAAGTATACGCTGAGACCTGGCATAGGCATACTGCAGGTATGGCCCCGTGTCTCCTTCGAGGCTAAGCGATTCCTTGATGTCAAAAGTGATTATCTTGTCCAAGTCCTGCCTGATCATGTTGTATCGCAGAGCCGATATCGCAACCTCTTCTGCAATTCGGTGGAGAGTCTTCTCGTCAAAATTTGGGTTCCTGATCTTTACTTCTGTATACGCCCTAGAATGCAGATTATCCATGACATAGTCCGCGCTGACATAGATCCCTTTTCTGCCCGACATGTGCATGAATTCCCTATTGCCGATATCGATCCCCAGTGCTTTTGCAGTCTCTGCGCTTATTGTGACTGCCTCGTAACCAAGGTGATGATACTCCCGGCTTCCACCGTCTGTCCCAATCTTTGAAAGGACCTGAGAAACTATTCTTTGCAATCGAGCCTGTCTTGAATCGATTACGGTGATAACCCGCTGACCGTCGTTAAACGAACGATCTTCTTTCTTACCGCCGAGCGCAGTCTCGTATAGCGGTGAGCCATCCCATTGAACTGCAAATTCCTTGTAAGAAAATGGGTCTTTCACCAGTCCCAGCTTCCATGTGGCATAAGGTATGTCCTTTGCCACATAAGTCGCAGTTCCATCACTTCTAACGATAACCTTGTCCTCTTCGTCTTTTGCTTCGATGACCCAACAGCCTTTGTTCTTGCCCTCGGTCTCGTATCTTGTGATGCCATGCTTTTTCAATAATTCAAACGATTCGCTCCACAACTTTGAAAGAACGATATGCGACTCAAAGTTGAGAAGGTCATAGCGCGCCTTCATCCTCCAGCAGGTCTTTAGCTGCTCTGCGAGGACACGCAATGTAACTTGTGATGCAAGCTGCGCGATTTCCGACTTGCCTTCCTCTATTTCTCGCAGCACAGCTTTGCGCTTTTCTGCAAGTGCAGGGTCCCTCTCATACATTTCATTGATCTTGACGTATACGTCGTCTCCGCAGTACTGGTCGAATTTCTTGCCAGCAGGTGGCTCCTGCGAAAAGCCTGCGAATTTGAAAGCGATCACAATGTCAGCGACTTGGAGTCCGGAATCGTCAATGTAATTTAGCACGGTCACCCTGTGGTTAATTGCACGGAGCAGTCGAAAGAGGGCGTCTCCAATGATGACGTTTCGGACATGGCCTACGTGTAGAGCCTTGTTTGGATTTACACTCGTATGCTCTATCAAAATGTGCGTGCCTGCTCCCGGCTTCTGGTATCCGTACCTGGCAGGATCACCTAGAGCTAGGCTCAGAGTTTCCGTTGAAAGCATCGCATAGTTTGCGTTAAAATTGACATAGCCGCCTGGATGAGCCTTAACTGAAAGGATGTATCCCTTCTTCCCGAGTAGACGAGGCTGCATATTTTCTGCAAGCTCTGCTGCTATCCTGGCAGGAGGCTTCTTGGCATGTTTTGCAAGCTGGAACGCCACATTGCATGTCAAGTCACCGAACTCTTTTCGTGGAGGTTCTGACACGTCAAACTCTACTTCCGGAAAACCCATTTCAAATAGCGTAACAGCGACCAGCTCGCGCGCCGAATCCTTCAATAATCTAAAAGTCAGGAAGATTTCACTCCAAGGTAGTTGAGCCCTACCAGATCAATCGCTTCAACAAGCCCTGAACCCTCTCTCCCACGCACCACATGTGTCGCTCGCGCCTTGACATCGTCTTCTGCGTGGCCAAGCGCGATGCTGCAGCCACAGATATCGTACATTGGAATGTCTGTTTCGCTGTCGCCGATCGCTATGGCCTCTTCAGGTTCTGCTTTAATAATTTTCAGTGCTTCTTTCAGACCGAAGGCCTTGTCCATGCCTTTTTCGTTGATGTGATAAGCATATTTGCTGTCAGAAAGGTAAAGATCAAGATGGTTTTCGTCAAGTATTTTCTGTCCTTGTTTCAGGTCAAATGTCCTCATCATCACGACCTCAGTCAATCTTGGAAAAACCGGTTTTATCTGAACACCGTCCAGGTTCTTGCGAAGAACTGCGAACCCTTCCACACACTTGTCTTTGTTGGCCAGCAGTTTGTGCTCTTGCGGTGCAAGCGTTATCGCGCCACCGTTTTCTCCAACAGCTATTCGAGTGGTGCCCCCGAATACCGCAAGGACATATGCTTCTATCGACGATCTTCCTGTGACATATATGACGTTGTACCCAAGCTTTTCAAGGTGGCGCAATTTAGAAAGTGCCGCCAGGTTGATGGCTCCGCCGCCGTTCTCAGTCAGCGTTCCATCAATATCCACCGCAAACACCTTGAACTTTTTCAACTCTAGCTATGCATATTCTGTTGTCTAATAAATTTAATCTAGGGAGAACCGATCTCGATCTGTGGCTAACTGGAAATATCCATCGTCAGTGATCCCTTCAGCATTTCTCGGAATTCATTCATGTCTTTTGGCGTCACTGTTGTCAAAGTGTTTGCAGAGGCTACCATCTGTGCGGGGACCTGCACCGGAGTTTCGCTACCCTTTGTGGCAAGAGCTGCGGGCTTTACCTTGCCTGGACCTCTGATTCTCCTGTCAGTCAAAGATTTCTGCTTTTTGACATCGAGTTTGAGCATGAACCCATATCGACCCTGGTTGCTCCACTTTTCTACCTCTACGACGTCAGCCGTGCCGACGAGCCTGTCGCCCTCTTGCGTGACAACGGTAAATTCAGTCCTGTCCCCTCGCTGAATTGTGGATACCTTTTCGTAAAAATGCTGCCAGTCAAGCGGGTTTGTAACGAGGGCGTGAATGGTCAGCATGTCGCCCATGCTCACTTCCTTGATGTAACTCTGCAGAATTTCGATGTTGCAAAGTTTTGCGTACATGGCAAAGAGAAGGCGGTTCTAAAATATATAACTTTTGGATAATGCGACCTACTTTTGCGAAGCAATATGTGACAGAATAGTAAATCTTGCATTTATTACATGATTCTGTTACATTAGTGCAAATTCTTCATCCTGTTTGGATTGCTAATCTCGTTACTTTGCTTCTTCATGATAATGGGGCATGATGATAGACGAATGTATTTTTGCAGGATTGCAAAGCTACGTTTCATATATGACCTTCTTTCCTTGTCTGCTAGGGCCCGTCGCCTAGTCAGGACAGGGTGCTGATTTTACGGAAAGCACAAGCCTCCGAAGCCAGTTGTCGTGGGACCGAAGCCCACCGGGCCCGTTTCTTTTTTTTAAGGTCGAGTCCTAGAATCTTGATCCAGCTTTTCTTTGAGCTATACCTTGTGATAATTCATCTTTAGGCTACGCTCTCAATCGGCAACTTTGTTGCTGTGGCAGTTGCAGCTGGCTGAACCTTGTCTAGAGCGTTCGAGATGCATTTCGGTTTCGCCCATACGGTGTATCTTGTACTCGACTTTTTTCTTGATTACATATTCATCTAATGCATCAAACCTGCCGAAAATATCGATAATTCCAATAGGCGCCGATAATTCTAGAGCTTTTCCAGTGCAACCACGACTTAGTAAATAGCACCTCGCTGCCTAACTCGCATTCTTTCCTGATACATGCATGATTTGGAAAATTGTCTGGGCGGCACTTGACATTATAGTCTTGGTAATACTCCTGAGAGTTTTGTTTCGCCTCATCCAAGTACCTTTTCACTTTTGGCTTTGATCTAGAAATAGGCGATTGCAAGGCGTTCGCTAGCAACAGATCTTCTGGTGATGACAGGTAAAAGCTCTGTCATCTTTTCAAACGTTGCAAGGTACTCCATCCCTTTCGACGTGGCATAGTACTTGCGTTCCAGAGTATCATGCTCGACCAAACCTTTTTCGATTAGCTCGGCCAAGTATAGCTTGACCTGGCCGTGCGTCATGTAGGCATGGAACATCACTTTTGTAATTGCCGCGCCACCATTGCATACGGAAAGTATGTCCCTTGCGAGTTCGTCCTTTTGCCTGTTTCGCATGTCTTAAGCACTCAAAATAGTACAGGATAGTCTCTTAATATAAAACGCGTGATGGCATGTTATAGAAGCAGATAGCAATCACATCGCTCAGTTAACGCAGCATCATGACAACTTCGACCGGTGGCTACTCCGCGTCATTCCTGATCCAAATTTCTTCTAGATCTAGTGTGAAAGAGTTATTTCACAACCATAACAGGGCAGGTTGAGTAAGTTACCACGCCTGAAGCGACACTTCCGAGCAAGAGTTTTACAAAGCCTGACCTCCCCTTTGTTCCAGTAACTATGAGATCAACTTTGTTTTTTTCTGCATAGTCTACGATTGCTGGTACTACGGAGGTCGGACTTACAATCATCTCTGTTTTTAGACTGATTCCTTCTGCAGAGGCTCGCGCTTCGATTAGATGAAACCACTTGTCCGCTTCCTCTCTGGATTTCTCCGAGTGCGTTTATCGCGCTAGGGGTTGAGAGGCCGAACATCCCCGACGAATAAGAATAGCCAACTTGAGAAACGATGACATTGATAGCGATAAGCTGTGACTTGTGGTTCTTTGATATTTCAATAGCAAGATCTGCTGCCTTGCTAGAAGATTCAGATCCGTCAACGCACACCAAGATCGTCTTGAAGCCCATTGCCTAGTACCCGACTTTGAATGATTTAACTCTTGAACTATACTGCCACGACGAAACGGGTTCCTCCGATAAATTCGCATCACTTTCTCTTCAGAAAGAGGACGTAGACGAATACAAACGGAATCGCGGCAAGCAAGAACCCGAATTCATTAACAAGCGATGATAGGGCTAGTTCCAAACAGAGGTATAATGTAATTCCAGTAGGGATGAGCCCGAAGACCACGAACCTGTGGACCCTCCTCTTGAATTTCTCAAGGTCCCTGTAGGGGTATTGCAAGTGGTGGTAAACGACGGGCAGGACAAAAAGGGAAATCGCTACGGTGATTGAGAAGATGGCAACTAGAATTGTTATCCTGTTGATCATGGAAAATTCGCTTGCAGAACTTATCGATATGCTCAGGAGAAAACCGAACAGAATTCCTGTAAACGTTGTGAGAAGCGCACTCTCCCTGATGACAGAGTCATAGTCCCGCAGTAGCCTATCCTTGTCATCACCATCATCGCTTTTGTACGGCCGAGAGTCCATGAATGAATAATACTTGGATCTACTTGCCTTTAACTTGACACCATGAAAAGCTAATCATAATGTGCAAAATGATTGCTCTTTGAATTAACTTCCGTAACGATGATAGGGCTTTGAACTTTTTCCAACTTTTTTCTCTGGATTCTACTGGTTTGACTGTGAGGTTTTCATAGTATCTCGGAAGCTGACTCTTTCCATAGTAGAGGGCGGTGAACAGTGATTCTCCTCTACCCAGTATGCAAAATCGACATCTCTATAAGCGGCGCGAGATCATTTTATCATGCTCAAATGATGACCTGTTATCCGTGGGAGCACTGCGCGATGAAGAAATCACGACGGTCTGATGAGTTTAGTCAATTAACAAATCATGCAGCTGTTTCATGATTCTCGCCGTTGCTCCCCAGATTATGTTTTTCCGATACGTGAATCTAAAAGCATCACTAGCTAGGCGGCGGTGTTCAGTGTCTGGTGCGATGGTCTTGAGTGTTTCAATAAGGGGCGCGTCAAGTACAGCCTCGACTTCGCCGGGGGCCACTCTTTGGTCCGGTAGTTTTCCCTGAACAGTCAAGAAGGGGACGATAAAGTGGTTTGATGTCATGGTTCTGACCGCGCGCAGGCTGCCAATTATTTGATCCGGCCGGAATGATATACCTATTTCTTCCTCAGTTTCACGTAAAGCTGTCGATAAGAGCATACCGTCCTCCTTGACAAACCTTCCACCAGGAAATGAGATTTCACCACCATGCGTTTTCAGAGACGAACTTCTCTTTGTCAGAAAGATGTGGGGAGAATCGCCGTGGTAATGGATGATTACAAGAACTGCCGAAGGAGTTGCGGACGCGGCATCATCAGGCAAATATGTCTGGCCCTTGACCGCAGGAATCAGCACAGATAATATTTCATCCTTATGCAACGTGGAGACCTTTGTCCTGTGCCAAATAAATGCTGTCAGCTCGTAACCTTGCACTTAATAATGCCAGTGCATGACTTTTTCCCAACCGATGAAGATATCATACGAGCTGAATCCGCCCAAAATAGTCAAAGGGGAACAGTTCGACATCTTACAGCTGCGTAACGATATTCAGGTCATGGTCGACAGAGCATCGCAGCTTGCAGGCCTGGCTTGGGGATTGCACCTTACCGATTCTGTCCTGGGAATCCCGAGACTTTCCAGCATTACGGCTGCCATTCACATTCAAAAAGTTCTAGGGTCAAGATGTCCATTGCAAAGCTGCAGCCTGAGGTCTCGTGACCGGAATTTTGCTTCCCTGTGCCAGGCCGTCTCCGACGCCATTCTTGCTGACATTGACAGCCTATTGATTCTCCTTGGCGACGAACCAGCTAATATGCCGGGTATCTCGGGCCTAAGGCCAAGCGAAGCCGTCATAATGTTGAAAAAAGAAGGCTATGACAGCAAGATAAAGTTCAACCTTTCCTTTCCAGCAAGCATTAAGCACTGTCCTGCCAAGGCCGTTCAGAAGAAACTGGACGCAAGGCCACACTCTTTCGTAACTCAGTCAATCTCTTCACTTTCCGATCTGGGCGAGATAGTTGACACGGCCAAGCCTCATGGAATAAAAGTAGCTGCCATAGTCATGGTGCCCTCAGAAAAGAATCGGCAGTCTGCCTCGATCATCGGATTGGATTGGTCTGGTTATGAAAAGAATGCGGTGGATTTTGTAAGGCAGGCAGCATCGATTGCCGACAGGGTGCTGCTTACTTCTCCCAACAGCTTCAAGTCAGGAATTGAACTCTTGCGCCAGCTAAAATAGGTCTAGTGATCTCGTTTTTCTGAAGTAATTTCGCCCTGCATCGCATCGACCACTTGCCTGTGAAAAGAGCGCAAGCTGTCGTCCTCAGGAAGCCGGGGCCTTCTGTAGTTGATGAGTATCTCTTTCTTGACCCTGCCGGGCCTCTTGCTGAAAACAACCACCTTGTCTCCCAGACATATCGATTCCGTGATGTTGTGAGTGATAAATACGATTGTCTTTTTTGTCTTGGCCCAGATCAATTGGAGTTCTACCAGCAGTAGGTCCCTGGTCTGGCTGTCAAGTGCAGCAAAAGGTTCGTCCATCAATAGAACTTCTGGATCCATCACTAGGGCTCTGGCGATTGCGACTCTTTGCTTCATTCCCCCTGACAATTGGTACGTGTACGCCTCTGCAAACTTGGTTAGCTGCATCATTTCCAGGTAATTCATCGCTTGGCTGTGGCGCTTTGATTTTTCCACCCCTTTCATTTTCAAGCCAAACTCCACATTGTCGATGACTTTGAGCCAGGGAAATAGCGCATTCTCTTGAAAAACCATGCACCTGTCAGGGCCAGTTCCAGAAACGGGACGGCCATCCAGGATTACCTCGCCCTCCGTCGGCTTGTCAAGGCCGGCAATGATATTCAAAAGTGTAGTCTTGCCACATCCCGAAGGACCGACAAAACATACGAACTGGCCTTCTTCTATTGAGAGGTTGATGTTCTTTATCGCTATCGTGTCTTGGTTATCTTTTCCGTCGCTTCCCACAAACCATTTTCCGATGTTTCTTGCTTCAAGCTTTGCCAGCCCAATCACCTATACCAAGTCACTCGTGTCGCCATACTGCTTCATCTTGCTAACCCGCCTCTTGTCCTTGATTGTAATGACGGTGCCTGCGACCAAGGCTCCGGCGCCTGCAACCAGCATGAACCCGAACGCTACCGTGATAACCGTTGAGAGTGCGCCAGCCCTGCTCAAGACCGCCTCCTGGCTATCCATGACTACCGCCGCTTCTAGGGTCGCCCTTGTATTAGGGTTGGATAAGTTCAGTGAGTAGACGCCGTCGTCAACGACCGGAAATGCTTGTAGAACTATGAGCTGATCAACTGAATTTTGAAGCACCAGCGTATCAGCGGGTCCACGAATAGTGACAATGGGCTTGGCTTCAGCAAGTTCCTGGAAGGCCACAATATAGGCACCCTGGCCTGCCGAGGTAAGATTTTGGCTGATTTCAATAGACTTGCCCGGCTCGACAGAATATTTCTCTTCAAGTGTTTCGACAAGCCTCATCCCATAATAGCCAAGAACCGACAGGCTAACTGCTACCGCAGCCCCTCCTGCGATGAGCAGTATTTGGCCCCTCCTTAGCAACCAGAATGCCAGAAGTTCATCAAATAATATAATCTTTCTAACTGTCATTATCTGCATCAGAGAGCCTTCATTTTTGGGGTTTTTCGATCAGGGCGTTTTGCTTGTGGCGGGAAAACAGGCAGGAGTCAGAGAGTTTGAGCTTCGCATTAGCCATCAGAGAAAAGTTCAGGGTCTTTAAAGTACAAAGTATTCCGCACCGGGGTGATGGACCACCATTGCGGCTGTCGACTGATCTGGGATTATCTGGCCGGCCTCGGTAAGTGTCATCCCAGACTTTGTTGGGTCAAGGATTTGCCAGACCAGATGATGCTGCATAATGTCCGGGCAACTTGGATAACCCCAGCTGTACCGCAGACCACGCTTTGGTCCTATCTTTAACTCGTCTCTGATGCGAGCGTTAACCCATTCTGCCATTGCCTCTGCAGTCTCGACTGCAAGTCCATGCAAATAGTAAGCATCGGTGTAATTGTCCTCCTTGTTCCATCGGTCTATTGTCTCGGTGACTTTGTTTCCGGCAGTCACGGACTGGAACGCAACAATGTCGTTCTTGCCGAAATAATCCGCAAGGCAGAGATGCTTGTCCTTTGAAGACCGCGGGAAGTCAAATACGACGTCTTTGCCGTTTGGAAGGTCGACTGACAACCGGCCAACGCCGCCTTGTCCAGGCATTAGGTTGTGGCAATTGAAGTATCCATACACTGCCCGTGGTTCAAAGAGCCTGCCTCGCATCACTTTCCGCTTCCATTGCTCAAACATTTCTTCGGGATCCTGCTCACTTGCGCCTTTTCCCCTCATCCCCCACTGAAGAACGAATAAGGATTTCTTGTTGACATAATTCCACACCTCTTCAAGGTTTACCTGTGATGGTTCGATTCTTAGCTGCAGCCCGACGTGCGGCGGTGTCGGGGGTTCCATTGGCACTATGCCGCTATGGGGCAGGTCCGTCTGCTCTGCTCCAAGAGCCTGTTTGTCGTCCCACTTTTCTAGCCTTTGCCTCCATTCCATTACGAATCTTCCTCGGTCAGGAGACATCAGAGAATTCATTACCTTGAGGCCGTCGAAAGCTGTCTTGCAGTAGAAGGCTCCGGGTTCGTAGGCACTTCCCTCCTTTGCTATCCTGTTTACATAGGTGCTGTTGATGGCTGCTCCGCCGCAGAGAACGGGAATGTTGATCCCGTTTTGTCGCGCGTGTTCCACAAAATACTGCATCTGCTTTGAAGTAGATACGAGGAGGGCAGAAAGGCCTACCGCATCAGCATTTACTTCAGATATTTTTTCGAATATCTTTTGCATCGGAACTTGCTTTCCCAGGTCATGGACGGTGTACCCGTTGTTGACAAATATTGTCTTGACCAGATTTTTTCCAATGTCATGTACGTCTCCGTATACGGTGCACAGCACGAGCTTGCCCTTGCTTACGCCTTCCTGCTTGACCAGGTATTTTTCGAGCTCTGCTACTGCAGCCTTCATGCATTCAGCCGATTTTAGCACGAATGGAAGTATGAGTTCGCCTGCTCCAAATTTGTCTCCCACCTCTTTCATCGCCGGCAGCAGTACCGAGTTCAATGTCTCCACGGCAGCTTCGTGCAATGCTTCTTTTGGTGCCTCAAGGATTGTTCTGCCGTCTTTGGTCCTCACAGCCTTGTTTCCCTTGACGTGGTCTGCTATTGCCTGCACTACGTCCTCTTCAATTCCTTCCTTGAGCCGGTTGACAATTCGGAAGTGGCATCGCCTTGCAGGCTCCCACGCAGGATCTACTTCAACCCGCCTTGTAGCTGCCCCCGATGAGGCCTTGGCGCCTTCAAAGTGGGAAAGCAAATCCGCAAGTGCATTTGGCTTCCTGTTGAGTATCAAATCTTCAGCAAGTGTTCTCTGCGCGTCGTCGATTTCCGGATAAGGAATCATGTCTCGCGCATTTATTATCACGGCGTCCAGCCCTGCCTTGAGCGCATGATAGAGGAATACAGAGTTGACAATTTTCCTGGCATTCTGCGGCAGACCAAAGCTGACGTTGGAAAGTCCAAGGCTGACAAAAGATTCCGGGAGCCTTTTCTTTACGAGCGTTATGCCATCAAGCGTATTTTTCGCCGAGTCGGCGTATTCGGCTTCTCCCGTCCCCAGAGTAAATGTGAGCACGTCAAAGATAAACTGCCATGGCTTGAGGCCATACTGCTTTGTCCCGATGTCATGCATCAGCTGTGCGACTTCTGCTTTTTCTTCGGGAGTCTTGGCCATTCCTTTTGGCCCTATGCACAGCGCGATAGCCGGGACTCCGTATTTTGCCATGAGCGGAGCCAAGGCATGGAACCTGCTGCCGTCCCCTTCGAGGTTTATTGAATTGATTATTGGTCTGCCGGGGGTTTGTCGAATGGCAGCCTCGATTACTGATGGAACAGTAGAGTCAATTACAAGCGGCGCCTCTACTTCAAGGCTCAACCGCTTGACAAGTGTAGTCATCAAATCCCGTTCCTGGGCATCAGAGCGTTCGGTAAGTGCTACGCAGACATCAAGGCAATGCGCTCCATCCTCTACCTGCGCTCTGGCAAGGTCAATAAGGCCGTCAATGTCGTTAGCAAGAACCAGCTCCTTTGCCTTCCTAGACCCCAAGGTATTCAGCCGCTCGCCTATTATCAGAGGCGGAGGCTGCTGCTTGATATCTACGGCCTTTAGGGAAGAGCTAACTCGCGGAATCAAGTGCCCACACTAGTCCTCTTTTCGCCTATATTTTCTATCGACTCTCCACAATTTGTAGAAAAGTTCATTATACGCAGCAGCACCATTGAGAGACTGGGCGTACCATAAATTATCTAATGTCAGAGGTCAAAAAAAGTAAACAGACTACCGAAAATTCTACCTAACCCGTTTTATAATAAAAACGCAAGTAACGAACATGGCTACAATTCAACAATACAAATTCAAGGGAAACGGCTCCGCCGGCCTCATAGAAACGGTGTATGCCATTATAAAGAGCAGGAGTGGCAAGGTTACGAGCAAGGATCTTGATACTGCGATAGGAAACAAACAGGACGTTAGATTTGCCATAACCCGCTTGACAGTTCAGGGCAGGATAAAAAGAATCAGGGGATTTGGCAAGGTGGGCATTGAGTATTTTTACAAGGACATTGCTTCTGGCCCTTCAAAGCCCAAGCTCGTTGAAGAAGCCATGCCTAGTTCGTCTTGGTACTAATTGCATCCAAAGTTTTCCTGAGCTGAGCTATATGCTGTGGATTCGTGCCGCAGCAGCCTCCAACCATCCTGACGTTTCGATATTTTGTGACAAAGTCGCCAAGAGCGTTTGCGATATCCATAGGTGCCATCTTGTAGACCGCCCTACCCGCTTCATTTTGGGGCATACCTGCATTTGGCATTACAAGGACCGGCAGCTGCTGCTCGCCCAGCCACCTTACGCTTGGCACCATTTCATGAGGGCCAGTAGAGCAGTTTAGGCCAAAGACGTCAATCTTCATGTCGCTGACGGTAGTGTATGCAGCCTGGACGCTAGTTCCAAGCAGCATCTTTCCATATTGATCAAGCGTAATGTTGGCTATAATCGGTACTCGCTTGTCCAATTTGTCATTGGCCATGTGGCAAGCCTCGACCGCCAGCTTGACCTCCAAAATATCCTGGCTTGTCTCTATGAGCAGTGCGTCTACTCCGCCCCGAATCAGCCCTTCTGCCTGGAGCATGAACGCATCCCTTATCTCTTCCAGAGGTTTTTGGCCGAGGTCAGGATCGTTTGAGCTTGGCAGATAGCCGCTAGGGCCCATCGAGCCGATAACAAATCTGGGCCGGTCTTTGAACTCATCGCATACTTCTCTGGCAAGCCTGGCGGCTTTTTCGTTAAACTCTACTGTCATGTGTCCATACCCGTACTCGTCCAGCTTTAGCTTGTTTGAGCCAAATGTATTGGTCTCTATGCAGTCGGCGCCAGCTTCAAGATAGCTCCTATGGATTTCCTTTATCCATTCAGGCTTTGATAGAATGAGGCCGTCATTGAATCCGTCCTTGCCTTCGGGAAAGTCTGCTGGCTGAGGATTCAACAGTTGGATCTGTGTGCCCATCGCCCCATCAAACAGAAGTACCCTTTTTTGCGCTGCTTCGAGAAATGTTTCGGCCAACAATTATCATCTTCCGAGAGGAGTTTAAAGTCTTTTGAATTAACTCATTTGGCAACAACTCTTGACATAGGCGGTCTAAACCGACACCGAATATGAGAACCGCATGATGACATCTATCGCGCAAGTAAAGACTGAACCTGACTCGAACATTCGCGTCGTGCCTCCTTCCGTCCTCCTCATAGGCAAAAAACATGCTGTAAATTATATCGCGCCGGGGCTCTTTAGGCTCAACAACACCGGGGAACTTGTAATAAAGGCAACTGGGAGCCTTAGCATAGTGACCGCAGTTGACGTAGCAGAGCTGATAAAGAGAGATGTTGAAAACGTCCTTACCAAGACAATATCGCTTGGAACGGATTCGCTGGTGGTTTCAACCGGAGAAACCAAGCGGATGTCATGCATTGAAATAAGACTATCAAAGGTGGCCCCGGTTCAAGAGCCAGTAGCGCCTGTCGAGATTGTCGCGCCAAGTCCCGACACTAAAGTTCCAGCGGCTCCCGCAAAGAAGACTAGGACAAGGAAAAAGACAGCTGCAGCAAAGAAGAAAAAGACTGGAAGAAAGAAAAAGGCTTCGTCTTAATTCCTCTTTACTTTTTCGTAAATCACTGAAACAATTCTCGTAACGATTATTATTCGTCGCAACATATAGCACTGATATGACGTTAAAGTGTCCAAATTGTTCGGGCGCGATGCAGGAAGTACTAAAGCATGGCGTCCACATTGATTACTGTCCTACCTGCAAAGGGATCTGGCTTGACAGGGGAGAGATAGATAAACTCCTTCAATCTGCAGGCGCCCCATCAGCTAACTTTGCGACACCATCGCATGACAGCGAACTTTGGAAGATACTTTCGGAGCTTCGGAGAGAAGGCCGCTTCAGTTAATACACACTGCAATTCAATGGCGTGGTGAAGCGTGTTTTTTTGATGTTGTGAGCGATCTATAGGAACAAAAATTTGACGTGACACAATGCTAACAATATTCCCTAGAAAAGTAACAAAAGAAACATCTGGGTAAAGCCTTATGTACAGTGACATAGGAAGTCATGGCACGGATCTTTGGCTGGAAAAAAGAAAACTTTGGCGTGTCCGAAATGTCGAAACATAATCCTGATTGACGAGGATTCTAACGTCGACTTAATTTGCAACATCTGCGGTTCCAGGTTCGCAGAGCCAGAATAACCCAAAATTGGGAATAGAGAAATCCAATCGGCAATCAGACCCTTGCCCAACGCATGAGCTAGGAACTAGTCAAAGTACTTTTTCATTATCCGGTGCATTTTCATTGTTTTCAGGTCTCTTTCGAGAACGTCTTCGTGTTTGTCTCTAAGGTGCTTGAGTACGAACCTCACTTCGTCGCCGCAAATCTTGCATTTTGCCTTGCCAAACATACAGATCCTTGCGGGATGATCTAGTTATTCTTATTCTGGGTATTTCAGAAGGCATGACTGTCAAGGATATGCCCGCGACATCGTCCTTGGAAAGAGCACCGTGTCTTTGATGTCCTCAACGTTTGTTATCCAGCGCATAAGACGCTCAATTCCCAGGCCAAACCCGCCGTGCGGAACAGATCCGTATTTGCGCAAGTCCAGATACCATTCATACGAGCTGGGGTCAAGTCCTTCTTTTCTTATTCGCCCGGTTATCGCAGAGATGTCGTCTTCCCTCATGCCCCCGCTCGTAATTTCCCCAAAGCCCTGCGGTGCGAGCATATCTGCTGCAAGACCTATCCCATTGTGATCGGGGTCCTCTTTCACGTAGAATGGCTTTACAGCCATCGGGTACCCTACTACGAAAATCGGTTTTTCAGAGTTCCTTGTCAGCTCTCGCTCTGAATCAATCGAAAGGTCATCCCCTATCCTGATTTCCCTTCTGCTTCCATTCTCTTCGGTCACCATGAATCCCTTCGAACGCAAAGTTTCGATTGCTTTTGGGTATGGCATGCGCTCAAATGGAGGCGTTACTTTTTTCAAGGCGGATACATCCCTCTTCAAGAACGACAGCTCTTCAGAGCAGTCACTGATCGTTGATTGAATCGCGTACGATACAAGCTGCTCTTGTACTCCCAGGATCTCTTCAAGTGAAACCCACGGTGCTTCGGCTTCGAGGTGCGAAAATTCCGCTAAATGCCTGACAGTCCTCGATTTTTCAGCTCTGAATGATGGGGTAAGGCTCCATACAGGGCCAAGCGAAAAGATCATTGCCTCAAGGTAGAGTTGCGCGCTCTGAGAAAGGAATGCCTCGTCGTCGAAGTATTTTAGTTTGAATAGAGTAGACCCTCCCTCTACTGCACCTTTTACAATTGTAGGAGCGGTGACTTCCATCCAGTCGTTCTTTACAAACCACTGCCGACAATGGTTAAGCAATATGGCCCGGATTTTTGCCATCGCGACCATCTTGCGGGTACGCAACGCCAAGTGCCGTTTGTCAAGAAGGAGTTCGTCGCTCTGAAATTCGCCTATTGGATAGTCAGTTGCTGCGACGTTGAAGACCTTGATGTTACTTCCCTTGATTTCATACCCGCCTTCGGGGGCTCTGGGATCCTGGCTCACGGTACCCGTTATCTCTACCGAAGACTCGATCGTGAGGTCGGCTGCCTTTGAAGTTGGAATGACACACTGGATGACGCCTCCCCTGTCATCGCGCACAAGCACAAAGGAATTCTCTTTTTGCTTCCTAAGCCGGTGAACCCAGCCGCGAACAGTCACTTCTTTTCCGACATACTCTTGCGACTTGACCTTGCTTGCGCGGAGTGACAATACCGGATTTTACGATTGTTAACTGGTTCTTAAGTGTATTCGTATCTTGCAACTTTAATGATGACTTTGTGTATGGGTCCAAATTTGCCCCACTTTCCTAGACACCAGCTTGATTTCTTGAATGGCGGCCAGACCACATCTAGCACATGTGATCAAACTCGGCGGTGCAAGCTCTTACCACAATGTTTTAGATAAGCCTAATAAGAGACTACACGGTAATAATTCTCAAGGCGAGCATGTGCCTGCTACACGAGTCAGAAGCAAAGATTATGAGAACAATTCAAGGCGAAATATCGGCATCCTAATTGCGATTGGAGCGGTAGCAGCGACGCTGGCGATGGCGTCATTTTTGTATATAACATATTTGGCTGATTCTATTAGGGCTCAAGAAATAGATAATCTGCGGCGCAATTCTGAAGTGAAAGCAAGCGATATCGCAAATGCAGTCGCAGAACAAATCGAATCGGTAAGGTCTAACCTGGTGCTAATATCTAATGCAAACTTGGTACAGGTGCAAGATGTCCAGGGGTCGTTGCCACTTTTCTCCACTGCTCAGGACTTGACGAAAGAATTCACATTCTCTTACTTTTGGTTGGACAGAGATGGAAAGGTACTCTGGGTGACCACATTTTCCAATCTAACTACTTTCCAGCAGTATGCAGGGTTTGACAATAGCCAGAGTAGCTTTTACACTGGTCCCTTGCAGACCCACAAGTTTTTTGTCAGCGAAGTAATATTGGCTCCTGATGGCGTTCGGAGAATTATCTTCGCCAACCCCATACTAGATAGGGGGAATTCATCGTTCAGGGGGGTAGTTGGCGCTTCGTCAAACCTGGCCGATGCTGGAAATCTACTGACTGGTCAGCTTGTTGGTACGCAAGGCAACACCTTGTTGCTAGGCATCGATGGAACAATACTTTATTGGCAGGATGAATCCATGATTGGCCTTAACGTTTTCGATGGACGTTTTGAATCTAGCCTCCCGGATAGCGCGAAAAGCAATGTGATCCCATTCATGAGGAAATCGCTGGACGATAGCAGAGTCGGCGCTACATCAGGGGGCAGTGGCAATTTCCAGGATCTGGGCCCTGATGGTCAGAGTGCGACTCTAGCCTATCATGTTGTATCTGTAGATGGTAAGGCAGCTGCAATCGTGTTTATTGTAACACCCGATACTTTTGCTACGGATACATTCCTGCAACTTGAGAACCTGAGAATACTTTCTGTCATCCTCATAACAGGCATCGGAGCCGTCGCGGTTGGACTTTCAGCAGCTATAGTAAGGTGGAACAGGAAACTTGAATCTTTGGTATCGAAACGAACTACCGAGCTTGCAGCGAGAACAGATGAGCTTGAAGTCATGTATCGCAACCTAGACTCTGCGAATCGCAATCTTTCAGAGGCGCATGAAGGGCTGAAAGTTCATGACAGGCTTCAAAGGGAATTTGTAAATGTTGCCGCTCATGAACTTAGGACTCCTGTTCAACCGCTGCTGGCAGCAGCTGAGATTATGGAATCACAGTTTGGAAATAAGGACAAGATAGAAGTATCCAAGGCAGAAATAGAAATGATTGTTCGAAATGCCAAACGCCTAGAACGCCTCTCTTCCGATATTCTTGCAATATCGAGGATCGAGAGCGGCGCGCTGAAGATCAATAATGAGAACTTCAGCCTAAGCTACATCATTGCTGAAGCAATGAAAGACGCCAGGGTGCGTTCTCAAATCGAGCCTGACATGGTTTCCATAACATATCATCCCGATGATATTTTTGTGGAAGCGGACAGAGAAAAGATAGCTGAAGTTGTATCAAACCTGCTGACAAATGCCATCAAGTTCACACAGGATGGCACAATTACTATAACGACCCAAAAAGACTTGAATAATAAAATGGCCATTGTAACAATAACAGACACGGGTACCGGAATAGACACGAGTGTATTGCCTAAGTTATTTGAAAAATTTGTCACAAAGTCAGAAAATGGCACTGGCATAGGGCTATACATATCAAAGAAAATAACTGAAGCTCACGGTGGAAGAATTTGGGGAGAGAATAGAACAGATGGGATCAGAGGTGCTACATTCGGATTTACCCTGCCCCTAGCGGATGGTGCGGCAGATAAATCTAAATTCAAGCTATTGAAGGCGGATAATGCCTCGCAGATGAATACTCAATAACCTGTTATGGGTTGGACAAATTGATGATAGGCGGGCCCATCGCTGTACTCCTAGCTGAAGTCCGCTTACGACATCTCGTTTCTTAACATCATCCTTCTTGCTGGCCTTGTGCGAAGTCGCGTATTGCAGCAGGGACAATTCCCTCCAATGCACTTCATGAAGAGGCTGCAATAGCAACACCATTTGTCGCCGAAGGCATAGCGCAGCCGCGATTCTGTGAGCCTTCGCGACCTGTAACGATTGCACACCCCGCTGCAGCATGCCATAATATCACCAAAAAATAGAGGGGGAATGCTACACAGTCTTTACTTGCCTTCCCTTTCCCATCAGAAAGAACGCTGCAGCTACTCCTCCAAATATCGCTCCGAGGATTCCGATCACAGTAACCATCTGCCCCGCTTCTTTTGCAATAAAGCCCGTCCCAGAGCCGCCACCCAATAGATTTCCTCGCTCCTTGAGTAGAACATTTGATTCAGTGCACTGCGTCCTGTCTATCCCAAGGGCTGTGCATTTCTCCAGTGTCTCTTCCGAGATACCCGGCGATCCAACAGGTATTCCGTCACCGTACTGCGCATAGGACTGCTGCTGCGCAGAAAGCACAGCAACAAGTCCGGCTGCGATTGCGGCTACTACATGAATTTTGTTCATAATGAGGCTAACGCAGGCGAGTCGGATAATCCTGCGTTTAGAACCGCCGATACTAGCCCCGTTCGACTGTTAGAACGCTTTCAAGAGTACGGTACTTGACTAGCAGGTATACCAAAAAGCCGGCTACGACGGCTCCGGCAAATAAGAACCCAGTAATCAAACTCGTTGGAAAGTTGGCAACAATGTCAGCGTGGCTGCTAACACTCTCCTGTTGTGGATTTAACTTTTGCATTTCGTCGACCGTTAATGGGGGCGCAGAGTCTTGTACGGGCACGCGACCAGTATCAACCGGAAATTCTTCAGGCCCAGTCCGAGTCGGCTCTACGTAGTAGTATAGGAAAAAGGCGGCCGCTATAAACACCGTCAGAGCTACCATCCCCGGAACAAGTGAAACCCAAAAATCGCGGTTATCGCGAGTGGCCTTCTTGGCAGGACCTCTATCCCCTAGATGGACGTGCCACATCTTGACCGCTTCAAACCAAAAGATTCCGGCCGCTGCTGCGGGAACTGCAACGCCATAGATGTTTGTCGAGCCAGCGCTCATCGCAAGGTAGAAACCGGTGATTGCAGTAAAGATGGTAGCGTAAAATGCGAGCCGGGGCACCATGAACGTGCCGAGGCTGACATACGACTGCAGCGCCTTTACCCGAACATGCCGAACAATATAGACTCGGCCATATTCATCCCTAGATGCAAGACCCATCTCGACTAATTTTTCAATTTGGTAGTCCGCAACGCTCGGGCTCGAAAGGCTGAGATCCCTCTGGACTTCCCTGATCCCAGAGGGCGTCTTTTTGCGCTCCAGGTACAGGTAAACTCGTAGCGTTCTTCCTTGGAGCTTCCGCTCAAGATCTGTGTTCTGGACCTCGCTCATGGCAAACGATGATCATGACAGCAATGACAGATTTAAGGTGCGCTGACCCACCCACCGTTCTGGCACTAGAACATACATTATTTATAATATTCTTACGGAATTATTGCAAAGTTCCTGAATGATGCGGTCATCATTTGCACTTGCAATCATACCCCACCACACTTGGTTTATTATCAGCAGCGAAATTAAACCGTCCATGGGAACGTCCTGGGAACTGCTCGACAGCAAGAAAATACTACAGGCAGGAGACGGCAAGTCGACGTTCATGGAACTCTTTCAGGACAGGGTAAAGACGTCAAAGGGACAGACTGTTACATACACCAGGTATAACGCATCTGACGTAGTCATAGTAGTCCCTTTCCTGTCGAACGACAAACTGGTAATGATAAGACAATATCGTTATCCTCTAGACAAGGTTCTTCTGGAGTTTCCAGCCGGGCATGTCGAGGGAGGGGAGGATCCCGGCGTGACTGCAAAAAGAGAGCTCGAAGAGGAAACAGGATACTCTGCAAGTAGCGTTGAACACGTCTACCGCTATCATCCGTCTGTCAGCAGGTCGAACCAAAATGTGCACGTGTTCAGGGCATCGGGCCTTGTTGCAGGCAGGACAAGGCACGATGGGGGAGAGGACATTAACGTTGAGGTGCTTACGAAAGACACGCTAAGGCAGCAGATTGCACAAGGCAAGGTCGAAAGCGCCGGCACCCTGATATCGTACTTGCTCTGCTGTACCGATACAATCCACATGACAGAAAGGAAGTGACAAAGACGCAGGAAAAAATGAAGGCAATGGTTCTAGGCAAGCTCGCGCCAATAGAAACCCGCCCGCTGAAACTTAAGTCAATCGACAAGCCCGCAATACGCAAAGGCAATCAGCTTCTATTAGAAATACAAGCCTATGGCGTATGCCGGTCCAATCTTCATCTTATCTAAGGAGACTGGAAGGACTATGGAGTCCCATCAAGTCTGCCGATAGTTCCAGGGCACGACGTAGTTGGAGTTGTACGACAAATAGGCGACCGCGTGCGGGCAATTTCGCTCGGAGACAGGGTAGGGATTCAACCCCTGTTTAGCTCTTGCCTAAAGTGCGAATACTGTCTAGAAGCTCGTGAAAATCTCTGTGAAGACGCCGAGATAACAGGAGAAACTGTGCAGGGAGGCTACGCCGAATACATTTTGGCAAGAGAAGATTTCGTCACCCCAATTCCAGACAGTATAGACTCGGAATCCGCAGCGCCACTGTTTTGCCCTGGAATAACCGCATACAAGGCGGTCAAGGCTGTCGGGCCGGCCCGTGGCAAATCCGTCGGCGTATTCGGGATTGGAGGAGTAGGGCACCTCGCTATTCAGATTGCAAAACTCAATGGCTCCCGCGTCGTGGCTGTCTCACGCAGCAAGATCCACACTGACCTTGCGGCAAAGCTGGGCGCCGACAGTGTTCTCACTTTGCAGGGATCTCAGGATCAATTTCTAAAGCAGCTTCGCAAGGAGGAAGGGATGCTCGACAATGCGATAGTCTTCGCCCCTTCCGATAGCGTCATAGACACTGCGATCAAGTCGGTGAGAAAGGGAGGCACAATTGTTCTTGGAATCTTGGGCAACGTCACAGACTTTCCCACCTTTGAAGAAAAGACAATCAAAGGCAGCGTAATCGGAACACGAAAAGACATGGCGGAGCTAGTGCGACTTGCGAGCGATTCCGATCTCAAGATCGTGATAGAGACATTCAAGCTTGAGGAAGCGAACGAAGTTCTTGCAAAGTTAAAAAACTCGCAAATTGAGGCGCGCGCAGTCCTCATTCCATGACTACGACACTCGATGTCATTAATGAAATAATAGATGGTCGAAAGTAATCTGTTTCATGCAAGGAGAAGCCAGCAGAGTTGCCGAGATCGTCGACAGTCTCCACGCCCTTCTTGAATCAAAACAAGCCAGCGCAGATGTTGCAATAGTCAGCCTTGTTTCAACTGCCGGCGAAATCGCATTAAGCCTCATAGTTGGAAAGCCTGAGCAAAAGGAAATGTATCTAAAGATGCTCAACTCCGCTGTGGAACAAGTCAAGAAGCAGCTAAGGCATGAATTGAAAACAGGAGGAATCTAGCCCCGTTGTGTCATCAAATTGATACAACAGAATTGCATTTCCCCGACTGGATCTTGAAAGGTTAATAATAGTGAGAATATTCCGCAAATTCGGATTGGCAAAGAGGCATCGGTCACGTACAGACATGATTGCGGCTATACTTGAAGCAGCGGCTGGGGGCTCGAACTTTACCAGAATCATGTTTACGGCATACATGTCTTATCAGCAATGCACGCAATACATCGACCTGGTAAGAAAGAGAGAACTACTATCATTTGACAAGGCCTCAAAGACCTATTCTACAACGCAGAAAGGCAGGCAATTTCTCGGTATCTACGAAAAAATAAGACTCTAGCTCACAACTGTCGATTGGATGAATTCAGGCATATAGTTCATTTAGAAAAACGCTGACGCCTTACGAGGATCGATGACAGAAAGTTTCTAATATAGATACATGATTCAACTTCTTGGATTGGCTAGGCATCGGTCACGGTTAGAAATGATCTCTGCTATGTTGGAAGCCGCAGCAGATGAATCAAAACCTACAGAAATTATGTACAGGGCATACATGTCGTATGAGCAGTTCAAAGAGTACCTTGCGCTAGTAACTGCGAGGAAGCTGCTGGACTATAACTCAACCAGGAAGACCTACAAGATCACTTCGACGGGCAAAGAGTTTCTGGTCAAAAGTGAAAAACTAAGGCTCTAGATCCCGGAAGTTGGGCGGCTGCTATTGGTGATCCTGCATAAATCAATATGCATCTTGTAATCCGCATCTCAGTCCTGGACTAGAAGGTTGTCGCCTGGTCCCCCGTCAAGCCGGTCAGTCCCTCTCTGCCAAAACAGCCTGTCGTCTCCGTCTCAGCCTTCCAAACAGTCATTTACTATCTCACTATACATGGTCAAGAATCGTACATCAAAAGGCAGCCCTAGATGGGATTCGGACCCATGACCTAAGGTTTACGAAACCTTCGCTCTGCCAGGCTGAGCTACTAGGGCGCTCTTTTTCAATGACGATATTAGCACTATTATAATCATTCTGTGCAGGCCTCCTTGATCATAGGAAAGTCAAGCATCACTCTTTCTGTTCCTGATAAAAGAGAATACCCGCAACAGCCAGTGCGACCACCCGCAGTATCTTCAAACCTGAAGATCGTCTTGTGCTGTGCCTTTGATCGAAGCCTTTGGCAACTTTGTACGAATGTGGCGCGACATTAAATATAGGCACCAGCGTCTTGTCACCGATTGAAGATATCGATTTCTGGCATTAGGGGAATCTATGGACAGGACCTAAGCCTTCATGAAGTAGACAAGTATTCCCGGCTATTCGCGAAGTCTATCAAGTCTGGCAAGTGTGTTATTGCGCGTGACACACGGCCTTCTGGCAGGATAATTTCGCAAGTTGTGGTAGCAGGACTAATGTCTCAGGGGATCGATGTCCACAACCTAGGCGTCGCGCCCACTCCTGCGGTATTTAGGGAAGCAATAAAGTATGGCGCCGGAGCAATTGTCACAGCGTCTCATAATCCTCTTGAATGGAACGGGCTAAAGTTTGTAATTGAAGGAAGAGGCCTTTTTGAAGACGAGCTCGAAGCCATGCTAAATTCTAGCCCCGGATATTCCAGCAAGTTTGGGCACGAATACTCTGCCACCTCGTCTTATGTAGATGAAATTGCGGAATTGACCAGGTCGGATGCAAAAGTAAAAGTAGGCATTGACCTCGGCGGAGGGGCGGCCTGCGGCTACGCCGAACAACTTTTCAAGAATCTTGGGCATCAATACTTTAGCGTCAATGCGGTCCCGGGGATATCTTCTCGTGGACCCGATCCCACAGCTGACCCACTTGATGATCTCAGGTCGCTTGTAACAGCCAATGACCTCGACCACGGGTTTGCATTGGACCTTGACGCGGACAGGCTGGTAGTCGTGGATAGGTCAGGCGAGAAACTTAATCCCGATGCAACGCTCTTGCTATGCGTTGCGCGTGCGGTAGAGCTTGGGATGAAGAAATTTGTAATTAGCATTGACACCAGCGTAGCCGTTGAAAAGTATATCAAAAAAAGGAACGGCAAAGTCGGATATTCAAAAGTCGGGGAAGCGAATGTTGTTAGAAAGATGCTTGAAGAAAACGCAGAGGCAGGCGGAGAAGGAAGCAGTGCAGGGTTTATCATGCCCCGCTTTAACATGTGCAGAGACGGCCTGCTGGCGGCCGCGACTATATCTACACTTGAAAAGAAAACGATAGACGAATGCAAGCGATTTGCTTCGCAATACGCTCAGATCCGATCAAAAATATCTGCCGACTCTTCACAGCACAAATCAGTAATTGACAAGCTGCAGGACGTGCTAAAAGCCGACTCGACTTCGATAATCACTGGCGACGGAGTCAAGGCAATAGTGGATGAGGACTCGTGGATATTGGTTCGGCCATCGAACACAGAGCACGCTATCCGGATCTCGGTCGAATCAAAGTCAGAGCGAGCAGAGCAGCTCTACAGGAAGGCTAGCGAGAGGGTACGGTCAGTCTATGAACAGGTTAAATGAAAGAGACATAATCAACATTTTCGCCCAAGAACTCGGGATTAACGACCTTGACGACGTATCGCCAGTAAGCAAGAATTTAGTCCTAAAGTGTGACATGTTGGTGTCGTCAACGGATGTTCCACCGCAGATGAAACCCTGGCAAATAGCCAGAAAGAGCGTCGTATCGTGCGCAAGTGACCTAGCAGCCAAAGGCGCACGGCCAACCGCGGCCATGGTGTCACTTGGACTACCTGCAGGAACCGCTCGCGTATTTATCAAGGGTCTTGCAGAAGGATTCGCGCGCGCTTCAAGAGAATTCGGGATAAAGATAGTCGGAGGCGACACAAATGAAGCAGCAGAGCTGGTCATTGACTGCTGCATGCTTGGAGAGATTGTGTCAAAAATGCCTCTACGGAGTGGCGCGAAACAAGGCGACTTGGTTGTCGTTTCTGGCTTGTTTGGTCTACCGGCTGCTGGATTATCCATTCTGCTAAAGGGGAGCCGCGCTTCCGGCGACTTTGCACAACGTGTGGCTGATTCTGTGCTTGAGCCTACGCCGAGGCAAAAGTTTGGCGTTGCTCTAGCAAAATTCTTCTCATCTTCCATAGATTCAAGTGACGGCCTTGCGATTTCGCTTTATGAAATCGCCCGCAACAGTGGCGTAGACGTTTGGGTAGACACTATTCCGGCAGCAACAGGGGTGGAAGAATTTGCAACTAAATACGGACTTGATGCAAAGGAGCTCATCTTCCACGGAGGCGAAGAGTACGAGATCGTTGCCACCATCCCGAGGTCAAAGTTCAGACAAGCAAAACTATCTGCAAAAAGAGCCAGAGTCAACTTGTATCCAATAGGAATCGTAAAAAAGGGACAAGGTAGGGTCTATGTGAACAAGAAGAGGCTTGAAGATCGCGGGTATGTCCATTTTAGCCAGCGATAAGGTTTTTAACCCTCTAAAGTGGCGATTGTAAGTGCATGTCTGAAACCGCAGTAGCGAGCGAAGTAACCCAGATTAAATGGGGCGTAGCTCACATCTTTAGCAGCTATAATAATACTCTTGTTCACATAACCGACCTGAGTGGCAGTGAGACTATTTCGTTCAGTTCTGGCGGCAGACACGTTACAGCAGACAGGTATGAGTCATCGCCATATGCTGCCATGAAGTCGGCTGTAGCTGCTGCAGACGTTGCCAAGACAAAAGGTATTAACGCTCTACATATCCGCGTTCGCGCGGTAGGTGGCGTAGGACCGAGAATTCCCGGTCCAGGAGCGCAGGCAGCTATCAGGGCACTTGCAAGAGCAGGCTTTAGGATTGGAAGGATAGACGATGTCACTCCGATTCCACATGACACGACAAGAAAGCCTGGCGGAAGACGCGGACGCAGAGTGTAGACCATTCTCCAGATTTCTTTTCCTCTTCTTTATTCTCTCAATGTGGTCTTGCGGGTCGCAAGAGTCTATAACGACAATCCGCGTATAGCCATTATCCGTGGCTCTTGAGATTAATAGCGCGCTACTACTGCTGGCATTAGTTGCACTTTCTGTTGGCGGAACAGCCGCTATCCTTTATTTGATCAAGCTTGTGCGGGAGCGACATTCGAAATGGAAAAATCGTTAACTGTTTCTCGAAGCAAACTCAATTCAGGTGCGTTTGATCGCTATCCTCTTTGTGCCAATCAAAATAGCTTTCTTCCGTTTAGAACGGTTGCTTCTACGGTACGTTCAAGTTTTCATTTCACGCGCTATCTTTAACTGTGCGTGGCATCCCTTGTTTTTCAGCTGTACACCAAGCCATGCAACTAGTTTGTCTTCAATTTTCTTGCCTTTTGTATTTTGAATCTCTTGAGAGTGCAGCGCATAGATTTTCTCTGCAAATTGCCCCGAGAGGAAAAGTTTTGCAAAAGCCCATCCCGCGCTGAGGGCTGGCTCGTCCAGTGCAAACGCGTTTTCAAGCTGGCATTTATTCTGGAGTTCAGTTAGAAAGTCCTGCGCTATTTTAGAATCAGGTTCAAATTCTATCGTTTGAAAATCCAGTATGAACGTGCCAAGTATCACGTCAATCGTCCTGCAGCTTGAATTTTTCTGAAAGCGGAATGAACTTGCCATCGTCTTCTACCTTGATCGTAGTATCGACTCTTACCCTAAGGCCTACTGAGCGGAAAAGTGACAACAGCTCGCCACCTGATATCCTCTCGGTGAGTTCACCCGACCGTATTAGCTGCGCAATTTTGAAGACGATGGCCTCGGTCTGAGCAGGATACTGCTCATACGCAAGGCGAAGGACCTCGTCGCCCCGATCGTGCAGAAACCCGTTGACAACTTCGCGGGAGCTAGGCTGTTTTTTCTGCTTCTGTGCTGCGGTTGCCGCCTTGGCTTTCTCTGTAGCTGCCGCCTTTTCTCTCATTTCCTTCAGCTTGCGCGCCTTGATTAGCTCAATATCTGGATCCTCTGAACTCAACCCTTTATCACTCCGATCGGAACGAGCCTTACGACCTTGGTCGCGATTCCAAGAGTGTGCGAAACATCGGCTACTGCATCCACATCCTTGTATGCTTCTGGCGTCTCCTCAACGACACCCTCTCTTGTGAGTGCCTTGACGTAAATCCCCTTTGACTCCAGGCCGCTCCTCACACCCTCCGCAGTATAGCTGCGCTTCGCAGCCGATCTGGACATCGTCCTGCCTGCGCCATGAGCGGTAGAGCCAAAGCTCAAGTCAAGCGACTTGCTGCCGCCCAAAAGTATCCAGCTGGCAGTGCCCATAGAGCCAGGAATTATTACAGGCTGCCCGATTCCGCGATACCTGAGAGGGACTTGTTCCATGCCTGCTGGAAAGGCCCTGGTCGCTCCTTTTCTGTGAACTACAACATCGCGGCTGCCCTCGCCGTCGATGCGATGGCGTTCAACCTTTGCGATATTATGCGCAACATCATATACTAGGCCCATGTCGAGGCCGCCTTCGCGCGCTCCAAAGACGCGTTCAAAAGTCTTGCGCGTCCAGTGCGTAATCATTTGCCTGTTTGCCCACGCAAAATTAAGAGCAGAATACATCGCCTTTCTATAGTCTTCGCCTTCCTTCGAATTATTGGGAACACATGCGAGCTCCCTGTCAGCAAGCGACAGGCCATACTTTCTCAGAGCAGACTCTGAAACGCGCAAGTAGTCCGTGCATATCTGATGGCCAAAACCGCGCGATCCGCAGTGAATCAAGACGGTCAGCTGTCCTGGCCGGTCAATCCCCATCGCCTTTGCCGCGCGCTCGTCAAAAATCTTGTCCACCTTTTGGACTTCAAGAAAGTGGTTGCCTGAACCTAGACTTCCAAGTTGCGACGCTCCCCTCTTCCTAGCCGTATCGGAAACGCGAGCTGGATCAGCTCCTGCCATGCTTCCTCCCTCTTCACAGACCTCGGCGTCCTGATCCGTTCCATACCCGTGTCGAACAGCCCACGGCACTCCCTCGACCAAGATTTCATCCAGCTCGGAGCGTGAAAGTTTGACAGACCCCTCGCTCCCGACTCCGGAAGGAATGGAGCGGAAAAGTTCGTTTACTAGGTCCTTGAGCCGGGGCCTCAGGTCATTTTCGGAGAGGTTGGTGTGGAGCAGGCGGACGCCGCAGTTGATGTCATAGCCAACCCCACCAGGGCTGATAACGCCCTCTTCCATGTCAGTAGCTGCGACTCCTCCGACAGGAAAGCCATAACCTTCATGTCCATCGGGAAGCACTACCACGTGCTTTCTTACGCCGGGTAGCGTGGCAACATTTGCGGCCTGGTCTATCGTCCTGTCCGTCGCCATTTTTGATATTAATGAATCATTTGCGTAAATCGTAACCGGCACTTTCATTCCCCTTTCAGGATTTGCTTCAATCCTGAACTCAAGATCACTTATCTTTTTGATCCTGTGGATGCCGCTCTTGCTGACAAGATCGCTCAATGCTGTCACTGACTTGACTTTTGGAGTAATTATAAGCCTATCTTTGACTCATAGCCTGCAACTTGCAATTGACACCTTCAGAGAAGTGGTTCTCGACTAGTGTCCTAGAGTTAGGCGATCTTCTCTGTCCGGCCGTAGTTGTGGCTCTTGCTTGTTATCGTCCGAAGAGGATTACGATACGGACAGTTGCGGGGGAGAGATTCCCGGATTCAATTTACCAACAACGTTTATTTTCTGCACGCGATGCCTCTACGATCGTTGCCAATACTGCCCATAGACTCTGGTCGCTATGGTAGCAAGGAAATGAAAGAGATTTTTGACGACGAGAAGCGATTGCAATACCAGCTGGACTTTGAGGCGGCTGTTGCCCAGGCGCAAGCAAAGATTGGCATGATACCTGAAGCTGCCTCTAGGGAAATCGCGAGGGCTGCAGCGTCAGGAAAGGTTACGCTATCGCGTGTCGCCGAGCTGGAATCCGTAAGCGAGCACGACACAGCCGCGTTGGTAGAGGCTTTGGCCGAGCAGGTCACGTCCGCGGCAAAGCCTTGGATCCACTATGGCCTGACGAGTAATGACGTCGTTGATACTGCTACCTGCATGCAGATGGCAGCTGCATTTTCAATCATTGAATCTAAAGTTGCAAAATTGGCCCAGTTTCTTTCAGAGAAAGCGATGGAATACAGGGAAACGCCGGCGGTAGGTAGGACCCATGGACAGCATGCCAGCATCATTTCTTTCGGACTAAAGTTTGCGGTCTGGGCCTCAGAGATGGCTAGGCACATCGAGAGAATCGATGAAGGCAAGAAGCGGTTTCTCTTATGCAAGACGCTTGGCGTAGTGGGGACGGGATCGCTCATGGGCGAAAAAGCTCTGGAAGTGCAAAAAATAGCTGCATCAAATCTCGGGTTACATCCTACCGATGCGGCTACTCAGGTTATCCCGCGTGAACGATTTGCCGAAATGCAGTTCCTAATTGCGCTTATCGGCTCAACTCTTGACAAGATTGCCATCGAAATTCGTAACCTTCAGAGGACAGAAATTGGCGAAGTCGCCGAGCCTTTTAAAAAAGGTCAGATGGGAAGCAGCGCTGTGCCGGTAAAACGCAATCCAATCAAAAGCGAGCGAGTCTCTTCTCTAGCCAAGATTCTGCGATCACTTGTTAATGTTTCAATGGAGAATGTAGCATTGTGGCATGAGCGCGATTTATCGAATTCTGCAAATGAACGCTTTACTCTTCCTGAAGCCACAATACTGCTAGATGAAATGCTCAACGCAATGACTAAAGTAATCTCTGAGCTTAAAGTCAACAAGGAACGAATTACGGCAAATATAGAAATGACAAAAGGGCAGATATACGCGGAGTTTGTACTTGAAGCGTTGGTAAAGAAAGGAGTTGCGCGGCTTGAAGCGTACAGGGAAATCCAGCGCGTAGCCTTTGCAGCCCTTGGTAGTGACACGCACTTTTCTGACGCCGTTTCAAGGGATGCAAAGCTCTCAAAGCAGTTTACAAAGAAAGAGCTAGGCGAAATATTTCAGGCCAAGAATCATCTTGCTGCTTCTGGCAGGATAATAGATAATGTCTCAAAACTCGTGGCTCACCTGAGCAAGATCTAGAACAATGATGGCCTACTAGTCTATCATAATAATGGCTGAAAGTTTTGCTTTGATGAGTCATAGAAACTGCGTAAAAATTAAAGTGCCGTCGGTGAGATTTGAGCTCACGACAGCTCGGTCTTCAGCTTCACCCCAAAAAGGTCGAGTGCTCTCCCAGGCTGAGCTACGACGGCACCGACATGTCTGTTTTAGAATTCATATATAATTGTGTCTTGTGCGCTAGAGTTCGTCCATACCAAAGTTGTGATAGCATTGATTGCACCGAAATTTCTCTCTGCCAGGATTCCCAGAAACCACTTCAAGCTGGCTTTTGGTCTTGCATTTTGGGCATCGACCGTAAATAGTCTTTCTCGGCATCCTTGTCGATAATCTATTTCAGCCATATTAGAACTCTCTGGATGCGAAAGTCATGTCGCCTTCATCGTGCGAGTTTCCGGTATCATCATACTCAAAGTAAATAAGCAAAAAAGTACGGTGTTCAGTGTCATGATTAATGCCGACGAGCAGAACCGGATAATTGATTCTCCAGAAGAACGCCGAAAGCGCTTCCTTGAAGAATTTGAAAAACCATTCAAGTGCGAAAAATGCGACGAACGATTCAAGAAGAAAAAGTACCTCCGCGAACACAAGTCGCAGATCCATTCTTACTAGAATAATTTAGTGCCGGAGGCGGGATTCGAGCCCGCGACCTTACGATTTCTTATCGATCGTTAGATTATGAGTCGTACGCTCTAACCAAGCTGAGCTACCCCGGCACTGCCTGGCAGCGTAAAGCCAGATGGAATTTCGCAGTACATAATATAAGCTAATCCAGCTTTAGTTCTTCCCGAGCTCAACTGTTCCATCAATACGCTAATAGAGAAGCTCTTTGCGTATTCAAGTATGAAAAGTAGTCATCTCTTGCTTATCGTCGGAGGAGTGTTGCTAGTCGCTGGCCTAGTCATCTCCGGAATTTCCGTGTTCGCTGTTACACAACAGGTACTCAAAGGTGGCGCAATTATTGGACCTACCTCGTTGGAGCCTGGCTTGGCCCTTGCCGCGGTGCTAAAAGATGTTCCAGCTGGGAGGCAGCTCATCCTTTCAATTGACAGCCAACCCCGCGACGTTTCTCTGAGTGCCGTATTGACAGAAGCGGACGGAGATCCGATAGGAACCTACAATATCACACAGACGCCGTTTACGAGCACTGTCTTGACCAAGGAGCAAGGTGATCACACCCTTGAAATCCGAAACTCTGGAAGCAGCTCGGTTGCCATCAATGGCGCGTTGCTAAACTCGCCGGTAGTAGGGGAGGGCGGCGGTGTCACTGTCGACAATGATTCCGGGTTTCAGAATTTTATTGCGTATGGCATAGGAGTTCTCGTTGGCATAGTGCTCATCGTTGCAGGAATAATAATTCTAATCATCGGTGCCGTCAAGCACATTAGGTCAAGAAAGGCTCCAGAAAGTGTCCCTGGCGGCTAGCGGGGCTATTCGTAGATGCTCCTTAAGTCGCCTTCGACAAGGACAATGATGGTATTTAGGACACACTCTATCGGAGAATCCGGTAGCATCGATATGTGTTCAGGGACGTCGCCGCCTGCAAACGAAGTTATTCCCGCGACTTTACTAATCCCTAGACAGGTCAGGGCTTGCGGTTTTCAAAATTCAGCTTGATAAGGTTCTGCCCTCCTGCCTTTCGAATCTCCACGAGCTCTTCTCGCTCAAGCCTCTTGACCAGCCTCCATATGGTGGTCTTTGGCAGCTGAAACCTGGTGCGGATCTCGCTTTCAAACGCAGCACCTTCTTTTTCGGCAAGGTATCTTAGTACGTCTTGGTCTTCTGGCCGAAGGTGAGGCTTTTCCTCTACAATCCTGCCCACAATTCGCGACAGGACCGACTTGTCTGTCTGTGATTCCGGCAATGTCGCAGGCAGATCCAGTGGCTGTTCGAATCCTCTCTCAATGGGTGGAGGAGTATACGGGATTTCTTTAACAGCGTCAGTGGTTGAGGCCATAGGTCCGCCTTTTGCGTCGTTCTCAGTTACGATGTTTGCAGGAGGGTTCTGTCCGACAGCCTTTCGCGTAACAGCAACGGCAGGCTTTCGCGATCTAAGAAAAAGCATTGCGCCGACTCCTCCTCCAGCTGCAACCACTGCGGCGATAATTACGAAAAGAGGCATCTGCGGTGCTTCAGGTCTTGCTCCTATTGCGGTGACTGCATCCTCCGCGGAATCTTTTGCTGTAACGTAATTGCCTGATGCAAATTCTGCCCTCGCTGTCTGCAGCAATCCCTCCGCATTCGTTGTATCGCGTCCTTCACTTGTTGCCTGCCTTATTTGCTGCTCCGCGCCGGCTATCGCTGACTGTGCGGCTTCATAATCTCTGCCTGTGGCTTCTGCGGCGTCGTTGGCTTGGCTCGCCAGGCTTTCGGCATCGGAGAACTTTTCGTCATCTCTTGCCTCCATTGCCTTCTGAAGAAGATCTTTGGCATCTGTGAGGACTATCCCGCTGTACTTTTCAGTTGTCTCCGCGATGGTGGTCTGTGCAAGCCGTATGACAATATTGGCCTGCTCTTCGGTTCCCAGAACTCCAATTACGTATACAAATCTGATGTC